>JAEEGI010000368.1_pt1 | contig 161115 bp, 126 predicted proteins | sample 8958751 | NCBI WGS metagenome assembly JAEEGI01 (sample SAMN16246545, study PRJNA631951) | gut metagenome | biome: gut microbiome; feature: rumen; material: KS-attached | host: Bos | place: Iran: Karaj | collected 2018-10 | reverse complement strand
ATCATATCCACGCTGTTTGCCGTGGTAGTCGCAGGCGGCTCATACTTTATGGGCGGCTTCGGGCGGCTGTATGTAGAGGCGGACGCGGCAACGGGCAATCCGGTCACCGGCTTTGACAGCATCGTTCCCACTATGTTGTCCGGCGCCCTTTCCGACCTGATGATCGGAATAATCGTGGTCCTGGTGTTGTCCGCGTCAATGTCCACGCTCTCTTCGCTGGTCATCTCTTCGTCTTCCACCGTTACGCTGGACCTGATCAAAGGTTTCATTGCCCCGAAGATGAGCGAGAAAAAACAGATGTGGACCATCCGCATACTTTGCGCCTTCTTTATCGTGCTTTCCGTGGTGCTGGCCATGGACAAAGGTTCTCTCATCTCCAACCTGATGGCCATCTCCTGGGGCGCTCTTGCAGGCGCGTTCCTGGCGCCTTTCATGTACGGTCTGTTCAGCAAACGGGTCACGAAGGCGGCGGTCTGGGTCAGTTTCATCGGAGGCGTGGGACTGGTGGTCTCGAACCTCATATTCAAATTCACGGACGGAACGGTGGCAGGCGCCCTGGCAATGGTCGGTACCCTCGTTATCGTGCCGCTGGTAAGCCTTATCACGCCGCGGATGGACAGGGATTACGTGGACAAATGCTTCGCCTGCTACGAGGAGCGCGCTGTTACCAAAGTCACGCACTCGCTGGAAGATCTGTGACGCGTTCGCGCCGGGAGCCTGACGCTTGCGCCGCAGCTCCGACCGAAATAGACCTTACTTTCGCCGGCGTTCCTGCGCCGAGCTGTTCCGGAGGTAGTATATGCTAAAACTGTTATTGGGAAACGAAGCCGTTGCCCAGGGCGCCTGGGAAGCGGGAGTGCACGTGGTGTCGTCCTATCCGGGCACGCCCAGCACCGAGATCACTGAAACTCTGGCAAAAATGAGCGGCGTGTATTGCGAATGGTCGCCCAACGAAAAAGTCAGCGCCGAAGTGGCCATAGGAGCTGCCATCGGAGGCGGACGGGCAATGTGCTGTATGAAGCACGTGGGGCTCAACGTGGCGGCAGACCCGCTGTTTACGTCATCCTACGCAGGCGTCAACGGAGGTCTGGTATTCGCGGTTGCCGACGATCCCGGCCTGTTCAGCTCGCAGAACGACCAGGATTCACGGTTCTACGCGTTGTCCGCCCACGTTCCCATGCTGGAACCCTCCGACAGCGCAGAGTGCCTGGAATACGCTAAAAAGGCCTTCGAGCTCAGCGAAAAATACGATACGCCCGTCATATTGAGATTGACCACCCGCGTGTCTCACTCCAGGAGCCCGGTAGAAGCGGGAGAAAGAACGCCCGTACCGAAAAAAACCTATAAAAAAGACATACAGAAGTACGTAATGATGCCCGGAATGGCAAAAAAGCGCCAGGCCGTCGTCAAGGAGCGCGACCGGATCCTCACGGAAACGGCCAACGAATGGACGCGGCTGGAGAATCCCGGCCGGAAGCTGGGCATAATCACCTCCGGCATCTGCTACCAGTACGTAAAAGAAGTGTTCCCCGAGGCTTCCGTGCTGAAACTGGGCATGATATATCCGCTTCCGGAAAAGGCCATCAGAGACTTCGCGGCAACCGTGGAAGAACTGCTGGTAGTGGAAGAACTGGAACCGTATATCGAGAATTTCGTCAGGCAGCTGGGCATCACCGGCGTGGAGGGCAAGAAATATTTCACTCCTCTGGGGGAACTTGGCACCGAGAAGATCAGGCAGGCATATTACGGCACAGTCACTCCCGCAGCGAAAACCGGCGAAGAGTCCGGGCTCAGCCCCGATGACGCGCCCATGAGGCCTCCTACGCTCTGCCCCGGCTGTCCTCACAGAGGCGTGTTCTATACGCTTTCCCAGCTGAAGCTCAGGGTCACCGGCGACATCGGCTGCTACACTTTAGGCGCCGCGGCCCCTTATAAGGCTATGGACGCCTGCATCTGCATGGGCGCTTCGATAGGCATGTCCCACGGCATGGAAAAGGCCGAAGCGGCTGCGAGAGCGGAAGCGGCGGCAGCGGAAGGCGCGGGCGCAGGAACTTCCGACGGAGAGGACAACGTTCCGGGCACCGTGGCGGTCATCGGCGACTCCACCTTTATGCACTCCGGCATAACGGGCCTGGTCAATATCGTATACAACAAAGGCGCATCCACCGTCATCATTCTTGACAACTCCATCACCGGCATGACGGGCCATCAGCAGAATCCTACCACGGGCAAGACGATCCGCATGGAGGACACGTATCCCGTTGACCTGACGCTTCTGTGCAAGTCCGTGGGCGTGAACCGCGTGCGGGTGGAAGACCCCTTCGACCTTAAGAAGTTCCGCAAAGCGGTGCAGGAAGAGATCGCCGCGCCGGAGCCCTCCGTCATTATCGCACAGAGGCCCTGCGCGTTGCTGAAAGGCGTAAAATACGGGGCGCCTGTGTTTATCGACACGGAAAAATGCCGTAAATGCGGTGCCTGCATGCGCGTGGGCTGCCCGGCCATCATAAAGGGCGAAAGCGGCATGCGCATCGACCGCTCATTGTGCGCAGGCTGTGAATTCTGTTCGCAGATGTGCGCTTTCGGCGCCATCCGGAAGGAGGCAGAGTGATGAATATCGACGATCTTAACATTCTGATAATCGGCGTCGGAGGCCAGGGAACGCTGCTGGCGTCAAGGTTTTTAGGCGACGTTGCCCTCAGGCTGGGCAAGGACGTGAAGGTCTCCGAGGTGCACGGCATGTCCCAGCGCGGCGGCAGCGTGGAGACCTGCGTGCGCATCGGCAAGAACATCGCTTCTCCCATAATCGACCGGGGCATGGCCGACGTGATATTGTCCTTCGAGAGCGTGGAGGCGCTGCGGGCGCTGGATTATCTGAAGCCCGGCGGCCTGGTCATAATGAATACTCAGGAGATATTGCCCATGCCCGTGGTGTCCGGAACGGCAACTTATCCGGAAAACGTGCCCGAGCGCCTGAAAGGCGGCAATTTCCGGGTCACGGCGCTGGACGCGTTGTCCGCCGCCGAAAAATGCGGCAGCGTGAAATGCGTCAACGTGGTGCTCCTGGGCGTGTTGTCCGCGGCAATACCCGAGATCCCCGCCGAGGTCTGGAACGAGGCCCTTTTAAGCGTGGTCCCGCCGAAACTGCTGGACGTGAACAAAAAGGCGTTCGAACTGGGACGCGGAATATAGTGTGGGATTTGGCGTACTATAATTAAAGATCACCCTGCGGACAGCCGCTCCAGCGCCTCCGAGATCCGGTTTTTGACCAGCTCGGCCACCTCTTTGGGCTTCAGCCCGCGATATTCTTCATAATAGATCGGGTCAAGATATTCGATCGCGCAGGTGACGCGCCGGAGCCCTTTGGCGTTGAACGGCTTGTACGTGTCGTACAGGCAGACCGGCACGATGGGGCAGCCGGTGTTAAGCGGGATCCGCATGCAGCCAGAGTGAAATTTGTACAGAGAATTGCGCTTAGAATCGTCGTAGATCCCTTCCGGGAAAATGATATAATTGCGCCCTTCCGTCACTGCGGTCTCGATCTCGCTGATGGCCTTAAGCGCCGCGCGCCTGTTGGTCTTGTCGATGGGTTTCGCGTCAAGCGCCTTGAAAACGCTGTTTATTGGGAACACGTTCTCCCGCTTCGCGTCCGGCGCGAAGGACAAGGGCCTGTCTGAGGACGCCAGGATCCCTATCCCGTCATACCGCCCCTGATGGTTGGCGAACAGCACGAACCCGTCTTTCTCGGGCAATCTCTCCATCCCGCTCGATTTCAGCGTGATCCTCGATTTTTTACTTATAACGAACGCCGCCCGCCTTGCCGCCGAGTACCTCTTTTCCAGCGGGACTCCCGGTTTCGCCGTCTTTTTTATGCTGAAATAGAGTATAAAAACCCAGTGCAAATTAAACACGAACAAAAACACAAATCTGGTCAACGAGGTCACCTTCTTCCGGCGCGTTTTCGGGCAATGGCTGCTCCGCCGCGGCTACGGCGTATTTTATAGAAAAAGCGGAACGATTTCAAGAGCGGAACGGTGGACAGGTTTCCGTGGCATCCGTTTCATACTTAACCGTCGGGCAGCATTGTCCATGACGGACAAAATCGTGACTGCCGTTCATTTTGTTTTTCCTGAAGTCCTGTGCTATAATTCACCCAGACCGAATCCGCAAAGGAAACAGACAGAACCCGCAAAGGAGATTGCCGCGTATGAGTCATTGGATCCGCACCGTATCAAAACCGGTTGACACACATTTTTACTATTTCAAAAAAGAGATCGAGCTGGACTTCGAGCCGTTGTCCGTCCGGTCGGTCTGCATCAAGGTCTGCGCAGATTCACGCTACCGCCTGTACGTAAACGGCGCATTCGCGGGAGAGGGACCTTGCCAGGGCTCGGAATATTCCAGGTATTACGAGACGTACACCGAAAAAGAGATATTGCCGCTGCTCCGGCGCGGAAAAAACGAGTTCTGCCTGAAGGTCCTGCATCTGGAAGAAAATTCGTTTATCTCCATATATAAAAGATCTCGGCCCGCGATGTGGCTCGAAGGCGAGATAAATTATGTTCTCGACTGTCAGGAGAGTCCGGGAAATACCGGGAAATATGATTTCGGGTCCGACGACAGCTGGACCTGTATGAGGGACGACAGCGTTACTTTCCGCCATTTCCCCGGGATACACATTTCCGTTGCCCCGGGAGAAGAGCATTGGGGAGACCCGAAGCTTGAGCCGGAGGCGATACAGCGGTTCGAAACTCCTTCGCCGGGAGGCTACAACATTTTCGGCCTGGCGGACGCATATCCGCTGGAAGAAAGGCCGGTGCCCCAGCTGGAATACGGCGAAGAAAAAGAATTTGCGCTTGCCCGGAAAGGCGAGGATTTCGAAGAATACGACGCAGGAGTGTACACCACGGCATTGCCCACGCTTAAGCTGAGAGGCACGCCCGGGGCAACGGTAAAGCTCACATACAGCGAGAGCTACCTTGTCCGCAACGAAAAAGGGGAGCTCTATAAAGGCCTCAGGGACGCGGTATATACCGATCCGGAGGCGGTGTTCAGCGGCGACAGAGTGGTGTACGACGTTGTCCATATACCCGAAAGCGGCGCGGCGGAATTTACGCCTTTCTGGTACAAGGCCTTCAGATTCGTACGGCTGGACGTCAGCGGGGGAGAGATAAGCGTTGACCGGTTCAGCTACCGGCCCTGCTTCTACCCGTTCCCTCAGGAAGGTTACTTCAGGAGCTCCGACGACCGCTTTGAAGAGATGTGGAAGGTCAGCGTGAACACCGTCAAATGCTGCGCCCACGAGATATACGTCGACTGCCCCTATTATGAGCAGCAGGAATACGACATGGATAGCTGCCTCGAAATGCTGTTCACCCAGCGCATGATCTCCGACCCCAGGCTCCCATTAAAAGGCGTCACCGACCTGGCCAGATCACAGATATTCAACGGCATGCTGCAGGCCAACTATCCTTCCACGATGACCCAGATCATCCCTAATTTCACGCTGTTCTGGGTGATAATGCTGCGCGAATACGTTAGATACGCACCGGCCACTGCGGCAACGGTCCGGCAGGTCTCTTCTTTCCTCGGCACCGTGGACAAGGCTCTGGAGGCCTTCGAGATATTCAGGGACCGGGACAATTACGGCCTGGCAGGCGCCAATCCCTACTGGAACTTCGTTGACTGGGTCCCCGGCTGGCCCGTCGGCATCACCCCCGGAGGCCTCGAAGGCGAACCGCTCACGGTATCGTCAATGATGTTCACCGCCGCCCTCAGAAACGCCGCCGAGATCGCCGAATACTGCGGCCGCTCCGCCAGAGCCGCCGAATACAGGAGCAGAGCCGAAGAGATGGCAGCCGTCATCCGCGAAAGATGCTACGACGCCGAAGCCGGTCTGTTCCGCAACACGCCGTCCAGAAGAGAATTCAGCGAACACACCGCGCTCTGGGCCGTGCTGGCTGACGTGGTCACCGGCGAAGATGCAAGAAAACTGATGGAACGCACGCTGGAAGACCGCCCGGATATGGCCAGATGCAGCTTCTCCATGGGATTTTTCCTGTTCCGGGCGATCGAAAAAGCAGGCGTTTACGACAAATACGCTCCGAAACTCCTTGCCGGCTGGCAGCGGATGCTGGACAACCACTGCACCACCTGGTGCGAGAATCCCGACAGCCCCCGCAGCGAATGCCACGGCTGGAGCTCCGCGCCCGCATACGAACTTTCCGCCCTGGTGCTGGGCGCCTTCCCGGCGGAAGACGGCTACAAAAAGCTTCGGGTCCGTCCCCATCTGTTCACATACGGTACCGAATGGGCCGAAGGCGCCGTTCCCACGCCATACGGCCTTGTCCGCATCTCCCTTCGCAGGGAGGCTGCAGCGGAACAGGAACCTGAATCTGGCGCGGCGAAACGGTTTTCTATCGACGTAAAGTTCCCCGACGGCAGCACGTTCGGCAAGAGCGGCTGCGTTGACGGAGACGAATTCCTGTTCCGGCTGGGCTGAGCGGCGGAGGAGAAAAAGGATGTCCCAGACGTTGTCCGTGATAATAAAAGTGTTGAGCGTCATATCCACGGTGGTGACGGTACTGTACCTGCCCAAAGCCCTGTATATGATCGTGGGCTTTTTCAAGACACGCAAATTTCCCCCTGCGAAAAACCTGCATAAATACGCCATACTGATCGCCGCCCGGAACGAATCCGCGGTGATCGGCAGCCTCTTGGACAGCATTAGGAAGCAGGATTATCCGGAAAAAGTGCCCGTGTTCGTGGTGGCGGACAACTGCACCGACGATACGGCCCGGATCGCCAGGGAAAGTGGCGCGATCTGCTACGAGCGCACGGACCCGGACCACCGCACGAAAGGCTACGCGCTCCAGTTCCTGCTGGAAAACATATACAGAGACTACGGCCGGGACGCCTTCGAGGGTTATTTCCTGTTCGACGCGGACAATCTCCTGCGCTCCGATTACATCTCCCGCATGAACGACGCCTTCGACGCCGGGGAGAAGATCATCACCTCATACCGCAACACCAAAAATTACGACGACAACTGCATTTCTTCTTCCTACGCCATCCACTGGATGCGCACGATCCGCAACACCAACAGGGGCATCTCCGTGCTGAAACTCACCACGCGCCTCCAGGGCACCGGCTTCCTGTTCGCCGCCGAGGCCATCGAAAAGCGCGGCTGGACCTACACCTCCCTTACCGAGGACAGGGCCTTCAGCGCGGACGCGGTAAGCGACGGATTCAGGATAACCTACCAGAACGACGCAGAATTTTACGACGAACAGCCTACGGTGCTCAGGCAGGTGCTGCGCCAGAGGATCCGCTGGGCCAAGGGACACATCCAGGCCTTTTTCGAGACCGGCGGCAAGCTTTTCCTGAACGTCTTCCGGCGACCCTTCTCCGTCAAGAATTATTGCAATTACGATATGCTGCTGACCGTGTTTCCCCGGGAGCTTTTTTCCATTTTCAGAAAGCTTCTGGTGTTCATATTGCGGATCGTCATCATAGTGCTGGCGGGATTCGCCTGGGGCCCGGTATGGGGCGTACTGGGAGGCATCGGCATCAACTTTCTGACCTCCTGGGGCACGGGTATGGCAATGGCGGCGTACGTCGTCATTATAGAGCACAAGCACATACCGAAATTGCCCTGGTACCGCCATCTGTGGCACATATTTATGTTCCCGCTTTTCGAGGTCATCGGCAAGTGGTCGATGATCATTGCCCTCTTTATGAAGGTGGAGTGGAAGCCCATCTACCATAACAGGAACATAAGCATCGAAGAGGCGGCGGGGGGCAATGCTGCCGGGTCCGGAACCGGGGCGGACAAGGGCGAAGGCAAAGAGGATCACCGGTAAAAAGCATTTCAATTTGCGCGGTTTTACGCTATAATAATACGCGTCGATAATATTTAACGATTTCACGGAGGTTGTTCATATGTCTAAAGGTTTCAGAGGCGGATTCGGTCAGAGGAGCGGCAGCGGCGGCAACAATATGCAGAAAATGATGCAGCAGGCCCAGCAGCTTCAGCGCGAGATGGAAAAGGAGCAGGCTGAACTTTCGGAAACGGAGTTCGAAGGAACCTCCGGCGGCGGAATGGTGAAAGTGACCATGACCGGCGCACATAAAGTCACGGCAATCGAGATCAAGCCCGAAGTGGTTGACCCGGACGACGTGGAAATGCTGGAAGATCTTATATTGACCGCCCTCAACGATTGCGGCGAGAAGATCGACGAAGCGAATCAGGAGAAGATGGGCAAGTACACACAGGGACTTCCTTTCTGATGCCGCGATAGGGGCGGCAGGGTGCTGCGATGAGCGTTTACGGTGCGTCTGTAACAAAATTGATCGAAAAATTCGAATCCCTGCCCGGCGTGGGACACAAAAGCGCCGAGCGCATGGCGTTCTATCTTATGCGCAAGAGCGAAGAAGAAGTTAAAGACTTCGCCCAGGCCATATACGACGCCAGAAAACAGCTGAAATTCTGCACTGTCTGCCAGAATATGTCCGACAAGGACGTCTGCGACATATGCGGCAACGCCTCCCGCAACAAAAGCATCATCTGCGTGGTCCAGGACCCCAAGGACGTGCAGGCCATCGAGCGGTCGAGGGAGTTCAACGGCACATACCACGTGCTCCACGGAAAGATATCGCCCATGAGCGGCGTTGGCCCCGACGACATACGCATCAAGGAGCTTCTGGCAAGGCTGGACGGAACGGTTAAAGAAGTGATCGTTGCCACCAACTCCGACGTGGAAGGGGAGGCGACGGCAATGTACATCGCCCGGCTGGTCAAACCCCTCGGCGTGACCGCCACCCGCATCGCCCGGGGCCTTCCCGTGGGAGGCGACCTGGAGTACGCGGACGACGTGACGCTGGGCGCGGCAATAGAGCATCGCGTGGAGATCTGAGGTCCCTGAATGAAAAAAGCGATTATACCATATGAGATGAACGGCAGGCCTCTGAAGCTGATACACGGCTTCGGATACGGCAGAAACGACGGTCCCGAAAAGAGGCAGGAGACCGTCGACCGGACGCTGGAGCGGCTGTACAGGCTGGGATACGGCGGGATCGTCACCAACGTCGATTTCGACCGGTACCTTGAGAGCCCCGAAAACTGGGAGACGCTGAGATATACGTTAAAAAAGGCCAAGAGCATGGGCTTCAGGCTGTGGCTCTACGACGAGCACGGCTATCCCAGCGGCGGCGCCGGAGGCATCACGCTCCGGGATCATCCTGAATACGAGGCAAAAGCGCTGGTGCAGGTCACCTGCGAAGGGTTGCCCGGGGAGAGCGTGCGGATAGAGCTTCCCAGGGGGCACGAAAAATTTGTGCGGCCCGAAGCGGCGCCTGGAGAACCCGTCGCGGTCAATGCCGGGGAAGACGGCGTTGCCAGGGCTTACGCGATAAAGCGCCTTTACGAAGGCACCCACGCGGAGCACAACGTGCACGAATCCCGCAGATATATCAACGTGCTGGATCCTGACGCCGTAAGGGCGTTCATCGAAAACACCTACGAAGCATACCGCCGGGAGCTGGGTAATCTTTTTGATGATATAGAGGCCATATTCACCGACGAGCCCTCTATAATGGCCGCTTATCTGAACGCGGGCCTGTACCCCGGAAGAGTCCGGGACGAATTCGACGACACGCTCCCGCTGCTGCCTCTGGTGGTCTGGGACGACAGGCTTCCCGGCAGGTTCGAAGCAAAATGGGGCAATGAGCTTCTTCCTTTATTAGACGATCTTTTCGGGCCTCCCACGGACGAAAACAGGGACACCCGTTTTAAATTTTATTCCACCACTTCCGAGATGTACGAAGAGGCGTTTTTCACTCAGCTGGGAGGCTGGTGCGACGCCAACGGCACCAATTTTTCCGGCCACGTGCTCCTGGAAGAAGAGATACTTCACCATCCGCTTTTCGAGGGCAATATCTTCCGCTTCGTCTCTCATATGGGCGTTCCAGGCATCGATATGCTGACAACGATCCCCGAAGGCGTGCTGCGCCAGGCTCCCACGCCTAAACTCGTTTCCTCTTCCGCCATATGGCACGGCAGAGACGAGGTGATGTCGGAGGTCTCCGGCCATATGCAGGGCGGCAAATACGGCCTTGCTGAAATGAAAGGCGCGGTGGCGCTCCAGAGGGCGCTGGGCGTGACGGCGTTCCCCTCCTATTACAGCGACACCCTGGTCTCGGAGCAGGAATTCAAGGACTTTTGCGATTTTACCGCCAATATCTGCCGCCTTCTGGAGCCGGAAGTTTCCGCAGCTGTCTCCCATATGGCGAACAGGGTGCTTTTGCTGTATCCTGTCGAAGCGGCCTTCGCCTCCTCTTTCGGGTCCGATTCCCAGCTGTGGGCGCGCGAGCACGCCGAAGACGAAAAGCGGCTGGAGCGGTCATGGCAGGAGCTGAACAGAGCGCTGCTGCTCTCCGGAGTGGGGTACGAATGCGTTGACGTACGCACGCTGCTGGAAAGGACGCACATCGAGAGCAGGGGCGTGTATCACGCTGACAATTGCTACAGGGCGGTCGTATTGCCGTATATGAATTATCTGACGCCGGAAACGATCAAATTAAAAGAAAAGCTCGAAGCCGCAGGAGTCATCACCGTGACGGACCCGGGCGGCAAAGGATCTGCCGCAGATACCGTGAACGAGCTGATCTCCGAACTTGCCCGTAAGGAAGGCATTTATCCATTTGGCGAGCTTGAAGCCGCTCCGGCCGGCGAGAACCCCCTGGTGATCTCGTCGTATTTCGACACGCGCTATTTCCGGCTGGCGTTCCTCATCGTGAACTACACGGATTCGCCTGTAAAGGGCAATATAAAACTGGACGTCCCGGACTGGTGGACCGGCGTCAATGAAAACAGCCGCGTCCATGCGGTGGATCCGGACAACGGCATTTTCACCAAAGCCGGAGGCTGCTTCAGCCGAACCGGCAGCGGAAAAGATTCGAGGCTCACCTACGAGTTCCCGGCGGACATCCGTCCCATGGGCGCCGTGGTGGTGGGATTCAGATAAAGCGTTCCGGGAGCGTTCCGGAAGCGGTTTGAAAAGGCAAAAACAGGGAGCAAAACGTATGGGGATTCTTGACGGCCCCGAAGTCCGGGGCAGGATCAGGGCGATAATATTCGACATGGACGGCGTGTTGGTGGATTCCGAACCGGCCATGTACAAGGCGTCCATAGAAGGGCTCCGGGAGTTCGGCATCGAGGCCAGGGCGGAAGATTTCAGGCCTTTCGTGGGAACCGGAGAAAAGAGTTTCATCGGAAACGTTGTCCGGCTCCACGGGGGCGTGTACTCCGACGAGATGAAGGACAGGGTGTACGAGATATATTGCCGGGACGTGGACAGGGAGATCGTGAGGTTTCCGGCGGTTGTCCCCACGGTGCGCAAATTGAGAGAAAAGGGCTACCTGCTGGCCGTTGCCTCCGCCGCCGACGCGGTCAAGGTCAATGCCAACATTCGTGCTTCGGGCCTTCGCGCTTCCGATTTCGGAGCGGTGGTCAAGGCGGGCGACGTGGTCAATCTCAAACCTGCGCCTGACATTTTCCTGAAGGCCGCGTCGTTGCTGGGAGTTGATCCTTCTGAGTGCATAGTGTGCGAAGACGCGGAAAACGGCGTGCGCGCCGCAAAGGCGGGAGGAATGTACTGCCTGGGCATCACCAGCACGTTTTCGGACGGGCGGCTGAAGGAGCTGGGCGCGGATTGGACCGCGGCGGACATAGGGGCACTGACGGATTGAAGCGCCCGGAAACAGGGAAGGTGAACGTATGAAAATTTCCGATATCGACAGCAATCTGAGAGTGGCGGAAACGCTGGAACTGCCGGACGTACAATGGTTCGGCGCAGGCAGCGATATTTTCCGGGTCTACGGTACGTCGGGAGACTGCGGCAGCGGCCCGTTTAGAAGGGTGCCCGAAGACGTTGCAGCGGCAACCAGCGAGGCGGTGGCGTATCTTGCCACCAACACGGCGGGGATCAGGCTTAGGCTGCGCACCGATTCGCCTTACGTTGCAATCCACGCGGAGTGGCATTGCCAGTGCCAGTTCCCGCATATGGCCGTGACGGGCGTCAGCGGATTCGATCTGTACCGCATTTCCGGCGGCGCCTCCGGCAACGGCGTCCAGGAATTTGCGGGCACTTTCATCCCGCCTTTTATTTCGCCTCACGGGTACGAGAGCGTGCTGCCCACGCCCGGCGGCATGCAGGACCTGGTGATATATTTCCCGCTGTACAACGACGTTTCCAAGCTTTACGTAGGACTTCAGGCCGGGGCGAAGACGGAGGCTCCCGGGACGTATTCATATAAATTGCCCGTGGCGTTTTACGGGTCGTCCATCACCCAGGGAGGATGCGCTTCGAGGCCCGGCACGGCGTATCAGGCGATGTTGTCCCGGGCGCTGGACGTGGATATAGTGAACCTGGGCTTTTCGGGCAGCGCGCTGGGGGAGACCGCCATTGTCCGGTATATCGCGTCGCTTCCCTTGCTGGCCTTCGTGTGCGATTACGACCACAACGCCCCCACGCCGGAGCACCTGGAACGCACCCATTATCCGCTTTACAAAACGGTCAGGGAGGCGCAGCCGGACCTGCCCATATTATTCCTTTCGAAGCCCGACGGCCGGAACATAAATCCGGACGCGGTCAATATCAACCTCCGCCGCGCGGCGATCATCCGCGAGACATACGACCGGGCGGTTCGCGAGGGGGACAATAACGTCTATTATATCAACGGCTTTTCTCTTTATGAGGAAGACGTGACGATGGCGGCAAGCGTCGACGGCTGCCATCCCAACGACCTGGGCTTCTATTTCTTCTTTAAGGCGCTGCTGCCGGTGCTGAAGTCGCTGCTCGGAGGGAAAGTGGGCGCCTGAGCTTGCTCCGGGGCCGTTGCTGTGAGGAAAAACCGGCGCCTGAGCTTGCTCCGGGGCCGTTGCTGTGAGGAAAAACCGGCGCCTGAGCTTGCTCCGGGGCCGTTGCTGTGAGGAAAAACCGGCGCCTGAGCCCGCGCGGCCGCAGTTGACGCAGGGACAGGCGTGAGGAGATCGACGGAATGACGGATCACGGCGGTTTTTTAACGAAAAATAACGAAAAATAACGAAAATTTCTTGCCATTCCGCCCGACAAGGAGTACAATTACAGCAAATAATATCCTGCGGCTCCGCCGCGGGAAAAAATAACAGATCTCAACCAAAATCGTTTCAAAAGGAGAGGTTTACAATGGCAGATTTTGACGAGAAATTAAAGAATCTCAACAATACGGCTGATCATACCGAAGAGATGGATCCTGCCGATATTGAGGGCAACAAAGTTATGGCGATACTCGCCTACATCGGCATCCTGGTACTTATCCCGCTGCTTGCGGCGAAAGATTCCAAATTCGCCCGCTTCCACTGCAATCAGGGCCTGGTGCTCTTCATCGCGGAACTCATCATTAGTATCGTTTTAGGTATCCTTGGCGCGATCCCCAAGATCGGATGGATCTTCGGAATCCTCGGTTCCCTGGTAGGCATCTGCTTCCTTGTCCTCGTCATCATCGGCATCATCAACGCCGTCAACGGCAAGGCGAAGGAGCTTCCTCTGGTTGGCAAATTCAAGATCCTGAAATGATCTGAAACAGACAGGCAGCCGTCAACGCGTTGACCGGTCCGGTTCTCGGGCGGGACAATGACGGCGTGGCGGTCAGGTAAAAGTCCGGCGGCTTTCTTTTGCAGCAAAGCCGCTGGTCTTTTTTCGTTCCGTCAACGTTGGCAGGAAGGTGCGTGCAGCGGAGGAAAGCGGAAGAGAGCGGAGTTCGCGGGCGTTTCGCGCTCGTTTTGGGCAACAGGTAGCGCGGCCTTCTTTCAAACGCCCAGAAATCCGGGTTAAGAGGTAAAAGTTAGGCGTTTCGCGCTCATTTCCGGCTTTGAGGCAGCGCCACTTTCTTTCAAACGCCCAGAAATCCGGGTTAAGAGGTAAAATGTGGGCGTTTCACGCTCGTTTCCGGCTTTGAGGCAGCGCCACCTTCTTTCAAACGCCCAGAAATCCGGGTTAAGAGGTAAAATGTGGGCGTTTCACGCTCGTTTCCGGCTTTGAGGCGGCGCCACCTTTACGAAAACGCCCAGAAATCCAGGTTAAGAGGCAAAATCAGGGCGTTTCTCGCTCATTTTAATCCTCGAGGCGGCGCCACCTTTACGAAAACGCCCAGAAATCCGGGTTAAGAGGTAAAATGTGGGCGTTTCACGCTCATTTCCGGCTTTGAGACAGCGCCGCGCCGCTTGCCGACGGGTCGCGGCGCTCCTCCGATCCCAATTGCGTTGTCCGTCGCAGGATCGGGAGGTGTTTTTAAGGCGTATGCCGCCATCGTTGTGGAAAATTGCCGGATACCTCAAAAAAATACTGTTGACACCGTTCCTTGCGTTGTGATATCATTCCCCCGTATGCCGCTTCCCGGATACAGGACTCTCCGACCTCTTCCCGGATGCTGGTGAATTAAAAAACAAGGAGAAAAAATCATGACAAAGGAAAGAAAACAGGAAATCATCAAGACCTACGGCCTCAAGGAAGGCGACACCGGATCCCCCGAGGTCCAGGTCGCTCTGCTCACCGAGCGCATCAACGAGCTCAACAAGCACCTCGAGTCCCATAAGAAGGACCACCACTCCAGACGCGGCCTGCTCATCATGGTCGGTCACAGACGCGGCCTCCTTTCTTACCTTCAGAAGATCGACGTAGCGCGCTACCGTTCGCTGATCGAAAGACTTGGTCTGAGAAAGTAATCTTTTGGCACAATGGCGAGGCTCCCTACCGGAGTCTCGCTTTTGTAAATAAATATTTTAAAAGAAGTTGCGGCTGTAGGGCGTAGATTGTACGCTCGGGCGCCGGACGGCCTGAAGGCGGACAACGGGGGATAGATCCCAAGGCGGAAATTGCCCCGTAACAGGCCGGCCACGGACAACGCGGAGCGCAGAATCTACATGCTACCGCCCCGGCTTCGGAAAGGAACGATATGTTCAGAACGTTTACAACACAGCTTGCCGGCAGGACCCTCACACTCGAATTCGGAAAGATGGCCCAGCTGGCCAACGGCGCCTGCCTCGTCCGCTACGGAGACACAGTGGTATTGTCCACCGCCACCGCTTCCAAAGAGCCCAAAGAGGGGATCGATTTCTTCCCCCTCAGCGTCGACTACGAGGAGAAGCTCTACTCCGTAGGCAAGATCCCCGGCGGATTCATCAAAAGAGAGGGCAAGCCTTCCGAAAAAGCGATCCTGACCTCCCGCGTCATTGACCGCCCCATTCGCCCCCTGTTCCCGAAAGATCTGAGGAACGACGTGGTGGTCATCAACACGGTTATGTCGGTGGACCAGGACAACTCCCCTGAAATTGCCGCTATGATCGGTACTTCCGCCGCGCTGGCAGTCTCCGATATTCCGTGGGGCGGCCCCATCGGCGGCATCGTGCTCGGCCTCGTTGACGACCAGGTCGTCATCAACCCCAACGCCGCTCAGAGAGAGCGCAGCAAAATGTACGTCACCCTGGCCGGTACCCGCGAGAAGATCTGCATGATCGAAGCAGGCGCCCAGGAAGTTCCCGACGACGTGATGCTGAACGCCATCATTAAAGGTCACGGCACCATTAAAAAGATCTGCGAGTTCATCGAAGGCATCCGCGCCGAGATCGGCAAAGAGAAGTTCACGTACAAATCCGCTGAAGTTCCTCACGAGATCTACGACGACGTGAAGGCGCTCGTATTCGACGAGCTGAAGGCTGCCGTGTACACCCCGGACAAACCGGAGCGCGACGCCAAGATCGACGCCATCACCAAGCGCACCGCAGAGGCGCTGGCCGAGAAATATCCCGATTCCAAGGCAAAGATCGGCGAAGCCATCTACAAACTTGAGAAGAGCATCGTACGCGAAGGCATCCTGCGCGACCACAAACGCGTTGACGGCCGCGGCCTGTACGACATCCGTCCTCTCAGCGCCGAAGTAGGCATCCTTCCCAGGACCCACGGTTCGGGCCTGTTCAAGAGAGGCCTCACTCAGGTGCTGACGATCGCCACCCTCGGCCCCATGTCCGACATCCAGAAGATGGACGGCATCGACCTGGAAGACTCCAAGCGCTACATGCATCACTACAACTTCCCGGCTTACAGCGTCGGCGAAGCCAAGACTTCCAGAGGCCCCGGACGCCGCGAGATCGGCCACGGCGCGCTGGCTGAAAGAGCTCTCGAACCCGTTATCCCCTCCGAGGAAGAATTCCCCTACGCCATCCGCCTCGTTTCCGAAGTGCTGATGTCCAACGGATCCACCTCTCAGGGCAGCGTTTGCGGATCCACTCTGGCCCTTATGGACGCCGGCGTGCCCATCAAACGCCCCGTCACCGGTATTTCCGCCGGCCTCGTCACCAACCCCGATGACGAGAACGATTTCGTCACCTTTATGGACATCCAGGGCATCGAAGACTTCTTCGGCGACATGGACTTCAAGGTGGCCGGTACCGAAAAAGGCATCACCGCCATCCAGGTAGATATAAAGGTCCAGGGACTTTCCTACGAGATCATCCGCCAGGCCTTCGAGCTCACTCATAAAGGCCGCGACCGCATCCTCAACGAGGTCATGCTTCCCTGCATCTCCGCTCCTCGCGATCATCTGTCCAAGTACGCTCCCAAGATGTACCAGATGAAGATCGATCCGGACAAGATCCGCGACGTCATCGGCTCCGGCGGCAAGGTCATCAACCGCATCATCGACGAGACCGGCGTCAAGATCGACATCAACGACGACGGCACCATCTACGTTGCAGCCGTTGAAGAGGAAGCGGCCAATAAAGCCATGGACATCATCAAAGGAATCACCGGCGACATCGAAGTCGGTACCGTCTTCGAGGGCAAGGTCACCAAGACGATGGCCTTCGGCGCTTTCGTGGAATACCTGCCCGGCAAGGAAGGCATGGTCCACATCTCCAGGCTGGCCAAGTACCGCGTGGAGCACACCGAGGACGTGGTCAACGTCGGCGATATCGTCAAGATCAAATACATCGGCCTTGACAAGCAGGGCAGGATGGATTTCTCCATCAAGGACGTGGAATGAGTTTCGGAAGAGACGCCGCGTAATTGACAGTGTCGAGGCAGAGCGGAAGGCGATTCCGCTCTGTCCTTTTTTAATACAAAAACTGCGCGTCAGCCGCGTGATGCGCTGTCTGATTTGGTGCAGGACGTCATTTTTCGAGGGATTTTGACTGATTTGTTATTTTTCCTCGAACTCTCCTTTTGCGTGCGCTGTCTGTTTTTGCTCGACGAAGCGAAAAGTCGAGGGCTTTCGCAAGTTTTCGGTTTTCCCTTGAAACTTTGTTCGACCTGCGCTGTCTGTCGAGATAAGATCTCGTGTTTAACGTAGCTCCGCTCCTCAAAATGAGCAAGAACGTCAGGGATTTTTCGAGAATCATTATTTTCCCTCGAAATATTGGCGGAAAGAAAAAACGCCTCCGCTGAAATGAGCGAGAGCAACGAGGATTTTATCGTTTTTGTCTGATTCCCTCGAAAAACCTGTCTGATGCGCCGAATGCGCCGCACAAATGAGCAAAAAAGGCAGTTTCGCTCGTTTGGCGAAATGCCTTCGGCAAAAAGAGGAGAAGGGCCGTTTCGCCTGTTTGCCGAAACTCCCGGTAAATCGTGGAGAAAGGTGGCTGCGCCTGTCAGCGACTTCACTTTTTTGCGTGTTAACGCCGCCGGGCGGGGGAGAAGGCGCGCTTGCATTGGCGCGAGCAAAATGGTACAATGAAATGGTGGATTTGTGCCCGAAAAAAGACACAAATGTCTGGTAATATTTTGACCCGGTCACAGCGCGTACCCGCAAAGGAGCGTTGACGCGGCGGCAGCGTACGGCCACGGGCCGGCGGCCTCAGGCCCGCGGACGGATGGAAATGTACCATACGGAGGTATCAGGAAATATGATCGAGATCAGGAATCTCACGAAAAAGTACGGCCAGTTCCTTGCCCTGGACAACGTCTCTTTCGACGTTAAGAAGGGCGAGATAATGGGCTTCCTGGGGCCCAACGGCGCCGGAAAATCAACAACCATGAACATTCTGACGGGATACATCCCCTGCACGTCCGGCACCGTAAAGGTAGGCGGCTTCGAGATAATGGAAAACCCGAAGGAAGTTAAAAGTCAGATCGGTTACCTGCCCGAGATCCCGCCGCTCTACGGCGACATGACGGTGGATGAATACCTGAAATTCATTTTCGAACTGAAATCCGTGCCCCTCAACCAGCGCAAAAGACAGATGGACGACATCCTTTACCTGGTGAAGATCGGGGACATGAAAAAGCGCCTTATAAAGAACCTCTCCAAAGGATACCGCCAGCGCGTGGGATTTGCCCAGGCCCTCGTCGGAAATCCTCCCGTGCTCGTCCTCGACGAACCCACGGTGGGACTTGACCCGAGCCAGATCGTTGAGATCCGCAAGCTCATATCTTCCCTGAGGCACGACCACACCATAATACTCAGTACACATATATTGTCCGAGGTCAACGCCGTGTGCAGCTCCGTCGTAATGGTCAACCACGGCAGGATCGCGGCCAAAGGCAGCGTCTCCGACTTTACCGCCTCCGAAGGCTCCGTGAACAAGTTCATCATCAGCGTCGTGGGCAATAAAAACGCAATCCAGAAGACCATCTCCGAGGTCAGCGGCGTCAGGAACGTCACTTTCCTCCGGGTGGACAAGGACGCCGCGCTGTTCAATGTGGAATCGTCCAGGAACGTTGACGTCCGCCGCCCGCTGTTCAACGAACTTGCCCGAGCCTCGCTTCCCGTGATCGAACTGAGGCCCGTAGGCAGGTCCATGGAAGAGATATTCATTGACATCGTAAACAACGACAAATACGTTTCCGAGACCGCGGGAAACGAGAGAGGGGAGGAAGACTGATGGGCACTATCTATAAAAGAGAAATGAACGCGTACTTCCGTTCTCCCGTGGCATACACCATCATCGCGCTGTTCATGCTGATGGTGGGCCTGTTCTTCTGGGTTCGGAATCTGCTGTACGCCTCCACCGACTTCTCCGGCGCCCTTTCCATGACGTCAACGTACCTCACGTTCCTGATGCCCACGCTCACCATGAAGCTCCTTTCCGACGAACGCAGGAACGGCACCGAAGTGCTGCTGCGCACTTCACCCACGCCGATGTGGAAAGTTGTAGTCGGCAAATACCTGGCCGCCCTTACCCTCTACGGCATAATGGTGGCATTGACGGCGATCTACCCCATCGTGATGACGTTCCTTTCCGAAACCGGCATCCCCGTGGGCAAGACCTTCGGCGGCTACGTAGGCTTCTTCCTGCTGGGCGCCACCTATCTTGCCATCAGCCTCTTCGCCTCCTCCTTCACGGAGAGCCAGGTGGTGGCCGCGATCTCCGGCATCGTGGCGCTGCTGGTGCTTTACTATATGCAGTCCATAGGCGCCACCATAGGAGGCACCTTCGGATCCATACTTCAGTGGCTCTCTCCGCTGAAGCGCTATTCCGACTTCTCGCTGGGCGGCTTCAACATCGCCTCCCTTGTATTCTATCTCACGTTCTCCGGAATGATGGTGTTCCTCTCCGTGCTGAACGTGGAGCGCAGACGCTGGCAGTGAGGGGGTGTGTGAAATGAAGAAAAAGAACGAACTTGATTATTTCGAGGCCCTCGAGAAAACGGAAGATCCCGGAAACGGGACCGAAAAGAAAGAACGCATTTCACAGACGCTCCGCAGGCGTTTCCGCTACGGCAGCAATATGATAGTGTTCGCCATACTCGCCATAGTAGTGTTCATCGTGCTGAACGTGGTGCTGGAAAGATTCTCCACGCCGTTGACCATCGATATGACGTCTGAAAAGCTCTATACCATCGGCGACGTGACGAAGGAGAATATGGAGGGCCTGGAGAAGGACGTGGAGATCATTGCCCTTTACGACCGCGTGAAGGGAGAGGCCGACACCCAGAAGATGTCCATAATCAAGATACTTGACCTGTACGACCGGTTCGAAAAGATACACGTGTCCTACGTCGACCCGGACGCCAACCCCAACTTTATCCTTGATACCGTGGGCAAGATCAACGCCAATTCCTATTCTTCCGGCGACTACATCGTCAAATGCGGCGACAAGACCCGGCGCCTGGCGGAGAGCGACATGTACGTGACAACGACTCAGACGTACAATAGTATGTATTCGTACCAGGTCCAGAGCGGCATGCAGGCCGAGAAAAAGCTGACCACCGCAGTGCTCTATGTTACCGCGGAAGTGTCTCCCGTGGTCTACTACGTTACCGGCCACGGCGAGGAGGCCATCGAATATTACTCCATGCTGCTCACGTATATCGAAGGGCTGGGCTGCGACGTTAAAGAACTCGATATGGGAAAGATCACCGAGATGCCCGAGGACGCCGCGGTGGCCATAATGATGGGCCCCAAATTCGACATTTCTCCCTCCGAATCCGTCATGATCAGGCAGTGGCTTGAGCAGAAGGCCGGACAGCTGGCGGTGGCAGTGGATCCCCTGCAGAGCGGCACGGAATTTGCCAACCTGAACGGGCTTTTAGAGAGCATGTTCGCCATCACGCTGAACAACGACCAGGTGTCCGACGACGAATACAGGATCGCCGCCGCGGGCAACGCATTCTCCTTCCTGGGACAATCCGTTTCCAACGGCCCCATCGAGAATTCCAGCGTATACCAGGTGCCCATCTTCAACTCCCGCTCCGTCAACGTGCTGAACATCGACGAGACTTCCGCCGGTATAACCCACTATCCCATCATCCAGACCTTCGAGACCGCGGTGTCCACCGCCATCGTCGGAGGCGCCAAGACCCAACCCGGTATATTCACCGTGGGAGCCGCTTCCAAAAACCTCAATTACAGCGAAGTGACCCACGCCGTGGTGTTCGGCTCCACGCTGGCGTTTAGCGATACGTATTACACCTCATTCGGAGCATACACCGTCCGCTCCCTGTCGATCTACGCCATGGGCATCGACTGGATGATCGCCAGCTACGGCACCAACGCGGGCAACGAGATCTCCGCCAAAAACTACGGTTCCACCAACCTGGTGGTCACCGCCTCCCAGCGCACCAGACTGGGAATATTTGCCACCGTCGTGATACCGCTGATCATCATCGGCATCGGAATATTCGTATGGTTGAAGAGGCGCCATCTGTGAGGGACCAACGTCAATGAAAAAATACCTGACTACCATAATAGCCCTCGGCGTCATAGTTGTGCTGCTCACCGGTTTCTTCATCGCGAAGAAAGCCGGCTGGCTCGATCCTGCGCCCGAAGCCACCGAAGACCCGTACGCAGACGTTGTCACCGGCTCCATATTCGCCTTTTTCGGAGAGGATGCCGACGCGTTCTCTAAAGTGGTCAAGATCGTCAGCACCGTCGACGGGGAAGAATTGACCCTGGAGAAGGTCAACGGAGAGTGGCAGGCCACCTCCCATCCGGACCTCAGCATCGTCAGCAAGAACGTAAATTCCTGCCTGAACTCCATGCGGAGCCTAAACGGCCGCGTGGCCTACAGCGGAGAGATGACCGAGTCCAAGCGGTACGAGTTCGGATTCGAAGAAAGCACCACGTCCCTGGAACTGATATTGAGCGACGGCGCCTCCCATAAAGTGGTCTACGGCAAGGACAACCAGAGCGGCTCTTCTCGCTACGCCTGGGAGACCGGCACGGAACTGGTGTACCTGGCTGACAAATACCAGCTGAACAGCACGCTGGTTGACGCGGTGGATCTGCTGGATACCAAGATATTCTCCTTCGATGACAACGGCCAGATCAGCAGGATCAGCATCACCAAGGACGGAAACGACTACCTCAAGCTCCAGGCCGTGCTCAGCACCGAAGTCGACGTGAACAGAACGTGGCGCGTCAATTATCCCCTCGAGCGCGACGGCAACACTTCTACTATTGAGGCGCTGGTCACTTCATTGACCTCCACCGCCCTGGCCGGGATCGAGAAGCTGGGCTGCGACGACCTGTCGAAGTACGGGCTGGGACCCGCCAGGTTCAGAGTTGCCGTTACTGACCCTCACAAGACGATCATACTCTCCATAGGAGATATGACCCCCGACAGGACCTGCTACTACGTCACCATCGACAACGGCAGCGACGTGTACCTGGTCAAATCTTCCGCCATCACTTTCACGGACACGCCTCTGCTGAACTTTATGAGCGAGTACATCTTTATGGTGACCTACACCCAGCTCAAGCAGGTTGACATAGAAGTGCTGGGAAGGAAATATCTGCTCACCTACGATGCCACCGGAGAGCGCGAGGACGAGGTGTTCACCATCAACGGCACCAACGTCTATTATGACGAGGAACGGGATTTCCGGGGCGATTTCAAGCGCATAGGTACGGCCATGTACGGTCTCAGGCTGTCGGGGCTTGCCGACGAACCGGCCGAAAAAGGAGAGCTGCTCTGCCGCATCAGGTACGAGGAGCAGGACGGCACGGTCAATACCGTGGAGTGCTACGAGCGGGAAGGCTCTACAATGTATTTCTATCTGAACGGCATATATCAGGGCGGTTACGGCAACCGGTACCTGCTGACTTCGAACAATACGAATTACGGCATCACCGGCACCATCGACCATCTCTATGAAGTAATGGGAATAGAAGATCCGGAGGCCGCAAACGGCGGCTGAGGCTGCCTGAAACCCTTTTCACAGAGCAAGGACGGATAAAATGGACAACGATACTAAAGAAAAAAGCAGAGTGATCGATAAGGAAATCCTTGAAAAACGCAGGAAGCAGCTGGTGATCCGGAGAAGGATCATTGCAGCCGTCGTCCTGCTTTTGCTTATTGTCGCCGCCGTCATCCTGCTGTGGAAGCTGGGTATATTCAAGAAGCTGAAAAAGAGCGACCCGGACAAGGTGTTGACCGCGGAACTTACCCAGGTGGAATACACGCCCCGGGGCAGTTACATTATGGGCGCCGTGGAAGGCTGCATCATCATCTGCGACGACAACGGTGTCACCGGCATCGATCCGGAGGGCAAGTGGAAGTGGAATTCTACCCTCAGCGCCTACAACCCCGTGTTCAGCGGCGACGGCCGGCTGATCCTCGTCACCGACCAGGGGGGCAAGAGCATCTGGGCCTTCGACGGCTCGGGTTTCCTTTGGCGCCACATCTCCGAAAACGCCCTGATCTGCGCATGCGCGCCTTCCGTATCATCCTCCGGCTCGGGCAGTTCATACGACGTGATAACGATCTGCGAGCAGGAAGATTTCGAGTCCTCCGTCACGCTTTTGAAGCAGGAGAACGGCAGGCTTTCGGAAGTTTTCACCAGAAAATTCGGAAAATACAGAATGATCGCCGCAGGGGAGCCTTCCGACGGGTCTCAGATCGCTGCTTCCGGCATATATTATGAAGGCGGAACGCTGTCCGGCTGCACCGTGTTTATGCGGGCATCAGACGGAGAAGCGTATTCGACTATATTGACCGACGGCGCCGTGTATCTGCAGCTCAGGTACCTGAAGGACGGGACGCTCTTTGCCGCCAATTCCGACTCCCTCAAGCTGGTCCGCCGGATCGCATCCGTGTCCGGAAAAGGTGACACGGAGAAGGAGCTGTGGTCGAGGAACGGCGGCAGGAAGATGATCGTCGATACCGGCGTAACCTCGGGAAACAAATGCGTTGCCGCTTTCTGCGACGACAACGTTTCCGGCGGTGGCATGTCCGAGCTCAGATATTACGACCGCAGCGGCGGGTCCTCAGGGACCACCGAGATCAAAGGCAGGATCAGGGGCATGGAAGTCAGCGGCGAGTTCGTGGCCGTGTTCACGGAAGATTCCGTATTCCTTGTCAACGCCGGGGGCAATATCATAGGTTCATACAAGTTCGAGACCGAGCCGGTCGATATCGCCTTTATGGGCTCGAAGACGCTGGCGGTCAATACGGCCGGCGGCATCTATATAGTGGATTTCGCATAAGGAGGAGACGGAATTGCCTGTAATTATCGACATAGTTATAGTAGCTGTGCTGGCGGTATTTCTGATCGTCGGTATGAAAAAAGGGTTCGTGCAGATGCTGCTGCCGCTGCTCGCCATTGCCGTCGCCATCCTGCTGGGCCTTGCCCTGAGAGGCCCCGTGCGGTCGCTGCTGGACAAGACTTCGATGGAGGAAAAGATCACCGACTCCGCCTCGAAGCTGGTGCAGCTTGCCCTTGACAAGTACGATACGGACAATGAAGAGGTCGCTCAGGAAGAAGGGGAGAAAGCCGTAAGCAGCACGAGCATCCCCGGATATCTGGTGGAAAAGCTCAAGGCCTGGGCAGCAAAAGACGCGGACAACGTATACGGGCAGGATGCTGATACGGCCCGGATCATAGGCGCCAAACTCGCTTCCCTGGCAATGGACCTGATCGCCATCCTTATAGTGGTGGTCATAGCAATCATAGTGATACTTATAATAAAAGCCATCGTCAAAAAGACACGCCAGCTCAACATCCCGGTCCTGCACCAGCTGGACACCGTGGGAGGCGCCATATTCGGATTCGTTCTGGGCGCGGCAATACTTTACGGCATCGCCTTCATGGTCGGCCTGCTGGCCTCCTGCGGCTATCTGACGGGATTCGCCGAGGCAATGAAAAAATCCATGCTGGGCGGCTTCCTCTACAACCACAATCTGCTGGGCAAGCTGGCGTCGCTGTTCAAATAACGGCTTATTTTAAAAAATATCAAAAAAACCTGCGCCTTTCGCAAAAAAGTTGTTGACAACGCCATGTCGAAAGGTGTATTATGGTCTTCGCGCTTTTAGCGATGGAGGTGTGACTGGCATGAGAGTAAAGGTTACAATGGCATGCACAGAGTGCAAGCAGCGCAATTATACGACGCTTAAAAATAAGAAAAACGACCCGGACCGTATCGAACTCAGCAAGTATTGCAAGTTCTGCAAGAAGCATACGACTCATAAAGAGACGAAGTGATCCGGAGCGGCTGTTCGAGCCGCGTGGCTATACTGTTAAGGATGTGTTATTATGGCAGCTGACAGCAAAAAGAAGCCGAATATCTTCAAAAGAGTAGGTTCCAAGATAGCTTCCTTCTTTAAGGGAATCGCTTCCGAGCTTAAAAAAGTGACCTGGCCCACCAAGAGACAGGTCCTTGTGAATACTATCTCTGTACTTGTGTTCTGTCTTGTCATCGGAGCGATCATCTGGCTCTGCGATTTCGGCCTTTCCTCGCTCCTTCAGCTTATCGTCAGGAACTGATCTGAGCTGAGCGGCAGGCGCGCCGTTCGAGTACGGCGGCCGGGAGAACGCGAGAGAGGTAAGGAGGACAGCATTCATGTTTTTGGAAGACGTGTCCAGCGAACCGCTGTGGTATGTGGTTCATACGTATTCGGGATATGAGAACAAGGTTAAGACGAGCTTGGAGCGCGCCATAGAGAACCGCGGCATGAAAGACTACTTCTTCGACATCATCATTCCCATGATCGAGGAAGTGGAGATCCAGGACGGAGAGCAGAAATCTGCCCTTAAGAAGATCTTCCCCGGATACGTGCTGATAAAGATGATCATGACCGACGATACGTGGTATGTTGTCCGCAATATTCGCGGCGTTACGGGATTCGTGGGATTCGGAAACAAACCCACGCCCCTGACCGAGCAGGAGATAGTTGCCCTGGGCGTCGACGCTTCCGTGAAACCCGTGGTGGATTACGGAGTGGGCGATACCGTCAGGATCATTTCCGGAGCTCTCGAGAACTTTACCGGCGTTGTGGAAAGCATCAACACCGAGAAGGCGCAGGTAAAAGTTAAAGTTTCCATGTTCGGCCGTGAGATCGCGGCGGAACTCGAATACGCGCAGGTACAGCGCGTGTTCTGATGAACGAGGCTTGGACCCGCAAAACGCGGGCAGGCATAGATTTTTTTCAACACTATTGGGAGGTGGACCGTAATGGCAAAGAAAGTAGTTGCACTGGTTAAACTGCAGATACCTGCAGGTAAAGCGGCGCCTACACCACCGGTTGGACCAGCATTGGGTCAGCATGGCCTTAATATCATGGGCTTTTGCAAAGAGTTCAATGAGAGAACGAAAGCGGACGCGGGACTTATTATCCCCGTTATAATCACTGTCTACGCTGACAGAACGTTTACGTTCATCACGAAGACTCCTCCGGCGGCGGTGCTTCTTAAGAAAGCATGCAAGATCGAGAGCGGATCCGGCAGACCTAACAGAGACAAGGTCGCCACGATCACAAAAGCAGAGGTTCTCAAGATCGCGGAACAGAAGAAAGTGGACATGAACGCGGCATCCGTAGAGGCTGCTGCCAGCATGATCGCCGGAACTGCCCGCAGTATGGGAATCGTAGTCGTCGACTGAGGCGGCAGGAATACAGACAGGAGGGTGAATTAATATGTTCAGAGGAAAGAACTATAAAGAGAGCAAAAAGCTCATCGATTCCGCCAAACTGTATGATCCTGCAGAAGGACTTGACCTGGTGGTCAAGGCTTCGAAGGCCAAGTTTGACGAGACAGTTGAAGCGCACATCAGACTGGGCGTCGACTCCAGACATGCAGACCAGCAGGTCAGAGGCGCCGTGGTGCTTCCCAACGGAACAGGTAAGACCGTCAGAGTCCTCGTTTTCGCGAAAGGCGCGAAAGCCGACGAGGCCAGAGAAGGCGGAGCCGATTTCGTGGGAGCCGAAGATCTGGTTGCCAAGATTCAGGGCGAAAACTGGTTTGATTTTGACGTAGTCGTTGCCACGCCTGACATGATGGGTGTCGTGGGACGTCTCGGTAAGATCCTCGGTCCTAAAGGATTGATGCCCAACCCCAAAGCAGGAACCGTTACCATGGACGTTAAGAAGGCTATTGCCGATCTTAAAGCCGGTAAGATCGAGTACAGACTCGACAAGACCAACATCATCCACTGCGTTATCGGTAAAGTTTCCTTCGGCGCCGACAAGCTGAACGAAAACTATTCCACGCTTTACGACGCCATCGCCAAGGCGAAGCCCGCCGCCGCGAAAGGCCAGTACTTCAGAAGCATTACCGTAGTTTCCACCATGGGACCCGCGGTACGCCTGAACCCCGCAAAGAACTGAAGCGAAGGTAATACCCGAAGCGGAAGTTTTTAATAATTAAATACGTAAGATTGCACTTAAGACAGCAGGCGTTGACGGACGGGTGACCGGAGTCATGTAAGGCCAGCCGAGGTGAGGTCGGACGAACGATTGATCCAACACCTTGTCTGTCTTTGTGCGGACAAGGTTTTTTATATCCGGAAGGAGGTGTTTGTTGGATGCCGAGTATTAAGGTTTTAGAAGCAAAAAAGGCCGTCGTGGCGGAGATCGCGGAGGATATCAAGAATTCTCCCGCTACCATCATCGTTGCCACGAGAGGTCTGACTGTTGAAGAAGATACCGAACTTCGTAACGAGCTTCGCGCAGCAGGCGTAAAGTTTGCCGTGCGTAAGAACACTCTTGTGACGAAGGCGGTCGAATCGCTGGGGATCGAAGGCGCGGAAGATTATTTCAAAGGGCCTACCGCTATCGCCACCGCGAATTCGTACACCGAAGCCGCTAAGATCCTTGTGAAATTCGAAGCTAAACACGAAGAGATCAAGGTCAAGGGCGGTCTCGTTGAGGGAAAAGTAATTGACGCCGCGCAGGTCAAGGACCTCGCCAAGATGCCTTCGAAAGAAGAGCTCATCGCGAGAGTTCTGGGCGGTTTCAACGCTCCGCTCAGCGGTCTGGTCAATGTCCTGAACGGAAACATCCGCGGACTGGTGATCGCGTTGAACGCTATCGCCGAGAAGAAAGAAGCCTGACTTTCATAACGACACAGGGGCGCAAATCCAAACACACAGGCGCTCATCAGGCAGCAAAACAAAAAAACAGCTAACAAAAAAATGGAGGAAAATTATCATGGCTAGCGAAAAAGTTACAAAATTGATCGAAGACGTAAAGGCTCTTACCGTTCTTGAACTCTCTGAACTTGTTAAAGCTCTCGAAGAGGAATTCGGCGTTTCCGCCGCTGCTCCCGTTATGGTCGGTGCTGCTCCCGCAGCCGCTGCCGCCGAGGCTCCCGCAGCTGAAGCTGAGCAGACCGAGTTCGACGTTATCCTTAAGGATGCCGGCCCCACGAAGATGGACGTTATCAAGGCCGTTAAGGAAGTTACCGGCGTATCCCTTATGGACGCCAAGAAGCTCGTTGACGGAGCTCCTGCTACCATCAAAGAGAAAGTTTCCAAAGAGGATGCCGACGCTGCCGAAGCTAAACTTAAAGCTGCCGGCGCTACCGTCGAGATCAAATAATATCCTTTACCGGACATTTCTCGAAGGATCTTGAAAAAGACCGGGACCGGGCTGACAGGGAAGACCTGCGGCCCGGTTTTTTTGTAGCATTTTGTGACGCGCCCGACGCGCCGTGTTGCGTTTTGTCACTTGTTTAACTCATTTCGGTGTGATATGATGATATTCGAAGCAGCGGAAAGGAGTGAGCGGCGTGAAGAAATTGACGTTTGTTTTGTGTTTGATATGCATTCTGGTGTTGACGGCCTGCGGGACCAGAACGGGGAACGAGGCGGTGGAAACGCCCGATATTCCCACGGACGGCACATCCGCTCCCTCACGCACATACGCGCCGACCGACGCCCGCACCGATGCCCCCACTGAGGCGCCTGACGATGATCCTGACGATCCGGAAGCGACGACCGAGATTGATCATATGTACGAACTGGCGCAGTATGTTCAGTACGGCACGATGCTGATCCATACGGACAAGTACGGCCGCACGGCGGTGCCGACGGTCAAAATACTGGAATATTTCCGCGACCGTTATAATTTTTCGCAGCTGTACGATATGAGCTACGTCACCCGGCCGGGGGATGAGGCAGGGACGGTCGACACCGCTCCGAACGTGGTATACGTCAATGCCGAATGCACCACCGCTGAAGGCGAGACGCTTTACGTCGACGTCTATTACGACGAAGACACGGACACTTTTTATTCCAGCCGGTACGCTGAAGCGGTCAATAAAGATCTGTACGACGAGGTGGCAGCCTCTCTCGGACTGACCGGCGCGGTGGACGTCAACGTCAGCATCAGGGATAAAGACGGCCTCATCCCGTGCCTTCGGGACGACGTCAGGACGCTCGCGGATATGAAGGAAAAGGGCCTGCTGAAAAACTGCCTGGTGGAAGTGCGGCTGCTCTACGACGATCCTGCCGCGGACCTGCAGGCGCTTCCGAGGGAAACGCTGGAGAAAACGCTGGCGGAAGTCCAGGTGGATTCACTGTCCCTGTCGCTGCTGCGTGAAGGCCCCGTTCAGAGCGCCGCCGCGGACCGCACCGGTTATTACGTCCGGGAAGCCGTTGACGCGCGGATCGACGAGAGTACGGGCAATATTACCATTTCCCCTGTAAAGTACGGCCTGGCCAAAGGCCCCGGCGGCGTTGTCCTCGCTTTTCAGGAGCAATACGTCAATGCCCAGCTCACCGAGATCACCGAATTCTCTCAGCTCCCCGATGCGCTGAAAGGCGGCGACATTTATCGCGCCTTCAGGATAGACGCGCAAAAACTTGACGGACCCGAAAACGTTTCCGGCGGCAATGACGTTCGTGAATACGACAACGCCTGCGGCGGAAAGACTGTTGTGGCCCGGTACGGCGTATACGACCTCTGCCTGATGCCCGGAGACGCTTTCAACGAGTTTTATTACAAAGATGAGAACGGCGGCTTTTTATACGAAGGAAGCGGCTATCGCAAAGAATCGGCCGTGGCCGTCAACGTTTCCGATGACGACTTCACGGACGGCAGCTTCGTCAGGTATTTCGTGTTCGACAATTATCATTTCGACTAAAGACCGTCAACAAATGATTCAGGTCACCGGCAGATACACGTTGAACGTGGTGCCCTCTTCCACGGAGGATTCCACCTTGATGGCGCCCCGGTGCAGAGCCACTATGCGCTTCACGATAGGCAGCCCCAGGCCGCAGCCCGTTGACGCGTGGGACCGGTCCGTTTGATAGAATTTGGCGAATATGCGGTCCCGTTCCTCCTCAGGAATGAACGAGCCGGAGTTGCGGACGGACACCAGGCACACGTCCGAGGACTGGGACACGGAAACGTCCAGCGAAGCCCCTTCCGGAGCGTATTTCACCGCGTTGTCGAGTATGTTTATCCAAACCCGGCGCAGCAGCTCGTCGGAGCCGTTGACGTAATATTCGTCGAAATCCGCCCGAAGGTCCATATGTTTGCCCTCTATCTTGTTCTCCAGCAAAAGCACGCAGGTGCGCACCTGCTCGGACAGGTTCAGTTTCCGGACGTCGCTCGGGGCATTCAGTTTTTCCAGCCGTGTAAGGTCGAGCACGTCGGTGGCCATTGACGCCAGCCGCTCCGATTCCGACTCGATTATTGACGCGTATTCCAGTTTCTGCTCCTCGCTGATGTCCGGGCGCCTCAGCAGGCCCGCAAAGCCCTTGATGGACGTGATGGGCGTCTTAAATTCGTGAGAAAAGTTGTTGACGAAATCCGAGCTCAGCATCTCGGTATTGCCCAGTTCTTCTGCCATCTTGTTGAAACTGTGGTTCAGCTCGTTAAAAATATGGATGCGGCTGTCCCGGAGCCGGACGGAATAATCGCCCAGCGACAGGCGGTGCATAGCGTCGATCAGGCGGTTCAGCGGGGACAACGGTATGCGGCCCCACAGGAAGGCTATGATGGCAATAATTACGACGGTGCTTATGGCGAACACCAGCAGTATCAGCGAAAAATGGGGGAAGGACAACGCGGGTATCGCGCCGGTGCGGTAGAGCATAAAGGCCAGGCCGTACACCAGCAGCATTGCCGTGGTGGCGATCAGTATGACGATGACCGTAAAGAATACGTTGAACCACCTTTTGCGGAAACGCGGTATGGATTTAAGCATCACGATAGGGGAGTCGGAGGGGAGCTCGCGGCTCTTCTTTTTATTGTCCTTCTTCATAATTACACCTTCCTGACCGCTTTATAGCCCAGTCCCCGCACCGATACCAGCTCGAATTCGTCCCAGCCTTCGAACCGCTTTCTGAGCCGCCCGATATGCACCGTCACCGTCTCGGGGCCGCTGTCTGAATCCATGCCCCAGATCTCGTCCATCAGCTGTATCCTGGTAAAAATCTGCCCCGGATACGACAGCAGCTTGTACAGCAGCAGAAATTCCTTCTGGGGCAGCTCCACCGTCTGGCCGTGGCCCCGAACCGTAAAACTATCGTAATCCAGCACCGCGTCTCCCGCCACGATGCGCCTTTCCGAAGCGATCTGGGACCGCCTGAGCAGCGCCTTGATGCGTAATATCAGTTCCTCTTCGTCGAAGGGCTTGGTCATATAATCGTCCGCGCCTGAAATGAATCCCTGCTTCCTGTCCGCCGGAAGCTGCTTGGCGGAGACCATAAGGACCGGCAGCGTGCTGCCTGTTTCCCTGAGCGTGCGCACCAGCTCGTACCCGTCCATCTCGGGCATCATCACGTCCAGCAGGGCAAGGTCGATCTTTTCGTGCTCCATTGCCTCCAGCGCGTCAAGGCCGTTCTTCGCCGTCACCACTTCGTAATGTTCCGCGGTCAATACGGCGGACAGATATTTTCTGGCGTTTTCATTGTCGTCGACTACAAGTATTTTGAACATTTTATCGTTTCTCCCGTGCGGCAACCGGCCCCGGACAGGACCGGCCGTTGTCGAACAATTCTCTTCCGCTGCTCATTTTACACTAAATCCGGGACAAATTCCACGAAAACCTCCCCGAAAGGCAGAGAAAACCTTCCTGAAACGCGGCGGGCAAGTTGAATAGTGTGGCAGGAAAGTGATATAATCATTAGTCGGGAGAGGCGGCGGGACGGTCCGGTACCGCAGCCGTTAGCTCCCGCGCAGCGCTTCCACGTCGCCGCGGCAGGCGCAGACGCGAACGAATACCAGACGGATACTAAAGATATTTAAAACACGCCGAAGACAAAACGATCAGATCGAAGAATGGAAAAAGGTCAGTTTAAAACAGTCATCACAAGCAAGCACCGCCTGCTGGATCTCCACGTCAGGGAAACGCTCCATTACCGCGACCTCATACTGCTGTTCGTGAAGCGCGACTTTATCGCGCTGTACAAGCAGACCATACTGGGACCGCTCTGGGCAGTGATCCAGCCGCTCCTCACCACCGTAGTATTCACCTTCGTGTTCGGAAATCTGGCCAAATTGACCACTCTCGACGTGCCGGGAGACTGGGTGGTGCCCGGATTCCTGTTTTATATGGCGGGCAGCATCTGCTGGACCTTCTTTGCCGCCATCGTCGAAGCCACTTCCAACACGTTCATACGCAATCATGCCACCATGGGGAAGGTGTACTACCCAAGGCTCGTGTCGCCCGTTGCCACCGCCATATCGCAGCTCATATCCTTCGGCATCCAGCTGGGCATGTTCATAGTGATCTGGGCCGTGGTACTGATCCGGGGAGGCACAAGCATCCGCCTGTCTCCGGCGCTGCTGCTCGTCCCGCTGCTCATATTGCAGATGATGGTATTGTCCACCGGCTTCGGCATAATCATTTCTTCCGTGACGACGAAATACCGGGACCTGGCCAAGCTGGTGGGTTTCGGGCTTCATCTGTGGCAATACGCTTCTCCCATCGCCTACGGCCTCCTGCTGGTACCGGCAAAATACGCCACCCTGTATATGCTGAACCCCGTAACGCCCATCATAACAACTTTCCGCTACGCCTTTTTCGGCTTCGGTTATTTCAACATAGGCTTTTATCTCATAAGCTGGGCGGTAAGCCTGGTGATCTTCTTCATCGGGCTGGTGCTGTTCAGCCGGATCGAGAGAACGTTTATGGATACGATATGACGGAGGACGCCGATGCCTGTAATTAGCGTTGTGATGCCTGTATACAATACGGAGATCCCGCTGCTGAAGGACGCTGTGGAAAGCATTCTGGGCCAGACATTCCGCGACTTCGAGTTCCTGATCGTCGACGACGGGGCGCCCGAAGAGGTAAAAGAGTATCTGGCAGGTATCGCGGATCCCCGGGTGCGGATCATGCGGAATCCGGGCAATATCGGCATAACCAGGTCCCTGAACATCGGGTTCGGGGAGGCGAAGGGCAAGTATATCGCCCGGATGGACAGCGACGATATATCGTTGCCGGAGCGGTTCGAAAAACAGCTGGCTTTTATGGAGGACGACCCGGACGTGATCGTGTGCGGGGCATTGACCGTGGATTACGATAAGCTTCCCGGGAAGCGGCAGGAGAAGCCGGGCAAGATGGAAGACTTCGAAAGCTACAAGGTCAGGATGCTGTTTTCCAACCCGGGCCCGAGGCACCCAACGGCTTTCTTCAACCGGGAGCTGCTGGACAAATATCATATCAGGTACGATGAGGAACTGAGGTTCGCCCAGGATTACGGCATGTATATGACGGTCAGTCAGTTCAGCCGGGTGTGCATACTGCCTGAAGTGCTGCTGGTCCGCCGTCATCCCGCCACTCAGGTAACTCAGACGCGCCGGGAGGAACAGATAGCCTGCGATAAGATGACCCAGCGCAAACTGCTCTCGAGGCTGCTGGGGGACGTCACCGACGAGGAGCTCGACCGCCACTATCACTGCTCCATGGTGCAGTACAAGGAAGAGAAGATAGACCCCCAGATATCCGGCTGGTACGACCGGCTGATCGAGGCCAACAAGGTCAAGAAACTGTATGACCGGAGGAAGCTGAAGAAACAGATCCTCAAGATCAAAAAGCGGCTGGTCAAACAGACTCTTACGGAGGATATGACGAAGGGCGAAAAGCTGAAGACCGTGTTCCGCTACCTGCCTTTCGGTTCGGCGCTCAGATTCCTGGCAGGAAGGCTGAAAGCGAAAATTAAAAGTTAAAAAATAACAGATGATTCGCGCCGATGAAAAAGATACATCGGCAAGGAGACAGTTGACGGTGGATATAGATTTTGTGGTGCTGTGGGTCGACGGAAGCGATCCGGCCTGGCTGGCAGAGAAAGAAAAATACGAGCCCGAAAGAGTGTTGCCCGACGGCGGGAAAAACCGCTGGCGGGACTGGGGCCTTATGCCATACTGGTTCAGGAGCGTCGAGCAGTACGCACCCTGGGTCAATAAGGTGTATTTCGTTACCTGGGGCCATCTGCCTGCGTTTCTGAATACGGAGGCGCCCAAGCTCAAGATCGTGAAGCACGAAGATTTTATGCCGGAGCAATACCTGCCTTCTTTCAACTCCTGCTCCATCGAAATGAACGTTCACCGGATAGAGGGATTGTCCGAGCAGTTCGTGTATTTCAACGACGATCTGTTTTTGATGAAGCCGGTGAAGCCGGAAGACTTCTTCGTTGACGGACTGCCCTGCGCCTACGGAGCCGAATCACCACGCAAGTCGATGGGGTTCGAGACCTGGGAGCACCACCTGCAAAACTGCCTTACCGCGGTCAACCGGAATTTCAGCAAAAAGGAGCAGGTCAAAAAGAACCGCTCTAAATACGTTTCGAGGAAATACAGCGGTAAAGCCAACCTCCGCACGTGGTTCCTGGAAAAGCTTTACCGCAGGTTTTTCGTGGGCTTTTATACGCCTCATGCCCCTGCGGCATACCTGAAAAGCACTTTCGAGGAGATCTGGGAGAAGGAACCTGAACTGCTTGACGTCACCTGCAAAGAAAAATTCAGATCATACGATCAGGTGAACCAATATATAGCGTACTGGTGGCAGATCGCCAAAGGGGATTTTTATCCATACGTTCCCGACAACCGCTGCCTGGGCCTGAGGGAGGAGAACGGAGACGAGATCTGCGCTTCCATAATCAAACAGGAGCATCGGTTCCTGTGCCTCCAGGACGGAAACATGAACACCGGGGACGAAGCGTTCAACGCCTTGTCCGGGCGGATCGCGGAAGCTTTTGAAACGGCGTTCCCGCAGAAGAGCAGCTTCGAACTGTAAAGAAAGGTCTGGTATCACGATCATGAGCGACCCGATGATCAGAATCGAACACATATCCAAACAATACCGGCTGGGACAGATAGGCGGAACGACGCTGCGTGAGGAGCTGCAGAGGCTGGGCGCCCGGATCCGCCACAAGGAGGATCCCACGAAGCGCATAGGCGCCAGGTCCTACGAAAAAGGCGAGACGTTCCTGGCTCTCGACGACGTGACTTTCGACGTCATGAGCGGCGAGCGGGTGGGCATCATCGGCAGAAACGGCGCCGGCAAGTCTACGCTGCTGAAGCTCATCTCCCGTGTCACGGCTCCCACCGGCGGCTCCATCGGGCTGAACGGACGGGTGGCGTCGATGCTGGAAGTCGGAACTGGATTCCACGGGGAATTGACGGGGCGAGAAAATATCTATATGAACGGCGCCATCCTGGGTATGAGCAAGCGGGAGATCGATGCCAAAATGGAGGACATAATCGATTTCTCGGAGTGCCGCCAGTTTATTGACACGCCCGTAAAGCGATACTCCAGCGGAATGTACGTAAAGCTGGCATTCGCCGTTGCCGCGCACCTGGATTCCGAGATAATGATAATGGACGAGGTGCTGGCCGTGGGCGACATGGCTTTCCAGAAGAAATGCCTTGACAAGATGAGCGACGTTTCCGCCACCCAGGGCAGGACGATCCTCTACGTGAGCCACAATATGAATACCATACGGCAGCTCTGCGACCGGTGCGTGGTGCTGGATCACGGCAAACTGGTGTACCACGGCGACGTGGAAGAGGCGATTAAGATCTATATGGATATCGGCGGCGCTTCTTTCAGCCGGGAGACCGACCTCACTGAGGCCCCGCGCAACCAGGGCATCTCCCGGAAGATACTGTTTACCGGTGCGGATATCAACAGGGACAACAACCTCTACACCTGCGAGGAGAGCATGCGCGTCTCCTTCGACATCGATTCCACCGTGGATTACGACGACGTGCGGCTGATGCTTATACTGTTTTATCAGGACGGCACCCGGATCGGCAAGACGGAATCCGGCAATTTCTCGGTGAAGAAAGGGGCCAATCGCGTGGAGGCCAGCGTGCCCTGCAGGGGCCTGGCGGACGGTTCCTATTATTTCGAGATCTCCATACTGCAGCGGAGCCATTCCTTCTCACGGGAGAAGTGCGACTCGATCCCCAACGTGCTGCCGTTCAATATAAGTAATCAGGCGGTGTTCGGGGTCAACGGCGGCAAGTGGTCCAGCAGGTACTGGGGGCATATAATGCTGGAGCCCACGGAAGTGGTGGCGGTCAATGGCGAAGCGGAGCCGGGGGATGAGTGATTTTGTTCGCTGACGCGAACAGCTAAATTGCGTGCAGAGCACGCAGCGAAATTGAAAGCCGGAGGCTTTCGGCGAAATGAAATATTCCACCGTTCGGCGAAGCCGAATTTAGCTCGACGAAGTCGAATTTAGCTCCGCGCAGCGGAATTTAGCTCGGGCGTCAGCACGAAGTTAGCTCGCTTAAGATAAAAATACATACAACTCTACCAAGGAGGATGACAGGTATGAAGATCCAATATTTAGGCACTGCGGCGGCGGAAGGCTGGCCGGCGCTGTTCTGCACCTGCAAGCCGTGCATGCTTGCCCGGGAAAAGGGCGGCAGGAACGTGCGCACCAGGTCGCAGAGCATTATTGACGGGAAGCTGCTGATCGATTTTTCTGCGGATACCTACTGGCATTTTGTGAAGAACGACATACATCTTGACGAGATACGCGCCTGCCTGATCACGCACGCTCACGAGGATCACCTTTACCCGCTGGAATTCTGCAACCGCCGGGTGGGTTTTGCGTACCTTGACGAGGGCTCGGCGCCGATGCTTACGGTGTACGGCACCAAAAGGCCTGTGGAAATGGTTGCCAGGGCAATTGCCGGGGCCGCCGAGGACCGGGTGCGCGTGCAGGAGCTGGAGCGCTTCAAGACCGTGGAGATAGAGGGATATTCCGTGACCGCCATTGACGCGGACCACGATCCTCACGCGGATTCGGTGATATATATCATCAGCGACGGCAAAAAAACGATGCTGTACGCGCACGACACGGGCATTTTCCCGGAGTCCGACTGGAATTATATGCTGGACAAGGGCCTGCGCTTCGACTACGTGTCTCTGGACTGCACCGGCGGTCTGTACGCGCAATACGAGCACGGCCATATGGGCACCAACGCCTGCGAAAAGATGCGCGAAAAGCTGCTGGCAGCGGGGCTCGCCGACGAGCGGACGGTGTTCTGCCTAAACCATTTCTCCCACAACGGCGGCGCGATTTACGACGAGATCGCTCCGGCAATGGCGCCAAAGGGCTTCCTGGTGTCCTACGACGGGATGGAAGTGGAATTCTAAAACGCGTTGACCCGGGCATTTGTCCGGCCGCGGAAAGGGAAGCTGCTTATGGACGGAAGAAGATCGACGAAGATGCTGCGCCCGTTATTGCCTCTGATCCCGTGCCTGGTATTGTGCGCGGCGGCAATATTGTCCGGTTGCGGCAATACCGGTTCGGACAGGGAAGAGGCGGGGCTCCCGTACAATATCCACCTGCTTGACCCGGACAAAAACTATACCGCCGTGGGCACCCGGCTGTTCGATTACGGCTCGGACGATCCTGCGTATTCCGTCCGCCAGGGAGCATATTTCGACGGCAAATATCTGTACGCCGCCGCGGTGTCCCATCCCGAGGGATCCCCGGAGACCGCCAGGATAATTGTGATCGACGCCAAGGGCAAGAAGAAAAAAGAGAGCGGGCCGCTGCCCCTTGACCACGCCAACTGTATCACCTGCGTGCCGGGAAAAGGGCTGCTGGTGTCCCATTGCCAGTCCGACGACGGGCACTATAACCGGTATTCCATCGTAAGCCTCAAAAATCTGAAGGTGACCGAGACGAAAGACCTGGAGCATCCCTTTTTCTCCATGGCGTACGCACCGGACGTGGGGAAATACGCGTCGGGAGAATGGTCGGGAGAGGCAATCGACATTTGGGACCGTGACCTGAAATGCGTGCTTCACAGGAACGTGGAGATGCCCTCGACGCTGTCCCAGGGTGTGTTCGCAGACAAGGAAGGGATCTATTTCGTGCGCTCCTCCCAGAACGGGTACGGGTCAGAGATACGTGTCTACAGCTGGGAATGCGAGCTTATGCGGGTCATCCCGCTGGAGCTGGAAGGGAACATCGAACCGGAATCCATAAATATCGTTGACGGAAAAATGTACGTCACGGGCAACGACTGGGGCCTGGGCGTGGGAGCGCTGTTCCTCATAGAGTTCAGAGATTGACCTGAGCGCGCGGGAGAGGCCGCTCCCAAAAGCGGCCGTTCTATTGACTTTCGCGCGGCAATAATATAATATTCACCGTGACAATACAGCTTCCTGAATTCCGGAATATGATTTGCGATTTGTTTCCTTTGAAGGGGGAAATAGTTTATGTATTTGAGATATAAAAATGATCTGAAGCGGAGGCTCCTGTCGTTCGCGCTGAGCGTTGCCCTCGTTCTGTCGCTGCTGCCGACGGGTCCTTTGGCGAAGGCCGAGGACACGGCTCCGGTGCGGTGGCAGATCGGCGAACCGTACGATGCGGAGACGGAGGAATCGATTGCCGTCGAAGACGTTGACGAGCTCTGCGAGACGCACCTGGATTGCGTGAAACGGCGCGTGGGATCCTTCGAGTTGACGATGCAGGTCGAGTGTACCGCGGAAGAATACCCAAGTATGTATCAGGCTATTTACGAAGAGGTGGAGAACAGGACGAAAGCAGTATTCGAGACGCATACGGGCGTTCCGGACGAAGGGGACTACATCAGGTACCAGACAGGCGGATATGGATGCAGCTGTTCCGGCAGCGTTTCCGCCCTGGACAACGGCAACTTGCTGCTCGATATTTCATTCTATTTCAACAACAATTATTACACCACAGCCGATGAGGAGCAGGCAGTCACCGAGAGGCTCGGTGAGGTCATGGATGAACTTGATCTCGGCGGGAAGTCAACGTATTTCAAGATCAAAGCCATTCACGATTATATCGTCAGAAACGTAACGTATGACTTTGAACATCTGGGCAATACGGATTACAAGACGCAATTTACAGCGTATGGCGCGCTTATTTACGGCACGGCGGTCTGCCAGGGTTACGCTCTGCTCTTCTACCGCATGTGCCTCGAAGCGGGCGTTGACGTGAGGATCGTTACCGGCGAGGCACAGTCAGATGAAGGCCGCGAAGCTCACGCCTGGAATATCGCAAAGGTGGGCAGCCTGTACTATTATGTTGACGTGACCTGGGACGATCCCTACGTCGAAGGCGGCGATCCCGGCACTGTCTACACGGATTATTTCCTGGCAGGCAGTAATACGATCGGAACAGATCACTTCCTTGGCGAGGAGTTTTTAGACGACGATTTTATTTACGAATACCCCGTTTCAGACGAGGATTACGAATACAGCTATTATGACGACTATTCCGATGACGAGCCTTCCTTAGTGAGTCAGAGCGCTACCCTCGGCGGACAGATCGAAGCAAATCTGCTTATGAAACTTCCGGAGATCGAAGGCTGCAACTACGAGGACAGTTATATGGAGTTCGTCATAAAGGACTACGAGGAGCGCGCGGAGATAGACACTTTTGATCCGGACGACCGGAGCAAGGACGGCAGGCTTTTCAAGTTCTCGGTCCGCGTCAGTTCGATCCAGATGGCAGATCTCATCAATGTGTTCTTCCACTACTACGTGAACGGCCATGAGGAGGTTCAGGAGTATTATTTCAAGCTTGAGGATTACCTTATAGCCCTGGAGGAACGCGAGGACTCGTCCCCGGAGCTTATCGAATTGGCCCAGGCGATCAGGGAATACGGTTATTTCGCGCAGCGCTACCTGTCTGTTTACTCCAAAAATCCTTGGAACTACGGCGGTTACCACGAAAAAATGGACGGTTTTTCCGACGACCACACCATAGAGAGCTCCTCCAATTTGAGAGATTTCGGGAACTACCAAAAGAATCTGGCCGAAGACGTACGGTCTGTGAAAATGTCACTTACGCTTGACAGCGACACGGCAATAAACCTGTTTGTGAAAACAGAGGACGGCTATTCGGGCGGTGTCACAGCCTATGTCAACGGCGATCCGGAAGGCGGGGCGCTTAAGGTCTCGAAAGAATCATTAGGTTTGTACAAGATCACTATCCCGGGCATCGCCGCCCATAAACTCGGTGAACCGTTCGACGTCAAGATCGGGACCGACGCAGGGGAGTCCACCTTGTTCTTCATTTCGGCTCTGACGTACGCGTGCATCTGCGTTGAAAACGAAACGCCCGCCAGAGACGTCATGATCGCCCTGTATAACTATTACGAAGCGGCCTGCGCATACGTAATGTCCCTGAACTCATAATACGAGGAGGCCGGATATGAAAAAGTATGAACCTGCAGAAATAGAGATCGTCTTTTTCGCTGCCGAGGACGTGCTGACGGCCAGCGGAGATACGGAGACACAGGAAGAGGAGCTCTGACCGAAAAGCGGCGGAAAGAGCGCAAGAGTATATGAGCGCGCCCGTCCGTGAGCGCCACATTGACCTTGACAATTTCCGCCGGTTGATGTATATTGCCACCACAACCGAATACTTGAGGCAACGATGGAGAAGAGTACCTTTCGAGGAAGCTTACAGAGAAGGGCGGCGAGGCTGAGACCGTCCGGCGGGCGCGATAGAGAAAGTTCGCTCCGGAGCCGTAAATTAAAAGAGTGTTCGCCGTTTCGACGGCGAAAAATTGGGTGGTACCGCGGATATGTTTATTCGTCCCTGTCAGTCTTGCCGCAAGGCGAGGCCGGCGGGGATCTTTTTTTGCAGAGGGCAGGAGAAAAGCTCCTGCGTTCAGAAGGAGGAAACGTTTATGGGAATAAGAGAGAACCTTGACCAGATCAGGCAGAAATTCGACGAGGCCGTCGGTCAGGCATCGGTCCTGCAGCAGCTCGAGGAAATGCGCGTGGCGTTCCTGGGCAAGAAAGGCGAACTTACGGGCGTGCTCAGGGGCATGGGCAGCCTCAGCGCGGAGGAGCGTCCGGTGATCGGACAGCGCGCCAACGAGATCCGCGTCCACATGGAGGAAATGCTTTCGAAGCGCGTGGAAGAGCTGAAGAAAAAAGCTCAGGAAGAGAAGCTGCAGAAAGAGGCAGTTGACGTCACCATGCCCGGGACTCCCAGGGAAAAAGGCGCGCTGCACCCCATAAATCAGATAATCGACGAGATGAAAGAGCTGTTCATCGGCATGGGATACACCGTTGCCGACGGCCCCGAGGTGGAATACGATTATTACAATTTCGAGGCATTGAACCTGCCCGAGGGACACCCGGCCAGAGACACCCAGGACACGTTCTACATCACGGACAAGATGCTCCTCAGGACCCAGACTTCCAGCGTCCAGATCCACGTTATGGAGCACAGCAAGCCTCCTTTCCGCATCATCGCTCCCGGCAAGGTCTACCGCGCGGACAATATGGACGCCACCCACTCTCCCATCTTCCATCAGATCGAGGGCCTGGTGGTGGACAAGGGCGTTACGATGGGCGACCTCAAAGGCACCCTGGAAGTGTACGCGAAATACATGTTCGGAGAGGACACTAAGATAAGGCTGAGGCCTCACCACTTCCCGTTCACCGAACCCAGTGCGGAAGTCGACGTGTCATGCTGGGCCTGCGGCGGAAAAGGCTGCCGGGTCTGCAAGGGCGAGGGCTGGATCGAGGTGCTGGGCTGCGGCATGGTGCATCCCGACGTGCTGAGAAGATGCGGCATCGACCCGGAGGTCTACAGCGGGTTTGCTTTCGGAATAGGCGTCGAGCGCACGGCAATGGCGCGCTTCGGCGTAACGGACCTGCGCCAGTTCTTCGAAGGCGACGTCAGGTTCCTGGGACAGTTCTGATCGCATTGGCGGCAACGCAGAAAGGGGAGATAATTTATGAAAGCACCGGTCGAATGGATGCTCAGTTATACAGATATAAAAGCGGAAACCAAAGAAGAGATACGCGAGCTGGCGTCGCAGATGACGCTTTCCGGATCGAAAGTGGAGAGCGTTGACCGCGTCGGAGCGGAAATATCCAACGTGGTCATCGGCCTCGTGAAAGAGGTGCGGCCTCACGAAAATTCCGACCACCTGCAGATATGCCAGGTCGACGTGGGCGAGGACGAGGCGGCAGAGTCCGGAAGAAAGATACTGCAGATCGTCACCGGCGCGCCCAACGTGAGAGTGGGAGGCTACGTGCCCACCGCCCTTGACGGAGCCGTCATCGCCGGGGGACATACCATCCGCAACGGCAAGCTTAGAGGCGTGGAGTCCCTGGGCATGATGTGCTCTTTCGAGGAGCTTGGCCTGAACGCGGCGGATTATCCCGGCGGCGTGGAATACGGGCTCATCATCCTTCAGGACATAGACGAGTTCAAGGGCCTTTCCGAGGCCGAACTGAACGGGTTCATAGGCAAAGACGTGATGCAGGTGCTGGGCGCGGAAGGCACGGTGATCGATTTCGAGATCACTTCCAACAGGGCAGACTGCTTCAGCATACTTGGCCTGGCAAGAGAAGCCGCGGTCACGGAAAACAGATTGACCGGGAGAGGCGCGAAATTCAATTGTCCCGAACCCGTGGTCAAGGAAGAGTCCGACGCGAGGGTGGAAGAGCTGGTCAACGTGAAAGTCGAAGCGCCGGATCTTTGCCCCAGATATATGGCAAGAGCCGTTACCGACGTGAAGATCGGTCCTTCTCCCAAATGGATGCGCAAGCGCCTGCAGGAAGCGGGCGTCCGGGCGATCAACAACATCGTGGATATCACCAATTACGTGATGCTGGAGTACGGCCAGCCCATGCACGCATTCGACATCCGCACCATACGCGGCCGTGAGATCACGGTGCGCCGGGCGGCGGACGGAGAAAAATTGACCACACTCGACGAAGTGGAACGCACCCTCGACAGCTCCATGCTGGTGATCGCCGATAAAGAAGGCGGCATAGCCGTTGCCGGAGTAATGGGCGGCCTGGATTCTGAGATCAGGGAAGACACTCCCACGGTGGTGTTCGAATCTGCCATTTTCGACGGCGTGACCGTGCGCCGGGGCGCTAAGAAGATAGGGCTCAGGACCGAATCCTCGTCCAGATTCGAGAAAGGGCTTGACGCCGTGACCTGCGCCAAAGCGCTTGACAGAGCCGCCGAGCTGGTGGAACTGCTGGGTGCAGGCAAGGTGTGCAAGGGAGTCATCGACCGCTATTCCAGGCCGAAAGAGCCCAGGAAGGTCAAGTGCGCCGTTGACGCCATCAATAAATTCATCGGTATCCACGCAACGCGGCAGGAAATGGAAGGCATCCTCGAGGATCTGGGCTGTGAGACCCATTTCGACGAAGGCTACGTCATTCCGCCGTCTTTCAGAGACGACCTTCTCCAGGACGCGGACATCGCGGAGGAAGTGGCAAGGTTCTACGGCTACAACCGCATCGAGTCCAGCCTGCTTTCCGGCTGCGAGTCAATGTCCGGCGGCCTCACCAGGGAGCAGAAGCTTTGCGACCGTGTGCGCAGGACGCTCACGGGCCTGGGCTACAACGAGATGCTCACATTCTCCTTCGGCAGCCCCACGGTATTCGACAAGCTTCAGCTTCCCGCCGGCGACCCGCTGAGAGACGCCGTGGTGATCTCCAATCCTCTCGGCGAAGATTTCTCCGTCATGCGCACTTCCATGGTGCCTTCCGCCCTCGAATCACTGGCAAGGAACCACGCCCACAGAGTGGAACGGGCCGCGCTGTTCGAGATCTCCTACGTGTATATCAAGACGGACAAATATCCCGACGAACTGCCTGAGCACCGTCGCCTGATCACCCTCGCAGGGTACGGCGATCCCAACTTCTTCGATTTCAAAGGCGACGTGGAAGCGCTGCTCAAGGCCGTGCGGGTCAAAAAATACGATTTCGAGCCCGGCGACGCCGCGGCAATGCCTTATATGCACCCCGGACGCCTCTGCCGCCTCACGGTGGATGGCAGGGATGCGGGCTTCTTCGGCCAGATCCACCCCGTGGTTGCCGCCGCTTATGAGATACCCGACGATACCATGATCGCCTGCCTGACGGCCTCCGCTCTTTTTGACGCGGTGATCGACATCCCGCAGAACAAGGAGCTGCCCAAATATCCCGCAGTCACCCGCGATATTGCCGTGGTGCTGGGCAAAGAAGTGCCTCAGGGGTACGTTGACCGGCTGATCCGTCAGCGCGGTGGCAGCATCCTGGAATCCTGCACGCTGTTCGACTGCTACGAAGGGCTGCAGGTGGGACCGGGCAAAAAGAGCCTGGCCTACGCGCTTTCGTTCCGGGCTCCGGACCGCACCCTCACCGACGAGGACGTGGACAAGGCGATGAAGAAGATCCTGAACGGTGTGGAGACGGAGTTCGGCGCATCGCTGAGAGTCTGACCGCAAAGTATGACTGAAAAGGAGAAACGGTATGAGCAGCATTTATGACTGGCTGAAAGCGGAGATCGAAGCGGGAACCTTTGAGAGCGGCTGCCGCCTGCCTGACCACGCCGATCTGGGAGCCGACGGAGACGGCTGGGTCCCCGGGGCATACGAATCGCTGCTCATGCGTTCCACGTACAGCATCCGCCGCTCCTCCATACAGAATTTCCTGCTGGCCCGAAAGGTGCGCAAACAGATACTTGACCCCTCGGAGCAGAACGAAAAGGCGGAAGAAACGGCGCTGCTGAAGTCCGGCGCGCTGGCGGCGGTGGATCCCCTGATCTCCTTCCTGTATTCTATGAAGACCGACAAAGCCAAAATGCGTGACGAAGCGCTGCGCCTGGCCTCCACGTCGAGGAAGCGGGAGCTGGTGAAGGTTGGAATCGCCCTTCTGGGAGCCTGCGGTGACGAAAACGAAGAGTGGATCGAAGGGGACAAAGAAGTATTGCTGACCCTGGCGCGCCACGAAGAATTCACTTTCTACGCCGCACCGGCCCTTAGGGCGCGCGTGGGCGCGGACAAGGTGAACGAATACCTGCTGCCTCTGTGCGACCTTGTGGACGGCTGGGGCAAGACGGCCATTCTGTACGAGCTGAATTACGAAAAAACGCCTGCCGGAACGCCCGCCATCGAATACCTCTTAAGGCGCGGCTGCAAAAACCGGCTGGGACTCGCTCTCAACGCCAATCTCTGCGCCACCAAGGGCAGGCTGGCCGAGAAGCTGGAAGAACTGTGCGCCGAAGACGCATCGCTCCCCGACGGCGAGCTCTGGACAGGCATCTGCGACGTCATGGAAGGCCTCACCGCCTTCGACGGCATACACGACAGCCTGAACGATTACAAGTTCGGCATCCGGGCCAGAGACGCGTTTGCCACGCTGATCGGCGCGAGAACGGAATTGACCCAGATCGACCCCCGGGGCGAAGAGATACTGCAGAGAATGAGATAGACCGGTATTGACCGTGCGTCCACCGGCGCGAACCACAGATCCATCGGTGTGAATTACGAATATAGAACTACGAATATACAGAAAACAAGGCGGGAAAGAATATGCGAAAGATATTGACCGTGGCCATGATCCTGCTGACCGTTGCCCTGACGGTATCGGTGCTTGCGGGATGCAATGACAAGAGCAAAGAAAGCAAGATCGTGCGGCGCGACATCAGCGGCGACACGCCCTACGCGGATTCGATATTGTACGCCAACGATTCGGCCAACGGCGTCCAGGTGACCTACACCGACGGAGAGCGCCACGGCGTGAAGCTGGAAAACCTCACGACGAGCATGCTATCGGACCTCACCAACACGGGCAACATGGGGTTCAGCTACCTTGCCAACGCAGAAGGGAAGCACTATTTCGACAACTCCATGGACCTGTACGTGATCGACAGCGACGGCACGGAATGGGTCGACAGAGCCTCCACCACCGCCGGACGCTTCAACACCACCCGCCTGGGATATTACTATTACGAGACCAGGATCCAGGAGTACTCCTTCGGCCTCGCCGATCCGGACAAATCTCTGAAACAGCCTCCCGTAAAGCTGGCTGACTTCACCGAAAACTGGGATACCAATATGGTGGAGATCAGCCAGAAGGCCAACACCAGCCTCACCATCAACGTGAAGCATCCCACCAACGCCTACGTCCTAAAAAAGGACATGAGCGTGCCCCGGGACAGCACCACCACCGTAAAGATCACCATGAAGATCAAGGGCAGCTGCAAGACCGCCTTCTTCGTATTCATCGATTCCACCCGCAAATCCTTCAACGACCAGCAGAAACGCACGCTTTCCCTAAGCAACGACGGAGAGTATCACGATTACTATATAGACATTTCGGAAGATCTGAAGGGCGACCTCACCTGCTACCGCCTGGAATTCCAGGGAGAGAAGGGAGACGTGGTGACGGTCAAGTCCATCGAAGGCCTTGCCCTGGGCACCGCTCCGGACCTGAAGACCAACAAGATAATGCATATGTTCCCGGACAAGATCCACCAGGAACTGAGGATATACGGCGCCGCGGACGTTGACAACGTGAAGGAGTTCGGGCAGGTCATCAGGATCCCCGAAAACACGGTCGACGCGATAGAGATCATGGATGCGGCGGGGAAGCACAATGACCTGAACTTCGACCCTGCCACCGTGATCTACGCTGGAGTCCACGTGAAAAAGACAGGCGTGGTGGGACTGATATTGCCCGATATCAAGGACAATACCGCCAGGCTCACCGTGGAGCTCGAGGACGGTTATTACGTCATCCGCCAGGTGTACGGCGGAGACACCGGAAAGATCAGGCAGGGCACGTGGATCACCCTCTACAACCGCCTCTACAACGATATGTCGGACAATTTCGAGGGCCTGGCCGCGGCGGCCGAGATCGAGCGCTCGCCCCTTTCCGCCATCGAAGTCACGTCAACGAATTCCGGCTGCGGCTTCCTGGGATACGACAAGATTCGCGGCGTCTACCGGTTCTACCAGGACGGAGCCGATTTCTCCACCGCGTACTACCTCGACAAGAACGGATACAAGACCGCCACTGTAAAGGTAACCAACGATTCCGCTCAGAACAGGAACATGTACTTCTGCTTCAACACGGTCGCCGGCGCCCTGGAATGCGCCGCGGTGGCTGACGGAGAGGGCAAGTCGCTGCTGCCCATACCCATCGAAGTGTGCAAGAACTTCTGCGGCGAATTCGAGGACCGGTTCTACGATCCGTCGGACGCCCCTTACGGCGACAGTTATTTCCCGATGGTGGTCAAGAGCGGCGAGACCGTGTCGTTTACGGAGCACCATATGTACCAGAACTGGGGAAAATACCCGCTGAAGCAGTTGTCCTCCATACAGTTCCACGTGGGGTACTACCATCTGTCTACCGGCGTGTCGGAATCCAACTGCATTGCCCCGTATTTCGTTTACGGTAAAGACGGCTGGATCCTTCCGGACTTCCGCGGCTGCAGCAGCACCATGTGGGCTTCCCAGCCTCAGTTCAACGCCGTGGGCATCACCAAGCTGGTGTCTCATTACGGCACCGACGGCACCTACTACAAGAGCGAATACACCGGGTCCAAGATCAATTCCTACGGCCCCACCTACGCGGATATAGAGTACAGCTACGAGGCTGACGACGGCTCTTACGAGTACACCGTGCGTCATATGGAATTCCCGCACACCGACGAGTCCAGGACCTACTACACCATGGATCTGACGTTCAAGAAGAACCTGACCGTGGCAGAGGTGCGCAGAGACTTCACGCTGCTGATGTTCAACAGCCACACCACCGCGTACCATTGGCTCACTTTCACCGACGACGGCGGCAACGTTACTATAGTCGATCTCAAGCTGGGAGGCGCGGCGTACAACAACGAGTACGTGAAGCTCCAGAAGGGTTCGTTCTGGTACACCTGGAACAACATCACCGAACCGGCCCACGAGAATCCTCTGAACTACGGCGTGGTGGTGCGCGACTACGACGTGAAGGTGGGAGGCAAGGCGTTCAAGGGCAATTTCCTGCTGAAGAACTGCTGCGACGGTACGTACAATTCCGGCTACCTGACGCTGGATCTGGGCAAGACCACCTTCAAAAAAGGCGACCACATCCGCATATCTTTCGTGCTGATCCCCTGGGGCAACCTCGACTGGGAGTCTCACGAAAATATGGACCGGCTGTACGAAGACTGCGTCACGTCGCCCCTCGTTGTCACCGCCGAGAAGGGCAACGTGTCGGATGAGAAGTGGCTGCCGAGGCTCAGCTGCGTCCAAGAAGAAGCGGTGTTCACCGTTTCCGGCGGCCGTGGCAACACCCCCGTGCGCGTTGACGGATTCACTTCTCCGGACAAGCCCTCGATATATATCAAGGACGGCGACGGCTGGAAGGCCTATGACAATTCCGTCGTTACGGCCTACGACGGCTATATGATCCATTTCAACGAGGACGGCACCTACGGCTTCTCCTTCGTGTTTGACCAGGCATCTCCGTCGGATTCCGTGACCTTCAGGGTCGTTGGCGCGAACTACGTCGCCGGCGAAGCGGAGGCGGAGTAAGGCCGGGGCCGGGAGATATTTTTTGACGTAAGCCCGTGAGACGGAACGGGCGAAAGGCGGCCAGATGTATACTGTTCGGGATGCGTTGCCGGGCGACGCGGAAAAACTGCTGGAGATATACGGGTGGTACGTGGAAAACACCGCGATCACTTTCGAGTACGACGTGCCGGGCGTGGAAGAGTTCCGGGAACGGATCTCGAAGACGCTGGAGAAGTACCCCTATCTCGTGCTGGAAGAAGACGGCCGGATCGAGGGCTTTGCATATGCAGGCTGCCTGAAGGCCCGCAGAGCCTACGATCCCTCCGTAGAGGTCTCCATATATGTCCGGCAGGAAAAACGCCGCAGAGGGGCAGGAAAGGCCCTTTACGAGGCTCTGGAGGAACGGCTGAGGGCTCAGGGCGTGGTCAATATATACGCCTGCATCTCATACGCCGAAACCGAGGACGAATATCTCACCAACGACAGCATGCGTTTCCATCAGCATATGGGTTACCGCCTCGCCGGAAAATTCACTCGCTGCGGCGTCAAGTTCGGCCGCTGGTACAGCGTGATCTGGATGGAGAAAATAATAGGAGACCGCGGGAACCTTTGATGGACCCCGCAGTCTTCCGTTTCTCATTGCGATCTGTTGATTTGAATTATTCTTATAGAAAAGCGGCGCCGGTCTGTGTGAGCGGCGCCGTCTTTTATTGACTTGTTATCGACGTGGAACGGCCCGTCATTTTTTGACGAATTCCGCAGCGTACAGCGAATCGTTCAGTTCGATCGCCTTGTCGAACACTCGTATCTCTGCCACGGATCCTGCGAACAGCCTGCGAATCATGCCTTCCGCCGCGTCCTCGTTCTTGGAATCCGACGCGTGGCCTCCTCCGAATTTGCGGCCGACGCCCACTTCCCAGGAGTAGTCGGGGTTGGTGCAGAAAATATCGTAGAAACCGGTACGCTCATCCAGCAGCAGCTTGCCGTCCATATAGAGCCTGACCTTTCCTTCTTGCAGAGTGAACAGCGCGTGATGCCAGACGCCGGCCGGGAGCATTACCTCGTCCAGTTCTCTGTTCAGGCTCGTGTAATCGTCTGTCAGAAGCAGCTGGATCCAGGTCTCGTTGGCGCCGAGAGTGCCGGAGTCGTCGTTGACCCATTCGGAGAGGGCGATGGAGAAGGGAGGCTCGTTCTGATCTTCCAGAACGCCCTGGCGGGAGAAGATGCCGGTGTAGCGGTTGTAGTCGTTGTCAAGCTCCGGCGAGAGTTTGAATATCACTTCGACAGAGGCTCCCCCGGTGAATTCGAAAGAGTTCAGGGGAGCGCCCTTGACGGTCTCCAGGAATTTGCCGGAAGTGTATCCGCCGGTGTAGGAAGTCTGAGAAGCTTTGTACGGATCCACCGTCTTGGCTTTCGCCTTCGTGTTGTCCATCTTCAGGGCGGAAGTAAATCTCACTTCGGAAGCGTCAATGTCGGTGTCCCAGCTGAATATATCCAGCTGATCTCCGTTGCCCACGGTCTTCATTATCAGGTCATTGCCGTTGCCGGAGAGATCCTTGAATCCGATCTGGTCGTCGTCAACCGATCCGGTGAAGCAGCCTTCCTGGTTCTGGAGCTTCCAGTGGGCCAGCAGCTTCGGGGCGTTGGGGTCTTCCGTAGGCTCCGCGGTGGGTCCTTCGGTGGCTTCTTCTGCAGGTCCGTCGTTTTTGGGGGCGCAGCCGCAGAATGCGGACAGAGAGAGCGTTGCCGCCAGCAGCAGCGCGATCAGGGCCGGCAGGCGTTTTTCGTAAATTTTCATCGGTATCTCCTCCTGTTTTCTATATTGGTTCCGCGGCGGCCGGTCAATTTTCGGCCTGTCCCGCAGCGATAATGAATTCGCAATACAATCCTAAATGGTCCGACACTTCCACGCCGTCAACCACAGGCATGAACGTGGTGTACAGCAGGGGCGTGAAGTCGCCCTCGGTGTAGAACACGTAGTCGATGGGCTGGTGCGCCGGGTCGTATTTCGTGTCGTTTTCGTCGAAATATCTGGTCATGCTGGCGATCTTGTCCTCGTCCACCGTCTTTTCCGCGTTCAGCCGCGTGTTAGCGAACCGCATAGCCGCCTTCGTGCCGTCCTCCAGCTCGATCTCGGCCTCGCCGGTGATCATCTTGTAGAGCTTGTAATTCTTGCCCCCGGTGCTCATGGTCTGGTTCATGTCGCCGGTGAGCAGCACGGGCAGGCCGCCCAGGGAGTTAACGAAGCGGAGCAGCACTTCCGCCTGGCTGATGCGGATGGCCTTGGCCGTGTCGTTGTCGTTTTTGCCGTTGTGGTCCAGGTGAGTGTTGACGTGGACGAAGACGCTGCCGGTCTTTTTGCTCTGAAGCTTCACCCAGGTGGCGATGCGGACGCAGTTGACGTCGGGAAATGCGGAACCGTACACGTCGGGAGTGGGAGACAGCCAGAAAGTGCCGCTGTCCAGAAGCTCGTACTTGTCCGAACGGAAGTAGATGGGGGTGCCTTCTTCGCCGTAATTCCTGTATTCGCCTACGCCGGTCCACTTTCCGGTAAGTATCTTGCTGTCGATCTGATCGCGCCAGGCAGAGCTGACTTCCTGGAATCCGATCACGTCGGGATCGTGCTCCTTTATAAGGCGCTTCAAGCCTGCGACTCTGGGGGCAACGGACTCTTCGTTTCCTACTTTTATGTTGAACTGCATTATTTTCAGCTTTTCGCCGCCGCTTTCGCCCGGAAGGGAACAGCCGGACAGACCTGCCGCCATACCCGCGGCCAGGGACAATATCAACAGCGCCGTCAATATTTTTCTGTTCAAGCGTATCCCCCGCTTTCCTGTCGTCTCCGTCCAGTATCATATACGCCGGATCGGTTTTTTGTCAAGGCTGTGGGGCGGCGGAACGCGGCGATTTTTGCCCGTTTTTGGCCGGAGCCCGGATGAGCGTCTGCCTGGAGCCAGGACAACTTGACACCGGCCCTCGTTTCGGGCAAAATTATCTGGCCGCAGCGAATGATGATCGCCCGGCAATACGATCTAAAAACGGAAGTCAATTACAATGAAGCGCAATATCCTGATGATCTGCCTGATAGCCGCGGCCGCCCTGCTGTGCGGCCTGATCGTCTTCGCTGTCATCAGCAATAAAAAAGCCGCACCCGAAGGATACGCCACCGCCACTCCGGCCGTGGCAGATACTGACGCGCCTGCCCTGCGGACCGACCCTCCGGGCCCGACCGATGAACCGGTCTCATCCCTGCCCGCAGTCACGGAAGCGCACACCGAAGCAGTCACGACAGCCGCGTCAACGGCAGCGTCAACCGAAGAGGGGAGCACCGCTGCGCCTGAAAATGCCGGGACCGCCACTCCGGACGCTGTCACGCCTGACGCTTCGACGGCCGCTGCAACCGCCACGGCTCCTGCATCAACCCCGACCGCCGCGACCAACACTGGTTCTGCCGCCACCGCGCCCAAGACCGAAACTCCGACGTCATCCGTAACGCCCGCATCATCCGATATTCCGGCAACGGCTGCGGTTTCCGCAGCGACTCCGACTGGAGTTCCCGCCGGTACTCCAGGTCCCACTGATGAGCCGACCGCCACTCCCGGACCTACGAATGAGCCGACCGATACTCTCGGACCTACGGATGAACTAACTGACACTCCTGGGCCAACCGAATCGGTCACGCCGGATCCCTCGCCGACGCCCACTTCCGAAGTCATCATCACTTCCGACGGCGGCATACAGCTCCCGGAAATACCCATAGGATAGAAACGAAGCAAAAACCAAAACGGTTGCGCAAACAAACGTAGTTGAACCCTGACGATCCCGCAAAACCGTCAGGGTTCAACATCACTCGCGCCCCAGCGCGAATATCACTGCCGCCTTGGGACGACTATCACTGCCGCACCGCGGCAATATCACTACGCTTCAGGACGAATATCACTCGGCGCAGCCGAATATCACTCGCGCCCCAGCGCGAATATCACTGCCGCACCGCGGCAATATCACTGCGCGCAGCGCAATATCACTCTTCTCCAGGCTCCATTTTCACACTTTGTAATACTCCTTATACCACTCGGCAAAGGCACGGAGCCCCTCGCGTATCCCGATCTTGGGAGTGAAGCCGTAATCCCGCTCCAGCGCCGCGGAATCTGCGTAAGTCACCGGCACGTCCCCGGGCTGCATGCCCACAAGCTCACGGTGCGCCTCAAAATCGTAATCCGCGCTCAGCACGCCGGCCCGGACAAGCTCCTCCTGGAGCGTTGCCACGTAATCCAGCAGGTTCTCGGGAGTGCCGCCGCCGATGTTGTACACGGCATAGGGAGGAACGGGCAGACCGTCGTTGCCCGGAGCCTTTTCGGGAGCGCCCTTCATCACCCGCAGCACGCCTTCCACGATATCGTCTACGAACGTGAAATCACGCTGGCAGTTGCCGTAGTTGAATATCTTGATGGTGCCGCCTTTGGAGAGCGTGTCGGTGGCGGAGAAGTAGAACATATCCGGGCGCCCGGCGGGACCGTAAACGGTGAAGAATCGGAGGCCGGTGGAAGGGATATTGTACAGTTTGGAATAGCTGTGAGCCAGGAGCTCGTTGCTCTTTTTCGTTGCCGCGTACAGCGAAACGGGGGTGTCAACCTTGTCGTCGGTGCTGAAGGGGACCTTTTTGTTTCCGCCGTAAACGGAGGAGGAAGATGCGTACACCAGATGCTCCACGCCTGTGCGGCCGTTGTCGTACGAATGGCGGCAGGCTTCCAGAATGTTGTAGAATCCGATGAGATTGCTCTCAATGTACACGTCGGGATGGTCGATGGAATAGCGCACTCCCGCCTGAGCGGCCAGGTTTACCACCACGGAGGGCTCGTATTCGGCGAAAACGCGGTCCACAAGGGCCTTGTCGCCTATGGAACCTTTAATGAACACGTGGCGTACGGGGGAGCGTTTCGCCGCCTCCTCGATGAGCCCCAGGCGGTACTCCTTCAACGCCGGATCGTAGTAGTCGTTCATATTGTCGAGGCTGATCACGGTGCCGCCGGTCAATTCTTTCAGTAGCCTTGTCACCAGATTCGCGCCCACGAAGCCGGGGGAGCCGGTGACGAGTATCACGCGGTCGTTTAGGTCAATTATCTTCTTTCCCATTTTCAATCCCTCCTGAACAGGTCGCGGGTGTAAACTTTATCTTCCACGTCTCCCAGCGCCTTCGCGTCGAATCGGTTGGCAAGGATCACGTCGGACTCCTCCTTGAACTTTTTAAGGTCGTTGACCACGCGGCTGCGGAAGAATTCGGAACCGTCTTCCAGCGTGGGTTCGTAGACGATGATGGGGATGCCCTTGGCCTTGATGCGCTTCATGACGCCCTGGATGGCGCTGGCGCGGAAATTGTCCGAATTGCTCTTCATAGTCAGGCGGTACACGCCTACGGTCCTGGGGTTGCGGCAGATGATCTGGTCAGCGATGAAATCCTTGCGGACGCTGTTGCTCTTGACCACCGCCTCTATAAGGGTCTGAGGCACGTCTTTATAGTTGGCCAGCAGCTGCTTCGTGTCTTTGGGCAGGCAGTATCCGCCGTAGCCGAAGGAGGGGTTGTTGTAGTGGCCTCCGATGCGGGGGTCCATGCACACTCCGTCGATTATCATCTGCGTGTCAAGGCCTTTCGTCTGGGCGTAGGTGTCAAGCTCGTTGAAATACGAGACGCGCACCGCCAGATACGTGTTGGCAAACAGTTTAATGGCTTCCGCTTCCGTGAGCCGCGTCAGCAGCACCGGTATGTCCTGTTCCGGCGCTCCGGAGCGTTTTTCTTCGGCCCTGGCGCCTTCCAGCAGCAGATCCGCGAACGTTTGCGCCTCGTCTCTCTGATTATCGCCGCAGCCCACAACAATGCGGCTGGGATGGAGATTGTCGTAGAGGGCCTTGGACTCGCGGAGAAATTCGGGGCTGAAAATGATATTGTCCGCGCCGTATTTTTTACGGACCGCTTCGGTGTAGCCCACGGGGATCGTGGATTTGATGACCATGAGGACGTTGGGATTGACCTTAAGCGTCCATTCGATGGCGTCTTCAACGGCGGAAGTGTCGAAGAAGTGGTTCACGTCGTCGTAATTAGTGGGAGTGGCGATGATCACCAGGTCCGCGCTGCCGTAAGCCGCGGCTTTGTCGGTGGTGGTATGCAGGTTCAGCTTCCTGGTGCCTTCGCGGACTTCTTTGAAGAAACGCTCTATTTCCTCGTCCTGGATGGGGCTGATGAAGCGGTTCAGTTTCTCGGCTTTCGCTTCTGTGGTGGTTATGGCGGTTACTTCGTGGTTCTGGGCCAGCAGAACGGCAAGGGAGAGTCCGACGTAACCCACGCCGGCGACTGTTATTTTGAGGGGACGGGTGACTTTTCCGGCGCGGTCAACGGCTTCTTCCGCGGCGTCAACGGGGGAGGCGTTCTGCGAACTCCCGGAGCGCTCCTGAGAATCGGTGCGTGTATCGTCAACGAACATATCGGTGGCTTCGAAGCCCAGTATCTCTCCCAGCTTTTCCAGTTGCTCTACGGAAGGCACGTAGCCCCTGGATTCCAGCCGGGACAACATCCCCCTGTGGATCCCCGTGAGCGCGGACAGCTCGGCCTGGGTCATTTTCAATTGTTTACGCCTCGCCACAACGGTTTCGGCCAGCAGCTCTGCAGACAGTTTTTTCATAAATTTATTCTCAGCTTTCTATAAATTATACGGACATGACTCACGGTCAAGGTGGTCCCGCCGCCCCGCGTCATTTTAAGCGACGCCGTATCGCGTGAAGGTCAACGCGAACGATGTTTATGATACCAAATTTTGACGCCGGCGTCAATAGCCGGGAGAAAATTACGTTGCGCGGCAGCAAAATGTTATTTTAAATGATAAACAGACAAAATCAAGGCACTGTATGAACGCAAGCAGCGCCATTCGTATCACTCCGGCTTGGTTTATGCCTGATATTTGCTATATAATACAAAAAAGAGGCGATTTATATGTTTTTTACAAATAAATCTCTGCGGTTTTGTGCTCCGCTCTTTTGCTTAATTCTGTTTTCTTTCAGAGTATCGGCGCCGAACGTAATGCGTCAAGCAGTGTGTCTGAAAGATCGGGTGCGGGTGCGGTTGAAACAGACTTCAAGTCTATAACGCTTTTGTCTAAGGAGTTGATATTATGAAAAAAAGCATTGATTTACGCGATGGTTTTGGTGTCGTTCATCTGCATGGTTTCGTGTAAGACTTCCGGCCAGACCGCCGTCGACAAGAATGAGTTTGAAGGCGGAGGAGGCAACGCATTAGGAAGTTATCATGAATTTGAAGCAAACCTTTGAAAAAGCGGATTATTTCAGATTGATTTAGAAAAAGGCACAAGTTTAATTTAAAGTGTGCAACTTCTCCTCGACTTTTCATATTTATAAATATGTGATTTAATTACCGAAATTTTATCTCTTAGAAGGGTGTAAAAATGAAAAGGAAAGCGTCGTTAATTCTCATCTGCATATTGATTCTATTCCTCGCCAGTTGCTCGGCTGATAGTAGCACAGAGTCTATTCCATCAGGCTCAACATCTACTGTAAGTCCATTGATTAATGAAGTAACCTCCGAACCTTCTACGCCTTCTCCAGAGCCGTCCAATAATCATGTTCATGTCTTTGATGAATGGATAATGGTATCAAATCCAACAGAAGACGAACCGGGTTTAATGGAGCGAATCTGTCTTACTTGTGATTACAAAGAAACTCAGGAAATACCTAAATTATCACATATCCATCAATATTCCAGCACCTGGTTAAATGACGATAATCAGCACTGGCTTGTCTGTTCATGTGGTGAAAAGGATTCGGTAGCCAATCATACATTTGATGAATGGGTCATCGTCAAAGAAGCGACTGATACTACTACCGGTATTCGCGAGCGAGCTTGCCTCGTATGTAGTTACAAACAAACAGAAGCCATTCCGCTCCTTTCACACACTCATTCCTTCGAGGAAATATGGCACAATGACATCAACCAGCACTGGCACGAATGCACATGTGGTGAAAAAGATTCTATAGCAAATCATATTTACGGAGAATGGATCACGACTAAGGAAGCAACTGAATCTTCGAGCGGCTTGCGCGAGCATTCTTGTGCTATTTGTGGTTATACGCAGAGTGAAGTTATACCCAAATTATCACATATACACTCTTTCTCAAACAATTGGTCATACGATGTGAACCAACACTGGCATATCTGTTCCTGTGGAACTAAAGACTCTTTAGCAAACCATACATATGGGGAATGGATCACTACTAAAGAAGCAACCGAATCATCGAGCGGCCTGCGCGAACATTCATGTGCTATTTGTGGTTATACACAGAGTGAAGTCATACCCAAATTATCACATGTACATTCTTTCTCTGCAAATTGGTCTTATGATAGCAATCAACATTGGCATATTTGTTCCTGCGGAACTAAAGACTCAGTTGCGAACCATACATATGGTGAGTGGGTCACTACTAAAGAAGCCACTGAATTTTCGACCGGCTTGCGAGAGCATTCATGTGCTATTTGTGGTTATACCCAGAGTGAACTTATTCCCCAATTAACACATACTCACTCTTACTCTGTTGACTGGATATATGATGAGAATCAACATTGGCATACCTGTTCATGTGGATCAAAAGGATCAACTGCAAACCATACATATGGGGAATGGATCACTACTCTAGAAGCAACCGAATCCTCAAGCGGATTGCGAGAACATTCGTGTGCTATTTGTGGCTATACTCAGAGTGAAGTTTTACCAAAATTAACACATACACATTCTTTCACAGACAATTGGTCATATGATGAATATGTTCACTGGCACGAATGTTCTTGTGGTGAGATAAACTATATTGAGGCTCATACATATGGAGAGTGGATAATAGTCCAGGAAGCAACTGAAGATTCAAATGGCCTGCGCGAGCATTATTGCACACTTTGTGGATATATTCAAAGTGAAGTTATTCCAAAATTAGCACACATACATTCTTTCTCCGAAAATTGGTTATATGATGAATCTGTTCACTGGCGCGAATGCTCATGTGGTGCAAAAGACTATATTTACGGTCATACATACGGAGATTGGGAAACGACAATAGAACCCACGGAAAATAATACAGGGCTTAAAGAGCGAACTTGTAATGTATGCCATTATTCCGAAACATCAATTATTGATAAACTTCCACCAACCTATTCAATTCAATACATTCTAAATGGAGGTCAAAATTCAGAAAACAACCCCGCCTCAATAAGAAATGTAGATTGGGTTGTTTTATCTCCGGCATCGAAGATTGGCGCACAGTTCATTGGGTGGTATTTAGATGAAAATCATACTCAAAAGATTACTTTGCTGACAGATGTTTCATCTAATATTGTTTTATATGCATATTATAAAGACTTATCGTACCCCATTCACTACCATTCGAACGGTGGCGTAAACTCTTTAGAGAATCCACATTCTATAAAGTATGGTGATAGAATAACATTAAAAAAAGCAACAAAAACAGGGTATACATTTAATGGTTGGTTTAGCGATGAGAATTTTAACACACCTGTAACAGTTTTAGAAAAATCCACATCCGCTATTGATTTATATGCTAAATACACCCCAAAATCTTTTGGCATAAATCTAGATGCGAATGGCGGTTATTTTAATAACGAATCTAATCAAGCAGAATCGTTTCTATCATTAACAGTCAGGTATGATAGCAAATATGTTTTGCCTATTCCTTCTAGGGATGATTATATATTTGTAAAATGGGTTGATCCAAAAGGCACAACTTATTCGAGCGGTATATGGCAAAATATCACTGATGTCAATTTGACGGCAATTTGGGAGTACATTGTTCCTCCTACAGAATTAGCTTTTTCTTTATCAAAAGACGGCACATATTATATTGTTACAGGTTTAGGCGATTGTAAGGAAAAAGATATAAGTATTCCCTCAATACATAACGGATTGCCAGTAAATGAGATTGGAGAAAAAGCATTTGAATTCACTGATATTAGGTCAGTTATTATTCCAGATTCCATCATTAAAGTGGGTAACAGTGTTTTTTATGGCTGTTCAAACCTTGAACGTATGATACTACCATTTATTGGGCTACCGCAATATTCTTCGCATTATTTAAAAGATTTTTTTAGATATTATGATTATCATACGAGTCGGTGGGTTTATGATGTACCACTATCACTGAAGACCATTATTCTTACTAAAAATGTTACAAGCATAGATAACAGTGCGTTTTCTGGTTGCACAGGGCTCACAGAAATAGTTATTCCGGACAGCGTGACAAGCATAGGAAAGTATGCTTTCGAATACTGCAATGGACTTACCAGTGTTAAAATTGGAAATGGTGTAACAACCATCGGTGATATGGCATTTTGGGGTTGTTCAGGCCTCACAGAAATAATTATTCCGGACAGTGTGACGAAAATGGATGGTAGAGGGTTTGTTGGTTGCTCGAATCTTGAAAGTATTACAATCCCGTTTGGCAGTATTTTCCCTTTGTTTGATAATGATGTTCCGGAATCACTTAAAACAGTTATTTTTTCTAGCAATGTTACGAGTATAGATAGTGTTCGTGGTCCAAGCATTAAAGAGGTTATAATTCCAGAGAGTGTAACGAGCATAGGCAACAACGCGTTTCAAGATTGCACTGGTCTTACAGAGATAACGATACCAAACAGTGTAACGAGTATAGGTAATTATGCATTTTCTGGTTGCACCGGACTAACAGAGATAATAATTCCAAACAATGTAACGACTATAGGCCAGTACGCGTTTTGGAAATGTTCGAATCTTGTAAGAATAATTATACCAAACAGCGTAACAAGTATAGGCCAGTATGCCATTATGGACTGCCCGAATTTTGCTGATATCTTCTACCTTGGCACTGTATCTCAATGGTGTGCTATCCGTTTCACGCGTTGCTGGGATGGATCTTCTGTTGGATCATCATCAAAATATAATATTCACTATTTGAATAATTAAACTAGTATCAATAATACGCTAATGATATTAATCTATGATTACAATGTAGCGATAATCGTTGCACTGTAAAATAAAAAAAGGAGGCGATCATAATGAAATTATTTTATTTGATTGCAACTCTCCTTGGCATAGTGATAAAAGCATTATAGTTTTTATCATCGCTGGGGATTGTGGCTAATCCAGCAATAGTCCGCAAGATTTATAGAGCGGATTATATACTATCAATTATATTGATTGTACTTTCCTATCTATCTTTCTGTGGCTAATATGCTGCCACATGCGTCAACGAATATCGTTGGCGCATTTTTATTATATTATACAAGGAGGAAAAATGACAAAAAAGAAGCAGATTCCAATAAAAGATAGACATGGTCTATCGCCACTCGGTATAATGAAGTTACCACACAACAAACCGAGGAGGGGTTAGTGCCATGTCAGAAAACATTATACAACTAAACGAGGCCGCAATAAAGGGGGAATTAAAGGATTTAGTTAGAAACAGCGTAGAAGAGACTCTGAATGCTTTATTAGATTATGAAACGGACGAATTGATCAATGCAGACAGATATGAGCGGACAGGAGATCGACAGGTATCTTGGCCGTGGCGCAATAATATATCTCTTGACAACCGCCGTCTATTGACTATAATTCCCATTCGTGCCGGCGCCGCGTTCAGGTCTCCGGCATAAATTATGGACAGAGAGAAGGGTCAAAATGCAGATATTATTGTCTTTGTGCGTTGCGCTGCTGGCGGGGCTTATGCTTTCCCGTCTGACCAAACTCTGGAATCTTCCCGCGGTCACCGCGTATATCGTTGCCGGCGTGCTGATCGGCCCCTACGTACTGGGAAGGCTGGGAATTCCCGGGCTCGGATTCGTTTCCGCGGAAGACGTCAGCCGTTATTCCATCATTTCCGACGTTGCCCTGGGCTTCATCGCCCTCACTATGGGCAACGAATTCCGGAAGGAAGATATAAAAAAGCTGGGCAAACAGGCCGTAGTCGTGGCTGTCTTTCAGGCGCTGACCGCCTGCGTGCTTGTTGACGTGGCGCTGATCGGGCTGCACTTCCTGATGCCCGAAACTCTCACCCTCAGCATGGCCGTCACCCTCGGAGCCATTGCCACGGCGACCGCCCCCGCCGCCACTCTGATGATCGTCAAACAGTACAAATCCCAGGGCCCCGTGACAAAGATGCTGCTGCCTGTGGTGGCGCTGGACGACGTGGTGGGCCTCATCGTTTTCGCACTGTCCTTCGGTATCGCCCGGGCAATGGATAACGGCACCGTTGACGTGTTTTCCGTTATCGTTGATCCGCTGATCGAAGTGGTGGCCTCGCTGCTGCTGGGAGCGCTGATCGGCGCTATATTCACTTTTACGGAGCGGTTTTTCCACTCGCGCTCCAAGCGGTTGTCAATATCCGTCTGTTACGTCTTCCTGGCGGTGGCATTGTCCCAGATGTCCTTCCGCATCGGCCCCGTCACAGTGGGCTTTTCGTCTCTCCTGGTGTGCATGGTGCTGGGCACCGTGTTCTGCAACTATTGCGACTTTTCCGCAGAACTTATGGACCGCCTGGACCGCTGGACCGGACCTATTATGGTGCTGTTCTTCGTGCTGTCCGGCGCGGGCATGGAACTCAACGTGTTCACCTCATGGGAAGTGGTGGTGATCGGCGTGGTGTTCGTGCTGGTGCGTTCCGCGGGCAAGATCCTGGGCGCCAACTTTTCTTCCCGCATGGTCAAGTGCGAACCCACCGTCCAGAAATACCTGGGCATCACGCTGCTTCCCCAGGCCGGCGTCGCCCTCGGCATGTCGATGACGGCAATGTCTCTGGGCCAGTCCGGGCTCATCATTCGCAACATCGCGCTGTTCGCCGTGCTGATCTACGAGCTTGTGGGGCCGCTGCTCACCAAGATCGCGCTGGACAAGGCAGGGGAGATCACCGAGAAGCCTGTGCCTCCTCGCAAGCAGGCGCTGCTGGACAAGAAGGGCTGACGATTGCGGAACGCGGTCAGTTGGCATATGCAGCGCTAACTTGATCAGGTTTTGCAGGAGGATTGCGAAGGTAAACGGCAATTGGTCTTAAAGCCTTGCCGTTTATGCTCATTTTCGGGGACGTTCATCGCAAAAGAGTCAGTACATCGTTCTGCAGACGGCGCAGGATGCTCCTGCTTTCGAGGATAAAAACCAAAACATCTTAAATCCTCGAATTATTAAAACCGAGCCCTTTTGAGACAGCGCATCTCGGAAAAAGTTTCGAGGGAATTAACAGAAAACCTCAAGCCCCTCGAAATATTACGGACGAGCCGTTTCGAGACGGCGCGCATCCTTTCAGCGTGGCGGTTAAACTATGCATTAAGGCAAAAAAACGAGATGAACGAACTTATGATCGTTCATCTCATTTTGCTTTTACGCACTGCGGCCCCTGGATCGATTCACGCGACTTCAGGCGCAATTCATTTCCGCCCGGGGCGGCTGCATCTGCAGAATCACGTAGCAAAATACGTGTGCTTCGTCGTCCACTTCTTCATCTTGATGGGGATCCACAGCGAATAGATGCCGATGGTGATGATGGAAAGAAGGATCCATTTGATCCAGTTGCCCATAAGCTGGCCGCCGGTGCCGTTGAAGCCGAGGCGCCGCCCCTGGATGACAGTGTGTTTCGTTTCCCACCTTGTCAGCATCACTATCCCGAAGGGCGCGCAGATGCCTATCGTGATGAAGGTGACCAGCGCGGCGAGGATGGACCATCCGATACGCTCGATGAGCTTTCCGTCGAAGTAAGATTCGCCGGCCGCCTGATTGACCACGTTAACGTTTACGGCAGGGGCAACGTAGGTCCTGAAATCGCCGCCGCAGTTGGGGCAGAATATGGCGTTGTCAACGCACTGAGCCTGACATCTTGGACATATCTTCATAGTAGTCGTTCCTTTCCCGGTCCTGTATCATTGACCGTCACAGACCGCCTGAGCCGCAGGCGAGATCATTCTTTCTCGAAATCTTCCTTGGAGAGGCCGCAAACGGGGCAGACCCAGTCCGCCGGAACGTCTTCCCAGGCAGTGCCGGGAGCCACGCCGTTGTCCGGATCGCCGACTTCGGGGTCGTATTCATAGCCGCAGGGGCAAACGTATTTGTCCATAATTCAATCCTCCTGAATCGTTTTTTTCTGTTGGCGCCCGGCTTTCGGTTAATTGTTTTCGATTTTGTCCGGACGCTCTTTCCGGTGAGAGTATAGCATAACCGGCGCGTCGATGACAATCGGTATTTGCCGGAAATCATACAGGCGTTTTTGCCGCGGCTCCCGGACTATTTATGGCGCAGCTTATATTGACTGCTCCGCCCGATTCCGATAGAATACGGTCAACGAAAACCGGCTCCGGTCCCGCGCCCTCAGCGCGGTTTCCCGATGGCCCGGATATTTGCAGAAACGAGATCTGAAACGTTATGGAAAGCAAATTTATCATGCGCAGGCTGACCGCCCTCCTGTGCTCGGCAGTTATTTTGATCGGAACGGCGGCAGGTTTCTGGACGGCGGGCGCATTGACCGCCTCCGGCAGCGAAGAGAAGAAGACCGAGTTTGACACATACGCCGAATCGACCATGATGGACGTCTTTACGCTGAAAGCCGGCGACTCGGCAGAGGTGCAGCTCCACACGCTGGAGTCCGTCGTCGGGTTCGGCATCGCCACCGAAAGTGGAGACGATGGCTGCGAGTTTACGGTGGAACTGTTCAACTGGGACGAAAATATAAAAAAGACGCTGCGGGGGACCGCGCTCCACGCCTGGACCGTATCGGAATGGGCGGAAACGGGAGAGATATTTATCGATCTCACCGAACTCGGGGGCGGCGCGCTGGAAGCAGGCGAATACGTGCTGAGATTCAGGCTCGACAACGGTTCCGGCGTGGCGCTGAAGCGCTACCGTCCCTCGGTAAGGGGCGTCAACTGCTTCGAGAACGAATATCACGTTTACGGCTCCTACGTGGGCAGGATCGTCAGCAAAGAGCCGGTGGAAAAGCTGTTGACCTTCCATTCCGCCGAGGTCAATATCGAGTACCACACCGCGCCACCCGAATGGACCTTGCCGGAAGACAGCGCCATAGCGCAGATGGACGTTGACCCAACACAGTGGACGGCGGTCGACGGCCTGGGCCGCACGCTTCCCGACTATTCATCCGTCGGGGGCAATAAAGAGCGCAAAGTCGGTATGTTCTACTGGACCTGGCATTATGCCTGGATGCGCGCCGTGCCCTCCAGCGTGACCGAGATAATGTCGCTGTATCCGGAGGCTAAAAACGATTTCGACCACAAGGTCTGGAGCCAGTACGGCTCAGGCTACTTCTGGGACGAGCCATTGTACGGATACTATACCGAATTCGACGATTACGTACTCAGGAAGCACGCGGAACTGCTGGCGGACGCCGGCGTGGATTTCGTGCTGTTCGACTGCACCAACGATGACGCCACCTGGGAGCAGGGATACCTGAACCTGTTAAAAGTGTGGTCGGAGGCAAGGGCCGACGGCATCAGGACGCCTCAGGTAGCGTTCATGCTGAATTTCGTCTGGGACTCTAAATATACCTTGTCGTCGCTCCGCCAGATATACAATAAGATCTACAAGGACGGAAAATACCAGGACCTCTGGTTTTACTGGGAAGGGAAGCCCCTGGTGATGTCCCACAACGGACTGGATCAGGAGGATACTTTCCAGGCCGAAATATCCAATTTCTTTACATTTAAGGCCGGAATGGGTTCATATTTCGGCAGCGATATGGACGACGGCTGGTGGGGCTGGCTCCACGTTTATCCCCAGTCCGTGTACAGGAATCCGGACGGCAGCGCGGAACTCACCACCGTAGGCGTCGCAATGAACGCGGATTACGAGAATATGAGCCTGTCCGCCATGAACGGAGCCCACAATATGGGCCGCAGCTTCTCGATGCAGCCGAATTACTCGTATTCCTACAGGTACGCGGGCAAGACGATCGTCTGCAATTCCAAAATGGACGATTCCGTGCTGTACGGCATCAACTTCCAGGAACAGTGGGACTATGCCCTCAAGATCGATCCCGAGATCATATTCGTCACGGGCTGGAACGAGTGGAACGCAGGCCGCAATGTGGCGTGGGGAGGCGTTGACAACGCGTTTCCGGACGAGTTCGACGACGAAAACTCCCGGGATATCGAGCCCACGAAGGGGAGATTGAAGGACCACTATTATTACCAGCTTGTGGCCAATATCCGGCGCTACAAAGGCGTATCGAAATACGACGCGCAGCAAAAATCGCTGACCATCGACGTGAAGGCCAGTCCGGCCCAGTGGGACAACGGTGATATCGTGGCGTACAACCACTACGTCAACAACACGTACGAGCGTGACGTGGACGGCTGGGCAACGACCCATTACACGAACCCTGGCATCCGCAATGATATAAAGACGGCGAAGGTCTCCTACGACAAGGACAACGTGTATTTTTACGTGGAGACCGTCGATCCGCTCACGCCCTCGACGGACGCCAACTGGATGCGGCTCCTGCTTGACACCTCCGAGGCCACCCCGGATTATTCCGGCTGGGAAAATTTCGAATATATCCTCAACCGGGTGTCTCCCGCTTCCGACGGGCTGGTGCTGGAGCGCAGCACGGGCGGCTGGAACTGGGAAGAAGTGGGGCACGTGGATTACAGCGTTTCCGGCAACGTCCTCCAGGTCGCTATCCCGCGTAATTTGCCGGGCTTCGGTTCCGGCAGGCTGGATTTCAATTTCAAATGGTGCGACGCCAACCTCGCCGACGGAGATATATTGACGCTGTACACCGACGGCGACGCGGCGCCCGGCGGCAGATTCTGTTTCCACTTTACCACGGACGCGCGCACTCCCGCCGAAGCGCGCAGGCTGAAGACGGTCATAATATGCTCGGCTGCCGCGGCGATTGCCATAGCGGCGGCTGTGACGTTTATGGTTATACGGAAGAAAAAAGCGCAGAAGGCCAATGCGGACGGAGGCTCCGGCGAGGCTGATTGACGATGCCGGTCGTATTGCCGGGTGGGAACGAGCGCCTGGGCTGAACACGGATCGCGCCTAAATAAAGAACACTATGACAGCGCCCGGGAAGCGGAATTCCGCATCGATCCGGGCGCCGTTTTTTGTCGCGGCCACGCTGCCGCTGCCTATGACCAGCGGTTTGCCCAGCACCGGCGAAGAAACGTTGTAGGTGTATTTGCCGCCCAGGTTGGCAAACAGGCAGACGATGCCACGGCCGTTGTCACGGTTGATTTTTTCGTGAACTTCGAACACTTCGCCGGGCTTGCCGTATACCACAGGATACGCCGCGGTCACGTCGTCCCGCACCTGCTTGTACACGGAAAGGACGGAACTCATAAAATTCACGCCTTCTTCCGAAACGCCGGGGAGATCGCCCCAGATGCCGTTCTGGCCCAGCATCAGCGACGCCAGGTTCACCAGCTGGGAGCTTTCGGGATCGTCGGGGAGGTAGTGGGTCATCATCAGGACAGACGGGATCCATTTATCGTAGCACAGAGGGCGCCTGCAGATCCAGGTGCGGGCGGGGCCGGGATTGACGAATATGTTCGACCACTGTTCAGGCGGCACGCTGATATCGAAGCAGGGGTAGTAGGGGCCGTTGTTGACGGCAAAAAACTTGCCCGATGAAAGGAATCCCAGCCCTACGTACCGGTCGCATTCGGTTATGTCCATGTCGACGATGGCGTCGGGCACCGCTTCGCATACGCGGTCGGCGATCTTCGACATATACACGCCCATAAGGAAACTGAAATTGTCCCGCCTCTCTTCCGGAGACGCTTCTGCGCTGCCGTGCAGGTGCCCGGGATCGTCGCAGCCGTACATGCTCATGGCGTCCCACTTGAAATACCTTACGCCGGCGGTGCGGGCAAGATATATAAGGCGGTCCGCGAAATCTTTCCAATAGTCGGACACCGGGCACATTTCGTAGCTTTCCTCCGTTTCCCACACGGGATGGGGAGACGGCTTTTTGCCTCCGAGGCAGGCTACGTCAGCTTCGTGGCGCTTTAGTATCTCGCTGGTCACTGCGGCGGCGCAGGAAAACCAGAGGCCCAGTTTCATGCCTCTTTCTTCCAGCATCCGTGAGATATGCGCCATTCCGGCAGGGAATTTATTCCGGTCAATGTTCCAGTCTCCCGTCTTTTCGAACCAGCCTGTGTCGATCACGAACACGTCAACGCCCATCCTGTGCGCGATCTCGATCTCCTGTTCCATGCGCGCCTGGTTCATTGACGTGAGATAATTCTGTTTGTTGTAGAATTTGTTGCGCTCCTGGAACGCCCATGTGTTGTAGAAAACGTATGGCTTGCGGCTCGCGGAATTAAGAGTGCAATAATACAGCTGGAAATTGCGGTACGCCTCCGCCAGGTCGTCGATGCCGCCGTTGACCGCGCCGAACTGGAACCAGATCGTCTCGTAGGGTTTTTCGTCGAGCGGATATCCGGACCAGTAATTGCCCTTTACCGCGGCGAGTTTGAAGCCGCGCGCACAGCTTTTGGGGCCGCTTTCGGGTCCGCCTTCCGGTCCGGTTTCCGGCTCCATGCGCGAAAAAGCCAGATATTTGTCCGGATAGGTGGAACCGTGCTCGTATGCGGCGAAGAAGGCATTGTCCCCGGAAACGCCTGCCAGTATCGGGCCCATGATGCGGTCTTCGTGGGCGAAAGCGTCGAATTCGGTGAGTGTGTACGCGTGCCCCACGGAGTCGTAGGTCGAAAAGCGGACTTCCGTGAGCTTGTCCGCCGCCGCGCCGCAGGTGAGATAAGTCAGGTTCTCGCCGCCGCGCTTCGTCAATTTCGCGGGCTTTTTGGAGGCCAGCTCGTATCTGAACCGCACCACCGGCGTATCTTTGCACACTCTCAGGATCACGGACAATCTGAACCCTTCGCCGAAGCTCCCGGTCAATCTGATCTCTTCGATACGGCCGTTCAAGTCCCTGCGGTCCTGAAGTTCCATATCCTCCGGTGCCGCAGCGGTGTCAACGCCGTTTATTTCAAACGACGGCCATCCGATGGGCAATTTGAAGTCCGAGCCTGCGGGGGCGCAGGTAAAGGCCCGGCTGCCTCCCACAAGGAGATCGTAATATCCGTTCGAAACGCGATACTGTTTCATAACTGAGATCCTCCGGTAGTTTTGACGATTTTTCGCGAGAATGAGCCTGTGTGCGTATTATACCCCGCCGGGATGGATTTGTCTAAGCGCCGGTCTGAAAGGCAGAAGACAGTCGATAAAAAACAGGGGGAAGCAGCATGTGCCGCATCCCCCCCCGGATAATTCGCTTCGATCAGGCGTCATTGACTTATCAGCCGAAATACCTCTTCAGCAGGCCCTCGAAAGCCTTGCCGTGCCTGGCCTCGTCCTTGGCCATTTCGTGAACGGTATCGTGGATGGCGTCGTAACCCAGCTGCTTGGCCAGCTTAGCCAGAGCGAGTTTGCCCTCGGTAGCGCCGCACTCGGCGTCCACGCGCATTTCGAGATTCTTCTTGGTGCTGTCGGTAACGACTTCGCCCAGCAGCTCGGCGAACTTGGCAGCGTGCTCCGCCTCTTCGAAAGCCGCCTTCTCCCAGTACAGGCCGATCTCGGGATAACCTTCGCGGAACGCCACGCGGGACATGGCCAGGTACATACCGACCTCGCTGCACTCGCCGTTAAAGTTGTTCCTCAGGTCCATGACCACTCTTTCGTCAAGGCCTTTCGCCACGCCTACTTCGTGCTCGCAGGCCCAGACACGCTCGTCGGTCTTGACCTCGTTGAACTTGGAAGCGGGAGCTTTGCACTGGGGGCAATGCTCGGGAGCCTCGTCGCCTTCATAAACGTAACCGCAGATAGAACATACGAATTTTTTCATAACAATATCCTCCGTTTTTGTCAAACCGCGTTTCTCCGCGGTATCACCTATATGATTATACCATAAAAAAGAAAAGTTCCAACTCTTTTTGAGAAATTATTTAGGCCTGTCAATTATTCCGTTCGGGAGCCGTTTCCGTCGACGGTCCGGCGGCGTTCCGGGGATCGATCAGCCTTCAGGCCTGCGCCTGGCCCGCAGCATGGAACCGGGCTTTACAGGGAAGGGGATGGCAAAGCGGACGGTCATGCAGGGATGAGGGGCCCGGGCGATCTCATTGCCGTCGGCGTCGGTCATCGACGCGGGAGAGATCTTCAAAACAGGGCCTTCGGGCTGGACCAGTTCCAGCTCGTCGGAGATGCTGAAATTGCCGCGCTGGGATAGGGTGACGAGGTAACCGCCGCCGTTGTCCGGTGAACGCTGCTCGCAGCTTTCCACCACTCCGGCGTATACGGAATTGCGAACGTACGAGGATGTGCCGTATATCTGCTCTCCGCGGCCGCCCAGCAGGAATCCGGTGGAATATTCCCGGTGGCTGACGGAGCAGACTTCGTCCGTCAGTTCCTGCAGCAGTTCCGGGGGCAATTTTCCGCTCCTTCCGGCTTCCAGCTCTTCCCATACGTAATCCAGCGCGATCCTGTAGGCCCGTACCGTCAGGGCAACGTAGTATTCGCTCTTCATACGGCCTTCGATCTTGAGCGCTCCGGCTCCGGCGTTGATCAGTTCGGGCAGGTATTCCAACAGGCAGAGGTCCCGGGAGTTGAACAGGAAGGTGCCTCTTTCGGTCTCTTCTACGGTAAACTTCCGGACACGGCGCTTTTCTTCTTCGATCTGCGTGCTGATAATATAAGGGCCCGGTTCTTTGCCGTTGTCCGTAAAATAATATTCCCACCTGCAGGGCTGTGCGCATTCGCCCCGGTTGGAGCTGCGTCCCGCCAGGTAGTCGCTGAGCATGCAGCGGCCCGAATATGCCATGCACATTGCCCCGTGAACGAACACTTCCAGCTCGGGCAGAGGAGCTTCCACGTCCATAAAGCGGCTGCCCTCGGAGGCCCTGGCGTCGTTGACCAGCCCCTCACGTATCTCGGCGATCTCTTCCAGCGAAAGTTCCCGGGCAAGATTGATGCGGCTGGCGCCTTCGTAGGCCCAGAAGCGGCAGGTCTCCAGGTTCAGGGTGTTGGCCTGGGTGCTTATATGTATGTCGAGCTGGGGAGCGTGGCAGGAGATGACACGGAAGGCTCCCAGGTCGGAAACGATCACTCCGTCGACTTTCTGGTCCCTGAGCTTCACGGCGTACCGGGCCATGGCGTCAAGCTCTTTCGTCCTGGGGAGCACGTTCAGCGTCACGTACACTTTCCGGCCCCGCCTGTGGGCGTACTCCACAATGGCGTCGATATCCTTCTCGGTGAAATTGCCCGCAGCCGATCTGAGTCCGAAAGCTTCTCCGCCAACGTACACGGCGTCGGCGCCGAAATCCAGGGCGGTGAGCGCCTTGCTGAGATCGCCGCCGGGGGCAAGCAGTTCAGGTTTTCTGACAGCGTATTTATCTCTATTCATGTGATCAGATCCTCAGTTCGCAAAAGCTCCGGTTTCGACGGGATTTACAGGCGAACGGCCAATACCATTCCGTCTCCGGTCTCCAGGAGCGTGCCGCGAAAATCGTTGCCGCAGGTGGCCAGGCGGATGAACTCGCGCATATTGGCCACGATGGTGCGGTGTTTGTGGGGAGCGGAGGCAGGTTCGTCGAATACCTTGCCGTAAAAGATGCAGTTGTCGGCAACCAGCAGGCCGCCGGGGGAGAGCAGCCGGGCAACGTCCTCCATCATATGGAGGTACTGGCCCTTGGCGCTGTCAAGGAATATCATATCGTACGGGCCGTTCAGCGCCCGGAGCACTTCCGCAGCGTCTCCCAGTATCACGCGGATCCTGTCGGACAGCCCTGCCAGGGCAACGTTTTTCTTCGCCTCTGAAGCGGCGTCCGGGTCGATCTCCACCGTCTCGATCCTGGCGTTCTCCGCCGCTTTCGCCATCAATATGGCCGAATAGCCGATCGCCGTGCCGCATTCCAGTATCCTTGCCGGAGCTTTCAGCGCGGTCAACGTGGCCAGCAGCGAAGCGGAATCGGGGCGCAGTACGGGCACGTTGTGATCAGAAGCGTACCGGCGCAGTCCGGCCAGAATCTCGTCCTTTTCCGCCAGCACGGGTTCCAGAAGCTCGTTCGCTCCGCCGCTTCCGGCCGGGATATCACCAGTCATCTTCAACGTCCTCGTCTCCGGGATCGTCGCTTGGAACGTAGTTGGCGATATCCTTGATGGCCTGCTGATGCTCTTCGTAGGTGCGCGAGAATACGTTGCCGCCGCTGCCGTCGACCCTTGCCACGAAATAGTAATAATCGTGATTTGACGGAAATACGGCGCCTATGAGGGACGCTTCTCCGGGGGAGCAGATGGGTCCCGGCGGGAATCCGGGATAAACGTACGTGTTATATGGATCGTCCAGTTCCAGCTCTTCGCTGAGGGAATGGGTCAGATCTTCTCCGTAGACTCTCCGGTAGGAATAACGCACGGTGGCGTCCGACTGGAACAGTTCCAGATCCTCTCCGCCGTACATATAGCGGTTGTAGAAAACGCCTGCGATGGGAGCCCGGTCAGAATCCAGCTTGGCCTCTTTTTCGACGATGGAAGCCAGTATGACCACCTGGTCCAGCGTGAGGCCCGTGACCTGGAGCTGCTCGTAATAAGCCGGGCGGAATATCTCGTTGAAGCGGTTCAGCATCTTGTAGACCACTTCTTCCGGTTTGGCGTACACGTCGAATTCGTACGTATCCGGGAAAAGGTAACCGTCCAGCCGGTGGTCGCGGCCCGAAAAGTCGACGCCCCGCAGGAAGTCGTAGGAAGAGATATCGGCGTTGTCAACGGCGTCAAGGAATTCTTCTGCCGTGCATACGTGGTTGTTCTCCAGCCGCACCGCCATCTGCTCGGTGGTAAAGCCCTCGGGGAACGTCACTTTCACAGTTTCTGGGGTGCCGGACAATATATACATTATCTCTTCGTATGTGAGGCCCTTGCTGAGCGTGTACGTACCCGCGTTGTACTGCCCGTCGTATCCGTAGAACTTGGACAGCAGCCTGTATATCTGGGTGCTCTCGATGAGCCCCGCGTCGTACAGCCTCTGGCTTATGGATTTGGTCGATTCCCGCTTCTCCACCCGGAACTTCTGCTCGGTCTCGATGTCGATGATGATGGAATCTTCCGAAACTTCATTGTTGAAATGGTCGACCACGAAGGTATAAAGCGTGTATCCCGCGGCGATCGTCACCGCCACCATCAGCAGCACCAGCAGGAGCACCAGCACCATCCTTCTGCGGCGGCGCTTCATTTTTTTGTGGAATTTATATTCTTCCTGAGTAACTTTCTGCTGCTTCAGGAGGCTCTTCTTCTTTTTTCTGCCGAAAACGGATCGCTTTTCCCTGAACGTTTCCGGGGGTGCCTCTTCGGGGAACTCTTCGCCTTCGTAACCGTCCGTCGAGGCGTCTGCGCCCTCTGCGTCGTCGGCAAACACGGGATAGGGTTCTTCCGGGTCGGGCACGTTCCGCTCTCCGGTCTCGCCGGCGGGCCGGTAGCGCCTCATATCTTCTTCGACGGGACGCGCTGCGGTCTCCGCGGCCCCGGCCTTCGCCGGCAACGGCTCTTTCGCGGTCTCGCCGGAGTTGTTTCTGACCCTGACCACGTCTCCGTCCTCAGGTATTATCCTGGTGACTTCAAAATCGTCGTCGTCAATATCCCCGGCCTCGCTGAAGCCTTCGAAATCGTCGAAATCGTCGTCGATCTCGCTTTCGATCTCGATCCTGTTCTTGTTCTGCTGTTCCGCCAGCCGCTCCCGGTCTCTTTCCGCCTGGGCCCGGTCAACGATCCTTGTCCGGTTCCCGAAACCGTCCTGGTTTCCCATGCCCGGACGGCGCACCGCTCCCGGCTTCCTGATAATGCTCTTTTTGTTTTTATCAGCCATGCGGCGCACCTCCTTTCAGGCAGGGATCCTGCTGCTTTAGATCCTCAGATCTCTGTCCTCCTGGCCCGGTCCTTGGCCCTGAGCTCCGTGTCGAGTATCTTCTTTCTCAGACGGATGCTCTTGGGCGTCACTTCCACCAGTTCGTCGTCGGATATGAAATCCAGCGCCTGCTCCAGGCTCAGTATCACGGGAGGCGTCAGTTTCAGCGCTTCGTCGGAGCCGGAGGCGCGGATGTTGGTCAGATGCTTTTTCTTGCATACGTTGATCGTCAGGTCTTCGCCTCTGGAGCTTTCTCCCACGATCATGCCTTCGTAAACTTTTTCTCCGGGGCCGATGAACAGGGCGCCGCGCTCCTGGGCGTTGAAGAGACCGTAGGGCACCGCTTCGCCCATCTCCCAGGCCACCATGGACCCGTGGGTGCGGGAACTGATGTCGCCTTTGTAGGGCTCATATCCGTCGAATATGCTGTTCATTATACCGTTGCCGCGGGTATCTGTCAAAAATTCGCCTCTGTAGCCGATGAGGCCGCGGGCGGGGATCCGGAACTCCAGACGGGTGAAATTGTCCGTGGTGGGACGCATATTGACCATCTCGCCCTTGCGGTTGCCCAGCTTTTCGATGACGGTGCCCACGTATTCTTCGGGCACGTCCACTGTGAGGTACTCCATAGGTTCGCAGAGCTGTCCGTCGAGCTCTTTATAGATTACTTTCGGCCGTGACACCTGGAATTCGTACCCCTGGCGGCGCATCGTCTCGATGAGCACCGAGAGGTGGAGCTCGCCGCGGCCGGACACTTTAAGGGTGTCGGGGGAGTCGGTGTCTTCTACGCGCATGCTAACGTTGGTCTCCACTTCTTTGTAGAGGCGCTCGCGGATGTGGCGGGAGGTGACGAAGGTGCCCTCGCGGCCGGCGAAGGGGCTGTTGTTCACCAGAAAGTTCATGGAAAGGGTTGGTTCGTCGATATTGACGAAGTGGATCGGATCGATGTGCTCCGGGTCGCAAACGGTGTCGCCGATGTTGAACTCCGTGAGTCCGGCCAGCAGGATGATGTCGCCTGCCATTGCCGCGTCGGTCTCCACTTTTTTGAGACCGTCGAATTTGTAGATATACGATATTTTCGCCGTTTTTCTGAAGCCGGATTCGTTGCATACGACAACGTTCTGGCCGTCGGCTATCCGGCCCTGCTCGATCCGGGCAACCGCCGTGCGTCCCACGTATTCGTCCACGCCTATATTGGATATCAGCATGCGAAGGGGCGCGTCAACGTCCGCGTCGGGCGCGGGAATGTAGTTTATGATGGCGTCAAACAGGGGCTTCAGGTCTTTTTTCTCGCCGCCGTCCGGCTCCGTGGAAGCGTATCCGTCCCGGGAGGAACAATATATGACGGGGAAGTCCAGCAGGCTGTCGTCGGCGCCCAGGTCCATGAACAGCTCGAACACTTCGTCCAGCACTTCCAGGGGGCGCGCGCCGTCCCGGTCGATCTTGTTGATCACCACGATGGGCTTCAGCTTCATTGCCAGGGCCTTGGACAGCACGAAGCGGGTCTGAGGCATTGCCCCTTCGAAAGCGTCAACCAGCAGCAGAACGCCGTCCACCATTCCCAGCACCCGCTCGACTTCGCCTCCGAAATCCGCGTGCCCGGGAGTGTCCACTACGTTTATGGTGTATTTTCCGTACTTAAGAGAAGTGTTTTTGGACAATATAGTGATGCCCCGCTCGCGCTCCAGGTCGTTGGAGTCCATCACGCGCTCCTGCACGGCCTCGTTGGAACGGAACGTTCCGCTCTGCCGCAAAAGCCCGTCCACCAGCGTGGTCTTTCCGTGGTCAACGTGGGCGATTATCGCTATATTCCTAAGGTCTTCTCTTTTCTTATCGCTCATAGAAACGGCTTCCTTTTGTATCTGAATAAAAGCGTGCGCCGGTCGTGCGCCGCGCGCCGCCGGGTCCCGCCTCCGGACAGGTCCGGCCAGGGTGGTATTATACTACAATTTTATGGGGAAATTCAATTGTCCGGGAGCTCAAACGAACAGGTACTTGAAAAAATCCTTGACCCGGGCGGCCACTTCCCGAAGGCTGTAATAAAGGCTGCCTCCGTAGGCCCGAGGGTCCGATCCCACGCCGTATGCTTCCAGGCCGCATCTTTCGGCAACGTACAGCGCCCGGAACAGGTGGTAGCGCTGGGTGACTATAATGACCCGCTTGAAACCGAAGGTGTTCGCGGCCCGTTCGATGCTCTCGGAAGTGGAGAAACCTTCCGGGTCTTCCACGATATAATTGGGAGCTATGCCCGCCGCCAGGGCGCGGTCCGCCATAGCCGTGACTTCGTCGTAATACTCGCTGCGGTCACCGGACATCACCAGCAGCCGGGCCCTGCCCTGCTTGAACAGTTCCACGCCCGCGTCTACTCTGTCCGCCAGCATATCGGAAGGTTCTCCCCCCGGCAGCACGCTGCAGCCCAGCACTATTATGGCGTCGAATTCCGCTTCGCCTTCCTCGGGTTCCGGCCATTCTCCCTCCGGGTCGAGGATCCTGTTTTTGGTCTTTCCGCACACGAAAAGATTTATCGCGGCAACGGCGAGTCCCGCGGTCAATACGATGATCAGCAGGGCGGAGAGCAGCCGCGCCAATACTTTTCCAAAAGATCTTCCGGTCTCTTTTTTTGTTTCGGTCAATTTCTTTTTAGCCATTTTTCTTTCGTTTACCGTTCGCGGCGCGCGACACCGTCAGTTATCCTCCACCGCCGCCAGCGCCTTCAGCGTCTCGTAATTCCGCCGCATCAGCGACAGGTACGTCTCCCCGGCGTCGAAATCCGCCTTTGAGAGGTTGTGGCAGGAATGGAGGCAGGCCGTCGTTGCCCCTGTCTCCGCGGCGATGGTGTCCGCGATCCGGTGGTTCGACAGCTCCACGTAATATACCGTGTCCAGTTCCTTTTCCCGTATGGTGTCGATCACGTGCTTCACGTCCGACGCCGCAGGCTCGCTTTCCTCGGCGCAGCCCGGGAACACGGCCACCGCCGTAAATCCGTACTCTGCGCAGAAATACCTGAAAGGATATCTGTCTCCGAAAGCCAGCGTGCGCTTCGCCTCCGGGATCGCCGCGGCCAGGTCTCTGAAGTCCTTGTCCAGCTTCTCCAGCTCCGCCTTGTAAGCGTCGTAATTGTCCCGGATCTGCGCCGCCTTGCCCTCGTCCGCCCTGATCTCGGGAAGGTCAAGTATCCTGTCTTCTATAGTCTGCAATATCTCCACAGCGTTTTTGGGGCTGGTCCAGACGTGCGGATCGTCCTCGTCTTCGCCTTCGATGACCAGCTTTTCGGGCACCGCGCCGGACATGGATACCGAGCGGCTTTCCAGCGTTTTATCGGCGTTGAAAAACTTTTCCACCCAGGGATCCGCGTCGCCTCCCGCGTACACGAACAGGCCGCATTCCGAAAGGGCGATGGCGTCCCCGGCGGAAGGGTCGAAGGTGTGGGATTCGGTGCCGGGGCTCAGCAGCATCCTGACGCTGACGCCTTCCACGTCCTTTGTCAACGCCCTCGCAAAATCGTACGCCGGGAAGACAGTGGCAACTATCTCCACGCTGCCGCTCTGTCCCGGCATCCGGCCGCATCCCGCCAGGCAGGACAACAGCACGACCGCCATCAGGGCAGCCGTCAATAATACGCGCTTTATTTTATTTACGTTTGATCTGTTTGATCTGTTTTTTTTATCGGTTCTCATACGGTTATCAAAAGGCCCTCAAAAGGCCCCCAAAAGGTTCTTAAAACGTTCTTAAACGGCACGGTCCGGCTTACGTGGCACTGATCTGAGGCAGCACACGGGCCTCCCTCACAAGGTCGGTAAGCTCGGTGTTGACCGGCTTGAACGTGAATGAATAGCGGAATTCCCGGTCGCTGAACGTGTATTCCGGAGCCAGGCCGGGGCCGCAGCTGTTGGAGCCGATGCCCGCGGTCTTGTAATCGATATTGACCACCGTTTCCCGGCGGGGGCGCAGGTCCTTGTCGAAGGCGCAGCTGCTGAGGTCGTGGGCGGTGTAGTGGAGGGCGCTGAAAGTGAAATCGGGAAGGCCCTTGAAGTACATTGCCCGGCCCTCGGCGTCGCCTACGCAGGCGAAGCGGGTGGCGATGTGGCTGCCGTTTTCCTGTGGCTTTATGTAGTGCGTGAACTCCTTGGTGACGGTGGAATCGAACAGGCCCATGCGGCAGAAGGCGTGCATGTCGGAATATGAATTGCCGGGGCCCATGCCGAAATAGCGGAGCTTTTCATTGCCTGGACGGAGCTTCATTGTCATGCCGAAACGGGGGAGGCAGGGAAGCGCCGGGGCAACCGTGGCGGACAAACTCAGGGAGATCTCGCCGTTGCCGAACACGGCCCAGAACACGGAATAGGTGACCATGGGCATCAGCGACGGCGCGGTCAATACGTACGAGGCCATTATTTCGGCGTGCGACGGGGCAACGTTGATGATCCGGGCGCCGCGGCATTCCTCTTTAGCCCTGTCGAGCCTGTGGTCCTGCCACATATGGCGGATGTTGCGGTCGTTGTCCGTGGGAGCTCTCCAGACGGTGAACTCCGTGGGCGCGGCAAGCATCTCCACGCCTCCGCGGCGGAGGGAAACGAACTGGCCCAGGGACCTGTCGAATACGTAAGTGAAGTCGGAGCCTTCGAACACCACCGTGTGGCCGTCTTCGCAGAAATTCACGGTGACCGGTTCCATCATATCTGTAGTGATCACTTCGGGAGAGGTCTGCTCCACTGGGAGCCGGAACTGGGCGCGGCCCAGCTCGTGTCCTCTGGGGACCGCAGGCGTGGAAACGGCGGTCCTGACGGTCAGGTCGATATAGAATTCTTCGTATGAGAGATCCGGCAGTTCCACGTCGACCGGGCAGCGCACCGTCTCTCCGGGAGCGCAGTCAGGCACTTCCAGCGTTCCCTCCGCCAGAAACGCGGTCTGGGCGTGTATGCTGTAGGAGATCTCCACGGACCCTTTAAGGTTCAGGAAATCGTACCGGTTCGTTAAAGCTATCTCCTTCGGCCGCTTCTCGTCGTAGGAGAACTGAACGGGGCAGAGTATCTCTTTATATTCCAGGAGTCCCGTGCTGGGGACGCGGTCGGGATCCACCAGGCCGTCGACGCAGAAATTGCCGTCGTGAGGGAATTCTCCGAAATATCCTCCGTATGAGAAGAAGGGATCGGAAACGTCGGAAGCGGCGGGATTGAAGCCGGGGCGCAGCGCTATGGAGTTCCTGACGCCGGAGCCCGGGCCGTATTGAGACAGCGCAGCATCCGTGTAAGTCCTGGGTCCCCTGGGCCCGTCAACGGTCCTTACGGCGTGATCCGCCCATTCCCAGATGCAGCCGCCCGCCGCCGCGGGATACTTGTAGAAGAGCTCCCAGTACGCCCGGATATCGCCGGGGCCGTTGCCCATGGCGTGGGAGTACTCGCACAGGAAGAAGGGGCGCGGCGAGTCTTCCGTCAACGCTTTTTCGCACACGTTTTTGACGAAATCCGTTGACGGATACATCACGCTGTACACGTCGGGGCCCGGTTCGGCCTCTGCGCGCTCGTAGTGGGTCAGGCGGGAAGGATCACGGTCTTTGGTCCAGCGGAGCATTGCCCGGTGGTTCTCGCCGTAAAACGCTTCGTTTCCCATGGACCAGAAGATGATCGACGCGTGGTTCTTGATATATTCCACCATCCGCTCGATGCGGTCTATATAGGCGGGCTGCCATTCGGGATCGTCCGTGAGCATGCGGGAAGTGTCGCGGCCCAGTTCTCTGGCGCCCATATGAGTGCCGTGGGTCTCCAGGTCGGTCTCCGCAACCACGTAGAATCCGTAATAGTCGCAGAGGTTGTAGAAACGGGGACAGTTGGGATAGTGGGAGGTGCGGATGCAGTTGACGTTGTGCAGCTTCATCAGCTTGAGCTCGTACTCCGTGTCTTTAAGGGGCGTCACGTGGCCCAGATCAGGGTGCGTGTCGTGGCGGTTCACGCCTTTAAGCTTCACGGGACGGCCGTTGACCAGCACTTCGCCTTTCGGCCCTGCGGCTACCGTACGGAGCCCCGCGTTCACGGGTATCACTTCTCCTGCGGCAATTACCAGCACCGTATAAAGATAGGGCGTTTCCGCGGTCCAGAGCTTCGGTTCTTTCGGCGAGAAGGTCAATTCGAACTTTCCCTTTTCGTCCACCGCCGCTCCGTCAACCACGTCGATGAGTTTGCGGTCCGCGTCGTACAGTTCCGCCCTTACCGCCTTCGTCTTAAACGCGCTTTCCGTTCCCGCCTCTGCCGCCGCGGCCAGTTCGCCTTCCACCTTAATAGACGAAAGATCCGTGCGCACGAACAGGTCCCTCAGGTGCTCCTCCGACCTGGCCAGCAGATAGACGTCGCGGAAAATGCCCGAGACGCGGTAGAAATCCTGATCCTCCAGATAAGTCGACCAGGCGTACTTGCATACGGCAACGGTAAGGTCGTTGACCGCCCCTTCCGCCGTGTCTATAAAGGACGTGATCTCGAACTCGGAGGGGAGATGGGCGCCCTGCGAAAAGCCCACGTAACTGCCGTTGACGTAAACGTAAAAGAATGTGTCAACGCCTTCGAAATTCAGGTAGATCCTGCGGCTCGAAAACTGCCTGGGCAGCTTGAAAGTGCGGCGGTACACGCCTACCGGATTCTGTCTCGGCACTTTGGGAGGGTCCAGGGGGATGGGGTAGTCGGCATTCACGTACTGAGGCACTCCGTAGCCGTACATCTGCCAGGAAGAAGGCACTTTTATGCGGTCCGGCCTGTAAAAACCGGGGTCGAAATCTTTCCTGAAGGCGTCGGAAGCGTCGTCCGTGCATTCGAAGTAGTAAAAATCCCAGTCACCCTTAAGAGATTCCAGCCACCCGCCGTATTCCGCCAGCCCGTCGGTCAATGCGTGCGCTCCGTTCAGGGCGCCGCACCTGCAGGTGTAGGGGATGAACCAGGCCCTGGGCTTCTCGGTGCCCGCGGACAATTTTTTCTGATCGTTTATAAGGCTGAAGTCCGGTGATTTCATAAAGGACGCTCCTTTGATAAATATTTTTTGCCAAATGTCTTTCGCCAGATGTTTTTCGCCAGATGACCGGAACGCGTAACCAGGCGCCGGTCCTGCCGGCTCAATCTTAACACAGCGAAGAGGCAGAATGCAATAAAAACGGGCCGCGAAAAAACGCCTCCCGGCTATTATAAATTGACACCGGGGTCAAAAAAGCGTATATTTTTTATGAAAAGCAGGTATGCCCCGCAGGGCCCGGACCGCCGGGCGCGGAGGCGGCGGAGACAGGATAATGGACGGATATTTTTCAACGGCAACGGAAGAGCAGCTTTCTAAACTGCGGGAATTCATAGATTCTTCCCGTTATACCGTGTTTTTCGGCGGCGCGGGAGTTTCTACCGAGAGCGGTGTCCCGGATTTCAGGAGCAAGGACGGCCTGTACAATCAGCATGACGTGCGGTTCGACAATTATTCTCCGGAATACCTTTTGAGCAGCGACTGCCTGGACGGCGAGCCCAGGGTCTTCTTCGAGTTCTACCGACAGAAGATGGACGCCAGGAGCGCGAAGCCCAACGCGGCGCATCTGAAGCTGGCGGAGCTGGAAGAGCAGGGGAAACTGCAGGCAGTCGTGACCCAGAACATCGACGGGCTGCACCAGGCGGCGGGGAGCAGGACGGTGTACGAGATACACGGGTCGACGAAGCGGAATTATTGCCGCCGCTGCCATCGTCCTTTCCTCGCGGACTATATCTTCGACTCCCGGGAGCCGGTGCCTCATTGCGATTGCGGCGGAGTGGTCCGGCCCGACGTCACGCTGTACGGCGAGGCATTGCCGGAAAAGACCGTGCGGCAGGCCGTTGACGCCATTTCGAAAGCGGACCTGCTGATCATAGGCGGAACGTCGCTGACGGTATACCCTGCGGCGTCCTACGTGCACTATTTCAGCGGCAGGCATCTGGTCATAATAAACAGAGAGCCCCTGGCGTACCCTCTCGACCCGGAGGACGACCTGTTCATACGGGGCTCCATCGGAGAGGTGCTGGGGCGGATCTGACGCGGATCACGCGGAAAAAGAATCAACGTTGGGAAGGCCCGCGGACAACGGGCGGCCCCTGCCGGCCGGGAACGGTCGGAGCAAAGGAGGAAGCGATATGTCGAACGTAATGAAGGTCAACGAGTTTCTTGACCGCGCCGGAGTTTTCTATTTTCTCACCACCGACGGAGGGCAGCCCAAGGGCAGGCCTTTCGGGTTCCATATGGTAAGCGGCGGGAAGCTGTATTTCGGCTGCGGCACTTTTAAGCACGTGTTCCGCCAGCTGGCTGCGGATCCCAGAGTAGAAGTCCTGGCCGTGTGCGGCGATGAATTTATGCGCTACGACGGCCTGGCCAAAGTCGTGAAAGACGAAAAGCTGCTGGACCAGGTCCGGGCGGCAATGCCCGACGTGATGGGGCTGTACGATAAAAACGGCTGGGAGATGGGGCTGTTCTATCTTGAGAACGGCCACGCGGAGATCCGTGGCCTTTTCGAGGTAAAAGAGGAATTCGACGTTTAAAGGCGTTTAAAAAGGCGAAGGTCCGGCGGAATGCCCGCCAAAAAAGAGGGAGAGAAGACATATGAAAAAAGCGATCAGGATCGCGGCGGCCGCGACGGTACTGGTGCTGCTGTGCGTATCATTCTCCGCCTGCGCAGCGAGCAGGCTCAAGGGCGAATGGGTAGACGACACGTCGTCGGTAATGGTAAAATTCGGCGACGGAGGCAAGGGCGAATTCTGCTACCACCTCGGGGAGCAGTGGATCGACGCCGTCGAGTTCACTTACAAGGTCAGCGGCAATAAACTGACCATGTCCTACGAGGGCATGACCGACCGGTTTACGCTGAAATTCGCCAAAAACAGCGTGGTCGTTACAGACTCCGACGGCGAAATTTGGGCAACTCTTTACAGATACACCGGAGATTGACCGGGCATAACGCTCGACAATGTATAAACACAGATGATCGACAGATATGGCAGGGAGGAAATTCGAATGAAAACTGTTATCAGGATCGCGGTATTGACGCTGGCGGCAGTCATGATCGCCGGACTGCTGTTCGGCTGCGCGGCAGGCAAATTTAAAGGGAATTATTATTGCAGCGGAAAGTTCTACTATTTCGACGGCAAGGGAAACGGCAAAATCTTTTATATGTTAGGCGGTGAAGAGGTCTATCTGGCCAAGTTCGTGTATGACGTAAGCGGCGACGAACTGATCCTGAGGACCGTAGACTCAGAAGGTTCCTGGTACGATGACGGCCGCGCTTATACCTGCCAGTTCAAATTTATAGACAAAGGCTTCGTACTGATCGAAGACGGCGACGACGAAGGGCTGTTTATGAAAGCCAATCCCAAGAATTTTGACGAGGACAAATACGAGGACTGGTGCGAGGACTATTATTACGGCAAGGACGTGGCGGAGATGTTCTCCTGGAGATGACGGCAGCGTCATATAAAAACGCGAATAAAAAAGGAGGCGCGGTGCTGTGAAGATCCTGATGATAGGCAACAGCTATACTTTTTTCAACGACCTGCCCGGATTGCTGGCGAAAAAGCTTGGGGCGGAAGTCCGGGGCAACCTTAAAGGAGGCGCCTCGCTGATCGACCGGCTGGATCCGGCATCTGAACTGGGACAGGAATGTATGAAGCTTTTGTCCGAGAAATGGGACTACGTGGTGCTTCAGGACCACAGCAGGGGACCCGTGGTGCGTTCGGAGGATTTTTACCGGGCGGCGGCGGAGCTTTGCGCGCTGGCCAGGAAGGCGGGAGCCGTGCCGGTGTTCTATTCTACCTGGGCTTACCAGAAAGGCGGCCCCACGGGCAACGCCTTTGGCATGGACTACGGCGAGATGTACAGGGCGCTTTCGGCCGCTTACGCAAAAGCGGCGTCGGACAACGGCGGACTGGTGGCGGAAGTGGGCAAAGCCTTTTATGAGAGCGACGACGTTGACGCGCTTTTCGATCCCGACGGCAGCCATCCCAGCCCCGCGGGCACGGAGCTGGCGGCCTCGGTCATGGCGGAAGTCATCCGCCGGAACGCCGGTTGACCGAATAAGAGGAGTAAAAAGATGAAATTGACCGACTGGATCAAAAAAATCTTCGGCGACGGTAAGGATCCGCCGGACGACGGCGATCTCCCCGGAGAGGAAGGCAATAAAGGCGAAGGCCCGGAAGCCCGCGACAATTCCAGCGGCCTCAGGTCATTCCGCTACAGCTACGACGGCACCATAGGCGGCAACAACTACAGCTATGAGCTGAAGGAGGTCGACGGCCGGACAAGGTTCTGTTTCGAATCCCTGGAGCACCGGGATTACGGAACGATGGAGAAAGACGTGGAACCCTCGGTGGCGGAAGCGCTGTACAAACTGTACGTGTCGCATCATATTGCCGCCTGGAACGGATTCAGCAGGCACAATTCCATGGTCTGCGACGGAGACGGGTTCAGCCTCTATATGTCCTTTAAAGACGGACGCACGCTTTCTGCCCACGGCTCCAACGCCTACCCGAGAGGGTACGGCAGTTACGTAAGCGATATGAAGGAGCTCCTCGATCCCATACGGGACGAACTGCTGGAGGAAGCTAAAAAGGCAAGGATCGCCCGGGGCATCAGCGGCAAGGTGGATTTCGCTATGGTCAATTTCATACAGAGCGGCAGATCCGGCAGCGACAGATATGAATTTATGCTGACGCGCAAAGGCTCCTGGCGGAAAAACCTTGACGTCAAGGTCCGTTCGGCGGCCGGGGAGTTTTTTCCTAAAGGGGAGACCAGGTTCTACGGAGACATCCCGGACGAGGCGGAAGAAGAACTTTTCGCGGCGATCCAGGAACTGGTGGAAAAATACGGACTGATCAACTGGTACGGCTTTGAAGGCTCCGATCCGGACTACAATAATTGCGAGTGGTTCCAGCTGGACCTGGGCTTCGACAGCGACGAGTCCATAAACGCCAGGGGGACCCTTCACCCGGAGAATTACGACGCTTTCAGGGATGATTTCCTGAAGCTTCTGGGGAAGGTCACGGCGGAGCATGCCGGTTGCCTGGACAACGATTAAAAAATTCGATCAAAAAACGACAAAGGCCGGGAAACGGAAACGTAATTGACCGGTCCGGAGAGACAGGGGGTCGTGGATTTGGAATTTCACAACCGGAATGAATACGGGAAGAGCGCCGGGAATTGCCGGCGGAGCGCGCCGGGCAGGTTTATGTGCCTGCTGACGGCGGCGGTGATGGCATTGACGCTGTGCGCGGCGGGAAACGCCCGGAACGTGCGCGGAGAGGAGAACGCCGATACCGAAAGCCAGGGTGATAAAGTGATCGAGCCGACGTATATTTACGATTTCACAGACGACTCCACCTACGCGATGGGGCCCGAGACCCACTGCCTGGTGGAGGAGACCGACGACGGCGTGCGCATGGAAGTGCTCGAAGACGATCCGAACTTCACCATAGGGCCCATGTTCGAGAACGGCATGGACGCCTGCTGGATCGTCATTAAATACCGCGGAGAATCCGACGCCGCGTCCCGGAACGGCGAGATATACATAGCCACCGGCGAGAAGGAGTTCAGCGAAAGGACCAAGGTGATGCTCAAATGGGGCAAGATCACCGGAGACTGGCAGATACTCGTGACGAATTCCAGGATGCTGGCGAAGCTTGACGAAGAGATCATCAACGTGCGCTACGACCCGCTCTCGTCTGCGGGAGGCACGCCGCTCAGTACTGACGAATGGCTTGAGACCGCATATATCGCATTCTTCTCCAACGAAGAGGACGCCAGGGCCTTTGATTACGACGCATATATAGCATCCATCCATACGAGCCACACCCACACTCCCGATTCCGGCGGCGACCAGAAGGAAAAGTGGGAAAAACCGGCGGCTTCCGAGAGATACGTGATCGGCGCGGACAATTACAAGGGCACCGTGGAGCTGAAGCCGGACACGGCAGCAGGCACGCTTGCCATATCGTACGGCGAAGGCGCCGGTGCCAGGACATTCGTTGTCCCGGACAACGCGTATTTCCGCAACGGCCCTCTTGCCGGTACGGACGAGCTGGGCAGGACGCTCCCGGATCAGTTCACCGTTATCGACCCGGATTACGTGACACACGACGAAGACGGCAACGCTTCTCTGGTCGACGCGGCTTCCCGCACCGTCGGCGTGTACGGCCAGAACGGCACCAGATACGTGGGAATATTCTATTTCCTGTGGCACGGCACCATGGTGGACGTGGGCAGCAACCCCAGGAACATCCAGGAGCTGCTCGACACCTACGGCGACCAGGCGAAGGACATGCCCGAGATCTGGGCTTACGTCAATGCCACTTTCTATTGCGCGAAGCCGCTCTACGGCTACTACCGTTCCGACGACGAATGGGTCATCCGCAAGCATATGGAGCTGCTGACGAACGCCGGCGTGGATTTCCTGTATTTCGACGTCACGAACAACTACTTGTATGAGCGCACCGCCGAAAAGGTCATGTCGATCCTGCACGAGATGAACGAGCAGGGCTACGCCGCGCCCAAGGTGGTGTTTTACACCAATACCGACGCAAAAGAGCGCGTCAATCAGGCGTACAAGACGATCTATTCGAAAAACGTTTATCCCGACACCTGGATGATGCTTGACGGAAAGCCGCTCATAATCGCTCCTTTCAGCGCAAACGTCGACGATTTCTTTACGATCCGCCAGCCTCAGTGGCCCAACGAAGACATAAAAGAATACTCCTGGCCCTGGATCGACTGGGACTGGCCCCAGCAGCTCCACGGCAAGGATTTCGCCGAGGCCATCAGCGTCTCCGTGGCCCAGCACAGCGGCAACTGCGAATTTTCTTCTTCAGGGCTCTACGGCTACACCGGCAACCGGGGCAGGTCATACGACGGCTACCGGGACGCTCCCACGGAGGATTCGTACAAACAGGGCACGAACATACAGCTCCAGTTCAACCGGGCCATCGATTCCGGGGTTCCCTACGTGCTCGTTACCGGCTGGAACGAATGGATCGCGAACCGCCAGAGCACGGCGATCAAGAAGTACCCCATCAGGTTCGTTGACACGTTCAACCTGGAATACAGCCGCGACATCGAGATGAGCGAGGGCGGGTATTTCGACAGCTATTATATGCAGTTGATCGCAAATACGGAGGCCATACGCGGCGCGGCGCCCCAGATAGTGCGGGACGACAGGCATGCCATAGATATTGCCGGCAGCTTCTCCCAGTGGGATCAGGTGGCGCATTATTACACCGATCCTTCCGGCGACGCGGCCTGGCGCAAATCCCTTGGTGCCGGGGCGTTCACGCTTAAGGACGAGACGGGGCGCAACGACATCGTCCGCATGAAAGTGACCGGCGACGCTTCGTACCTGTATTTCTACGTAGAGTGCGCGGACAATATAAAGCACGGCTCCGGCAGCGACAGCTGGATGCGGCTTTTCCTGAACGTCGACGGAGGTGATTCCGGCTGGCTGGGCTACGATTATATCGCCTGCTGGAAGACGAAGGGGGACAATATCGCCACCCTCGCCAAGGCGGGCGGCAATGATTACGGCAGTTTCGCGGAGGTCGCAGAGTTGTCGTATCAGGTGGACGGCAACAAAATGATGATCGCAATTCCGCTGGAGTCTCTCGGCATCGAATATTTCAACAAGATCGCCCTGAGCTTCAAGTGGGTGGACAGCCGGTCGCTGATCAACACGCCGGAGCAGTTCTATACCGAAGGTGACGTGGCGCCCCTGGGCAGGCCCGATTTCACCTACCGCACCTATGAAGGGGAGAACGAACCGGAGAAGCTGCTCAAGGTGGTCAAACTTGCAGACCGTCCCGCTGCGTACGAGAAGGATCAGAAGGGCATCGATCCCATCGAAGGCACCGTCAATAAAGCCGTCACGCCCGGATGGGTGCTGCCCGTGGCAATAGCAGGCGGCGCGGTGGCGCTGGCAGCTGCGGGCGCCGGGATCGGCATCGCGGCGTCGAAGAAGCGCAGGAAGCAGGCGTAAGCGGCGTTACGCTCCTGATCACGGAAAAGAAATATGTGATTTCTAAAAGGCTCTGCTCCCGGCTCCGGGGGCAGGGCTTTTTTTATGGTTGGGGAAAAAGCCCTTTTGGTTGCCCGGACCGCCCCGATCTGCGCCCGGATTTTAAGAGTATCTCCTTGACGAACCCGCCCCTTGATGGTAGAATCAAGAGCGGATATTTTCATCACTCGGAGGGTGCGATGTCTGTCTTTGAAGTTGTGATAACCGGGCTCATATACGTGTTTGCGGTGCTGGCAATGATCGTGCTTTTGCTGGCGGCGTTTTCGCTTCTTTCCAGGCGTCGCGTAAAAGTCCGCAAAGGCGGGGAACAGACGCGAGGAGTTTCTCCGAAAAAAGCCTCCGAGCTGCCTGAAGAGACTGGCTCCGGCGCAGACGAAGACCCTGCCGCGGCGGCAGACGACGGAGGGATCCCTCCCGAGGTGGTTGCCGTCATCACCGCGGCGGTGGCGGCGTGTGAAGAAGAAAACGGACGCAGGAAGTTCAAAGTGCTGTCCTTCCGGCGCCAGGGGAGGTGACTTCATGACCGACGTCATCGAAACCATAAAAAATCTGTTTTTCGAATCCGGATTTTACAAAATCTTCAGCGATTTTACAGGTGAAGGCTGGAAGGTGCTGGTGATGCTGGCCATTGCCGGGCTGCTCCTTTACCTCGCCATAGCCAAAAAATTCGAGCCCCTGCTGCTGGTGCCCATCGCCTTCGGAATGCTGCTGGCGAACCTGCCCGGCGGAGGCATTTTCCACGAAGAGATATTCAGCGGAGGCCACGTTAACTGGGCAATGCTCTCCGGCACTTCCGCCGCTGTCGAGGGCGCCGAAGGAGCCGCCGCCGTTGCCCCCGGCCTTTTCGACTACCTTTATCTCGGCGTCAAGCTGGGCGTCTACCCCTGCCTGATCTTTTTGGGCGTCGGGGCAATGACCGATTTCGGCCCGCTGATCAGCCGTCCGTCCAGCCTGCTTCTCGGAGCCGCCGCCCAGGTCGGCATCTTCGTCACCTTTATCGGCGCCAATCTCATCGGCTTCGACCTCAAGGAAAGCGGCGCCATTGCCATCATCGGAGGCGCAGACGGACCAACGGCCATATTGACCGCGTCGCGGCTGGCGCCCCATATGCTGGGAGCCATTGCCATTGCCGCGTACTCATATATGGCGCTGGTGCCCTTCATCCAGCCGCCTATTATGAAGCTCCTGACCACTAAAAAGGAGCGCTCCGTCAGGATGCAGCAGCTCCGGCCGGTGAGCAAAAGAGAGCGCATACTGTTTCCCATCGCCGTCACCGTAGTGGTGGCCCTTATAGTTCCCTCCGCCACGCCTCTGGTAGGCTGCCTGATGCTGGGCAATCTCATGAAGGAGTCCGGCGTCTGCGAGCGCCTGGTGAAAACAGCTTCAGAGAGCCTTATGAACATCTCCGTCATCTGCCTGGGTCTCACCGTCGGAGGCACCGCCACCGCCGCCGCGTTCCTCAACCTGCGCACACTGGAAATCATGCTCCTGGGCATCGTCGCCTTCTGCATCGGCACCGCTTCCGGAGTGCTGTTCGGAAAGCTCATGTACGTATTCTCAAAGGGCAAGATCAATCCTCTCATCGGAGCCGCCGGCGTGTCCGCCGTACCCATGGCCGCACGCGTGGTACAGAAAGTTGGCAACAAACAGGATCCGGACAATTACCTCCTCATGCACGCTATGGGCCCCAACGTGGCCGGAGTCATCGGTTCCGCCGTTGCCGCCGGACTGCTGATGGCGATGCTGGGCGGATGAGCTTTTACATTGCGTCTGATATTTAAATCGTGAAGTTGAGACGCCTTTTGCCCGACGCCTGATATTTCAGTCGAGAAACCGGGTGGCCTTCTGCCGGGTCCGCGATAATATGCGGGCAAACCGAGCCGATTTTCAAAACAAAGAGTTATTCGACTACTAGAGGAATGAAATCGGCGCTGCTCACGTTTCGTTTTTGTTCATTTTATCTGCTTGTGCCAAGGTTAATTCTGCATTTTTCGAGGGAAAACAGCAATTTGCTGTAGATCCCTGACGTTTATGCTCATTTTTGGGGAGGTCCAGGGCAAAAACGGCAGGGCCCCGTTTTACAGATAGCGCACATCGTTGCCTCTTTCGAGGATCACTACTGAAACTTCTTAAATCCTCGATTTTTAATAAATGAGCCGTTTTGAGACAGCGCAGCCCGGAACAAGATTCGAGGGAATTTACAAAATATGTTTAAACCCTCGAATTTTTAAATGTGAGCTTTTTCGAGACAGCGCCGTACGGAGGGTCGACGGGTTGCGTCGTTCCGTCGGTCGGATCGGTGTTCTCTCCCACAGGATCGATGCTGCCGCCTGTCGAAACAATTTGACAGCGGCGCTTTTTTTTATGTTATCATTTAACCACCAATTCGTAGGACGGCAGCAGGGCTGAAACATATTTGACCGGGGGCGCAGTGTCTCTTTATCTCGTTGTTCAGGCGGGACCCGGCGCGGTTTCATGCGTACTGCCGCTACAGAAAACGCAAAGGAAGTTGACACATGAACGAAGATCTGATTCTTGAGCTTCAGGGGATAACTAAGATATTCCCCGGCGTTAAGGCTCTGAACGGCGTTCAGTTCAAGCTCCGGCGCGGTGAAGTGCATGCTTTGATGGGCGAGAACGGCGCCGGCAAATCCACTTTCATAAAAGTGATAACCGGCGTTTTTCCTCCTGAAGAGGGACGGATATTCCTTGACGGGAAAGAGGTCAAATTCAAGGGCACGAGAGATTCGCTGGCAGCGGGCATTGCCGCCGTGTACCAGCATCCCACCACCTATCCCGACCTGTCCGTCACCGAAAACATCTTTATGGGGCACCAGATAATGAAGGGCCCTATGATGGACTGGCGGACGATGCACAAAAAAGCCGCGGAACTCCTGGGCAGACTGAACGCGAATTTTGACCCACGGGAAGAGATGGGGACACTCAGCGTTGCGCAGCAGCAGATGGTTGAGATCGCCAAAGCGTTGTCAACGAATGCCCGCATCATAATCCTTGACGAACCCACCGCCGCTCTCACGGCCAACGAGTCCAAAGAACTCTACCGCATCGTCAAGCAGCTTAGGGACGAGGGAGTTTCCATTATATTCATTTCCCACCGCATGGAGGATATGTATGAGCTGGCAGACCGGGTCACCGTTTTCCGCGACGCCCAGTACATCGGCACCTACGACGTCAACGCCATAACCACCGCCGATCTTATCAAGGCGATGGTAGGCCGCGAGATCAAGGACATGTTCCCGAAGCCGAAAGTGGATATCGGCAGCGAAGTGCTGCGCATCGAGAATCTGTCGCGGGTAGGCTTCTTCAAAGACGTGAACATCGACGTCCGTGCCGGTGAAATCGTAGGCCTCACGGGACTCGTGGGCGCAGGCCGTACCGAAGTGGTGGAAGCCGTATGCGGGATAACCCGTCCCTCTGAAGGCGCCGTATACCTGAACGGAGAAAAGCTCAACATCCGCAGGCCCATCGACGCCATGAAAGCCGGCATCGTGCTCCTGCCCGAAGACAGGCAGAAGGAAGGCCTGATAATGAGCTGGGGACTGGGCAGGAACGTGACGCTCCCGATCCAGGACGAACTGGCCAAGGCAGGGTTCAACGACGAAGCCAGAGAGAGGATAATCGCCCGGGATCAGCTGGAAGCGGTGGATACCAAAGCTGTGTCCATATTCGACCCGGCCACGTCGCTCTCCGGCGGCAACCAGCAGAAAGTCGTGGTGGCGAAGTCGCTTTCCCAGACAGGCACGAAAGTCATCATAATGGACGAGCCCACCAAGGGCGTCGACGTAGGCGCGAAAGCCGAGATCTACGCGATCATGGGCGATCTGGCGCTGCAGGGATACGCCATCATAATGATCTCCTCCGAAATGCCCGAGATACTCGGAATGAGCGACCGCATATTCGTAATGTGCGGAGGGCGCGTCACGGGATGCCTTGACCGCTCCGAGGCCACTCAGGAGAAGATACTGCATCTGGCAATGAAGGAAGACATGGCTTCCGGCGGTGAAGCCGCGGACAACGCTGACGGCGGGAAGGAGGATGGCGCGGTATGAAATTCAAAGAGATACTTCGCAAGATCACCGGCAACCACGAAGTCAGCCTTGCACTGATACTGGTGCTGATGTTCATCGTGGTGGACATTCTCGCCGGCGGCACCTTCCACAGCGGCACCAACATCGCCGACATATTCAGGAACAACGCCCTGACGCTGGTAATGTCCCTCGGAATGCTCCTGGTGCTGCTCACCGGCGGCATCGACATCTCCATCACAGGCGTGCTGGCGTTCAGCGGCATGAGCATCGGACTGCTGATGAAGAACCACGTGCTGGATTCCATACCGCTGGTCCCCAGATGCATACTGCTGTTCATCATCGCCATCGCAATCGGTTCCTGCTGCGGCCTGATCAACGGTTTTATCATCGCCAAGGGCAAGGTCTCTCCGATCATCTGTACGCTGGGCGCCATGTACGTATGGCGCGGAATGGCATATATCATTTCCAACAGCGCCTGGGCCAGCGCCGCTGACGTGGCAGGCTACAGCGATTTCGGAAAAGACGGAAGCGTAGGGCCCTACATCATCCTGGCAGCAGCGTTCATCGTGTTCTTCATACTGATGAAATGGACCGGGTTCGGCCGCAAGGTGTACGCCATAGGCAGCAATAAAGAAGCCGCCGCCATATCCGGTATCAACGTCGACCGGGTGCAGATCGCGGTGTACACCATAATGGGCTCCCTGGCCGGACTGGCAGGAGCGTTGTCCGTGTCGATCTACGCCTCGGCTCAGCCCAATATGCAGACGGGCAAGGAAATGGACGTTATCGCCGCCTGCGTCATCGGAGGCGTCAGCATGAGCGGAGGCCGCGGCACCGTTCTGGGAACGCTGCTGGGCGGTATTTTCTACGCTATCGTTTACAAGGCGCTGCCTCTGGTGGGTCTGGAATCCATCTGGCAGAATCTTATTAAGGGCGTCATAATCCTGGGCGTGGTCATCATCAACGTGGTCACGCAGCGCATGATGAAGCGCCGGAATCTGGCAAGGAGGGAGATCTAATGGCAGGTAAATCCGGAAGATCAATTTCTGCCGTACCGGAGCGGTCGCCGCTGAGGCGGATCGTGAGCTGGGAAGGCGCACTCGTTCTGATTTTTATCGGCGTTCTCGTTATGGGCCGTATAATGTCGGCGAGCTTCACCGCCGAAAACGTGCTGAGAGAGATGCCTAAATACCTCTCCGAGATACTGATCGCGCTGCCCATGGGATTCATCCTCATAATGGGCGAGATCGACATTTCCGTGGGTTCCGTCGTGTGCCTGTCCGCCACGATGGCGACTTTCGCGGGCAACGCCGGATTGCCCTTCATAGTGGTAGTCCTCATCTGCCTGCTGACGGGCGTGGCGTGCGGCGCGCTCAACGGATTCATATTGACCCGCTGGCCTGAACTTCCTCCTATGATAGTCACGCTGGGCACCCAGATAATATTCCGCGGCATTGCCGAGGTATCGCTGGGAGCCGGAGGTTCCGCGTCCTACACCAACAGCGCGGATCTGGCGGGGCTGGGAAGCAAAGTCGGACCTTTCCCCATCGCCTTCTTCGTAGTTATTATCGCGGCCGCCATCTACATCGTAGTGCTGGCGAAGACCACCTTCGGACGGAAACTGTACGCCATCGGCTCCAACCGCGTTGCCGCGTCCTACGCAGGTATCAAAGTTGGCAAGATCCGTTTCATCGTCTACACGCTGGCCGGACTGATGGCGTCTATGTGCGCGCTGTTCATTCTGACCACCACCTACGGTGTCAACACCACCACCGGACAGAACTATGAGATGGACGTCATCGCAATGTGCGTGTTCGGCGGCATCGCTACCACCGGCGGCAAGGGCAACCTCATCGGCGCTCTCATTGCCGGCTTCACCATCGTCTGCCTGAGGATCGCCCTCAGTATCAAGAACGTCAACGACCAGCTGATCCTGATCATCATCGGCCTGCTGCTCATCATCTCGGTACTGATCTCCAGCATCACTCAGTCCGACAAATTCAAGAAAATGGCTCTTAAGAGAGCAGAAGAGAAGGCCAGGGCAAAAGCCGGGGCCGCGGAAGGGCAGCCGGAAAAGCAGCCGGACGATAAAACGGAATAAGCACCGGACAAAGCCCGTCCGAAACAGACGGATCCCCGAAGAGGGATCGAAAACAACAGGGTATCAGCGGCCGAACGTCCGCTCATACATAAAATTTAGGAGGTCATACTCATGAAAAAACGTTTAATTTGCCTCGTACTCGGCGCCCTCATGCTCCTCAGCATGTTCGCAGCCTGCCAGCCGGGCATCGACAAATCCCAGGCATCCTACGCGCTTGTCACCAAGTCCGCAGGCAACCCCTACAATGAGAAAGAAGCCGAGGGCTTCGAGGCCGTTATGAAGGCCGTCGGAGTCAAAGCCGGCAACTACATCATCCGTCATCCCGAGGCACCTACGGTCGACGCGCAGATCAAAGTCATCGACTCTCTGATCTCTCAGGGCGTCAGCGCCATCGCCATCGCTGCCAACGACGCCAACGCACTTTCCGCGAAACTGCAGGAAGCCAAGGCTGCCGGCATCAAGATCGTCACCCTCGATTCTGACGTTGCCCCCGCAGACCGCCTTACGTTCTGCAACCAGGCAGGTGTGCAGCAGGTCGCTCAGGCGCTCGTTGACGCCGTGTACGACATTGCCGGCGGAGAAGGCGAGTACGCCATCCTTTCCGCTACGTCTCAGGCTACCAACCAGAACGCCTGGATCGACGCCATGAAGGCCATTGCCGCCGCGGATGCCAAGTACTCCAAACTGACGCTGGTGGAAGTTGCCTACGGCGACGACGAGAACCAGAAGTCCACCGACCAGACTCAGGCTCTGCTGGCCAAGTACCCGAACCTGAAAGTCATCTGCGCTCCCACCACCGTGGGTATTGCCGCCGCCGCTAAAGTTCTGCAGGACAAGAAATCTCCCGTTAAACTTACCGGTCTCGGACTGCCCTCTGAGATGGCCGCTTACATCGGCGACGATGCCGATCACTCCTGCCCCTACATGTTCCTGTGGAATCCCATCGACCTGGGTAAACTTGCCGCTTATGCCAGCATCGCCCTCGTCAACGGCGACATCACCGGTAAAGTCGGCGACACCTTCACTGCCGGCGACATGGAGAACAGCCCCTACACTCTGACCGCCGTTGCCGGCGCCGAGAGCTATTCCGAGATCATACTCGGCCAGCCCTTCAAATTCGATTCCGGCAACATCGCAGAGTGGGCCAAGATCTATTGATCGACGGACCGTAATCGACCTGGACAGGCGACAACGCGTTGACCGGCTGACCGCCGCCTGACGCGTCCGCTCGCCGCAGGTTAAAAGCAGGAAAAGCAGACTGACGAGAAATTGCCGGTCTGCTTTATTTTTCTCGCAAAAAATGGTAGAATCACCTTGACGGGAGGCCGGAAAAATGATCGAGAGACTCAGGGAATTGTACGAAAAATATGCCGTGGAAGGGCTTCAGGAGAGGAAGCGGTCCATCGGCGACGCTTTCAGAGGCTGGTTCAGCGGCAGGGGCAAGGATCCGGCCCCGGTCGACGTGGATTTTATGAACGAAGTGGCGGAGTGCGCGGAGCAGATCAGATCGTCCGGCAACGGCAATGACGCTTTCGAGGCCGCGCGCATCATTTTGAGCCTTCCGAGGTCGAAAAAGTTCAGCCAGCGTGACCTGGTCTTCGCGGCAATGCATTCCAGAGTCACTCCGCTGGTGCCGCTGCTTGACGCGGCGCAGCGCGGGGAAGTGCTGAAGCTGATGGAGGAAGTGCCCAAGGCGTACCGGTTCCCGGTCTATAAAGAGCTGAAGCAGGCGCTGCTGGCGGCTGAGCAGGAGGAAGGAAGTTCCTCCGGCAACGGCTGAGCAGGCGGCCGCCTGAACGCCCGGCAACGCGATCGGATGTTGACGACACTGACCGGATGTTGGCGGCGCGATCCGGATATTGACGGGGCGATTTGGATGTTGACATCCCGTCAATGCGGCGCTAAAATATTGACGTTTCGTTTCGGGGCGGGGTTTGAATCCCCACCGGCGGTGAAAGCCCGCGAGCGGAAAATCGGCGCTACAAAGCGTTGACGGAACGCAGATCCGGTGAAATTCCGGAGCCGACGGTACAGTCCGGAGGAGAGAAACGAAGTCAGAGAATTGCCGCGGCCGGCGAAACGGACGCGCGGCACAGACAGGGCAGGCGGCAGGACAATGCCGGGCGCCCGTTGACCGCTGATTTCGATCGATTTTCACCCGAAGAGAACGCTTCGGGTTTTATTTTTGCCTGAGACCCGGAAAGTTTTATTCAGAAAGGGTTTGATGACAATGAAACAGTATGATGATGCGGAGAGGATCGAGAAGTCCGCGATCGAACAGGCGGAGGCCGCCGCGAAGGCGGAAATAGTGGAAACGGCCGAGGCCGTTGCGGAGGCCTCCGACGAGGCCGCCGGAGCCGCCGAACAAATCGAGAAAGCGGAGACCGCCGCGACCGGAGAGACCGCCGCGACTACTTCGAAAAAACGCTCCGGAAAGCTGAAATTCGTGTATCTGGCAATGTTTGCCGCGCTTTCCATCGCTTTCGTGACGCTGATCCATTTCCCGTTCCCGTTCCTGCCCGGCGCCCAGTTCCTTGAATACGACCCCGCCGACGTGCCGATCCTGATCGGAACGTTCGCCTTCGGACCGTTGTCCGGGCTGCTGCTCACACTGGTCGTCGCGGTAGTGCAGGGCGTCACCGTCAGCGCCGCCAGCGGCCCCTGGGGAATATTGATGCATTTCCTCGCCACCGGGTCAATGGCCCTGGTTGCCGGTCTGGTCTACCGCCGCTTCCACACCTTTAAAGGCGCCATTGCCGCCCTCTGCGCCGGAGCCGCCACGATGACCCTGGTGATGATCCCGCTGAACCTGCTGATCACGCCCATCTACACAGGGGCAAGCGTCCAGGTCGTTGCCGGCATGCTGCTGCCCGCCATCATTCCTTTCAACGCCATCAAAAGCGTGGTCAACTGCGCCATCACCTTCCTTGTGTACAAGCACATCAGCCGGCTGATCGACAAGACGATTTAAGAAATCATACGTTTATGTCGCCGTAAAGGTGAGCAGAAACTCATCTATAGGATAGCGTCGCTCGTTTCGCGGCTTGAGATGGCGCGTGGCTTTGGCAAACGCCCAGGATTTGGCAGATGAGGCTGAAAACTGGGCGTTTATTGCGCATTTCGGGGCTCGAGGCAGCGCACCTTTTCCCAAAACGCCCAGAATTTGGCAGGTAAGGCTGAAAACTGGGCGTTTATCGCTCGTTTCGTGACTTGAGACAGCGCGCAGTTTGACCAAAATCATTAATTCAGCTCGTTGAAAAGGATCGTTTAATTACATTAATATTTCCCAGGAAATAACAGGCAACAACTACACGATCAAGCAGAAGGCCGTGTATAATTTGAGAACGAACGAATAAGATTTTAGAGAAGGAAGGCTCTGAGAAATGGATAAAATAAAAGAACAGTTAAAGCAGAGATTGAGCAAGCTTAATACGATCAAAAAACTGATAGAGCAGGAACTCGAACATTTGCCTCCGGGGCAAATAAGCGCATACAGACATAATGGTTTGGTTGAATATCACCTTCTTGACCCGCATAACAAGACGCGGTATATCTCAAAGAAAAAAGAACTGCCGCTGATCGAAAAGTTGTCCCAGAAAGCGTATTGCCAGAAGGCGCTGCAGAAAGTTGACGCGGAAATAAAGGCGATAAAACGTTATTTTTCCGGTTGCCCGGACGGTCCGGTAGAAAATACGGTGGCGGATATTGACCCGGAATTAAGTAAATTCGTGACGCCGCTGGTCGAAGATGATGAATCTTACAAAAACAATTGGCTGAAGGAGCCGTATGAACGTTTAGAAATGCCAGAGTCGCAAAAATTGACAGGAAGGGAAGGATTTCGGTCAAAATCGGAGTGGATGATAGCGAAATTGTTGACAGAAGCAGGGATCAGCTACAAATACGAGAAGCCGTTAAAGATCGAGGGCAACGTCGTTTATCCCGATTTCACGCTGCTCGACGTTGCCAATCGCCGCGAACTGTATTGGGAGCATTTTGGGAAGATCGATGACAACGACTATTTGTTTTCGGTTATCAGGAAGCTGGATCTGTACAGCAGATCGGGTATGATACGCGAGGGGCGGTTGATCGTGACAATGGAGAGCGGCTCTGAGCCTGTTGACATCCGGCAGGTAAGGAACGGGATCCTGTCAATAAAAGACCAGGCGGCATAAGGACTGGCCGGGGCGGAGCGGTGTCGGTGCTCGCCGCAGGCGCCGTAAGGCATAACGTTCCGGCATCACGCCTCTCTGTTCACCACCACGACCACGGTGCCGGATTCGGCGGCGACGAAGGCCTTGGGGGAGCGGGAGCCGGGGCTCACGGCGAACTCGTTGCTGACGCCGAGAGTCGTTGACGCGGCGATCCTGCCGTGGAGGAGGGGATATTTGAACCCTTCCGCCGTGACGACGGCCTCTTCATTGCCCCAGGGGAAGATGGACAGAAAAGCGCCGCCGGAGGGCTCGAAATCGACGGTCCTGTCCCTGAAAACGTACAAAGATTCGCCGGGGAGATCTCCAGCCAGCACGCAGAGGCCTCCCAGAGCGGCCACCGACGCGGCAACGCAGAGATTGCCCAGCGTGTGGTCCAGCCTGCCGCCGGTGCCTCCCAATATCAAGAGATCCCGGAAGCCGCGGTCAAGCAGCGTCTTCGCCGCGAAGCCGATATCGGTGTCGTCCTTCTCCGCAGGCAGCCGGATCAGCTCGAAATCGTTGTCAACGCCGCGGCCAGGCTCGGGGATCTTGCCCTTATAGGAATCGAAATCGCCTACCAGCAGCTGAAATTTGATGCCGCGGTCAAGCGCGAATTCCAGCCCTCCGTCGCACACCGCCACGAAGTCGCCGGGCAATATCATTTCCGCTCCACGCACGGTGGGAGAGGCCCCGATTATAACGGCCCGGGGCGCATTCGCTCCGTTGCCGTCGGCGCACGCCCCATCGGCCTGTCCGGCCCGACCGGCTTTTTCGGGACAAACTTCTGCCCGGTCGACAGGACATGCTTCCGTCCGGTCGACGGGACAGGCTTCCGCCCTGCCGTCGGCGCCGACGCGGCCGCCGGAAACGAAGCCGTTGCCGTCCGTCATAACGCCAGCACCTTCCTTATATTGGCCGCCAGCTTGTCAACGGCGCCTTCCGAGAAAGGCGAGTACAACCCGGCTCTTTCCAGGTTCTCGATGAACGTCATAGAAAGATCCCACTTGATCAGCTCCACGTATTTTTCCACGCCGCTGCCTTCCTGCTCCAGCTCCAGCGCGAATATCTGCAGCGACGCAAAGTCCGCGTTGATGTAGCTGATGGTGTAAAAAGGCTGCTCGTAGAAATGGTACACCGCAGACCAGGTGTAAGCGAAAGACGAGAGCTCCGCATCGGCGCCCAGGCCGAACTCACGAAGCACGTCCGCGGCCAGTCTGTTGACGTTTTCCACCGTCAGTTCGCTCGCCGCCATATCGTAGAGCAGCGTCTCGAACCGGTAGTAGACCGCCTGGGAAACGTACGTGTCAACGGAGCTGAACTTCTGGTAATTGACCACGCCCCGCTTCTCCGCCTCGGTAAGGTTCAGCTTGTCAGCCCGGGTCGTCAGGAGGTACTGGAGAGACGTTGACGAGATCTCGCTGAGGTCAAGGTCGTTGTTGGGCCCGTAATTGACGTAAGTGTCGGTGAAGTGGCCGAATTCATGGGTGAACTCCACAAAATCCGACACGGCGCCGTTGCCCTTGATGAGGATGAACGGCGAATCGTAGAGCGGTATGTAGGTGGTGAGGGAGTTGTCCAGCTGGGTGCTCTCGTAGCCGAAATAGTACAGCTCGTATTTCTCCATAAAATCGTAAACTTCCTTGAACTCCTTGCCCAGGGAAGTCGCGAAAGCCTCCAGAGAATCGACGACCTTGCCCGCGGACATGGGAGTCATGGCCTGGGCGTAATAGGAAGACAGCCTGCCGCTGGAGGTCTCGTCCACGTAGATTGGCACCACTTTGGAAATGATCTGCTCCACCAGCGCGTCCGCCTGAGCCGGAGTGTAGTCCCTGTAAAGAGCGTTTTCGTAGGCATAATCCACGTAATGGTCGTAGCCGGACAGGCGCGATATCTCTTTTCTCACCTTGACCAGCTCGATAAGTATGGGCGCGGTGGCCTTGTTGATAGCTTCGTAAAGCTTGTCGATCATGGCGTTGTACCGGTCGGTATCGCTTTCGGACATACGCGCGGCGTGTTGGTCGATCGTGCCTTCCCGGCCTTCGAAAGTGAACACCTCTTTAGTGTAGTCGAACGCCGCAAACTGCGACTTAAGTTCCGCCTCCCTCTGCATCAGTTCCGCGATCTCGTCCGTGATGACAGGTCCGGTGACGTAGGGGTCAAGCGTTCCCGCCCCGAAAATGTCGTTCTCGAATTTTTCCTTATATTCGGACTGGGCGCAGGCAACGTAAAGCGCCTCCATTTCCTGGGCGTACACGCCGTTGTTCTCGTCGTAAAAATCCACTTCCGCCGCCCATTTCGCGTCGGAGGTGTCAATGCTGTAATGAATGAACGCCAGGGACTCCATGGAATTCCAGTCCACTACCTTCATCAGCGCGGCGTACAGTTTCTCGGCAAGGTCGTCGTAGCTGTGCGTCTTTCCGTCCGACCCGTCGATCATGGCTCCGACGCTCCGCATCTGCTCCGTAACGGCGTCGATATCCGGGCGCTCGTATTTCATCTGGCTGAATTTCACCCAGGAACTGCCGTAGGGGTCGTACTCCGAGACGATGCTGTTGATGAAATTCATAAATGCAGCGCACCCGCTCATAGCAAGCAGCATGGAAAGGGACAACAGCGCCGCCAGGGCTGCCGTCAATATTCTTTTTAGTTTGATCTTTTTCATATCTGATCTGACCTCGTTTTCGCCGTTCGACGGCTGGTGTCACGGGGCCATTTTACCATATAGAGGGAGCGGATGACAACTGAGGCGGCGCAGGAGGGGAAGAGGCGTGCGAACGGTTCTCTTTAGAGAAATAAAAACCGGGTCAAAACGGCCCGGCTCATTTTCGGCTTTATATTTATATTGCCTCGGATCGGCAAACGCCTGACTTTCTTTGACCGTCACGCGGTCTCGATGGACGCGGCTTCGCCCAGGTTCAGGTGCTCCACCGCCATCTCCCGCATCTTGTACTTCTGGATCTTGCCGCTGGCCGTCATGGGGAAGCTGTCCATGAACCAGATGTACTTGGGCATCTTGTGGCGCGCCAGGTGAGACCGGATGAACTCACGCATCTCGTCCTCGTCGGCGTTGACACCGGCCTTTAAAATGATGCAGGCGCAGACCTCCTCGCCGTAGTTCTTGTCCGGCACGCCGATGACCTGCACGTCCTGAACTTTGGGATTCGTGTAGAGGAATTCTTCCAGTTCTTTAGGGTAGATGTTCTCGCCGCCGCGGATGATCATATCCTTGATGCGGCCGGTGATGTGGAAATAGCCTTCTTGATCTATAGTGGCCAGGTCGCCTGAATGGAGCCAGCCGTCTTTGTCGATGGCCAGCGCCGTTGCCTCGGGCATATTGTAATAGCCCTTCATCACGGAATAGCCCCGGACGACCACTTCGCCGGGCGTTCCCACGGGCACGTCTTCGCCGGTCTCCGGATCGGCGCAGCGGACCTCCACGAAAGGCATGGCGCGGCCCACGGTCGACACCCGCTTTTCGATGCTGTCGTATATGTTCGTCATCGTGCATACGGGCGACACTTCGGTGAGGCCGTAGGGGATGGTGATCTCAGTCATATGCATCGATCCGACGACCTGCTCCATGACTTTTACGGGGCAGGGGGAGCCGGACATTATGCCGGTGCGGAGCGACGAAAAGTCGTATTTCGGGAAGTCCGGGTGCTCCAGCATGGCGATGTACATAGTAGGTACGCCGTAGGTGGCGGTGCATTTTTCCGCCTGGATCGTGTTCATCACACGGACGGGGTTGTAGCGCTCCACGGGGACGATGCAGCTGCCGTGGGTTATGCAGGCCATTATCCCCAGCACGCAGCCGAAGCAGTGGAAGAAGGGGACTGGGAGGCAGACACGGTCCTGAGGAGTCAGCGTCTGGTTGTCGCCGATGCATTTGCCGTTGTTCAATATATTGTAGTGCGTGAGCATGACGCCCTTGGGGAAGCCGGTGGTGCCGGAAGTGTACTGCATATTGACCACGTCGTAGGGAGAAACGTTCCGCTGTATCTCCGCCCGCTCCTCTTCGCTGACTTTTTCGGCCAGTTTGCGCAGGTCGGACCAGTGCAGAGCGCCTTTGGGCGTCTTTTCGGGGGCGTCAAGGTATATGACTCTTTTAAGGCGCGGCAGGTCAATGCTTTCAAGCTCCCCGGGAACGCTGTCCTTCAGCTCGGGGACAAGTTCGTTGACGATCTCTACGTAATTCGTATCTTTCAGCCCTTCCATCATCACCAGCGTGTCGGTGTCGGACTGGCGCAGCAGGTACTCTGCCTCGAAAATTTTATAGTTGGTGTTTACGGTCACAAGCGTGGCGCCGATCTTGGCGGTGGCGTACATAAGGACGATCCATTCGGGATAGTTGGTGGCCCAGATGGCAACGTGGGAGCCGGGCTTCACGCCGATGGCGAGGAGGCCCCGGGCAATGACGTTGCACTCGTCTCTGAACTGGGCGTAGGTCTTGCGGAAAGGCTTGTCATTGCAGACCACGCAGTCGTTGTCGGGGAAGATCCCGGCAACGCGGTCCAGCAGATCGCCAAGGGTCATCTCTATAAGGGAATCTTTCTTTTCGCCGAAGATCTTGTCTGTTGACATTATCATGTTCCGTTCCTCCTGCGGCGCGGTAAAAAAAATCTCCGTCTTTGTATGATTACAGAGACGAAGACAGTTTTTCTGTATCCGCGGTACCACTCTGATTAGCCGACTTCATCAGCTCGCTCAAAGCACGGGTTACGCCCGTCAGACGTCCGGTTCTACTTGTTTCTGTGCCGCGGCGGGGAACGCTCGCTCCCGTCAATGCCGCCTGCCCGTTCGCACCGGCTGCTCCGGAACCAGTTCGCCGCCTGTCTGCCGCCCCGTTACACCCACCCGGAGCTCTCTGCGCGCATATCGGCAGTTACTACTTTCCATCATAGCATTTGTCAATATTCTCTTCCGCGCCGTCATCCTCTCCGTGGTCCGAAGCGGCAACTTTCGCGGTAGGTGAAGTATACAACAGCCGGGAAAGCGTGTCAAGGTATTATTTCTGCCTGTTCCGCGTCTGTTTCTCCGGCTGTATTATCTGCGGAGCTGACTATTGAAGTACCGCGTTTTCTTCAGGTATCTCGAGGATATCGACTTCACCGTAAATTTCTTCCAGCATTTGAATTATTTCCTCTTCGGTATACTCAAGACTTATTACGCCTTTCCTTGCGATCAGGTAAGTCGAATTGGCACAAATAATGTATTCGTCGGTTTTTTCCAGATCGATATCCGCGTCAAACAGACGGAACGAAAAATAATGCTTTCTTTGGTTAATAGGTCTTTGTATTTCTATATTTCCGGAAAAACCATACCTTATCAGATTACCTCTTTCCGAATCATAATCTCCTTTATATACTTTTTCCATTCTGCAAAGATAGTCTGAATATAATTCTTCCTTACTTCCGTGACCAATGATCTTCACTTTAAATATCTGCGGCGCAACGGTCAGTATGTCATAAATATCATCCGAATCGATGTAATAAGGCCAATCAATTCCTTTAACCTCGGTGGTTTCGATCAAGGATAATAAATATGCTTTAAACGAATCGTAATCCTTAAAATTTTCTGCTGAACCCGTCGTCATAAAATCAAGGTTCTTTCGCTCTCCAAGAACATTCATAAAGGCGTCTTCGTAGTTATCTATGGGACAGAACAGAACTCCCTGGAGATAAACTTCCCCAGAGTAAATGTTATTAATTTTATCCGTTAATAATAGATATTTTTCACCGGTTTTGAACGGATAATCACTACTGTAATCTTCGAGACCATAAACTAACGAGTTATATACTCTAATGTAATCGTCAACGTCGCCTCTGATTCTTTCAGATACATGAAACTCTTTATAATAATGTCCGTCGTCATTACGTAATAATATACCGGTAAACTCACCTATGAAAATGTAAGGACAATCAATAAGTTTGTTTTCAAGACCAGAGTAAACACCTAATAAAGTATCTCCACCGCTTCCAAACTCGTTCTTGTCGCTCGTGGCCTGGTCGGTAGTCTTGCACGAAAACATACAAAAGCACAATACTATAACCATCGCGTAAACCATTGACTTTTTCATGATTTCAGCTCCTTAAACAACAAAAAACAGATGACAAAGCCGCAGAGATTTTTTGTACTGAACCATCGAAACTACCCCCGTCTGCATTATATAAAATCGATCAGGCATAAATCAAGCCGGAACGATATAAAAAGCAGCCAAGGGCGCCTCGCCGACAAACGCTTGACATTCCCGCCGGTTTGACGCAATATTGTCCCGGAATACGGAACGGACGGAGGTCGAATGATATGATCAAAGAAGGGCAGCAGGAGGACGGCAGGTATTGCCGGTATTTTACTCTCGGAGCCACGGAAGTCGACCTCCATAACCGCATGCGGCTCTCGTCGCTGCTGGGCTTTTTCCAGGAGACCGCCGGCGATCAGTGCGAACTGTTCGGCTCGGGCTGGAGCACTCTGTGGGAGAAGCACGGGATGTGCTACGTGGTGGTGCGTGTGGAGATCAGAATGGACCGCTATCCCGGCACCGGCGACACGATCCGCATCGATACGTGGCCCGACGGCAGATTGAGGCTTATTTTCGACCGCTCAGGCGAGATATACGACGCGGAAGGCATCAGGATAGGCGCGATCGTATCGCAATGGGCGCTTCTGGACGTGAAAGACCGCCATTTTCTCCGTCCCGACCCGCAGACCATAGCTCTGCCCGACACGTCAACGCTTTCCGCACCCTTTGAATTGACCAAAGACCATATTTTCGACGATTCGGACACGTCGATGCGCAAAATTATAGCGTCAAGGGCTCCCAGATTCAGTGATTTCGATTATAACGGCCATATGAACAACGCCAGGTACGCCGAATGGGCGGCAGACGCGTTCTGGCAGGCGTTGACCGACGAAGAACGGGCAATGAAGCCTGAACTCCGCCGCCTCGACGTCCGGTTCCGGGCCGAGATACCCGCCGCTTCCGAAGGCAGGCCCCTTGACGTCCGGCTCCGTCTGCTGCCCGGCGAAAAGCTGTTTTCATTAAAGGGGATAACTCCCGCAGACGGCGAAAAGGCGAAGCGCGACGTGCTCCATTTCGAGTGCGAAGGGGAATATGCGTTCCGTGACTGCGCCGATGATGCCGATGCTGCAGCTGCCGCCGGTGACGCGAACGATGCCGAAGGGGGAGTCTGAAGCCGTGTACAGCGCTCAAAAGCCGTGGATCGCGGAAAGAGAAGCCACTATATGTACCTGGAAATTTGACAGGAACAGAGGCTACGTCAGCAACCCGGAAACGTCGCTGATCAACGACTTTATGTGCCTGTCCGACAGGCAGTTGTACGATTACGCACGCATGATAAAAGAGTGCGGCTTCACAGGAATACAGGTGATGGACATCTGCGCGGCCTGGAAAGCGTCGGGCTCATGGGAAAACGTGCACGACAGGTTCAAGGTGCTTGCCGCGGCTTGCCACAGCATAGGGCTCCGGTTTACGGTATGGTGCTGGGCGGCGGAATTTTCGGGCCACGGCTGGACCGAACCGGAGGCGGCGTACAGAAACGTTGACCCGTCGCAGCCGGCGTATAAAGATCCGAAAGTGCTTTCGGTATTTGAGAAATATTACGATATTTACGCGGACCTGGCGCCCTTCGCGGACAGGGTCATTGCCCATTTCTTCGATCCCGGAAACCTGACAGATATGCCCAGCATCATATTTTTCTTGAAATTGCTGGCTAAGAAGTTCAAAGAAAAGAATCCGTCGGTGAAGATCGCCGTCGACACGTGGGGCTGCCCCGAAGGTTATCCCGAGGCGCTGGTGCAGGCGGGTCTGGACGACGTGATGCTGATGGAGCTGCCTTTTCTGCCTATATGGGAGGAACCGGGCAAGCGGGCAAATTTCCGCCGGGGCGTCAAGGAGCTGGGCTGCGGCCTGGGCGTATGGGGCTGGTACACCGCCGATATGGAGATCGATCAGCTGGCATCGATGACGGTCAACTGCCGCGTCCTGAAAGGCGTTTTCAACAGAGTCAGGGCCCAGGGCGACGGCGTGATGGTGCCTGATTACTGGAGCGAGACAGATTCGTATCACTTGCTGAATTTCTTTTCGCTTTATGCCGCGGGGCATCTGCTCACAGATCCGGAGGCCGATCCGGACAAGCTTTTGAGGGAAAGCGCCCTGGCTATCGCCGGGAGAGGCGGCAATAACGCGCCCGGCGGGAACGGCAGCGAAAATGCCGGCGGCAGCGACGCGGAGGCTCTGTCGTACGTTCTGGAAGTGATCCGGGACGCGCGCAGCGGCGACAACTGGGAAAGTTACTGGTGGTCGTCTCCCGGTTACGTGCTGAAGACGGGCGACTGTGAAGATATCCTGAGCCGCATCGACCGGGCCGTAATGCTGCTCACGGAGCTTTCGGAGCGGCCTGAGCCGGAGGACGGAATACCGTTCCCCATAACAAGGAGACAGCTATATAAGCTTATGCTTCCGCACCTGTTCCAGATAAAGCAGTTTGCAGAATTCCGCCGCGATCTGCGGAAACTGGAGCTGCTTAAAGAGAGCGGCGCGGACAGGGAGACGCTTGAAAAGAAGGCTTCTCTCGTATCCTGGGAGGTGCCGGAATACAACTGCGTGACGGGGCTGTGGGGGCAGCCGGAAGCCAGAGAGGCGTTTGAACAGCTGGCCGCGTTCTGCAGAGAAAACGGGCTTGCGTTGCCCGAACGGAGCCCGGCGGCGCGGTTCAGGTTCAAGCGTTGGATCATTGACCGTCTCACCGTTTGCCAGCGGGGCCTTGACACCGTATATGCGGCGGCGCCTTCCTTTTATGAGGGAGGTATGCCGGACGCCGGATCCATCGCTTCGCTGATGGAGGAACTGGCGGAAGAGGGCGTGCTGTGCAGAGACGGGCAGGGTCGATATTATCTTTCGGACTGGCGCGACCACCGGTTCGATTTTTCCATATAACTGGCGCGGACAACTGGCGCGGAGCGGCGGATGAGGACAACGGAGCGCGGAAGAGGTGCTTTATGAAAACGGCAAAAATAAGACCCGGACAGCCGGGGAGGCAGTTTGAAAATAACATTTTCGGCGTCAATGCCGAGATCACCCGCAGGGGCTTTTTCGGCGGCCTGCTGGCCCAGATGCTGAACAACAGGAAGCTGTTTTCCGGCGAAGCTTCGCCTGCGGGCTGGGAGTGCGAGGGCTTCGAATACGTGAAAGACCGGCCGGAGGAAAGCCTGTGCCGCAGCAATTTCGTCGTCCTGAAAAGCGGCTCCATGAAACAGACGTCGGAGGTAATTGCCACTGAAAAAGGGCGGCGGTACGAAGCGAAGGTCTGGGTCAAAGCCCTGTCCGAGAACGCCGCGGTGGAATTCGGCCTCGAAGGGCGCGAAAGACGGTTCGTTGTCCCGGAAGACGGAGAAAAATACAAGGCGCAGGCGTTCTCGTTTGACGGAGAAGACGTGGACAATGGCACTTTCGTTATTAAGGCAGAGGGCAACGTTGCCGTGTACGAGGCGTCGCTTATGCCGGAGGACGATTTTTACGGCATGCGCAGGGACGTCATCGAGGCCCTCAGGTACGCCGGTCCCACCTCCGTTCGTTTTCCGGGCGGCTGCGCGGCGGATCATTTCGACTGGCACGAGAGCCTGAAAGCGCCGGAGTTTAGGCAACCCGTGGGCGCCAGGGAAAAGGCCTGGTTCCTGTTCCGCAACACCTACGATCAGGACTGCATCGACGTGGGGCTCAACGAATTCATAATGCTCTGCCGTGAGCTGGGCGCGGAACCGGAATTCACGGTGAGCCTGATATCGTCCGACGGGGAAGACGCCCGGAAACTGGTGGAATATTGCAACGGAGACGCAAACACCGAGTACGGCGCCATCCGGGAGTCGCTGGGGTTCGGGCCCTTCGGCATCAAATACTGGTTCATCGGCAACGAAGCGTACTTTTTCGGGTTCGAGTACAGGGACGACGGGGCTCTGGCCGCGAAGCGCACCAACGAGCTGGTGCACGCCATGAAAAAGGCGGATCCTTCTATCGTTCCGATCCTGGGCCTTACGTGGGGCGCCAATCTCCATCAATGGAATCACGATTTCGTCCGGACGATCGATTTCGAACAGGAATACGTTTCCTTCCACGACTATATAGGCATACTGCCGGATCCATCCCAGGGCGAGAACGGCATGGCCACGGCGGAAATGGTGGAAGACCTCTTCCTTGACGGCGAGAGCTATGGCCTCAACTTCTACAAGAACGACCTGTATAAGGACAACTACTCGAATATAAGAGTATGCGCCGACGAGTGGAACTACACCTGGGGCAAAGATTCCAGCAACACGCTGTTTCTGTCCAACGCGCTCCAGTTCCATTTCCTTGCCAAAAGCGGGGACAAGTACCACATAGAGCGGGCGGAGTTTTTCATGCCGGTCAACGAAGGCATGATCTCCGTTCGGGGCAATGACTGTAAAGTCGAGAGCACCGGCGAGCTGTTCAGACTGATGGCCGGGCACAGGGACGGAATGATCGCGGAATGCGACGCGGACACGGCGGACGTCGACGTGCTGTGCACGAGCCACACGGGTGAGGACGGCAAAGAAAAACTGTACCTGTCGGTGGTGAACCGGCGCGCTGAACCCTGCCGGATCGAGGTCGAAGGCTGCAGGATATTGTCCGTCGCCCAGATAAAAACAGGAGTCTACAGCTTCACCGACAACGATTACGAGGTCATCGGCCCTGAAAAGGCGGAGGCGGCAGAGGCGGCGGAGACCAGGGTCGGCGGCCACAGCGTTTCGTTTATGGTGCTGGAAAGATGATCTGAAAAACAAGAAAACGAAAACGAGATCACAGTCTGAAAACACGGGTCCGGGAGCGAATTCCGGGCCCTGTTTTTTGCGTCCTGTAGAAGGCGGCTTTCGGCGGCGCTCCGCACACTAAAAAGGCCCTTAAAAGGTCGAATCCGCACCGTTTCGGCCATTCGCCGGCTCCGTTTTTGCGTTGACAATGCCGCCTCCGCTGTGTTAAAATTTTCGAGGTTAATTCTTCGTCTGTCCTCGAGGCAGGGAAGGGAGGAAATATGATTAAAACCGGTTTTTTGGCAAACGGCGAGATGCTCGGCTGGGAGCCTGAAAAGCTATTCTCTTTTATTGCGGAAACGGGCTTCGATTGCGTTGAACTGATCGACGACATCATCTTTTCGCCCGATAAGACTGCCCGTTACCATGAGGAGATCGTAAAGGCCTCCGAGAAGTACGGAGTAGGTATCTCGGAGATATTGACCCAGCACGATCTGGTGGTCAACGACGAAGGCGCGCGCAACGCGAACACCGCCCTCATCATCGAGAATATGAAAAAAGCCGCGGCGCTGGGCGTGAAGACCGTCAACGTCTTTACAGGTCCCGTGCCCTGGATGCCTGACTCCATCACCGCAGGCAAACAGGTGTCCTTTACTCAGGCATGGAACTGGGTGCTGGGCGCTTTCGAACGGATATTGCCCGAGGCAGAAAAGCTGGGCGTCCGTGTGGCGGTGGAAAACGTGTGGGGCATGCTCGTTCACGATTTTTACACCAACAGCTATCTTCAGAGCCGGTTTGACTCTCCCGCGCTGGGCGTGAACCTTGACCCGTCCCACGACATACTCTACGGCAACAACGACATGGATTTCCTTGTCCGGAGCTGGGGAAAGAAGATATTCCACGTGCACGTAAAAGACGCCGTAGGCGTGGCGGAAGACGGCAAATTCGTGTTCCCGCTGATCGGCGAGGGTCGCGTGAATTTCGGCGCTTTCTTTGCTGCTCTTAAGGATATAGGCTACGACGGCTGCGCCAGCATCGAATTCGAGTCCTGGGCGTACAGGGCCAACACCCTGGGCGGTTCTCACGCCGCCAGCGCCAAACCTATGCTGGATGCCCTTAAACGCTATCTGTGACGGACTTCAGTTCGGAAAAACTCAAAATTTAATAATAAAAAATCGCGGAAATATATTGCGGAGGAAATTTTTATGAAACAGTTCAGAATCATCATGGCCGGCTGCGGAGACATCGCTTACCGCTGGCTCGATCACATCACCAAAAGAGACGACTGCGAGATCATTGCCATCGCCGAGAAAAACCCCGCCAGGGCTGAAAATTATTGCCAGAGGTACAACCTCACTCCCAGACCGAAGATCTATAATTCGGTAGAAGAGGCGCTGGCCAACGAGCAGGGCAACCTCCTTATCGACCTTACCTACGTTACCGTGCACCACGACATCGTCACCACCGCTCTTAAGGCCGGTTACGACGTACTGGGCGAGAAGCCCATGGCCTTCACAGTGGATCAGGTCAACGACATGCTTAAGACCGTTGACGAGACCGGCAAGCGCTACTTCGTTATGCAGAACCGCCGCTACATCGAGCAGGTCAAAAAGATCCGCCAGCTGGTGCTCTCCGGCATAATGGGCGCTCCTTCCTACATCTGCGGCGAGATATTCGTATGCGCCGACATGGCCAGCATCCGCAACCAGTTCAAATATCCGCAGCTCCAGGACAACAACATCCACAGCTTCGACCTGGCCCGCTTCCTCGTAGACGGCAAGCCCAAGTCGGTCCATTATCACAGCTTCAACCCGAAGGGCTCCATGTACACCGGCGACGGCGCAGGAGACGCGGTATTCGAGTTTGACAACGGAGCCATCTACTCCTTCAGAGGCTACAACGGCGCGGAAGGCTGCTACACTTCCTGGGACAACGTCTGGCGCATCAACTGCGAGCTCGGTTCCGTGGTCTGGGACGGCCAGGGAGACGCATATTATGAATACTGCGACAACCGCGGCGACATCTTCAAGGGCATCCCTTACAAGAGCGGCGTGATCAAGCGCCCCGACACCGTCCGCGACCAGCACGACGGCGCCCTCGAAGACATGTTCGACGCTCTCAAGACCGGCAGGACGCCTCTGCTGGACTGCAAGGACAACGTCAACAGCATCGCCATGGTGCTTGCCAGCGTGAAGAGCATCGAGGAGAACCGCAAGGTAGGCATCGAGGTAAGCGACAAATATCCTTACCTGACTCTCGTATGATATTGACCGGGCTCCTGCGGGGGCCCGGAGATCTGCTAAAATTGACATCGATCGGAGGCTATCATGAAACTTACAGGCGGAGAGATCATTGTAAAAAAACTCACGGCTGAGGGTGTGCCGTACATCCTCGGTATCCCCGGACACGGCGTACTCGGTCTGTTTGACGCCATCCGGAAGGAAGAAGCGGCGGGAAATATTAAATACATCCAGGTCAAGCACGAGCAGGCTGCCACGGCCATCGCGGACGGTTACTTCAGAGTGAAAAAAGAACCTCTGGCAGTGTTCGCTTCCATCGGCCCCGGCACCCTCAACCTGGGCATCGGACTTGGCACCGCCTACGCCGATTCCACCGCGTTCCTCGCCCTGTGCGGCGACACCCACGTGCATATGAGCGGCGTGGGAGTGCTGCAGGAACTGGAGCGCTATAAAGACAGCAACATCATCAGGAGCCTCGAGCCCCTTTCCAAACGCGTGTGGCGTGCTGAATCCGCCAGGCAGCTGAACCGCATAGTCGGCAACGCTTTCAGAGAGATGACCGGCGGCAGGAAAGGCCCCTGCGTCATCGCGCTTCCCATGGACGTGCAGTCCGAATCCGCCGAGTGCGTGTTTGGACCTTCCGCGGCGGAACCTTCCTTCAGCCCCTCGGCTGACATGGCGGCGATCGAAAAGGCGATCGCCCTTATGAAGACGGCGAAGCGGCCTGTGATCCTTTGCGGCGGCGGCGCCATGAACTCCGGAGCCGGAGACGTTATCGTGAAACTGGCTGAGAAGTGGGGCGCGGGCATCATCACCACGCTGGCAGCCAAGGGCACAGTAGCGGAGACACATCCCCAGTACTGCTTCCACACCGGTTCCAAAGGCACTGAGATCGGGCTCAAGATCGCCAGCAGCGCAGACGTGATACTTGCCCTGGGCACCCGTTTCGCGGACGAGACCACCTGCTCCTACAGAAAGGGCGTGGCCTTCGACTTCCCGGATACGAAGCTCATCCAGGTCGACATCGACGCCCACGAGATCGGAAAGAACTACCCGGTGAACGTGGGTATCATTGCCAGCGCGAAGGACGCGGCGGAGAAGATCCTCGAAAACTTCGGAGAGTTCGACGTGAACAGGGCGTACCTCGAAGAGATCAAAGAGCTCCGGGAGAAATGGTTCGCTTACGTAGAGAGCAACCGCAACAGCGCTTCCAAGGAGTTTACGATCTCCAAACTCATCGGAGTCATGGGTAAAGTGCTTCCCGACGACACCATCATCTCCACTTCTTCGGGCAACACCCAGGCGCAGCTCTTCCAGGAGTACTGCTATAAAAAGCCCAACTGCAACCTCACCACCGGCGGCTTCTCCACCATGGGCTGGGCATTCCCGGCGGCAATGGGCGCGAAGCTGGCGGCTCCGGACAGACCGGTAGTGGCGCTGGTAGGCGACGGCGACTTTATGATGGTCATGCAGGAACTTTCCACCATGGCCCAGTACAACATCCCCATCGTGGTCATCGTGGCGGACAACCGCGGCTGGATGGCCATCAAGGACCTTCAGATCGACGTGCTCGGTCAGGACAGCGCCTTCGGCAACGACTTCCAGCAGGACGGCAAGGGCTACGATCCCGACTTCAAGACCGTGGCGGAAGCCTTCCACGTCAAGTCCTTCCTGGCAGACAGCGAAGAGAGCTTTGAAAAGGCACTGAAAGACGCCCTGGCCACTACGGAAGCCGGCAAGCCCGCCTTCATCCACGTGCCCGTCTCCAACGAGTATCCCTACTCCGGCGGCAAGGCGTTCGGCTGGTGGGACGTTCCCATCCCGACCTATATGGAGGACAAGAGGAAGAATTACGAGAGCGGCATCCGCGAGGAGACCGTCTGATACCGGCGGGGAAGGCGGTTCCCCGGAGGCATTATTATGGACAAAAAAGCAACAATGAAAGCGGCCGCCGAGATACGCAAGCTCTGCATAGACGAGCTGGCGGCCGCGGGATACGGGCACATAGGCGGCAGTATGTCCATCTGCGACATATTGGCCGTGCTGTACACGGATATTCTGGATATCGACCCGAAAGACCCGAAAGATCCAGACAGGGACTACGTGGTATTGTCCAAGGGGCACTGCGGCCCGGCGCTGTACGCCACGCTGGCGTATAAAGGGTATTTCGATAAAGAGATGCTCCACACGCTGAACCAGGGCGGCACGTCGCTCCCCAGCCATTGCGACAGGCTCAAGACGCCGGGCATCGACATCAGCACCGGCTCCCTGGGGCAGGGGCTCTCGCTGGGCTCCGGCGTTGCCATGGGCAAGCTCATCCAGGGCCGCAAGGGCAGGGTGTACGTCATTGTAGGCGACGGAGAGCTGCAGGAAGGGCAGAACTGGGAAGCGGTACAGTTCATTGCCCACAGGTGCCTGGAAAACATCGTCATCATCGTTGACAACAACAGGCGCCAGCTGGACGGGTATACCGAGGACATATGCAAGACTTTCGACTACAAGCGCAAGTTCGAGTCCTTCGGCATACACGCCTTCGAAGCGGACGGCCACGACGTATGCGATATCTGCGACAAGCTCACGCTGGCCGCGAAGACCGGTCCCGCCGCGGTCATTATGAACACTGAAAAGGGGCACGGCTGCAGCTTCGCAGAGATCCCGGGATTCAACCATTATATGGTCATCTCGAGAGAAATGGCTGACGAGGCGATAGCGGAAGTTGACAGAAGACTGGAGGAGAGCTATGGGCAGGCTGACTGACGGCATCAAACTCGATACGACCGAAATGCGCGCGGCGTACTGCGCGGCTCTCATCGAAAAAGCGCGTACGGATAAAAGGATAATCGTGGTCGACGCGGACGTGCGCCACTCCGTAGGCACCGAGCCCTTCTATGCAGAGTTCCCCGACAGAGGCATCAACTGCGGCATAATGGAAGCCCAGGCAGTGGGTATGAGCGCGGGAATGTCCGAGACCGGACTGGTGCCCTTCTTCCACGCTTTCGGAGTGTTCGCCACCAGAAGAGTGTTCGACCAGATATTCCTTTCCTGCGCGTATCAGGATCTGAACGTAAAGATCATCGGCGCGGACCCGGGCGTTACCGCAGCGTCAAACGGAGGCACCCATATGCCCTTCGAGGACATCGGCCTTATGAGGCTCGTGCCCGGTTCGGTGATCATCGAACCCGCCGACGCGGCAATGTACAGGACCGCGGTGGCATATATGGCGGACAATTACGGAGTCCACTACCTCCGCACCTCCCGCCGCAAGACCATGCGCATCTATCCCGACGGAGCGGAATTCACCGTGGGCAAGGCAAATATGCTGTCCGACGGCGGCGACGTCTGTCTGATCGCCAGCGGAATAATGGTATACGAAGCGCTGAAAGCCGCGGACATGCTGGAAGGCAGGGGGATCCGCGCCAGAGTGCTGGACATGCACACTATAAAGCCCGTTGACCGGGAAGCCGTGCTGGCCGCGGCCCGGGATTGCGGAGCCATCGTCACGGCCGAAAACCACAATGCCACCGGCGGACTGGGATCAGCGGTGTGCGAAGTGCTTTCGGAGACGTTGCCGGTGCCCGTGGAGCGCGTGGGGGTCAAGGAATCTTTCGGCGAAGTCGGGACCCAGGATTATCTCCAGAAGCGGTTCGGACTTACGGCGGACAATATTGCCGCGGCGGCGGAGAAATGCATTGCCCGGAAGCGGCAGAAATAAAAAACAGAAAGAAGGAAGTCGAAGGATCATGAGGATAGCACTTATCAACGAAGTCTCATCGCGGGACAAAAACCCTCTCGTGCTCGAAGCGCTGAAAGCCACGGGCAACGAGATCTTCAACGTGGGCTGCACCGCGGATGAAGGAGCGCTCACTTACATACAGACCGGCCTTATGGCAGGCATCGCCCTGAACACCGGAGCGGCGGATTTCGTCGTAGGCGGCTGCGGCACGGGACAGGGATTCCTGATGTCCGCGATGCAGTATCCCGGAGTCTTCTGCGGCCTCATACAGGACTCGCTGGACGCCTGGCTGTTCTCCCAGATCAACGGCGGAAACTGCATCTCCCTGGCGCTGAACAAAGGCTTCGGCTGGGCAGGGGACGTCAACCTGAAATACATATTCGAGAAGCTGTTTCTGGATCCTCCCGGGCGCGGCTATCCTCTCCACAGAGCCGAGAGCCAGCAGGCCTCCAGAAATCTGCTCGCAGGCATCAGCCGCGACACCCACAGAGACTTCATCGACATACTGAGCCGCGTTGACCGCGCCACGCTCGAGACAGTAATGAATTACAAACCGTTTAAGGAGTTCATCGACAGTTATGGAAAAGCTTAATCTTTTTATCAACAATCAGTCCGTACCTTCGAAAGCGACGGAGTACTACAAGATCTACAATCCCAGCACCGGCGAAGTGATCGCCGAGGCCCCGAAATGCACCTCCGAAGAGGCGGACTACGCCATCGAATCCGCTGCGAAAGCATTCGAATCCTGGCGCAACGTACCCGTGCTGAAGCGCGTGCAGGTGCTGCACAAATTAAAGCAGCTCATCGACGAGCACATGGACGAACTTACCATGAGCGTCGCCCGGGAAAACGGCAAGGCCTGGGAAGAGGCCAAAGGCGACGTGCTTAAAGCCCGGGAGGCCACCGAGCACGCCATTTCGATGCCTTCTCTCATCATGGGCGAATCTCTCATGGACGCCTCCAACGGCTACGACACCGTGCTCTACCGCGAGTCCCTGGGCGTGTTCCTGGGTATCGCTCCCGTGAATTTCCCAGCTATGATCCCCATGGGCTGGATGGCTCCTCTGTGCATCGCCTGCGGCAACTCTATGGTCATCAAAGCATCCAGCGGCACTCCTATGACTGCGCTGCGTTTCGCCGAGCTGTACCGTGAAGCCGGACTGCCCGACGGCGTGCTGAACGTCATCACCTGCGGCAGGGACGAAGTGGAGCGGATGATCGCCAACGAAAACGTAAAAGGCATCACTTTCGTAGGATCCACAAAGACCGGTCTCTCCGTGTACGAGCGCGCTTCCAAGTACGGCAAACGCGTCCAGACGCTCTGCGAGGCCAAGAACCACGCTCTGGTAATGAGCGACGCGCCGCTTACGAGAGTTGCCGCCGGTATCGTCAACGCCTCCTACGGCTGCGCAGGCGAGCGCTGTATGGCTCTGCCCGTGGTCGTGGCGGAAGAAGCCATTGCCGACAAGCTGGTCGCCGAGATCAAGAAACTGGCCGAGAAGATCAAAGTCGGTCCAGCGTACGACAAGACCACCAAGCTGGGCCCGGTCTACTCGCTGAAGCATAAGAACGAGATCATTGACCGCATCAACGCCGGAATCGAAGAAGGTGCCGAGCTGGTGCTTGACGGCCGCAACGTGACCGTCGAAGGCTACGAGAACGGCTTCTACCTCGGACCCACGATCCTTGACCACGTCACCGAAGATATGAACGTGGGCAAGTACGAGATATTCGGTCCTGTGCTCTGCATCAAGCGCTGCAAGAATTTCGAAGACGGCCTCCGCATGATGAACATGAACCCCTTCGCCAACGGCTCCGTTATCTACACCCAGAACGGCTATTTCGCCAGAGAGTTCGCTAAACGCACTCACGGCGGCATGGTAGGCGTAAACGTAGGCATTCCCGTGCCCGTAGGCGTGTTCCCCTTCAGCGGCCATAAGAAGTCCTTCTTCGGAGCGCTGCACACGCTGGGCAAGGACGCCGTGAAGTTCTACACCGATTCCAAGTGCGTGACCACTCACTGGTTCGACGAGGAAGAAGGCCAGGTCACCAACGTCAGCACCTGGGACGGCACCACGAACTGACCTATTAAGGTGCGGTGCGCTGCGGCATCGCGAACGATGAAATGAATCCTAAACTGTATTCAAGAGATCCCGACGAGAAGCCCCTGGACGTCCTCTGCGACGACGGGGGTTTCACGGGTATTTTCAGAACCGTAGCGGTCATAGGTGACTCGCTGGCTTCCGGAGATCTGGAGTCGATGGACTACGGCAGCGGGCGTCATTACAACGACATGTTCGACGTTTCGTGGGGGCAATACCTTGCCCGTATGTGCGGCGTCACCGTGTACAATTTCTCCCGGGGCAACATGACCGCGGCGGAGTATTGCGATTCTTTTGCCGACAGCATGGGATTCTGGGACAAGAGCAAGGCCGCCCAGGCGTATATCATCGCCCTCGGCTGCAACGACCTTGACGAGACCCGGGTCAACGACCGCGGCGAACTGCTTGGCGTGGGCGGCCTGGAAGATATTGACCCCGACTGGCACCGGAACAGGCCAACTTTTGCCGGTTATTACGCCAGGATCATACAGCACTATAAAGAGATCCAGCCGGACGCCGTGTTTTTCCTGGTGACGATGCCCCGGGAGCCCGAGCCTTACGTGCCGGAACTGACGGGGGAGAGGTACGCCGCCCACGCCCGGCTGATGCATGAATTTGCAGGATATTTCAGCAACACCTACGTGATCGACCTGGCGGAATATTGTCCGGTCAACGACGCGGAATTCCGCCGCCTGTTTTACACCGGCGGCCATCTGAACGTTTCGGGCTATCTGCTGATGGGAAAACTGATCGCTTCATATATCGACTATATCGTGCGGCATAATATAGAAAAATTCAACCGGTCGGGTCTCATCGGGACGCCATACGGGTTTGCCGATTGACCGGCAGCGCAACAATGAACGGATCTCAAAAGCACAACAAAATATATGCGGGAAACTGGTTCAGCACCGGCATGATAGTTGAGGCTGCGGCATTGCTCCTGGCGCTGGTCGTTTTGTATATTTGTTTCAAATCCGGCAGTCTCGCGCCCGTAGCTCCGTATGTTTTTTGGATGAACATCGTTCCTTTAATTGCCCTTATCTGCTTCTTTCTCCTGTGCGGCCGGAACGTTCTCCTTACGTGGATCGATTTTACTCCCGAAGCGATGATCGTCCACACTTTTCTCAAAAAAACGGTTATCTTTCCATATGATTCAGTCAGGGAATGCTGCATCGGGTATTACTTTCACGGCACGGTGATACCAAGGCTCGGCACTAAAGTCGGTTTTGCCTTTTTTACCGAAGAAGAGTTTGACGGGCAATACCGTGACAGGATGAATCTCTGGCGTCCGAAATGCGTACACGTCAAGATCGCATTGACCCGGAAAAAGTTCGAGCGCATCGTCAATCTGGTGCCCAAAAACCTTGCGGTCGTAATTGCCGGTGAATATTCAAGATACCTGTCTTAAAAACGAACTGCTTATTTAAAAATCTTCCGCACGCTGGCCACCAGGTCGCTGACGCCCTGGTCCGTAAAGGGAGACTTTAGTCCCACGCGGCGGAGGTTGCCAACGAATCCGCTCTCCAGATCCCAGCTTTTGACCAGGCCCATATATTGGGCAAGGCCTGCGCCCCGGTCTTCCACCTCTTTATCGTACAGCTGCAGCGCCGCGGCGTTTGACGTGACGTAGCTGATGACGTAGAAGGGCTGGACGTAGTAGTGGGTTATCAGAGGCCAGGTCATGCCGAATTCCGCCGGATCCATGCCGAACTCCGTTGCCACGGACTGGGCCATACTGTTCAGTATCTGAAGGTCTATGATCTCGTCCGGAATGGTGTATAAGCGGCTCTCGAATATGTGATACATGGCCTGAGACAGGAAGGTCTCCAGGATCGAATATTCCATGTAGTAGTGGTACGCGTCCCGGACGGTCTTGGGCACGCTGCCGGAGCGGCTCAGGTAGAGGTCGAATATGTACGACAGGGCGGTGGAGGAGATCTCCGACATATCGAGGTTGTTGTTGGAACCGTAGTTGAAACAATTGTCATAGAAGTGGCCGAATTCGTGCACGAAGGTCAGAAGGTCGGATACGTCTCCGGACCCCTCGATGACGATAAAGGGCGCAACGTATTTCGGGATGTATGTGGTGAACGACATGCCCGCCTGTTCGCTGCCGTAGCCCAGATAGCACAGGTCGTAATCTTCCATAAACTCGAAAGCTTCGGAGAGCGAACCGTCCATGCCGGACAACGTTGACCGCGCGTAGTCGGACATGTCGCCGTAGGACAATGCGGGGAACGATTCCAGCGCCGCAAACATGGCCTGGAGCTCTTTATTGTCCGTGTCAACGAGCGATTCGTATAAGGGGAAGATCTGGTCCCGGATCCCGTTGGCCAGGCGCATGGCGTCTTCGGGAGAGTAGTCCCTGTACAGCACCCGGTCGTAAACGTACTGCTCGTAGCTGTCGTATCCCGCGGCCGCCGCGATCTTCTTGCGGATCTTAAGAAGGTCAACGAATATTGACCCGGCGTCCTGGTTGATCTTGTTGTAAAACGCCGTATACAGCGATTCGATCTGGGAGTAAAGCCCCCGGTCGTACAGGATGCCCAGCAGCGTTACGATGTCGCCGGTCCAGTTGCCGAATCTGAATTCCACCGTCATATAGTCGTAGGCCTGGAACTTTGTCACCAGTTCGGCTTCCTGGCGCATCAGCTCGGCGATCTCGTCGGTGATCAGGGGGCCGTTCACGTACTCGTCCAGCGTGCTTTTGCCGAAGAGATTGTCCTCAAAATATTTCTTGTGGGGCGACGCGGCGCAGGCCACCAGCAGGTCGTCGAACTTGCGCTCCACGGTGGGATTGTTGTCGTCGTAGAAGGCCACTTCGTCGGTCCAGAATTTAACGGTGGTGTCGATGCAGAATTTCACGTTTGCCAGCGAATACATGGAATTCCATTCCACTATGCAGGTGTTCATGAAATCCGTCAATTCATCCAGCAGTTCCTGGCGGCTTTTTTCGTTGGCCTTAACGTCTGCTTCCAGGCGCCCGATCTCTGCGAGGCAATCACTTAGTGACGGCCTGGCGTACACCATCTCGTCGTATTTTACCGGAGTGGGTTCCCAGGTCTCGGTCGGCGTCGAGGGAGGATCCGTTGGCGCGGCGGTGGGTATCTCGGTAGGTACAGCCGTAGGGATCTCGGTCGGCGTTTCGGTGGGAGCTGCGGTGGGATCTTCAGTGGGCGCCGGAGAAGGGGAGGCCTCTGGAGTATCCGCAGGTACGGAGGAAGGAGTGGCACTGTCCGCCGAGGGCGCGTTCGTCTCGCCGGCCCCGGTGGAAGCCGGATCGGTGGCAACGTTATATTCTGTGGCGGCTGCGGGAGAGGCTTCGTTCCAGTTCGTGTCCTGGTTCCGCCTGTTGCAGCCCGCGCTCAGCAGAATGGCCGCGGCAATAAAGAAAACAATGACTTTTTTCATCTTTTCACTCTCCGTAAAAAATCGATCCCGTCGCGATCATGTCGGTTTTTATTATACCGATAAGGGGCCCGGTTGGCAATATCAGTGGCTGTCAGGCGCCGGACTCCGAAGCCGTTTCGGACAGCTCCGTGAAGTCGCCGGGACTTTCCGTAAACGCTCTTCGGAGATAATCGTGGCCTCCATCCACGGCAACGCGGCCGCAGGAGCATGTCTTATAATCGTGCCGGTACGTGCTTTCGATCACGTCTCCGCAGGTGTTGCACTTTATCATGTTTCGAATTATCTTTTGCATTTTGAGTAACTCTCACTTTCTTTGTTTTTTCACTCATACGGGCAGCGCTCGCCGGAGCCGGTGGAAGGGACGCCGTAGGTGGCCTCGTGCCCGTCGAACTCGAAATCGTCATCCGTCTTGACGAAACATTTGTACCAGCTCTTCTCGAATGCCAGGCCGTAGCCGTCGGACCAGGTCACGTCGACGTTGTATATGCCGCTGTCCAGCTGTATCATATTCCAGGCGTGGCCTATTCCCTCAGGCAGCCCCGAGCGGTACGCGCACCACAGCCCCGCGGCCCTGCACAGCAGATAGTACGCCTGGGAATAGCCCTCGCAGACAGCGCGGCCCTTGACCAGGGCGCCGTAGGCCGAATAGCAGCAGGCGGGGCGCTTGTCGTAGGTGACCTTTTCGCTCAGCACTGCGGCAAGGTAGTAATATTTGTCGTAGGCGGTGAGGCCCTCCGGCATAAACCGGATCACACGGTCTACGACACGGTCCAGCACGGCGATCTTGTGCTTGACTTCCTCCAGCGTGATTGCCCCGGAATCCACGGGGAAATTGCCGTCCTCGGCGGGGTCGAAATACTTGCTGAATATCGACGCGAAAAACGAAGAAAAATCATCCCCCTGTATGTACGACACCGCGTCCAGATAAAAACAGGCGTTGATCACGGGCTCGCACTGGGACAAGGGTTCGTGAATGGCGAAATAGAGCGCTTTCAGGTCGCCCTCGTAATCTTTTTCTTCCAGTTTGTAGCTCTCGAAATTCTCCGCCGCCCGGACGATCGCGCGGTACTGCTCCAGCTGGAGGCTGTCGAGCTTGGCAATATATCCGTTGGGGTCTTCTTCGAAGGGCACTGTCTCATAAGAATGGCGGCTGTCCTTCATCACGTTGACGTAGGAGATTGCTTTGGCGATGGCGCTGTCGATGGCCTGCGAGGCCTCTTCTTCGATATCGTCTACGAACGTCTCGTCCGGCAGTTCATATTCGGGGATGTCGGGAACGGTGGCAAAGGGGATCGCACCCTCGGAGGCGCCGCCGGTGGCGGCAGGTCCGGAGGAACTGTCGGGTCCGGCGGTCTCTTCTAAAGAGGGCAATTCCGATGCGAGGCTGTTTATAAGATCGACAAGTTTTGCGCAGGAAGCGGCAGGGAGCAGCAGGCAGACCGCCATCAGAAGCGCCAGCAGGGGAGCGGCGCGCAGCTTGTATTTTTTCATTCCGGATCAGTTCCTTTCCGGTCGGTTCAGGTCGGTTCAGGTCAGTCGTTCGAGATATTTCAGGATGCCTTCGCGAAGCCTCCTAAGGCCGTCCTCCAGCAGCGTCCTGGGGCAGGCGATATTCATGCGCAAAAATCCGTCTCCGTTCTCACCGTACACGGCGCCGGCGGTGACGAAAAGGCCCGTCTCGCGCCTGACGAAATCGGCTACGTCTCTGCTGCGGCCGACGGCATTGACGTCCAGCCAGAGGAGGTAGGTGGCGTTGCCCGGTACCAGTTTAACACAAGGAAGCTGAGCTTCCAGGAACGCGGCAACGGCCCGGCGGTTGTCCGAAACGTACCTGTTCATTTCGTTGACCCATTCCTCGCCCTTCGTGAAAGCCGCGATGGCTCCCACGGTGGCAAAAGCGCCCGGTTCCGCTACTTCGTCGGTGTTGAGCCCGCGCCAAACCTTGTGCCTCAGGAAAGGATCCGGCACGTAAACCGCGGCTGAATGGATGCCTGCCAGGTTGAACGTTTTGGTGGGGGCAATGCAGGTGATGCTGTTGCTCCTGCATTTTTCGGACAACGACGCGAAGGGCACGTAGCTTTGTCCCGGCTCGGTGACGTCGCAATGTATCTCGTCGGACACCACGGTCACGTGATATTTGAACGCCAGTTCTCCTATCCGCTCCAGCTCGGCGGCGGTCCAGATCCTGCCCACCGGATTCTGGGGGTTGCACAATATCATAAGCGTGGTCTGGGGATCGGAGAGCTTCTTTTCCAGATCGTCGAAATCTATGGAGTAGGAGAGCGTCTCCCGGTCGTAAACGAGCCGGTTCTCCAGGACGCGGGCGCCGTTGTTGACGATGCTGTTGAAGAAGATGTTGTAGACAGGCGCCTGGATCACCACGTTTTCGTTGGGGGTGGTAAGCTTCCGGACGATGCTGGATATTGCCGCCACCACGCCGGTGGTGAACATAAGGCCTTCTTTTTCCATCTTGAGGCCGTGGCGCCGCTCCCACCAGTTTATGTACGCGTCGTACCATTCGCCGGTGACGTCGGTGTAGCCGAAAATGCCGTTGGCCGCGCGTTCCGTCAATGCATCGATCACTTCGGGAGCGGTCCGGAAATCCATATCCGCTACCCACATGGGCAACTCGTTTTCGGCAACGGCCCATTTTATGCTGTCGGTGCTTCTTCTGTCGTATACAGTGTCGAAATCGTATTTCATTTTATCCACTCCGGCCTGTCAGAGCGTTTATCCACTAAAGGGCAGCGGATGTTCGTTGCGGACGGGTCAATTTTGTCTTTTTCCAGGATCAGTTCGCCTATCTCGTCGGCGGAGACGGATCCGCTTATGGGGTTGAACACGCTGTCGATCCTGCCCTTGACCTCGGCTTCCACGGTGGAATATTCGAATGCCAGCGTGGTGTCGATGAGCCTGCAGTTTACCAGGCGGAGGTTGTCGATATAGCACATGCCCTGATTGCTCTCCACGGTGCAGTTGACCAGCGTGAGGTTGGTTGAATTCCAGCCGAGATACTCGCAGGAGATGAAGGAGTCGTACACGGTCACGTTTTTGCTGTTCCAGAAAGCGTCCTTGGTGATGAGCCTGGAGTTCCGGACCGTAACGTTTTCCGCGCCGTCGAAGGCGTAGTTGCCGTTCAGCATAAGGCTGTCCGCTTCGATATTCTTCGAATTCATGCAGAAATAGGGGCCTTTGGACACCGAAACGTTTTTCATAGTGATATTGTCGCAGGACCAGAAGGTCTCCTCGGCGTTGTGGAATGTCACGTTTTCCAGCGCTGCGCCGCTGCACCGGCGGAAATTCTTCGGCGCTTCTATGGAGGTGTTCCTGACGGTGATATTGCTGGTGTACCAGATGCCGGCCCGTGCCATTTCGAACAGCGTGCAGCCGTCGACGTCAACGTGGTCGCAGTACCAGAGCGGATATTTCCAGCGGAAGAGACAGCAGGACAATTCCACGTTTTTGCTTTCTTTCAGCGGCGATTCTCCGTCTTCGAACACGCTGTCTTCCACCCGGATGCCGTTTGCGCCGTAAAGCGCTCTCTCGCCTGTAAAACGGCCCTGCTTAAGTAGATCTTTCATATCGCTTACCTCTTTTTCAATTTGGCTTTGCTGCCGGTATTATAAGCAGTTCTGCCCGGTCCGGTCAAACCCCCGGACAGACCAGGGTCAAAGTCCTGCCAGCGTGCGCACCACTTCTCCGGCAATGATCAGTCCCACTGCGGGAGGCACGAAGGCGTTGCTGCCAGGGGCGTGCCTTGCCGGTACGTAATGGCTTTCGGGGGCTCCTTCGGAAACGCTGTCAGAAAGGTCATCAGAAAAGCCTTCAGAACGGCCGGAAAGGGCAGGGCCGTCTTCCGCAGGTCTGCATACCGCCGAAGCCCCGTCAGCGCCTTCAAAGGGGTCACAGACGGCTTTTTGGGGCACTTCTTTAGAATATACCACCCGGAGGTGCTCCACGCCCCGTTTCCTGAGCTCGTGGCGCATCACTTTGGCCAGCGGGCAGATGGACGTATCGTAAATATCCGCCACCTCGAACCGTGTCGGGTCAAGTTTATTGCCCGCGCCCATGGCCGAAATTATGGGAGTGCCTGCGGCCTGCGCGTTTAGCGCCAGAGCCACCTTGCCCGCCACCGTGTCGATGGCGTCAACTATATAGTCGTACCCGGTGAAATCGAACTGCCCGGCGGTCTCGGGCGTGTAGAAAATGTTGTGCACCGTCACCTTTATAGACGGGTCGATGTCCGCGATCCGCTCCGCCGCCACTTCCGCCTTGTACCGGCCTACGGTGCTGCGAAGCGCGTATATCTGCCTGTTAAGGTTCGAGACGGATACCGTGTCGTGGTCGATCAGATCCAGCGCGCCGATGCCGGACCTTGCCAGCGCTTCCGCCGCGTAGCCGCCGACGCCGCCCAGCCCGAACACGGCCACCCGCGCCCTCCTGAGCCTTGCCATGGCCTCGCTGCCGAACAACAATTCGGTTCTTGAGTACTGTTCGTCCATTTCAGCGCTTATCCTTTCGAAATGCCTTTATAGTCGTATCCTTCCGATTCCACCGCGGCGCGTATCTGCGCTTCGACTTCCGCGTCTGCGCCTGAATCTGCCGCGAACCCGTCCGACAGGGTCAATACCGCTTTTCCCTCTGTGTGGTCCGCTTCCGCCGCGTCAACGAATTCCAGCTTTTCCAGAGCTTTTTTTACCGCCGCTTCGCAATGTTCGCACATCATTCCGTCAATGAGAACGGTCAATCTGACCGGTCCGCCGTTCTTGTCTTCGCCGCTGCCTTCGTTGTCGTCAACGCCTTCGCCGCAGGCGCATTCGACGCCAGCACTGCTGTTGCCGCCGCTGCGCTCGCTGCCGCCGTTGCCCGCTTTCTTTTTCCCGCGCCTGGGCTTATCCCTTGACCCGTCCTTCACCTTGATGAAGTTCAGCCTCAGCGCGTTCAGGCACACGGTCACGCTGGAAAGGCTCATTGCCGCCGCCGCGATCATAGGGTCAAGCTTGAGCCCGAAAAGGCCAGCGGCCAGCGGTATGCATATCAGGTTGTAGAAAAACGCCCAGAAAAGGTTCTGGTGTATGTTCCTGACGGTCCCGCGTCCCAGACGCACCGACGCCGCCACGTCGGACAGGTCGCTGCTCATAAGTACTACGTCCGCGCTGTCGATGGCAACGTCCGTTCCGGCGCCTACGGCGATGCCCACGTCCGCCCGTGTGAGGGCAGGGGCGTCGTTTATCCCGTCTCCGGCCATGGCGACTTTTCCGTTCAGCTGCAGCTCGCGCACCGCGGCCTCTTTCTGGTCCGGCAGCACTCCGGCAATTACTTTGTCGATGCCTGCCAGGGCGCCGATGTGCTTCGCCGTTTTTTCATTGTCGCCGGTAAGCATGACCACTTCGATACCCAGCTTTTTAAGCGATTCCACGGCGGCGGGGGAGGAATCTTTTATGACGTCGGACACGGCGATCATGCCGATGATGGAATCTTCGCAGGCGAAATAAAGGGGAGTCTTGCCCTCGGAAGCGGCCTGTTCTCCCAGGGACGCCAGGGTCTCGCCGGCCTTCGACGCTGGAGCCTCGCTGCTCTTCGCCACCGACCTGATGTAATTGAGATTGCCCCCGTAATAATTCTTCCCGGCCAACGCCGCCCTGACGCCCGATCCGGGCACCGCGGCGAAATTGTCCGCCTCTTTTGGAACGATCCCGCGCCTTTCCGCCTCTGCCACGATGGCTTTTGCCAGCGGATGCTCGCTCTGCTTTTCAAGTGAGTATGCCGCTTCCAGCAGGTCCTCTTCGCTATGCCCTTCCGCAGGGAAAATGCCTGTGACGGAGGGAATTCCGGAAGTCACGGTGCCGGTCTTGTCCAGCATCACCGTATCCACTTTTCCCACGGTCTCCAGCGCCTCGCCCGTCTTGATAAGTATTCCGTTCCTGGCGCCCACGCCGTTTCCTACCATTACGGCAACGGGTGTGGCAAGCCCCAGCGCGCAGGGGCATGAGATCACAAGTACGGCGATGCCGCGCTCCAGCGCCGCGCTGATTCCGGCTCCGGCAATGAGCCATCCGACGGTCACGGCGACTGCGATCCCGATGACTGCAGGCACGAATATCCCGGAGACCTTGTCCGCGATCCGGGCAATGGGCGCTTTGGTGGCGGAGGCTTCCGTTACCATGCGTATGATCTGGCTGAGCGCCGTGTCTTCTCCGACCCTTGTCGCCTGACATATAAGGTAGCCGGACTGGTTGATGGTGGCCGCGCTGACGCGGTCTCCTTCTTTTTTATCCACGGGAACGGACTCGCCGGTGAGAGCCGATTCGTTGACGGCGCTGATGCCTTCCAGCACGATGCCGTCAACGGGGATGCTTTCTCCGGGCTTGACGGCGAACACGTCTCCGGGCCGCACTTCTTCCGCGTCAACTTCTATTTCCGCCCCGTCTTTTATGAGCGTCGCCCGCTTGGGGGCAAGCTTTATAAGGCTCTTGAGGGCGCTGGTGGTCTTGCCCTTGGAAATGGATTCCAGCAGTTTGCCCACGGTGATGAGAGCGGGGATCATTGCCGCGGATTCGAAATAGAGCTGGTCGTGATACACGTCCATCAGTGCGTCGTTGCCCTGACCGGCGGCGATCAAGCCGCACATTTTGAAAAATACGAAAGTGCTCCAGGCGAAGGAGACCGTCGATCCCAGGGAGACCAGCGTGTCCATATTTGGAGCGCCTTTAAAGAGCGACCGGAAGCCGCTGGTGAAGAACTTCTGGTTTATGATCATGACCGCCGCGGCCAGCAGGAGCTGGAGCAGCGTAAGGGCCAGGTGGTTGTGGCTGAGGAAGGAGGGGAGTGGCCAGTTCCACATATTATGGCCCATGGTTATGTACATAAGGGCCAGGAGGAAGATCAGGGAGGCGATCAGCCGGTTCCTGAGCCGGGGCGTCTCGGTGTCTTTAAGCATCTCTTCGGCCTGGGCGGCGTAGGAAAGCCTCCCGGACCCGCCGGATTTTACGCCATCGCCGTTGTCTGACCCGCCGCCGTAACCGCCGGACTTTCCGGAGCCCGATCCGCCCCTGCTTTCCCGCAATTTTGCCCCGTATCCGGCCTTTTCCACCGCGCCGATCACGTCCTGCGGCTTCGCGGTCCCTTCGACGCTCATGGAGTTGGTCAGAAGGCTCACGGCGCAGGAGGTGACTCCTGGTACTGCCGATACGGCTTTTTCCACGCGGGCCTGGCAGGCGGCGCAGCTCATGCCGGTTACTGAGTAATGGTCCATTTATTTCTCCCTGTACAGTTCATTTATCTCCGCGGCAACGTCCCACAGAGCCTGGGCCTCCATAGGCCTCTGGAAATAGTCGAATGAAGGGGCGCATTTGCGCAGCACGTACGCGTAGTTGCCGTCCTTTGGCTGGTCGTCTGAATTCAGGCGGTCCCAGGCTTCGTCAAGCAATTCTTCCACGCGGTCGCAGGCATTTTCGTCCCGGTCGAAAGTCAGGTGCGCCAGCATCACCAGCGAGATGGCGATCTCTCCGTCGTGCCCGCCGGTGCGCTTCAGGATCTCTATGGCTTCCAGCCAGGCCTTTTCCGCCTCGTCGTACCTCTTGAGTCCTTCCAGCGTGCCTGCTCTGTTGTTCAGCAGCGCCGCGTACTCGTACGTGTCGGTTGCCCCGCTCTTTTCGTAGCAGTTCGCCGCTTTTTCATACAGGGCAAGGCCTTCCTCTTCGTTTCCGAAGAAGGACAACGTAGTCGCCGCGTTTATGTAGATCGTTGCCCCGGAAAGCGTTTCGCCGATGCCCAGCCTGTCAACAAGCGAGAGGCACTCTTCCATTGCCCTGAGCGCCTTCGACCTCTTCTGGGTCCTTCTGTAATACCCCACGGCCTCGTTCAGCACCGTCAACAACCCTCTGTCGTCGCCTGCGGTCCTGGCTTCGTTTTCCCAGAATTCCAGGCACTCCCGGGCCGCTCGCATATCGCCGCGGTCAAAGCATCCGTCCAGCTTCTGTATGAATCTTTTCGCGTCAATCCTTCCGGCGTTTTCCATAGCTGATCCCGTTCTCCGACAGTCGTTTTTCGTCCTGCTTTCGTCGCTTGCGAGGCAATTAATTATAGCCGCAGGGCGGGGGATTTGTCAATTTAGCGGGGGCTTTTTGGGGACTCGTTTGTCAGCTTTCCTGTCTTGATATACTTTAAATGCTTTGCGTCGATGAGACATGTGCGCTGCTTGAAAAACTGTGAGGAGAAATGGTATATTAACAGGACAATACGCACATATTAGTTATGTGTATAATAACGGTTTAAGAAGGCTATTACTTAATTACCGGGGATGCTAGGACACAAAAAAGACCCGAATTACTCGGCAGAACTTGGAAGCATGACAACAAAGGCTCCTTTATAGACATATTATTGTTGCAGTATAATTTTACAATGTAGGGGCAATCGTTATGAATAGACCTAACAATTCACAGAAATAGGGCGGGAAGAAAAGTGGGATTGTTTGAGAAAATTACTCATAAGGAAGAAATAGAGAGCTTAATAAGTGAAGCTGAGCGGGTTTATTACAATGCTCAGAATAACTTTGATAATCAAAAGGAAGCAACGGCAAAAAGTTTAGAAACTCTTGGAAGATTGAAGTTAGAGAAGTGGTCAGATGATATGTCTTCTTTCATCAAAGCGTTTGAATCATTTAAAAATCTTGAAGTTCATGAAATCGAAAATCAAAAATTGAGTTTTTACGGTCAATTTGAAGAGCCACGACAGATGATGGTTAATATTGCTAATGCATCATTGACAGCAAAGGAAATCGCCAAAACAAGTTTTTTAGCAATTGGAACGGGTGCATTAGTTGGCATTGCTTCATATGGCGGTGCAATGATGTTCGCTCACGCTTCAACCGGGACAGCCATTGCTGCATTATCAGGGGCAGCTAAGACAAACGCTACGCTTGCTTTTTTCGGAGGAGGATCGCTTAAGGTTGGTGGGTTAGGTATCGCCGGAGGAAAACTTGTTCTCGCTGGAATAGTCATAGCGCCTATCATCGCTGTTGCGGCAGTAATAACGGCTGTAAGAGCCAAAGCCCGACTCGCTGAAGCCAAAAAAGCAAATGCGGAAGCAAAAAATGCAGCCACTCAAATGAATACAGTGACAGCAGGCATGAAGGGAATTCAACAAATGTCTGACAATTACTGTATGTTTTTGACACGGTTCTCTAATAGATTTAAACCATTTATCAATGAGTTAATATCAATTAGTAGAGATTACCCTAAAGATCATAACGGGAAAATAGATTTTAATGCGCTTTCTGAGGTTGAGCAAAAAACAATTCACCTATCATGGCTGATGGGGCAATTGTTTTACAAGATGCTTTCGGTCACGATTTTAACAGATCAAGGAACTATTGCAGAAGAGGCCCAAACGGTTTTTGCCGCATCCCAAAAAGATTACAAGATTCTCAATAAAGAGGCGACTGCTTTAGAAAACGAGAAACATAAGATTGCGCAACTTCTTTCATTTTGCAGGACAGCAATTACGAATGCGCAAAACAACCTTGATATTATTCGACCGACAGTGTCTAAAGCTCTCATTGAATTATCAAATAAAAAAGTCATTTCCTGGAGAGGAACAATTACAACATTTGGAACACTCTTTTCTTCCTTTGAAAATGTCGAACTGGATGAGAAATCAATCACACTATTTAAAATATCCGATGAGCAAATTATTAATGATCTCGTTGTTGGTTCCGAATCCGCGAATGTCTTATATAATAATAAGTATTTTAACATAAATCGTGCTTTTTCCATTGATTTTGCTATAAGCGGCGGTACTGATTTATTGGCCGAGAAAACACATATTCATAATGGCAATCTTGTAAATGTTTATGCAGATTTAAGTGACACCGCTCGTTGGATATCGGGTGAACAGATTCCATATTCATACATAGCAGGAGTTGATGTAAATGAAGTACTTGAAGCTTCAAAACTGGTTTCATCAATTACTGGGAAAGAAAATCTTGCGACAGCAAACCAATTAAATGCATATGTCTCGTCTGTAGCCAGAAAAATAGATAATGCGGCTACAAGTCTCGGAACCATCTCTAATATTTCGAGTTCTATTATTGCTTTAATAAAACAACTGGATCAATTATTACGGAGTTTCAACAAGGAATTATCTGCAATTCATAGGAAGTTCAACTGTTCACGCGTTAAATATGAAGAATTACAACCAGATGAGCAAAATGTTATAAAAATGTCTTGGGATATTGCCAAACTATACTATTATGCGCTGTCTATGCCTATCTTAGATATAAAAGGCAATCTGGTTTCAAATGTTCAAATGCCGATTGACTATTGCTATAGCTCGATTAAAGAACTGAAAAAGAAAACATTCTCTATGAGCGGAGATCAAAAAAGAGCAGCAAACGTTATTTGGAGACCAAACTCAATAATGGCAATGGTTATAAGCTTTATTCTTATTGGTTGTTTTTTTGTAACAGGATCGTTAATGCTTTTAGAAGGAAACCTAAAAGGACTTATTCTTATAGGAGCAATGATAGTAGCATTTCCTGTTTTTTTTAAGTTTAAAAGGTTGCCTGAAAGCAAAAAAATGGTGTGGCGCTATGTTCGAATTGGAGTTTCCGTAATAATGGTAATAGTGCTGAGCATTCTTATTTGAGGTGTAGAAATGTCAATTTTTAAAAAAGCAGTTAAAGATGTGTCGTCGGAAGCAGGAACAATCATAGGAGATTACGCTTCCCAAAATGTTAGAAATGCAACGAGCGCTTCTATAGATGGAATGGATTTGTTCCGTACAAAAGTTGCACAGATTTCCAATGTCCCATTTGCTCAAGCGAAAGGAAATCTTTTTGAGTATATTGAAGCAGCAAAATTCAACACGAATGCGGCAACAGCAAATTCTTCCGCTCGTGCGTTTGTTACAGAGGCGTTGGGAGACCCTCACGCCAAAGCAGACATTTTAATTAAGGAAAATGGGAAGACCGTAAAAGAAATACAGGCCAAGTTTTTAAAAACAGCAAGAGACGGAAAAGATAATAGTGCTGCTTCGTCTGTTTTTCAGCAGACAGGGGCAAACAATCGCGGATGGGGAGAATACAACGGAATGGATCGACTTATTCGCAAGCAAGAACATTATAATGAAAACGGAACACTTCTTGATGAAGCAAAAAGATTATCACGGATAAGGGCAGAGTCAGATTCAATTTATGCTGATGTATATAAAGATGTGAATGAACATCTAACCGACGAAGCTAAGTATGATAGTGTATCTTCTGGAGGAACAACTCTGGAAGAAGTTGAGAGAGCATATAACAATCCCTTTCAATTTAGTAGAAACTTCGAAAGAAAAGCCGTAGCAGCTGAGATGAAAGCGACGGCCTCTAATATGGCCAAGGCTGGTTTTATTACTGCAGGAGTTATTTCTGGAGCAGTTAATTTTTTTGAAGTTTTTAAAAATGAAAAAACTCTTTCTGAAGCATTACATGACGTTGGGGCTGATGCAATTAAAAGTGGCATTCGCGGGGGAGCAACAGGAGCTGTTAGTACTGCCATTCGCTATCATGGAATAAAGGCCGGAAGTGCGCTTTTAAGTGATTCAATGGCGGCAACAGTTATGGCTGGTGGACTTATTGATGGTGGTGTTGCTCTCTTTTCGTACGCTAAAGGAGAAATATCAAGCGTTGAATTAAAAGAGCAACTGGTTGATACAACTGTAAAAGCAACCACGACAGTTTTTTTCACCAAGGCAGTTTCTGCAATACTCGGTAAAGCAGTTAACCCATTTGTTCCAATGGTGGTTTATACTGCAGCAAGCTTTATTATCACCGGAACAAGGGACATTATCAAAAACGCAAAACTTGAAGCCGAAGAGTGCGATAGAATGACTGCACTTCTTGAAGAAGCGACTCGAGTAGCAGAAGAGAATCAACGGCAGTTTATGCTCTATGTAGAGAAGTGTGAAGAAAACCAACGCAAAATATTAAATGATTATCTCGATTCTTTTTCGTACAATATGGAAACGGGAGATAACTATGATCAAGCGCTGTTCTCTATTTCTCGTTTTGCTGACCGAGCAGGAATATCGTTGCAGTATCTGGATTTTAATGATTTCAAAGATGCAATGAACTCAAAAGAATCATTTGTGTTAAAATAACACCTTTTTATTTGCGCGGCACACAAAGCAGTGTATCTTGTACAATTCGTTCTTTTTTTAGCTTCTTATATCAAAAGAAATGTTTAAGGATGATATTTAAAAAAGTGATTGGTTACAAAGCCCAAGGCTATTTCGATGTTAGCGAAAACCCAAAGCTTGTGTGTGCTTTCTTAAGAGAAAAGCCATTATTGTTGGTTAATTATACTGTAATAATAAGCCATTGTTTATTGGTCTGAAAAATAACTATAAGGGTTCATCATTTTATCCACCATTAAATATGGAAAATCTTGCCGTAATTTATCGCACCAGTAATTTTTCTCGTCTTTTTTGATACGGTATTTAGTAACTTGCAAGTCATTATTTAACCAAGTACAAACAGTCCCTTGAAGTGAAAGATAGTTATAAAAAAGAATAAACTTTCCGTTTTGATACCTCATCCTGTCGTTACTAACTTCATCAATCATAATAAATTCTGGTGTTAGGGCATCTATTATATCATTATAGGTTTGCATAGCTTTTCCAAGAATTGGAGTTCCAATTGCATATTTACCAGGTACAAAATCAACATAAAAGTTATCGGGGAGGACATCAAAACCGGTTTTTGACATCCGAGTATCTGTCACTTTTATCTGAAACACGCTAGCATCTTTATATGCAAAATCATTTATGGCGCTCCTGTTGCCTAATGAGAAGGAAAGAGCGGTTGGGAAGTCAGAAGTAAAATCTAACAGTGGACTGTACGAGATTGAATGTTGCATATAAGAAAGAAATTTATAGTCGATAACTGACGAATCAAAGACCTGCTTCCATCTACTTAACATTTTGTTATTAGTATATAGTTTTTCGATTTCGTACCTATTAATTGTAATATTGTTTGAAAATACGTTTGAAAGATTTCTGAACATAGATGGTGTTAAATTCCATTGATAATCAGATTGACCGCGATACCAATTGCTTCCATCATTATTTAAAAAGGTCAGATAATCAACTGCCAAGTCTTTTACAGATAAATCTCTGCTAACAAGTTTATGAATAAGAACTACTATGATCATTCTTTTTTGATAGGTTTTAAGTATTTTCTTTTCATCTGGATTTCTGAAATCGGATTCAATATAATTTAAATAATCAGAATAAGAAACGGTTCCTTTTTGCAATTCATTGGTTTCATAAAATAAATGCCCCATTGTACTATATATCTCGGAAAAATTATTTACATAAAAATCATAAACTTTTCCAGAGTTTGAATTTTCATCAAATAGTATACTAAAAGAAGAATGGGAATCTAAATATTGTTTTGTCACGTTATTCACAAATGTTCCAATGGTATTATCATTCATGTTTTTGGCTCCTTATGTTTCTTAATGATGCCATTTTGGGTTTTGGCTTTTATTACATAATAATTATTTATATTATATCACAACGTCATTCCTGTTGTCTGTTCTTTCAAACGAGTTATCTGTACTAAAAAGTACCTTTATGGCACCTTACATGATAACCAAAAGGGTCAAAATGGCACTAAATCGCCTGATACGAAAATGCCACGGTGGTATAATACTGGCGAGGTGATAGAGTTGACAATGAAGCAGTTGCGGAAGGAGAAGGAATTGATGCAGGTCGATTGTGCCGAATACCTCTAGATCCCCGTTCGAACTTATAAGCGGTACGAAGCCGACGAAAGCAAGGTCAACAGGATCAAATATCAGTACGTTATTGACCGCCTGAATGAATACGGGATCATCGACGAAGAACACGGAGTATTGGCGGTCGAACAAATAAAAGAAATTTGCGGCCCGGTTTTTCGCGCTTATTCCGTGGAATACTGCTATTTATTTGGCTCCTATTCCAGGGGAACGGCAACTGAGACCAGCGAGGTAGATCTGCTCATTTCAGTGCCTGTGGACGGTTTGAAATTCTACGAACTGCTGGAACTGCTCCGGGAAAACCTGAAGAAAAAAGTCTATCTGCTGGACGCGGGGCAGTTGAACAACAACCCGGTGCTCGTGCAGGTAATTTTGAAAGACGGAGTCAGAATCTACAGATCACTTTAAGGATGACCGGTGTTACCTTGAAATGCGAAAAGCGCCTTCGACAGGTTGTCCCGCCGCACCCGTTGTGGTATAATCCAACCGACCGAATCATGCCGGCGCCAGGCGCCAGGAGGACGTAAAAATGATTAGAATCGACCTGCCCGGAACGAGCCAGAAAGACTTTGAGGACGCCATACAGGTGCTGGAGGAGTGCAAGGCGAAGATCGTGCCTTGCCTCGGCTTCGTGAACCCTTTTATGGGCCCCGGCGGCCAGTACGGCAACTGCTGGTGGGAGCGCGACACGGCGTTGACGCTGTCAGGGTACAAGTGGATCGACCAGAAGTTTGCCGAGGGTGTGCTGGACAATTTCGGCCTGGTGCAGAAGCCTAACGGCCGCATCCCGCTCTGGGGCAACGACCGGGTGGGTGATTACGACGAGGAGCTTAGCGCCATACCTGTTATCTTCGAAGTGGCTCTGGGAGTGATGAAACGGTCGGACGATCCGGAGTTTATTGACCGGACCTACGGCATGCTGGCGCGGTATCTGGGCTGGTGGCTGTCTGACGTCAAGCGGGACAGGGAGAGCGGCCTGGTCTGCGGCATTTTCGAAGAATCGGACCCCAGTGACTTCGCGGAGCAGTTGACGGCGGCCCAGGTGGATCTCAACGTGCAGGTCTGCGTGGGAGCTGACGTGCTCAGGGAACTGGCAGAATATTTAGGCAGGAACGACGACGCCGAGAAGTGGCGCGGAATTTTCGAAACGGTAAAAAACGCCATAAACACTTATATGTACGACCCGTTGACCGGGGGATATTACACGTATTTCGTAAAAGAAAAACGGCTGCAGACCAAGCGCGTGTATAATTCCATGCTCGACACTTTCAAGCGGGGGATCGCGCCGGAGGAGAGGCGGAAGGCGCTGATCGGCTTTATGGAGGCGCCGGAACATTTCGACCTGCACGGCAGATACGCCCTGGTCACCGCGTCGCATTCGTCGCCGGAATATCAGGAAACCGTGGGAGTCTATAAAGGCTGGACCAGCTGGTCGGGCAACATCTGGACGTTCCGCAACGAAATTATTGCCACGGGCCTCCGTGAAGCGGGGGAGCGGGAGTTGTCCGCCGAACTGGCATATAAGACGGTGACGGAATTTTCGGGCAATTACGCCGAGTTCCTGAGCCCTTCCACCGGCGAAGGCCACGGTGTCAAGCGGTACGGCTGGACGGCTTCCCAATATATGGAGCTGATCATCGAAGAGATCTTCGGCATTTCGGACAACCACTTTACAGGCGAGATCGGCGTCCGTCCCAACATCCCGAAGGCATTGACGGGAATCCCGATATCGATTTCCGGCGTGCCGGTGGGCGCGGGGGAAAACAAGGGGCTGCTTTGCGTGAAGGCGGTCAGGAACGTCGACGGTTCGGCAGAAGTAGAGCTGCGGCTCGAATGAGGCGCGGACGACGGGCGTAGAAATGCGGCAACGGCAAAACGCGCGCATGATGCGCGGATGCGGACGTAGCGCACAGATGCGGGCATAACGTAAAGATGCAGGCATAACAAATAGATTTGAAAAACGGGAGGACAACATTTTATGAAGATCGCGGTTCAGACAGGCGGCATCACCGAAAGATTCGGATGCGACGAAGGTTACAGGATAATAAAAGAAGCAGGATTCGACGCAGTTGACGCGAACCTCGACCACCTTTTCAGGGGAGGAGACATCAGGAAAAAGCTGCGTTCGCCGCTTTTTGACGGTCCGGAAGAGGATATGCTGGCTTTCTGCGACCAGTGGAAGAACGCCGCTTTAAAGTACGGCATCGACAATTACCAGGCCCACGCTCCGTTCCCCTCTGCCGTGCCCTTCGATCCCGACGATCCGGATTACAACGAGTATCTGATAAAATGCCTGGAGAAGACTATACAGTGCTCTGCCTACATCGGCTGCCACCGCCTGGTCATACATCCGTTTTTCTACGGAATGCCCGCCAAAAAGAGCCCTGAGGCAGAGTGGGAGCAGAATATCTACAGCTACTCGAAACTGATCGATGCGGCGAAGCGGTACGACGTTATCATCTGCCTCGAAAACATGTTCGAATCCCGGGGCTCGAAGATCTATAAAGCCTGCTGCTCCGACATAGAAACGGCATGCAGGTATATTGACACGCTCAACGATATCGCCGGGGAACGCCGGTTCGCTTTCTGCCTTGATACGGGCCATCTGATCCTGGTGAGCGAAGATATTTACGAGGCAATGACGATGCTGGGCGGCCGCATCGAGGCGTTTCACGTGCACGACAACAACGGCGTCCGTGACCAGCATCTGGCGCCTTATATGGGCATACTGGAATGGAACCGCTTCGTGGAAGGCCTGGCAAAGATCGGATTCGACAAGACGCTGAGTTTCGAGACTTTCAACGTCTGGAACGTGGTGGACAACGAGCTTTGCCCGGATCTGCTGCGATTCATCGCCAAGGCCGGAAGGATGTTTGCCAGAAGGGCGGAGGAGATAAGGGCCAAAGGCTGAGCCGGAGTTGTAAGAGCCGGTGTATTTAATGGCCGCGGCCAGATAACGGAAATAAAAAAGGCCCGAGAAAAAGAGCGGCGCCGCCTCGCAGATCGCGAAGGGGCGCCGTTTTCGTAACGATTCAGGCGGGCCGGGAATTACGGCTCGTAAGTCACGGTGTGGTCCGCAGGCATCTCGCCCGTGCCGGTCCAGATCGCGATGTTGTCAACGGTGCCGACGATGCCGTTGCCGGGCTTGAGGCAGACGGCTTTGCCCTTGAGCAGCTGATAGATGTTCTGTGCATTGCCGTTGGGGGAGGGCTGGCTGACTTTTATGAATTCGGCCATTTCGGCGGTCTTCATATATATGGTGGGAAGCCCGTTTTCCCTGACGATCCTGATGGTCACGGTAACGTCTTTAAAGTTATCGATGCTTTCGTCGTTGTCGATCTCGCCCTCGATGCCCAGCAGCTTGTATGCGATGGTAGAGCCCTTCTCGTTGGTGTTCTTCCTGGCGGCGTAAAGGTTGACTCCCTCGTCGTTGTGATCGTAGGTGAACCAGGTGTCCTGGTAGTGGACCTGGCTGTTGCCGTAGCCCGCGATCCTGAAGTGATATGAATTGTACCCTTCAGAGTCGTACTCGGTGATAATGACGATGTATCTCTTGAAGTTTCTGGAGGAGTTGTAGGTGACGTCGTACTGAAGGGTGTAGCTTCCGGTCTTGAGGGCCCGGTCCATATATGCGTCGTCAAGCATCATAACGTAGGAGTCGTTGTCCGAGGTCTCTTCGGTCTCCCAGTAATTGTCGACAACGAGCGCGCCGTCCTTTATAGCTAGGCCGGCGGTCCAGTCGTTGGGCGCTCCGTCGCTTTTGTTCAGCAGTTTCCAGCCCAGCGCCTTTACAGTGGCCATGGTCTCTGACACGTCGCCGTAGGAGGAGAAATCTTCATAGTAGATCATAGTGCCGTCTTCCGGCAGGGGCCTGTTGTCCGGCGTGGGAGCTTCCGTGGGAGGCACTTTCGTAGGAGGCTCGGTAGGCGCGGCAGTGGGAGGCACGTCGGTGGCGGCAGGCGCTTCTGTCTTGGTTCCGGGCTTGTCCGTGACGACGGTCAATCCTCCTGTCTTTTTAGGTTCTTCCGTGCCGGCGGTGCCGCAGGCGGACAATAAAACTATAGCCAGTACAAATAAAACGACCGGCAGCAATCTGTACTTATTTTTCACGTTAAAAACCTCCGCTTATCAAAACCGGGAATTATCGTGATTCGGATTTTATCACATTCTGCCGGATCAGTCAAAAAACGCTTTTCAGTTATGCCGGGCGGGGGGGAAAGCTCCAGCTTTTGCCGTTCCCTATTATGGTGGTTTTAGTGTTGACGCTGTTTCGGAACCGGTTCCTCTGGATCTTAAGACAAATTCCGAAGTGCCGAATTCACAGTTTGATTTGGCGCGTGCGGGGCAAAACCAAAAGTCGACGATTGCTCTCCGTATGAGGCCAATGCCGCTGCTCAGAAATAGATTGTTTTAAGCTTAATTAGTCTTTTTTATTTCCAAAGCCAATTGACTAATTGTGTTGTGCATAGCGCTTAGGGAAACGTCATCTGCTATATGAGTTTGTTGATGAAGACGCTATCGAAACCTATGGATATAATGAATAGTTCCACTTCTTAGAGCCCGATGCACGCGGCGTGGAACAGTAACAAAACTCCTGCGGGGAATGCTTTTTTGGCCAACTGAACTGTGGGCATGAAGCCATATTCTCTCAAAAGCTGCCGTTTCGGTCTATTCCTTCAGCTTTGCTTCCAGGCGCCCCATGATCTCCTGATACGCCTCTTCGACGCCGCCCAGATCCCGGCGGAAGCGGTCCTTATCAAGTTTGCGGCCAGTTTCGGTGTCCCAGAGCCTGCACGTGTCGGGGCTGATCTCGTCCGCCAGCACTATAGTGCCGTCCGGGAGCCTGCCGAATTCCAGCTTGAAATCCACCAGCGTCACGCCGCACTCCGCCCAGAAAGATCTGAGCTCGAAATTGATCCGGAAGGCGTACTCTGTAATGGTATCCAGCTCCTCTTCCGTGGCAAGTCCCAGCGCCAGCGCGTGGTACATATTAAGGAGCGGATCTCCCAGCTCGTCGTTTTTATCCGAAAACTCGATGGTCGGTACTTTAAGTATGGTGCCCTCGCTGACGCCGTAATGCTTGGCGAATGATCCCGCGGCAATATTTCTGACGATCACTTCCAGCGGCACGATCTGCACCTTTTTCACGAGGGTGTTGCGGTCGTCAAGTTCTTTTACGTAGTGCGTGGGGATGCCCCGTTCTTCCAGGAGCTTCATCAGGGCGTTGCTCATTTTGTTGTTGATGACGCCTTTCCCGGCGATCGTGCCCTTTTTCAGTCCGTTGAACGCCGTCGCGTCGTCTTTATAAGACACGATGAGCAGTTCCGGATCGTCGGTGGCGAAAACCTTTTTTGCTTTTCCTTCGTAAAGCTGAGCGCCTTTGACCATAACAGATACCTCCGTTATAAAATTGAGAAAAGCGCCCCTGAATCATAAATTCTGAGACGCCCTTGCCTTCGAAATTGCGGGGGAAGGATTTGAACCAACGACCTCCGGGTTATGAGCCCGACGAGCTACCAGCTGCTCTACCCCGCGATATATATCGCCGCTTTTTCCGGCGGCAACGCGTATTATAGCAGAGTGTCCGGGACAATGCAAGCGTTATTTTTTCGGCTTTCTTGTTTTTTCGTCCGACGAAGCAGCCGAAATTAGCTGTTGCGTCAATTGCCCGGACGGCGTATAATCTATCACGGACAAATTGTCCGGAATACGCCCCGGCGGCCGGTGCCGCAGGGGAGCCCGGAGGAAAGGAGCGCCGGACGGTGGGGGAATTGCCGTATCTCGATCTGTATAACTGTTATATATGCATAGACCTTAAGTCGTATTACGCCTCTGTCGAGTGCGTTGCCCGGGGCCTGGATCCGCTTCGGGCGAACCTGCTGGTGGCGGACGAGTCGCGGTCGGATCAGACGATATGCCTGGCCGTGTCGCCTTCGCTGAAGGCCATCGGGGTGCCTGCCAGGCCGAGGCTGTTCGAGGCGAAGCAGAAGATCCGGGAGTATGAGTGCGAAAGCGGAAAAAAGGTGGAATATATAGTGGCCGTGCCCAGGATGGCCGAATACGAGCGCATTTCGGCTCAGATATACTCCATATACCTGAAATACGTGTCTCAGGAGGACGTTCACGTGTATTCGATAGACGAATGTTTCATAGAATGCACCGGATACCTTCATTTTTACGAAAAAGCCGCCGCGGCCGCCGGGGTGCATCCCGCCAGGCAGATGGCCGTCACTATGATAAGGGACGTGCTGAAGACCACGGGGATCACCGCCACGGTGGGCATAGGGACTAATATGTACCTGGCTAAAATAGCCATGGACATAGTGGCTAAAAAAGCTCCCGCGGACGGCGACGGGGTGCGGATAGCGGAACTGAACGAGGACTCGTATAAGTTCCTGCTGTGGGACCACCGGCCTCTTACGGACTTCTGGCAGATCGGCCCGGGCAAGGCCCGGCGGCTGAACCGCGCCTATATGTTTACGATGGGGGATATCGCCGAAAGGTCGCTTACGGACGAGGAGTACTTTTACAAGACGTTCGGGATAGACGGGGAGATCATCATCGACCACGCCTGGGGGATCGAGCCGGTGACCATGCGGGACATAAAGGAGTACAGAAGTTCCGGGCGCAGCCTGTCCAACGGCCAGGTGCTGCCGCGGCCGTACCGATACGATGAGGCCAGGCTGGTGCTGCACGAGATGGCGGAGGCGCTGTGCTGCGATATGTTCGCGAAGCGGCTGGTCTCTCACTGCTTCGGCTGGTGGGTGTCCTACGATTATAAGAGTCTGGAGGTGTTTCCCGAGTACGACGGGCCGCTGTCCATAGATTTCTACGGCCGCCTGCATCCGAAGCACGACCACGGCACAGTGCGGCTCAGGGACGTGACCAACGAGCCCGGTCCGGTGCTGGAGCCCATGCTCAGGCAGTTCGACGAGAAAACGGACCACAGGCTGCTGTACCGGAAGCTGGGAGTGACTGCGGACGAAGTGCACGAGGACACGGGCTTATTGAGGCTGGATCTGTTCGGCGCCGCCGTCGCCAGGGAGCGGGAAAGGGCGATCCAGGGAGCCATGTTCGAAGTCCGGCGCAGATACGGTGCCAACGCGCTTTTCCGCGGCATGAATATGCTGGAGGGTGCCACGACGCTGGAGCGCAACAGGCAGATAGGCGGACACAGAATGTGATTCGGAAAGAGAAGACCAATATGGAATATACGAAATACGCAAGATCCGGCGCCGTAAAAAGAGGCTCCGGGATGCCGGGGGAAATGGATATGCCGGCGAATTTCAGATACAAAGAGGCCTTCCTCGCGGGAAGGCCTCGGCACGGTAAGTTCGACGTTTTTTCGTCCAGGCATCCGTCGATGCCCGTGGGCCGCAGGGCGAAGATCTTCGCTCCTTTCGACGCGCTGAAAGGGTTCAGCGAGGCGATAGCCGAACAGGCGGCGTGGTCGTGATCAGGCTTTTTTCTTCCTGCCGGTGACCACTACGACTACCATCGCGGCGACGGCCAGCAGGGCCACGGCAACGGGAATGATGATGAGGAGCAGATTGGCGGAGTCTTTATTGCGTATGACTTTGCCGCTTTCATCCAGTTCGGAATCGTTGGTGACGACGTAGGAGTACTTGAATCTGCCGCCGGGGGCAACGTCGCCGGACACGTAGAATTCCAGTATGTCGCCGCTGTAATCCGTGTAGATCCACTCTCCGTCGGCGTTCTGCGTTCCGGTATCTTCAAGGTCGTGGACGTTGTCGGTCCAGGCGAAGTTCACGGTGTAATCCTTGCCGCTGACTCCGATATCGGACTTTTTGACCTTGACCGTCATATACCTGCCGTCCACTTTGTACTCGCAGTCGGCGATCTTCTCGCTGGCGTATCCGTCGCCGGTGAAGCGTTCGAGCACGACGGTGTCCGCGGAAGCGGCGGATTTGTTGATAATGAAATCGAATGTGTTCCAGCCGGCGTTCTGCTGGTCGGAATCGATGTAAAGGTTCATCCAGAGTTTATCAGTGTAGGAGGTGATATCGTCGCGGCATTCCACGCGGAAGTAGAAATAGTCGTTGTCCCGGGCGATCTGGGAGCCGATTATATCGTTGCGGCCGGAAAATTCCTTGTATTCGATCCTTCCGTAGCCCAGCGTGTCGCGGTCGCCGGTGTTGCCGATGTAGGAAGCGTAGTAGGGGGCAACGCCGCTCCAGGCTTCCTGGGAGGCGTTCAGGTCGATGGCAACGGGATCGCTGGGTGTGGGGATCGGCCTTGCGCCTTTGAATTTGCGCACGTAGTTTACGAGCAGATAGTAGTAATGGTCTTGCAGGTCTCCTCTGGAAGGTTCGATATCGCGGCTGTTCTCGTCGTTGAACTGATCGGGGAAAGCGTTCTTGACGCCGCCCCACTCGTCGTAGCGTCCCACGATGAGTTCGTTCCAGCCGGTGACGAATATGACTTTGGGATCGAGGGTAAGCGCGTAATCGAACTGCTCGATGAAGTTATATCCGTAAAGCTTTGAATTCTCTTCGCCCAGGTGAGACTGGTCAAGGGTATAGGAGCGGCCGGTGTTGTGCGCGCCGTTCATAGCTGAAAGCTTGTGGGTGGTGTAGTCGTGGTTCTGGGCGATGCCCACGGTGACCTGCTCGACTTTTCCGGCCTGAGCATCTTCGGCGCTGGCGTAATAATAAGCCTGAGGATACATGGAGAGCCAGCCCCAGGAGCCGTACATCGTATCGGAATCCTCGGTGATGTAGCCGGGAATATTGCGGCGGTAGGTGAAATAACTCATGATGTTGGCATCCATCGGGTTGCTTGACTGGAGCTTGCCGGGCCATGCCATAAGCATAGGCTTGCCGTCCCAGTAGAACCAGAGCTGCTGATATTTCTTGGACTTGTAAATGTCGGTGAACAGCAGCTGAAGCTGGGATCTGGCGGCTTCGGAAGCGCTGAAGGGAAGCATGAACGAGACTTTGGGAGTCTTGACGCCGTCCTCCATCGCCTGGGCCCAGGCGGCGTAGAGCTGCGTGTAGCACTCGCGCCATGTCTCGGTGCCGTTGGTGTTGTCGGTGAATATGGCGTCAACGCCCGCGTTGGCCAGAAGTTCGGCCTGGTGCCTCAAGACCCATTTGTCGGTGCCGACGTAATAGCCGTATATGGACTGGTTCCAGAAGTATGCGGCGCCGCTCGTGGGCCAGAGCGAATTGTTGTAATCGTTGATCGCTTCGGGATGTTCTTCGCAGAATTCCTGAAGGTTGAAAGGCGTCTGGCCCAGGTGGCTGGTGCTGTGCCAGGTCCAGAAGAACATGGCCACGGTCTTGTCTTCCTTAAGGTCGCCCACCTCCGCGTTGGTGAGGGAGACGCGGCCCAGTCCGTCGGTGAACACCCAGGTGTCAGGCATGACTTCGTGGGTGTAGATGAGGCTGTCTGCCGGGATCTCGAATTCCTTGGGCGGTTTCACGGCGACGTAGGTATCCGAGGCGCTGTCGCATTCTTTTACCGGCTCCTTGGTGCGGGAGGTAAGCGTGATGGTGAGTTCCATGTCCCATTCCTGCTCGACTCCCTCGTAGTAGCAGTAACCGAGAGATTTTTCGTTGGTATCGAAGGTGTAGCAGCCCGCAGAACCGGAGCACTCGTAGATCAGGAAGAGATACTCGCCGGCGGGGAGAGGGTCGTCCTTGAATTTCACCTGGTTTGTGGCGTTGTCACGCAGAACGAAATGCTTGGAGAAGAGGGGCTCCTGCTCCACGGTGTCGTCGAAGTTGTTTTTCCACTTGAAGACTCCAAGCGTGGCCTCCGAGTCGCTGGTCTCCCAGGTGGGCATATTGAAAGAGAAACCGACGAATTCGCCGTTAACGTTAACGCGCTGCCCCATCATTCCGTCGTCGTTGCCCACTCTCATCGGAGAGCGGTTTCCGACGCCGTAAGCCTGGTAGTTGTACGCCGCTAAAACGGAAGAACCCAGGTCGGCGAAGATGAACATTGCCAGCATTATTGCCGGAAGCATCAGAAGAAGGAAGTACTTGCGTTTCATAATGTCACCTCTGTGATCGTTGTGATAACCATAACAGCCGCGCCTTCGGACGAGACGCGTTATGCAGTTGCTTACGCCGGTTATTGTACCAAAAGGGAAGGGGGAATGTAAAGAATAAAAGAAGATTGGGATGCCATCAGGGGCCGGAGCCCGGCGGGAGAAGTCACTTTTTAATATTTCTCTCGTAGGGTTTGATGAGACATTTGCCGGAATTGCCTATAAGGTCGCGCCTTCCGGCGGTGATGAGCGCTTCCTTAACAAGCTTGTAGTTTTCGGGCCTGGAATACTGGATCAGCGCCCTCTGGAGCGCCTTTTCGTGAGGCGATGAAGCCGTGTATACGGGCTCCATCGTGCGGGGATCTATGCCCGTGTAGTACATGCAGGTGGATACGGTGGAAGGCGTGGGGTAGAAGTCCTGCACCTGTTCGGGGCGGATGCGGCGGTCTCTTAAATATTCCGCCAGCGCCACGGCGTCTTTCAACGTGGAGCCCGGATGGGAAGACATCAGATAAGGCACGGTAAACAGCTTCTTGCCGCTCTTCTCGGTGACGGAGCGGTACAGGCGGTCGAACTCCTCGTAGACGCCGTGCTCAGGCTTGCCCATATATTTAAGAACGTTGTCGGAAATATGCTCCGGGGCAACTTTAAGCTGGCCGCTTATGTGGTTCCGGGCAAGTTCTTCCAGCACCGCTTCGCATTCGGGATCTGCCAGCAGGTAGTCGAAGCGGATGCCGGACCTTATGAACACTTTTTTCACGCCGGGCACCCGGCGGAGCTTTCGAAGGAGGGAGATATAGTCGGAATGATCGGCTTTCAGCTGGGAGCAGGGCTTCGGGAAAAGGCACTGCTTGCCGCTGCAGGCGCCCCGGGTCAACTGCTTTTCGCAGGCGGGAGCCCGGAAGTTGGCGGTGGGACCTCCCACGTCGTGTATGAAACCTTTGAAATCCGGGCGGCGGACAAGTTTTTCCGCTTCCCGCATGATGGACTCGTGGCTTCTGGCCTGTACGATCCTGCCCTGATGGAACGTGAGCGCGCAGAAATTGCAGCCTCCGAAGCAGCCCCGGGATGAAGTTATGCTGAAGCTGATCTCAGAAGCCGCGGGGACGCCGCCGTCCTTTTCGTAACTTGGATGGTAGGCGCCTGCGTAGGGCAGTTCGTACACCGCGTCAAGCCCCGCCTGAGTAAGCGGGAGCGCGGGAGGATTCTGGACGATAAAGCAGTTTTCGTAGGGTTCCGCCAGCTTTTTGCCGCGGAAAGGATCCGTATTGTCGTACTGTACGGCAAAACTTTCGGCGTACCTGCGCTTGTCGGAGGCGATCTCCATAAAGGAGGGCAGCACGGTCTCCACGTCTTCGGGCAGCTTTTTGCTCTTGTAGACGGTGCCGCGCACGTTGGTGATCTCGTTTACCGGCTTTCCGGAGGCGAGAAGATCTGCTATCTCGCGGATCTGCCTTTCGCCCATGCCGTAGATCAGGAGATCGGCGCAGGAATCTATGAGGATGGAGCGCATGACCTTGTCGGACCAGTAGTCGTAATGGCCCAGGCGCCGCAGGCTGGCTTCTATGCCTCCGATCACTATGGGTACGTCTGGGAAGCACCGGCGGAGCATTTTGCCGTAAACGATGGTTGCCCTGTCGGGACGGAGGCCGGTCTTGCCTCCTGGTGAGTAGAAATCGGAGGGGCGGCGTTTTTTGGCCACGGTGTAATGGTTCACCATAGTGTCCATATTGCCGCCGCAGATAAGGAACGCCAGTTTCGGCCGGGGAAGCGCCTTAAAGGCTTCGTCGGTCCTGAATTCGGGCTGCGCCGCGATCATAACGGAGTAGCCTGCGGCTTCTACCACGCGGCCTATAAGGGCGTGGGCAAAAGAAGGGTGATCTACGTAGGCGTCGCCTGTGACGAATACGAAATCCGGAGCGTCGTGTCCCGCCGCCATGACCTCCTCGATATTCACAGGTAAAAAGCCTTGCGCCATCTCGGACCTCCGGTCAGAGTTTGAGCTCCAGCGTGTATTGCTGCGCCGTAAAGCCGCTGTTCCTGTAAAAAGCCAGGGCAGGGTCATTGCCCTCCCAGGCGTGGAGCGTGATATTGTAAAAGCCGTTGTCCCGGGCATACTCAGTGACAAAGTCCAGGAGCTTCGAGCCTATATGTTTGCCGCGGACGGACTCTTCGACGCACAGGTCGTCGATGAACATGGACTTCACAGGGTACGTTGCTCCGGTCTCAGGCTTGTCGAGCACCTTGCAGAAGCAGTGACCGAGCACGGTGCCGGTGACGCCGTCAACGCATACGAACACGGGGGTCAGAGGGTCTGCGATGATCTTTTCGATCTCTTCGCCGGTATATTTGGCCCCTACGGGCTTAAACAGGTCAGGGCGGATGGCGTTGTGCACCGCCAGCACCTGAAGAAGCAGCGCTGCGATGCCTGGGATATCCCGGGGCAATGCAGCGCGGACTACCATATTTTCAGCGGAAAGCGGGAGGCAGTTCGCGGTCAATTCGCGTCACCTCCGCTGCCGTCAGAGAAGCTGTTTTCGGATGCGTTAGAAGCTGTTCCTGCCTCAGGGACCTCGCCGGAACCGGCAGAGTCAGTCCCGCCACGGCGCTGTCCGGCGGCCTTTCGGAAGAGCCGCGCCTTCAGCGTTGCCAGCTTGCTGTCCAGCCATAGCTCTATCCGGGCCATTATATGTTCGGCTGCAATAAATCCTATAAAGGAGGTGCACAGCGCGATGACGGCTCCGCCTATAATGTCGCTGGGATAATGGACGTAGAGGTGGAGCCTTGAGATCATAATAAGTACGGAAAGGAGGACCAGAGGAAGCCCCTGCCTGCGGTTCACGTAAAACAGGGCCAGAGCGCCGCCCAGCGAAGCCATAGTGTGGCCGGAAGGGAAGGACTTGTCAGTCAGTTTATCCACGGCAAGATGGGACGCCATGAGGCGGATCACGTCGTAGGGGCGCTCACGGGCAACGGCATTCTTGATTATCAGATTGCCCACGATGAAGCCGATGGTGATGGCGATGAGCATTGCCAGGCCGCCCTTGCGGGTCTTCTTAAAAAAGAGCAGTATCGCCCCGAGGACAAGCAGAAAGATGCCGCCGTCTCCGAAGAAGGATATGAATTTCCAGAACCCGTCCGCGAAGGAGCCGCGGAAGGCGCTCTGGAGCCGGTCGAGCACTGAAATATCAAATGATTGCAAGCAGTCGATGAAGGTCATTTCCTTAGTGAATTCCTTTCATTGCATAGTGATATTTTGGCAAAAAAACGCTCCTGTGTCAATCATCCGGGCGCACTTGATTTAACCTTGGTTTTTGTGCCAGAATATTGCCGCGAAGACCGTGACGATCGGGGCACGGAACGTTACTGTTTTCAGGGAGGCGCTGCGTTGGACGACAGGGCGATGTTAGACCTTATCGTTTCGGGAGAGGAACGGGGGCTCAGAGAACTGGAGAAGGAATATTTCGACAGCTGTTTCGACGCTGCCCTTGAGGTCCTGCGCGGTCAAGACTCCTCCGGTTTCGACAGCGAGGAGTCGCTTCGGGCCGCAGGCCGTCAATGCGTTTTCGACGCTTTTATCAAGCTCTGGAACAACCGGGACAACATCGCTTCGCCGGAGGGCTTTCTTCCGCTGAGGGATTACTTGGAGAGGTCCGCTCGCAATATCGCCCTGGCGAAACGCACCGAGGCCTTGTCAGGAGAAGCCTGCCGGGACGAGCTTTCAGGCATCGGCGCCCCGATGGACCTCGGGGACGGGAGCGGCGGCGTCCGCCAGGCCGGTCTCGAAAACGCCGGCGGCGAGGAGAACATCGACAGCGAGAATAACTCCGGCAATGAGAATAACACCGGCGAAGCGAACAACTCAGACGGCGGCAAAAACACGGCAAATAAGAAAAAGCGCCGGAAGGTCATATTGATCGCTTCCGCCGCGATCGTCCTTCTGCTGGCAGTCACAGCCGTTGCCGCCATGCTGAATATAATAAAATCCGGGACGGGAAACGATCCGGCAGAAGAACACACGCATCACGAAGAAACAAAAGTCGAAATAGAAGAAGTTGACCCGGATGAGGAATATCGGGAGCTGCAGAAAGAGATCGAAGTCTGGCTCGGCGCCGACGCGACCGGATACGACGTGGAACAGATAAAGGCGGAATTGTCCGGGATCCCGGAAGCGCTCAAAACGGACGCAAGCCAGCACAATATGCTCAGGCACGCGGAGTTCGCCGGAGCGGATGAAATAGATTATTCGGCAAAAGAAGATCTTAAGACCCTCCAAAACCTGCTGAACACGGTGGGCACCGCGTTTTACGAGGGAACGTTCCAGCCCTGCGGGACGAAGCTCAGCATAACCGAAGACGGCCGTTTCTATTTCGAGAACGAAGTGGAAGTACAGGTCAGCCTGGACTGGGTAAAACCGAATTATTACAACACGGCGTATATGACGACGGTCAGGATCGGTCATTTCGGCACATGCCTCTGGCGGGACGATGGGACAGGCACCTATGGTAATAATTCTCTGTTGGCCTGCAGCGTCGAACGTACCGTGCTGATCCCCTTCAGATCCGCGGACGAACTGCTGGAACTCAATCCGGGGCTTTCTGATCTCCTTGGCGAATACCTGTTGACAACGGCCTCCCGGTCGACGGCAATGGCGTTCAACAAGAGAATAAAGGAAGCTCTGGCGCCCGAGACCGGCGAGAACGGCGGCAGCAGCGAAAGAGCCACTTACGACGTAGAGCTGCCATACGGCATTGCCACCGTAGAACTTAGAAAGACGGGCACGGGAGCGCACGACAGAACGCTCCGGGTAGACAGAGTGACCGACTCCGAAGGTTTTCAGAACACTTACGTTTACTCGATCGCCTCGGACTGGAAATATCATGACTATCTTTCGTCCTCATATTCCGGCGAGACCAGGCAGGTCACGACTGTTTCCATACATGTCTGGTTCCGGGCACAGCACGCAATATATCCCGAGCGGCATACCTCGGCGGCGATGACGGTCACCGACGGCGTCGTGACTTCTTTCGAACTTGGGGACTCTCCGGCTTCCGGCACGAAACGCCCCGCAGTCTCTATAACGCTTTCCGGAAAGAACCGGAATTTCGGAGGAGGCGTCACGGAACTCCTGGAGATAAGTTATTTAAAAATGTACTCCCAGAATTCCTCCCGGAATTCGGAGGGCCGCCGTTACGTGATCGACGGAGAATATAACGTGCTCGAAAGAGAGATATACCGCGACGGCAACGTCGTTTTTAGAGAAGAGATCGTTCCCCGTACCGTAAGGGTGGGATCGTGGCCGGATCTGACGTATACTGCCGATCCTCAGGAATACACGCGGCTCATGTGCGATCCAGGCGGTATCATAGAGCAGATGGAAGGCAGCGTATTTTCATTCGACAGGATCCATCCCAGCGTGAGACTGACCTGGAACCGCGCCGCCGACGGCGTCTGCCGGTGTGTCTTCGACGACGTCAACTCCAAACCCATAGCTATAGTCGACGCGGAATACGACGAAGGAGACTGGCGGCTGGTGTTTAAAGACGGCAAGGCAGGCAGCGCAGCGACGGGCTGGGTGCTGTTTTACGAAGGCGACCCATACCCCCGGTCCGGACAACCGAGCCCGCTGCCCTCCGTCAATTACGACCAGTTCAATGAAAACGCCGCCAGGACTCCTTATATGATGGTGATCTTCGAGGACCTGTCATGCTATCTGTACACCTTCGAAACGTTGACCGTTCCCATGCCCGGGCCTGCGTCTCCCGGTTCATCGATCTCGTTTACGGTCCAGGTCAGATATTACGGCCGGCTGGATTCGGACGAAGGGATCGCCACGTTGTCCCTCTACCGCGCGTTTTTCGTCGGGATGGCGGATATGACCTTTGAAACGCTTTACCAACAATACAGGGCGCTGATAGAATGGCTTGGTATGGACAACGCTCATTTCGGCGACTCCGGGCTGGATGATTTCACGAAAGCGGTTGGCAGCTACCTTACGGCCATAGTAGCAGGATACGACAATATCGAGGAGCCTTTCGAGCGGCTCTACGTAGATCTTTCGGCGGATTCGCTGTTGCTTGAGCCTGCGGGCGGAGAGTGAGGCATAAGTTTTGAACGACTTTGAAGTTTTACAACTTATAAATGCAGGAGACGAGCAGGGGCTCCGGGCGCTGGAGGAAAAATATTTCGGGCGCTGCAGGGACGCCGCGGCGGAAGTTCTGGCGGCAGGCGTGCAGAACGGCTTTGGCGCGGGCGACGGCGGCGACAGCGGCGCCAGCGGGTTCGGCGGCGTCAACGGCGGTTCCTCAGCCTCCGGCTCGGGCGTCAACGGCGGCGCGCTCGCGGCCCAATGCGTTTTCGACGTCTTTATGAAGTTGTGGAACGGCAGGGACGATATCGATCCCGCCGCGCTGGCTCCGGGGCTGGGAGACCTTCTGGAAAGCCGGGCCCGGGACCAGGCACGCTCGAAAGCCGTTGACAGGATCGACGGCCTCGCGGCTCAAGGCGCCGCAGCAAACGGGCTGTTCGCCGGAGGAGCGCCGCTCTTTGGGGGAGCGCCGCTGATCGACGGCAGCGCCATAATCCTTGACGGAGAAGAAAGCCATGACTCCGGCGGCATTGACGGGGAAGACCCGGACAGAGCTGCAGCTGCGGGCAAAAACGGCGATACTAAAAAGTCCGAAAGCGACGACGGCGGCCGGGAAGATCCCGGCGGCGGAAAAGGCCGGGGCATCAAAAACAAAAAGAAACTCATTGTCATCGCCTCGATCGCCATTGTGATCCTGCTGGCCGCCGGAGCCGTTGCCACCGTGCTTTCCGTAAAAAAGCACAGTTCCGGAGATCTGCCGCCCGGGCAGTCGACAGACGGCCCCGCCGTGATCGATCCTGAAAAAGAATACGAAGCGGTGATGAATGACGTTGAAGCCTGGCTCGGCGAAAGCTACTCCATTTACTCAGTGGAAGACGTCGACGTAAAGCTGCCGGAGATACTTGAAAACCGCCTCGTTCACTCCACTTTAGGCACCGTAATAGCAATAGATTCGACTCTCGATTCCACAGGCACCTTAACAGGCGTGGGCTCCGGTTACACGGGCTCTGTTACAAACTCGATCGACGACAGGATCTTAGACCTCGTATCCACAATGATCTCATATTATGACGCGGCGACTTACTCTGTGTTCGGCAAAGAGATCCGCCTCGGGGCTGACGGCGCCTATTATTACGAAAGCGAAGTTTGGATCGTTGACAACGGCAGCAATTATCCGAGCTTTTCTCCTTTGTCCGCGGGACAGATCAGATTCCGCGTAAAAGTCGGGCATTTGGGCACGTATGAATGGGGAGATTACGGCGGTTCCGGCCGTTACGGCACCGGACGCCTCCTGTCCCTCACGGAAGCGATGACGGTCCTGATCCCGTTCGTTTCGGAAGAAGATTTCTACACGCTGAACCCCCATTATTCCACCTCGTCCATTTCCTACGCAGTGGATTCCGAGACAGGCGAACTGCACTCATATTCGACGCAATTGACGGACGTGGGCAGGATAAACCGGGAAATAGAAAAGCGGTTTGCGACTCCTGCCGATTATACCAAAACGCCCTCCTACGACGTTGCCCTGCCCAGTTCCATACGCAGCGCGCAGCTGGCAAGAACGGGGTACAACAGGCTGCGCATAGAGTCCGTGACCGATTTCCTCGGCAATACCAATAAATATTACTACCGCCTGGAGCCCTGGGTGCCTGACTCGCCGGACGTCGACAGCGGCCTGAATCATATCGAGCTCAGGACCGACCTGGAAAACCAGCACGGATCGGGCGGCGCGGCATCTCAATTGTACGCTATAGTGCTTGTGGAAAACGGAAAGATCAGCGCCATCGGTTACAGCGAAAAATTGACGTCCGTAGAAAAAGGGTATAGCGACCAGATCGAATTGACCACCGGCTTGACCAGGCCCCGGGACACTTCCGTGATCGCCGGGCCGATAGATACACTGTTTATTTCGGCCATAAAATACTCTTTCGAAAAAACGACCTACGGGATCGACAGTTCCTGGAACGTTCTATCTGAAGAATATTTCAACGGAGAAATCGTGGAATACAGGGAGACGGTCATTCCCGGGATCTCGCGCAACGACCCGCAGCTGTCGGAATATACGAAATACACTCATGAAGGCGGGATCCACTTCCAGATCGAAGGGTACGTATACGGTTCAGATAAAGCGAATCCGATCACGCGAAGGATCTGGTCGTACAATGAAGGTTCCTCTTACGGGGCCTGCTGCGTTTATAACGTGAAAGGATATTCCATCGCCATCGCAGAAGACGTTTTGTCGGAGGACGGTCAATGGGACTACCTTTACTACGACGGGGGCTTTCCGGTATACCACGACGTCGACTGGCTTCGGGAAAACTACGGAAGGGATGCTGCGTCAACCGGGCAGAGCGTCCTTTCGACCGTCGGTTATGATTACTTAAACATGAATGTGCTGCGCGAACCGGATATCATGGTAGTGAATATGGACGGATACCGCGGGACCACGTATAAGCTGTATACGAAAGAAAGGATCACGCTCAGGCTTCCCGGAGAAGTGACCGGCGCTTCCTCGTCGCTACCTATGATTTCTTTCACCGTGCAGGTATGCTATACCGGCCGCCTCGACCGGGACAACGGCGTCGCTACGATGACGTATGAAAATTCAGATTACGTGGGGCTCTCAGGCATTACCTACGACGCGCTTTTCGAGATCTATAGGACGAAACTTGACAAGGTGGAATACACCGATGAGAATTATTTCATCGACGCCATGTCGGTGTCCGATTTCCGGAAGGAACTGGACAAATACCTGTCAAAGATGATCAACAATGCCGAGCAGCAGGACGAGCCCTTCGAATGGCTGAAAGTGGACCTTTCGGCGGAGGGGCTCAGGCTGATGCCTCTGGATCCGGAGTTCTGATATCTTCTTTATCAGCGGCAGCCCCGTTTTCTTCCGCAGAAGCTTCGGCTTTTTCCGCCGAGACCTCGCCATTATCAGCAGACGCTTCGGCTTTTTCCGCGGAAGCCGCGGCTTTCTTTTTCTTCCTCTTTTTAGCTATAACGGTCGCCGTCACCAGCAGCGCAATGAGGAGCAGCGCGCAGGCGGCAGCTATAATGATCGCGGTCCAGTTAAGCGGCCCGGCGCCGTAAGTCACGGCAGCCACGGTGAAATTGCCCCCGTCATCCAGCACGGCCCGGAGCGTTACGGTATGTGCGCTGCCGGTGCCCAGCGCCTTCATATCCACGGTAACGTAAAAGCCGTTGCAGTCCCGGCAGTCGGAGTACGATCCCATATTTGCCGTATAGACGTCGTCCCTGAAAACGGGATAGACGGGATACCACAGCCCGTCGTCGATCCTGACCTCGAATCCGATAAGGCCCCGGGCAACGCACCAGCCGTTCAAAACCAGGGAGTCGGAGCGGAAAGGCGAATAAGGGGCGTTAAGGTAGTTGACGCCGTCGGAATCGGTCAACATTGCCGGCGATTCTATATACGAATTTCTCCTGATATATTCCGGCGCTCCGGCGATCGTGAGGCTTGCGCTCAGCTCCTCAAGGCCGGATTCGTACACCGCGAACACCTCCAGCTTGTCTCCCTCGGCAATATCATTCAGCGGCACTGTCCCTTTGTATGCGTTGACGGGGCTGAGGCCGGAAAGGTGGTCGAACCCGAAGGCGGGCGCGGTAAGTTCGGAGTAGTAAAGGGCGTCAAGCGAGACCGCTTCGCCTCCGTTGACCCTGTATCTGAACCCGGAAAGGGGCTCGGAAGCCAGCACGTAGCCCGTGAGAACGAAATTGTCCGCCGCCAGATCCACGTAGCAGGTCCCTTCGGCGGCGCCGTCGGCTTTCATCAGGGAAGCGGGCCCGGAAACGCCGTTGACCGTACGCGGCAGGCCATTGTCCGCCCCGTCGATCAGCGCAGCGTCTTCGATATATTTGTACCGCACGATCTTGTACTTGTTCCTGTCGATCTTGTTCTGCAGGTCAGAAAGCGTGCCGCATATGCCGTCGCGGCCAAAGGTGCGGATCACGATGATGTCCGGAGTCTGCTCGATGGTCACCACGTCCCTGATCTTGCCGCCCTTGCTCTCGTACACCACGTCGTAAACCATTATCACGTGGCCGGAATCCGAAGAATTCAGCAGGTCTCCGGGGCGGACGAGCGACAGATCGGTGCCGTTCACCGGGAACAGATCCGTGTCCGCTCCAATGGCGGCGGTGGTGTGGCGGCTTATGCCCAGGGCGGCGGAAACGAACCCGCTGCAGTCGTTAGAATAGTAGGGTGAGTACCAGATGGGGCCGCCGTGGTCCGTGTAATACCAGGTGTTCAGACCTCTGGAAGTGTAGATGGAATTATCGGGATCGGACAACGCCGCCAAAAAGTCTGATACGGTGGTCTTAGTCCCTACGTAGCGCCCTTCGTGCACCGGCTGCCCGTAAGGTATGCCGCGGTATGTGCGTCCCGCCGAAAAGACGTGGTAAGTTTTTGCGGAAGTGCCCCAGGCGTATACGTCGGACAATGGCGTCCAGAACGTGTCGTACATATAAAGAGCGTTGCGGAGCACGTTTTTTACGCCGTCTGAAAGGGGCTCCCGGTATCCCTGCCAGGCCGTGGAGCGGTCCGACGAACGGGCGGACAATTCGGATGATGCGCGGCCGCCGGAATTCAGGGCCGTTACGGCAAGCGCGGCGCACAAGAAGGCCAGAACGACCGGCAGGACGGCGGCGGCAACGCGTGTTGACGGGCGGTTTTTGCGGCGGCAACTGTTCAAAGCGGCGTTTTTCATAATCCAAGTATCCTTTCGGCGTTCTTGCCCAGTATTGCCTCCGTCATGGCGTCGGACAGCCCAAGATCCTTCACGTATCCGGCGGAAACGGAGGGGTCCTCCCAGGGGCAGTCGCTGCCCAGCATGATATTGTCCCGCGGGTGCTTCGCGATGATGCGCCGGGCCAGGTCCGGATCCAGCTTCATCGTGGCGGCCATTGCCGTGTCGAAATAAACGTTCTCCAGCCCCGCCAGGTATCTGAACACGTCCTCCCAGAGCATGAGGCCTCCGAAATGGGCGAAACACATGCGCAGGCGGGGGAAAGCCTTTGCCACTTCCGCGGCCTTTTCGGGGAAGCAGTGGATATGGTCCGGGCTGTAGCAGTCCCAGCCGGAATGGAATGTCACGAACAGATCCAGCTCCTGAAGCGCCTCGTACAGAGGCCACATGCGCTTCTCCTCCACTTTGAACTCCTGATAATCAGGGTGGAATTTGACGCCCCTGAGCCCCAGCTTTTTGGCACGGACGAGCTCGTCAACGGCGTCGGGGCTGTCGGGATGCACCGATCCGAAACCCACCAGCCTGCCGCCGGACGCCTCGTAAAGCGCCGCGGCCGTGTCGTTGATGGTGCGCTCCTGTCCGGGTCGCGTGGCAATATTGAGGCACACGGAAAGGTCGATGCCGTTCTTGTCCATTTTAGCCAGCGTATCTCCCACGGTGCCGTCGGTGAAAGGCGCGATCCCGGAGATCACGGCCAGTTTGCCCACCGCTTTCGGCGCCACCTTGTCCGGAAAAGTATGTACGTGAAAATCGATGATCATACGTTCTGCTCCAAATTGTCCCTTATCCTGCCGGTCACAGGAGAACACGTTGTCCGCTCCCGCGACCTGCCGTATCCCGCCATATCCTGCCATATCCCGCAGCCTGCGCTCACCAGATGAACGGAATGACTTTATATTTGACCCGCTGCTTATATTCCGGATACCCTTCAAGTCCCTTTTCCAGCACTGCTTCCTCGTTCCTGATCCTGAGCGCGATTATGGGAATATACAGAAGCATGATCGCCAGCGAGATAGGGGAGCCCAGCACCAGCGGCATGGCCAGGAACAAAAGCAGCGTGCTCATATACATAGGGTGCCGCACGATCCCGTACAATCCCGTGTCGATCACTTTCTGGCCTTCCTGCACTTCTACCGTCCGGGCAAGATAAGCGTTCTCCCGCAGGACTTCGGCGTACAGCGCGTACGCGGCAAGGAACACCACCGCGGCAATGATACTGGCCCATAAGGGCAATACGAGCCACCTGAACCGCCAGTTCAATCCGGCAACGATGAATGCGGCGGCAAACGTCAACCCGCTGAGGGCCAGCACTGCTTTCTGTTCCTTTTCTTTCTCCCTGGCGTCCAGCCGCTTCCGGAGCAGTTCCGGGGCCTTGAACATCATAACGATCCCCGCAATAAACATCGGCACGAACAGGATGGCCATAAGCAGCCATCCCTGAGCGTAGGCAAGGGACCAGGCGGGCAGGAATATGAGCAGCCCCACCAGCGCGAACCCCAGCAGAAATTTCGCTATTGCCTGAAAGAAAAGTTTCGTATCCATAAAAAAGCGCCCTATCGCCCTATGTTATTTTATTTTATGTTGCTTATGCTGCCTGTGTTTCGCTTGCAGCACCGGCCGCGTGGCGCCGGAGATCATCTCTTTTTGTAGAGCACCAGTTCCGGATCCGCCCCGTCGCGCCCGTAGGTGCAGACGAGTATGAAATCCACGTTGGCCAGCACGCCGAAACAGCGGCCTTCGCCCTGCTCAGGCTCCAGCTGGGTGCCCAGATACGTTGTCCCGTCGTCAATAAATTTGGCTTTCGCGCCGCCGGGGAGAGGGTATTCGAGATTGACGTACTTTCCCACAAGCGCGCTCAATTTGTCAACTTTCGGCATGCCTTTAATGTTGAGAGCGTTGATCTCGTCGACCAACTGCCGCTTGAATGCTTCGAACTTTCCGCCGTCCGCCAGCTCGCCGTGGTTTTTCCAGTATTTCAGCTGGGGCAGCCGCTGCTTCATGTATGACCGGGCCTGTTCCTCGGTAAAACCGTCAACGGCCATATGTTTGACGCAAACGTCGATCAGCTCGTCCATGTCGCTGTATGTGTAGTTGCCGTCGGCATAGCACCATTTGCAATAGTCCTCGTTCAGCGACCCGTCTTTGTTTCGACCGATCAGATCGTCCTCCAGGGGCATGCCGCAGCATTGACAGAAGAGCTGGCGGGGAGTGCCCAGCAGCGTATTGATAGATACGTTGAACAGGCCGGAGAGCAGCTTCAGCGTCTCGGTGTTCGGCACGGTCTCGCCGTTCTCCCAGCGCGACACCGCCTGCCTGGTCACGAATACTTTTTCAGCCAGCTCGTCCTGCGAAAGGCCGGCTTTCGTTCTGAGTTCGTAAATTACGTCTTTAGTGTCCATGTCAACACCTCCTGAGGATGATTTTATTATGCGCGCCGGCGCCGGGCAAGCAACCTGCTGTTGCTGGAGGAGGGTCAATGCGGCTTTAGGCTATATGCAGCTTCGCGACGCCCGGCGGATGCTTCGTATGGCATCCGGCCGGCAACAGCGGTATCACGGGACGATCGCAGGTCAACCGCAGTATTTACCGCGTCCTGCCGTCGTCAGCACGGGCAACCAGCGGTCCTCCTAATCTTACAACAAATCCCGCCAAAAAGCACGCCTTATTTGCGTACCGTACGTGCAGCGAAATCGAGGCCCTGCGGCCTCAGCTAAATTCAGCTGCGCCGAGAGATGTTCATTCTTTGAGTGAGTGATAATCGCCTGACGGCGATTGATATTGCGCGTGGCGCAGTGATATTCGCCTGACGGCGAGTGATATTCACCCTTTGGGTGAGTGATAATCGGCTGAAGGACGAGCGAGAACTGCTTCCTTCGCTCATACCAAGGACTTTGCTCTGTCTCGAAGTGGGAGGCGAGGAAAAAACGCCCAGAATTTACCACTTACCCCGGATCCTTTGGCGTTTGGAAGGAAGCGGCGCTGCCTCTGAAGCCGCGAAGAGCGAGAAACACCCATATTTTGCCGTTTGTCTCGATTTTCCGGGCGTTTTGGAAGAGGCGGCGCTGCCTCTGAAGCCGCAAATGAGCGAGAAACGCCCAGATTTTGCCCCTTTACCCGGATTTCTTGGCGTTTGGAAGGAGGTTGCACCGCCCGACAATAAAAAATGAGCAAGAAACGCCCGGATTTTGCCCCTTGACCCGGATTTCTTGGCGTTTGAGAAGAAGCGGCGCTGCCTGACAGCTTAAAATGAGCGAGAAATCAAATCCACCTTCGCTCATCCGCAGGACGAATTTAGCTGAAAGCCATCGGCTTTCAATTTAGCTGCCGCAAAGCGGCAATTTCGCTCACCCGCAGGGTGAATTCAGCTGATCGAAGGTCAATATCGCTCACCCGCAGGGTGAATTTAGCTGAATCCTGAAAAAAAGACAAACCATCAGGATTCAATATCACTCCGCGCAGCAGAATCTCACTCCCCCCTGGCACAAAGCTCTTCGTCCTTGACAAATCCGGCCGCGGCAGATAGAATTAACAGCGGACCTTAGCGTAAACTGAGAGACAGGCAGAAAATCCCGGAACTCGAAAAAACAAGCCGGGAATTTCATGAAAGGGGAACGCGAATCCTATGAAACGAATAATTGTATTGACGCTGGTGGCGGTAATGATGCTGACTGCCGCATGGGGATGCTCCGTGGACAAGGGCGGCGACAACAACAAGGCGACCGCAGAGCCCGCAGAAGAGGTCATCTGGAGATACTCCGGACCGTACTCCGACGTTGACGGAGCGTATTACGCCGTCGACGATCTGGGGCGCGTTGTCACCACGGATGCCGAAGCGGGACAGCTCAGAGACAGGAAAGTGGGTATTTTCTACTTCCTGTGGCAGGGTCAGCACGGCACCGACGGACCTTACGATAACTACAAGACCGTGCTCAACGATCCCGACGCCATAAAGTCTGAAAAGAACTGGGTCAAGGCGGGAGGCGGCGGCGTTGGCGCGCACCACTTCTGGGGCGAACCCATGTTCGGTTATTACACTTCCAACGACGCCTGGGTAATGCGCAAACATTGCCAGATGCTCACCGACGCGGGAGTCGATTTCATATTCTTCGACACCACCAACGCGGTGGATTACACCAACTCGGCCCGCAAGCTGATCGAAGTGTGGTACGAGTATCTCGAAGCAGGCTACGACGTTCCCAAGCTTGCCTACTACACCAACTCTTCTTCCGGCAACACCATCAACACCATCTATAAAAACATTTACACCAACAAGAAACTGAACGAAAAATACCCGCGGCTCAGCGAACTGTTCTTCGAATGGGACGGCAAGCCCATGATCATCGGCGATCCCGACGATCGGGCCCTTTCCCAGGAGTGCAAAGATTACTTCCGCATCAAACATACCGTATGGCCCAACGACGTCAGATACGACGACGGATTCCCCTGGATGGAATTCGGACGCAATATGACCGACGAGGCCGTGTACGGGCTTGACGGACGCAAGGAAGTGGTCAACGTATCCATTGCCCAGCACGACGCCACCTGCACCATGTCGCTGACCGCCTGGTACGGCGCCAACGACCGCACCAGAAGCTGGCACAACGGCTCCAACGACACTTCCGAAGGCGCCATCAACTACGCGTACAACTTCTCGGAGCAGTGGGAATGGGCCATCAGCGTTGACCCCGAAATGGTCTCCGTTACCGGCTGGAACGAGTGGGTAGCCCAGCGCCAGCCTGCTCAGAAAAAGCACCCCATCATCTTCGTGGACTGCGCGGATCCCAACACTTCGAGAGACGCGGAGCCCGTGAACGGACTGTTCGGGGACAACTATTATATGCGCCTCATCCACTACATCCGCCTCTACAAAGGCATCAAGAACAGGGTCAACGTAGGCGAGAACGTCACCATCGATATCAACGGCAGCTTCGACCAGTGGGATAACGCGGCCATCACCGCAAAATATACCGACTACGCCAATGACACGGTAAAGAGAAGCACCAAAGGCTTCGGAAACATCAAATACGTCGACGAGACCGGCCGCAACGACTTCGTGTCCATCAAGATGGCCAGAGATACCGAAAAGCTGTACTTCTACGCGCAGACTGCCGCGGACATCACCGATCCCTCCGACGACAACTGGATGACGTTGTTCATTGCCAGCGGCGTGGAGGGCAATCCTGTCTGGGCGCAGCTCTTCGACTACGCGGTGAACCTGGTGAAGCCCAACGGCAACGAAGTGGTCATCTCCAAATTCAACGGCGACGGCACCTGGTCCGAGGCCGGCAAGGGCACTATGAAGGTCGAGGGCAACAAGATCATGATCGAAGTTTCCCGCGACGTTCTGGGCATCCCGGACAACGACGGCAAGACCGTGCTGGACGTTAAGTTCAAATGGGCTGACAATTACCAGTATGACGAAGAAGGCAAGCTTGACGTGTTCTCCTTCTACAAGAACGGCGACGCGGCTCCTCTCGGCAGGATGGCGTACCTCTTCTCCGAGAAGCCCAACACCAAAGACGAATGATCCTCGCTTTCTGAAAGGACGCGAGGCGGCGCACGCTGACAACAAAGCAGACTTATAACGAAATGACGGTCATTGGCCCGGCTCGACGCCGCGGGCAAGGCCGTCATTCGGCTTTACTTAAGGATCGGGCAGCACGGCGGACGGGCGGCCCCGGACCACGGTTATGATCGAGATCAACGCTTTTTATTACGAAAACGAATACTACCTTTACCCCGGCGACGTGAACGACGTCGACGGGCTCAGGACCTACGTACGGAAACTGCGGGGCAGCGGGGGGCAATTGCACGTGCGGCGCCTGGGGCGCGAGCGGTCCCTGCCTCCATATTTCGCTGACAATTCCATCTCCGACAGCGTGATCGACGAGATCGACCTCCGGTTCGTGTTCCCGGTCCGCGTCTTCCTTATGCCCCGGGACGAGTACGACAGGAACCTCAGGGAACGGATCGAGAACCAGTGTAGGCATTGCCACAGATACACTGGAGATCCGGCGCGGCTGGAAGATTACTACTACGAAACGATGCTCTTCGAGGATTGCCACGACAAACTGAACAAGAAGCAGTTCGATTCCACCGGATCCCTTAAAACGGGGTACGAGCCGGTATTCTCCGTCGACGACTTCTGGAACGATTTCGGCCTCAGATCCAGGGACCTGAAGGAAGCCATGGACAACTGCGACACTAAAGGGGCAACGAAGATCGTTTCGGACATACTGAACTCCTGCGGCTTTTCGGAATACCTTTTTCCCGCGCTGTCGAAATACAGCTACGTGGACGGGAAGGGCAACAGGATCAAGCGGTACATACTCATATTGACCGGCGGCGGATTCCTTTCCGCGAACCTTGTTGCCGAATATTTCGTGAAAGAGATGCCGGAAAAGCTGAAAAAAGACTGGGACGTGTATCCCTACGTTGTCCGCGGCCTTTCAGGGTACTGGCCCATAGTTTCCGAACTGGACGTGGCTTCGAGGCCTCCTATGATGCGGGCAACCTACCTGGAGCAGCAGGACAGTTTCCAGGTGTTCGTGTTCGCGGAATGGGACCAGGAAAAGCTGGAACAGCTGGCGCCCGAGACGCTGCCGGAAGATTTCGAGTTTTCCGAAGAAGAAGTGCCCGGCATAGTGTTCTGCGCCAATTACCTCTACATAGCCAGCATAATAGGCGAGGACCGCCTGAGGGGCGCCTGCCTGGAACTGACGATGTTCCCAGCGTCGGAGCTGGTATACGACGGCAACACCGTGACCACCGAGGAGTTCGACCGTCTGATAGACCTTCAGATCAGGGACAAATCGAAGCTGCTGCCGGACAAGAGCGCCAAGACCCTGGAGCTGGAGGGCGTGGCTGAGCTCAGGAACGTGTCCTTCGTGGAGACACAGTGCGACCAGTTGACCTTCGACCTCCTGCTGGGGGGCGACAGCGTGCTGTCCTATATGTGGGAGAGAGATATCGCCACCGGAGTGCTGAGGCTGGACACGGTGCCCGAGGGGTATATGCTGGACTATATCAGGAACAAATTGACCGCCATGCTGGAAGCTCCGGGGAGCGCTCAGTTTTTCGGATTCAGCTACGGGGAAGACGGCGTCTATTTAGACTGCCTCGTGTGGGACCGGTTCGACACCAAACGGGCGCTCAGGAGCATTGCCCCCATACTGAGGCCCTTCGGAGGCACGTTCACGCTAACGATGGGGAGCGAGTCGGAAGAAATGCGGCTGTAGACGTGGCGTCACTCGCTGCGGCCTGACAGACTCAGACCCGCCCCATTCGCTGCGGCCTGACAGGCACAGACCCGGCTCAGGCTCGGCACAGCGCCGGCCCATTCGCTGCGGCCTGACAGGCTCAGAATCGCCAGGCACAGAGCCGCCCCATTCGCTGCGGCCTGACAGGCTCAGAATCGCCAGGCACAGAGCCGCC
>JAEEGI010000366.1_pt1 | contig 164336 bp, 140 predicted proteins | sample 8958751 | NCBI WGS metagenome assembly JAEEGI01 (sample SAMN16246545, study PRJNA631951) | gut metagenome | biome: gut microbiome; feature: rumen; material: KS-attached | host: Bos | place: Iran: Karaj | collected 2018-10 | reverse complement strand
AGGACCGTGCCTGACCGACCTCTGGTCCGCCTGTTGTGCCGCCAGGTGCACCGCAGGGTAGCCAAGTCGGGATCGGATAAGCGCTGAATGCATCTAAGCGCGAAGCCGGCCGCAAGATGAGGTCTCAGAGGGTCGTCATAGACGATGACGTTGATAGGTGGCAGGTGTAGAGGCGGTGACGTCAAAGCCGAGCCATACTAATAGCCCGTCGGCTTTGCCGCGCCGGGCGCAGACCTTCGGCCTTCGCTTTCCCTTCTTAGATGAGAGACGGGAAAAACGAATGGAATAAGGGCGTGACGCATGACAACAATGGTTTGCACGACGTTAGACGCTCGTTTCTCTTTCCAACGACATGTCAACATCATATCGCGAGGCAAATAACTCCAGAGTAAGCCAAGCGAAAAGAAACAAATCAGGTGGCTATAGCCGTGGGGTTCCACCTCTTCCCATCCCGAACAGAGAAGTTAAGCCCACGCGCGCCGATGGTACTGCGCCGCAATGCGGGAGAGTAGGTCGCCGCCGTCTTTAAGGAAGGAAGCATCAGCAGTTTCGCTGGTGCTTCCTCTTTTTGCGTTTTTTATAGAAGAGAAAGATTGGATTAATGATATACTTCTGAAATTTTATAATCCTCTTCTGAAAATGGATGCGGCGATGGAGCCTGAGAAGTTGTGCCATACACTGAAGATGGCACCAGGGATGGCTGCCATAGGGTAGAGGGCAAAGTGCGTAGTAGCGAGTGAAGTGGCAAGTCCTGAATTCTGCATGCCTACTTCGATGGCGATGGCATTACGCTTTGGTTTTGGTAATTTGAGAAGTTTTCCAACTGTGTAGCCCAAACCAAATCCTAACAGATTGTGAAGAATGACTACTCCCCAAATCAAAAGGGTACATTCGAGTATTTTTTGAGCATTGTGAGAAATGACACATGCAATAATAATTGCAATGGTAATCGTTGAAACCATTGGAAGGAAAGCCATGATTCTTTTTGTGAATTTTCCAAAATAGTAGTCGATAATAAGACCAGCCACGATAGGGAGAATCACCACTTGCAGAATGCTGATAAACATACCCATCACATCTACATCAATTGATTTTCCTGCTAAGAGATATGTGAGGAAGGGAGTGAGTAGTGGAGCCACAATCGTTGAAACTGTTGTCATTCCAACCGAGAGGGGTACATCTCCCTTTGCCAAATAGGTGATGACATTGGATGCAGTTCCTCCTGGGCAACATCCTACGAGAATAACGCCAATTGCAAGTTCTGTTGGTAATGAAAACAATCTGCACAGCAGCCAAGCAAGGAACGGCATGATAGTGAATTGCGCCAAACATCCTATGATGATGTCTTTTGGACGTGTGAAAACGAGTTTGAAATCAGCAGGTTTCAGCGTGAGTCCCATTCCGAACATTACAATACCCAAAAGGGGATTGATAGCCTTGGTGCTAATCCAAATGCAGGATGATGGTACGAAGAGAGCGAGTGCTGAAACTGCTACGATGACAATGGTGATGTGTGTTGAAATCCATTGACTGATTTTCAAAAGTATTGCCATGATTGACTGATTAATGGTTTGTATTTGAAGATTATTGTTTAATGTTGTTCATACTTAGCCACATTCTTCGTTCCTGTTCGGGAAGGCGTTCGATAGCATAGCGCAGTGTGGTGCGATGCATTTCGTGATGATGAAGCTCAAGAAAAGCAGTGAGGTCTAATTTACTTTTCTTTCCCATTTCACGTAGCATCCATCCCACCGCTTTGTGCATGAGGTCGTGAGGATGAGAGAGATGAATCGTGCCGTATTTCCAAATCCATGAAAATTCGCTTTTTCGGATGGGAGTTGCGGTGGCAACAATCGACATACGCTGTTCCCACAAGTTGTCGCTTTTTGCCAGTCGGTCCATCATCTCGTTCTTTTTTTCTTCGGAGTCGAAAGGAAGCATCAGCCATTCTCCGATGATGTTGTAAACTGATAAATCTACCAAGTCCCAGTTGTTGGCACGTCGTGCATTCTTCAGATAGAAATTCAAAATCTTGCGTAGCTCCTTTTCATTCTGATAAGCTTTCTTCAATAGTTTCTTGAATTGAAGAACGAGAATAAAAAACCCACATTCTCGCACTTCGTGCAGTGGAGAATTGATAAGTGTCTGAATTTCAGTAAGCGTCAATTCTTGAGCTTCCTTTGCCACTTCTCTTATTTGTGGCACTCGGATGCCCAAAAAACGATCTCCTTCACCATATTCGCCAGGTCCAGTCTTGAAGAAACGAATAAATACTTCCTCGTATTTTTTGCTGGCTTTGCTATTCAGTGCATCGATGACTTCCTTGGAACTATTCATTATTTTTTAATTAAACGGATTGCAAAACCGCCGCCGCTGGCTAAGTGAATTGGCAGAGAGGTGCTATTATTCACTTGCAGCGTTTCCACTTTATAATCGCATGCATTCTTGTTTGCATTCACGCCATCCTTGTATATGACAGCTTCGAAGTTACCTGTTGGAAGGAAAGAAAAGGAAAGCGTCAAATCACGCTCACTCCAGTTGGTTTGTCCTCCCACATACCAGTTGTTTCCTTTACGACGTGCTGTAACGATATATTCCCCCATCTTTCCCATCGGAATTTTGGTCTCGTCGTAAGTGACAGGAATAGAGGCAATGAAACGTGTGTATTCAGGCTCCTGCTCGTAAGCTGTTGGATTGTCTGCAAGCATGGTGAGTGGAGAGTCGTGAATAACATACATGGCAAGTTGATGGCATCGTGTTCCCATCGTGAGCGGATTGTAGTAGATAGGTTGGAAGTCCTTTGCTGTAGCATTACGCATACCGCCTGGAGTGAAATCCACAAAGCCCGATTGCATACGGATGAAAGGGAAAGTCACATCGTAGAGCGGCATGTCTTTCTCATCGTGCTTTGTCCATTTTGCTTCTTCCATACCAAAGCAACTCTCAAAATTGACGATGTTGGGATAAGTTCGGTTAATACCTGTTGGTTTGTATATGCCGTGATAGTCGAGCATGAGGTGGTACTTTGCACAAACTTCAGCAATGCGGTATATCATTTCCACACCTTCTTGGTCATCTCTATCGAGAAAATCTGCTTTGAAACCTGCGATACCCATGTCTGAATAGGTTTTGCATATTTTTTCCAGATTGTCGTCGAGGACATTAAAGATAGTCCATAGAATGATTCGCACACCTTTCTGTTTACCGTACGCTAGGAGCTCCGGCAAATTCAGTTCAGGAATCACCGTAAGCATGTCGTTTACACTTGGTTTGAACCAACCTTCATCGAGGATGATATACGAAAGCCTATATTTTGCTGCAAAGTCTATATAATATTTATAGGTGTCCATGTTAATGCCTGCTGCAAAATCCACACCGCTCACCCCCCAGTCGTTCCACCAGTCCCATGCCACTTGTCCTGGCTTTATCCAAGAGGTATCACCAATGCGATTAGGAGAAGCCAAAGCATAAACGAGATTATTGACAGGCATTTCGGTGTCGTCGTGACTCACAGCAATGATACGCCAAGGGAAGTTTCGATTGCCCTTGCAGGTGGCGATATAATCCTCGGTGGAAGTTACATAACGCTGATAGCGCCAAGTGTAGTAGTCGAAAGATTTTGGATATTTAGCAAACCAAGCTTTGAGCGTTTTTCCATCGGGCTTGATAAACATGCCAGGATAGCTTTCCAAATCGCTTTCCATGAGTGTCAACTTCGCTTTCTTTGCATCTACTACAGCAGGAAGAAACGCTAAATTACTGGTGGCTTGTTCACTAAGTGGCTTTACATCGTAAGTGGCTTGGAATGCCTGTGCCTCAGGCTTTTTAGGATTAGTAGAGTAGGGAAGATAACTAACGAAGTTGTCGCTGAAGTTGAATTCTGCTATCTCATTCTTGATTTTGTATTCTTTGTTTTTGAAACCTGTGGTGCAGAAACGATACGCAAGTCCGTCATTGAAAAGGCGAAGCTCTATGGCAACACCATTATTCAAATTGGTGTGGCTCTGTTGATATTCGCTTTCGAATTCCGGATTGCGATAAAAAGGAGCCTTGATGGTTTCCTTCACTGATTTGGAAGTATATTTCTTAATTCTATGATAAGCTTCGTTGGAAGCGAAACCATTGCCTTCAATCTCGAGGTCGATACGACTCTTGTCAAGTAACACCGTTTCTCCTTCTTTCAACTGCAGAAAGATGCCATCTTCCTCGATGATAAATTCTGCTTCAAGATTCCCATTTGGAGACTTGAGTTTGTGCCCACCTACTGCTGATAAATTGCTCGAAATCAGCAAGCAGAGAATTGTGAGAATATTCTTTAACTTCATTTTCTTCGTTTTATTTTTCAAAAAAAATCGTCTTTATTTCACTATCAATTCGTAAGGATAAGTTTTTTCAGGCTTTGGTTCTGCACCTCTGCGTCTGCCTCCCCATTGTGGTTCATACTTGTCGGCTGGACCACCCACTACCACGAGGTAAACTTTTTCTGTCCCTACATTTGGTTTGTATTTCAATTTACCATTGAAAGCGCTTTGCATTGGCAAGTAAGTTGAATTTTTGTTCTTGTCCACCAAGACGATGCCATAGCGATAGCAATCCGTTTCTTCCTTACCAAGTCCTTTAAATTGAACCGTGTGCTTTTTCCCATCTACAGGCAATTCAATCACATTGAATCCATAAGTTTCTGGGAGCATCTCTTTCACGGGCTTGATGGTCACTTGCTTGCCATTCGTCGTTTTTTCCACGTCGGTGGTGAGTTGGCATGCATGTTTCTTGTGCGTATCTTTCACACGTGGAAAATCGAACGTGATGAGACGGCTGTAGCAATCGTACATTTCGTCTGCCATCTGGCTGAGGTTCAGATTGAACATACGCATATAAGTCATGGCAGGGTCTTCACCTCGTTGTCCTGCACGGAACATGTCGCCCATCATGGTAATGCCATGCTTCATGCTCCAGTACTCCAACACATAAGGACTATGATAGATGTTTTCACCATCGAGGAAACGCTTGTGGAAGAGCTTCCGGAAAGCCTGCCAATGGTAGTTTTCGTCAGTTACCCATTCGGGATTTACCTGCCAAAGCATCCATTGCGAGGTCATCTCGAAGATGCCACCGCCTCCCCATGAGTGACCTGCGCCATCTGCACCCACTTGCGACTGGAAGGAATGTCCCAGTTCGTGCGCTATACAATTGAGTTTGCGGTCTTGCACACGGTTGGGTGCAATCCAGAGTGCACCGATTTCGCCGTCGTAGTCGCCACCATAGGCTGTACCCTCCAGCGAATAATTGAGCATCACCATCATTCTGTACTTCTCTGATTTTGAGCCGGGAAGCACAAACTTCAGACTGTCACGATAAAACTTGTAGAACGACTCGATACGTTCCAGCAGGTTTGCCTTATCCACCGTCATAGGGTGTCCGTCCAAGTCGGGAGCTTTGGATAGGTCATCGCCAAATCCTTTTTCCCAGAAGAGCACCACGTCGTCGGTCCATGCCATGCGGTGGTAGCTCCACTGAGAGTCCTTGTTGTTGAAATCGTTGTTGCGTAAGTCCTGAGGAATGTAGATGGCTTTTCCCTCAGGCAATTTCACTTCCTGTGCAGAAGTATGAATGCTTAAACCTAAAGTTGCTGTCCAAAGTAGGATTGTTAGTCTTAGTCTCATTATTATGTTTTTTAGTTAGTATGTTTATTTCTGACAAAGTAACACATTTTTTTTCAATTACACATGTTTACATCTTAATAATTTTGTGTAGAATGAAGTTTTAACTGGGATAAAACTGAATTCCCATAAAAAAGTTGTACCTTTGCATTCCAAAATCAAAGAAAAATTAGATTAAAATGACTGAAAATATGATTGCTCCAGGCATCCAGTATATTGGTGCCGACGACAAGGAGCTTGACCTCTTCGAAGGTCAGTATGCTATTCCAGAAGGTATTTCCTATAATTCCTATCTTATCATAGATGAGAAAGTAGCGATTCTCGACACCATCGATGCTCGCAAGACCATTGACTGGATGGAGAATCTGAAGGGTGCTCTCAAAGACCGTAAGCCAGACTATCTGATTGTGAGCCACATGGAACCCGACCATTCTTCGAATGTGAAGCTCATGCTCGATACTTATCCTAACATCAAGGTGGTGGCAAGTGCACAGGCTTTCAAGATGATTACCCGTTTCTTTGGTGTAGCTCTTCCAGCAGAACGTACCATTGTGGTGAAGGATGGCAGCACACTCTCCTTGGGTGAGCACACTTTGCAGTTCTTCACGGCTGCTATGGTACATTGGCCAGAGGTCATCGTCGAATTTGAGCAGAAAGAAGGCATTCTTTTCTCTGCTGATGCTTTTGGCAAGTTTGGTGCTCTTTCTTATGAAGACCCAGACGGATGGGCATGCGAGGCACGCCGCTACTATTTCAATATCTGTGGAAAGTATGGTGTGCAGGTGCAAGCATTGTTGAAGAAACTGGCTAACGTGGAAATCAAGAAGATTTGTCCTCTCCATGGTCCTGTGCTTGAAGAAAATCTGGACTACTATTTGAATCTCTACAACACGTGGAGTAGCTATCTCCCAGAAGAAGAAGGTGTGTTTATCGCATATTGTTCACTTCATGGCAACACCGAGGAAGCTGCACTCAAGTTGGCAAGCATCATCAATAGTGATTCCGACGTGAAGGTTTCCACTGCAGACCTTCGTCGTGACGACATGGCAGAAGCCATTGAGGATGCTTTCCGTTACGACCGTCTTGTGCTTGCTGCCCCAACCTACGATGGAGGTGTGATGCCGGTGATGGAAGATTTCATACATCATCTGCAAATCAAGAATTATCAGAATCGCAAGGTGGCATTCATCGAGAATGGTTCGTGGGCTCCAATGTCGGGTAAGAAGATGCGTGAGGCAATGTCTGCGCTTAAGAACATCGAGATTGTTGAGCCTGTCGTAACGGTGGAATCCACTGTGAAACCCGAAACAGTGGAAGCTCTGAAAGTGTTGGCTGCAAAGCTGATTGAAGGATAAAAGCCTCACCCCCTCAAAGGGTTAGGGGAGTAGATAGAAGTGAATATCATAAAAACATATAATCAACACGTGCATCATGAAATCTAAAATTATGAGTGTTTTTATAAAGCAAATCAGCCAACGACATTGTTGGAAGAGCAGGATGTGGGTTTTGTTCCTCATTGCTCATTCTTCACTGCTCATTCCTCACTGTTTATCCCTTTCTGCTCAAAACATTGTGCAGAATTTCAAGAATCAGTTGAGTGCTTTGCGTACATCCACTTTTAACAGCTCGAATGCGAATTCCGATTACGTGAGTCCATATTATTATCGTTTGGTAGGTCCTACCACTTACTATTCATCTGCCGTTAGCGATGCATTTTCATTGGTAGATAATTCTTCGGATGCAGACCTCAATACCGAAATCAACCGCCAACTCACTCAGCTCTATGTCAACAATCCCGAGTTGGTGCGTCACTACGATGAGCAGTTTGAATCTGTCGATCTTGTGAAGTCGAAGAGCACAGCGCAGGAGAATATCACGAAGGAAGTGGATAATGTGTTAGCTGAGGATATGAAAGACCCTACACTTGATGCCGTGGCAGACGATGTGCAAGATATTGGTTTGCAGGTAGAAAAACCAAATTTTTGGAAGAAGACAGGTAAGTTCGGACTTCAGTTCACTCAGAATTATTTCAGTCAACAATGGTACAAGGGAGGTATCAACAACCAGTCCCTCCTCGCTAGCATCATTCTTGAGGCTAATTACGACGATACCAAGAAAATCACTTGGCAGAATCGTCTGACAATGCGTTTGGGATTTGCCACTTCTCCAGGTGACACATGCCATAATTTTCTGACCAGCGACGATAAGTTGAACCTCTACAGCAAGTTAGGTGTCAAGGCAGCAAAGAATTGGTACTATACTGCATCGCTCGAAGCCAACACGCAGTTCATGCCAGGATACCGTGTGAACGACCCAAAGAAATATTCCAATTTCCTTGCTCCGCTCGACTTCTATTTCTCTGTCGGTATGGACTATAAGCCAAAGTTCGAGAATGGAAACACCCTCTCGGTGGCACTTCTTCCACTTTCCTACAAGTTCCGATATATCAACGACGATGATTTGAATATCCACAAGTCATACAAAATGATTGGTAAGGATTTCCAGCAGGACTTCGGTTCGAAAATCGAACTACAATCATCTGTCAAGTTGGCAAAGGATTTCACTTGGAAGTGCCGTTTCTATTACTTCACTTCTTACAAATATGCTGAATCTGAGTTGGAGAATGATTTCAGTTATCAACTCTCGAAATACATCTCTACCGAGCTCTACACCCTTTGGCGCTTCGATGATAACCGTTCACGCGACTTCTGGGATCACAATCTCGGCTACTTCCAATTCAAGGAATTCTTCACACTCGGACTGAATTATTCATTTTAGGAAGCAACTTCCACTTTACCATAGGGGATGAAACCCTCACATCGAGCATACATTTGTGCTGACATCATTCATTGGTTGCACACAAGTATGCTCGTTTTTTTTGTAAGCTTTCATTATGGGAAAGCTGAAAGGGCTTTTATTTTCCCTTTCATGCAATAATTCCGCAACATCTTCGTTATTTAGTCGATGAAGCGCGTTTTTTATCATATCATCAGTTCATTTTGTTTTGTCTGCATGCTGCTCTTGGCATCATGCAGCAATGAAGCTATTTCCTACAAAAAGGGGGAGCAGGCATACGCTATGGGCGAATACTACAATGCCTCCAACTTTTTCAAGAAATCCTATTCCCGAGTTTCTCCGAAAGACAAGGAGAAGCGTGCTCAGCGTGCCTTTATGATGGGCGAATGCTATCGCCACATCAACTATTCCCAAAAGGCAGTGGCAGCCTATCAGAATGCAGTGCGATATAAGCATCCCGATAGTTTGTCGCTTTTCTATTTGGCACAGCAGCAACTCAAAATTGGCAATTACAAGCAGGCAGAACAGAATTTCCGTCTCTATTTGGAAAAGGACCCTGCCAATGAATTGGCACACATGGGACTCCTTTCTTGCGAGATGGCTCCCCAGTGGAAAGCGAATCCGAATCTCTATAGGGTCAAGAAAGAAGGCATTTTCAATTCTCGTCGCAGCGATTTCAGTCCGATGCTCGTAGGCGATGAGAGTGAGCAACTTGTCATTTCCTCCACTCGAAACGATGCTACAGGCGATGACTATAGCGGTATCACGGGAACCAGTTTTTCCGACCTTTTCTTGGCAAAGAAAGATGAAAATGGTAAGTGGCGACAGCCCGAAGTGGTGGAGTCCGAAGTCAATACCGCCTACGAGGAAGGTGCTTGTTGTTTCACTCCTGATGGCAAGACCATGTACTTCACCCGTTGCTCTTCTGACCCCGATTATCCTCGCAATGCAGAAATCTGGCAATCCCAGCGTAGCGATGCATCTTGGGCAAAACCTTCTAAGTGCGAAATCTCGAAGGACACACTTTCCTCCTTCGCCCATCCAGCCGTTTCGCCCGATGGTGAATGGCTCTATTTCGTGAGCGATATGCCAGGCGGATTGGGAGGTTATGATGTTTGGAAAGTCCGCATCCTCTCCTCTGGATTTGGTGGCGTGGAGAATGTGGGTCGTCCTATCAACACTCCTGGCGATGAGATGTTCCCTACTTTCCGTCCTAACGGTGAATTCTATTTCTCCTCCAATGGGCATCCAGGTATGGGAGGACTCGATATCCTGAAAGCCACTCCCGATTCAGTGAAGGGATGGATTGTGGAGAACTTGCAATTCCCGATGAATTCCGCTGCCGACGACTTTGGCATGACTTTCGAGGGAGTATATAATCGTGGTTTCTTCTCCTCCAGCCGAAACGATGGCAAGGGATGGGACCACATTTACAGTTTCGAATTGCCCGAAATCCTCCAAACCGTCACGGGTTGGGTCTATGAGAAGGATGGCTACGAACTCCCCGAAGCACTCGTCCATCTCGTTGGTAATGATGGTACAAAGGAGCAACTCAGTGTGAAAGGTGATGGCTCGTTCACCTATGTCCTCAAGCCTGGAGTCGATTATGTGCTACTGGGCACATGCAAGGGCTATCTCAATGTGAAGAACGAAATCCGTGTGGAGCAGAGTCAGGAAAGCGAAAAATACACACTCCAGTTTCCACTTCCTCCAATGAATATCCCTGTGCTCATTGAGAATATCTTCTACGAATTCGACAAGGCAACCCTCACCCCTGAATCCACCGAAGCACTCGACAAACTCGTTGCCATGATGGAGGAAAATTCGAATATCACCATCGAGTTGAGTTCACATTGCGACTACCGAGGCAATGACCAGTACAATGCCCGTCTGGCACAGCGTCGTGCGGAGTCCGTCGTGAATTACATGATTGAGCATGGTGTGGCAAAAGACCGTCTCACCGCAATGGGTTATGGTGAGGCACGTCCAAAGGTTATTCGTAAGAAATTGGCTGAGGCCCACTCTTTCTTGAACGAAGGCGATACCCTCACCGAAGCTTTCATCAAGAAACTCAAACCCGCAGAGCAGGAAATCTGCAACGCGCTCAATCGTCGTACTGAATTCCAAGTGCTCCGCACTACCTACGGCATGACCATTGAGGAACTTCAGAGTCAAAACAAGGAAGCAACCAAGCAAAGCGAACGGCAGCAACCTGCCAATAGCGAAGACGATAATTTTATTTTTTAATGTCCAAGCCGAACCTCTCAGGCCCCCTCCGACTCCCCTGACGCCCCCCTCCGGCTCCCCCGAGGGGGAGAGAAAAGCCATCCGGATGGCAAGCCTTAGACCATAGAAAGCCTCCCCTCGGGGAGGTTTGGAGGGGGCTTTCATTTTCTCGTAAATTCAAAAGGTCCATAGGTGAGGTAAGGCGTATAAGTCATTTTGCCCGTACTCGTATCTGTCTTTTCCTCTTTCGAAATAGTGAAAAACACATTATCCTCATCCGTCGGGTCCTTGCCACCAGTGTATTGCAACCATCCGTAGTGGTTAGCCGTTTTGGTGATTTCAATCATTTTATAGTCCCCTTTAATCATTGCAAACAACTCCTCGATTTTGGAATTGGCAGCGTCGGCTTTCTCCGTCGGAGCCAGCATCATCGTTGCTTGGTTGTAGAAACCATCACCTGCCGAGTTATACTGAATACCAAAAGCGATATATGCAAACTCCTTTTCCTTATACTTCTTATTATAATAAATGATAGCCGTAGAATCCACATAGTCTGGTTCCCCAAACTCACTCTTCACAGCTTCAAGAATCGTCTCGTAATCCGTTCCAAATTCCACACCCAATGGATAGCGTGGCTCAGCTTTTTGTTCCTTTTCCGTTATCGTTTTTCGTTCTTCATTCTTCATTTTGGAGAGGCTTCCGAAGTTTACTTTCTTCACTTCCACGCATCCCACGCCTTCCTTGCACAGCACAATAAACGCATCTCCGCGGTCCTCTCCGTAGGCAGCCACCGTGTAGTCCTTCACCTGAGCACCGCTCTTCTCATTCACGTAGTTGTGTTCTGCATAGAAATGCGTATGTCCCGAGAAGTGCACAGGATTCTTCGTCATGGCGATGATGTCCACCAACGCATCCTTCTTCTTCCGAGCCATAGCCCTTGCCGAGTCCGTAGCAAAGAACCCAAGATTTCGGTCTGTGCCATATATCGATGCATCCTCCGTTTTGATGTATCGTCCCACATCTGTTTGGTCCAACCACCATCTATCGCAATTATATCCTGCCACGAAAGGGTAGTGCTGCATCCAAATCGAAGCATCCTCACGATGTTCCTCCACCTTCCTCCTCAATGCATCAATCACCCCATCAGGTGCATAATAGCTTGCCCTCTTCTTATTGAGACTGTAACTACTCACGTCGCCCTTCTCTCCGAATTCGAGGCTAAGACTTTTATTTCTCACTTGCTTTTGGCTTTGCCGAACCAAAGGATCTTCATTCTTCATTCTAAATTGGCTTTGTCGAACTAAAGGTTCTTCATTCTTCATTACGAAATCGATGCTATATGGTTTCTGAAACCAATAAGTCTGTCCACAATAGAAACGCACGTTGTGGAACACGAACGTGAACGGGTTCGCTTGCGTATGCGAGCTTCCGTCGTTGATACGCTCTACATTCTTGATAGGGTCTTTCACCCTCTGAGCCGAGTCGAGGTAAGCATCGATGGTTCTCAGTGCAGCTCTATTCGCAGGTTCTCCGCCCGTCACAGTAAGTCCGTAGTCGGGGTTGTCCCCCGTCCAGTAGTCAGGCACGAAGTCATGGTTTCCCAGCATCGGAACGAAAGGGATGCCGTGCGCGAGGATAGGCGACATGGCAGCGGCGAATTCCGTGTCCTCCTGTTTGCTGTCCTTGTCCATATCGCCCAAGAAGAGCACGATACTTGTCGTTGGCACATAGCCAGGCAAATTGTCAAAACCAAACTTCTTACCTCCGTCCATGCCCATCGTGGCAATCGCCTCGCTATATCGGTATTCGTTCTCGATGCTCGCATCTTTCGTCTGAGCCGTATGACTATCGGAAATCACTACCGCCGTGAAGAACGCACCCACGGTAAATCTGAACGCATATTTCTTCCTTTTGTATCGAAATTCAATCTTCTCCAAATCTTCTATTTCCATGCTTGCAGGTATGGGACTGAGTTCCGTCAGCTCCACCTGTTTTCCATCCACAGTCACGCTCATTCCGTACGAAGCCAAATCTGTCAACTTACTTCCTACGGGTAGTTCCACCAGTGTACTTCCGTCTGTCAATTGTTTTGTTGTCACCCCACTGAGTTTCGCAAACGAAAACTCCATTTGCGCGCATATCGTTTGCATGGGCATAGCCAGTAGCAGAAGTACCATCCATGCCTTGCATTCCCATTTCAAAGGTTTGTGAGTGTTCATCATATTGTCTTATTAGGTGATAGTTATTTTTTTCATTCTATTGTCGCTGCGAAGATAATAAAAAACGATGAAACTCAAAACAATTCTCCCAAACAACTTTTCCTTTTTGTTTTCCCCATTATGCATGGGCTTCATTAAGATTTCCATCTTAGGAGATTGATGGATAGATACTTTACTCAATTTTGGTGATTTTATGATAAAGAAACCTAAATGTGAGGTTTGAATTTTGCTATGATAAGTTTTTGATGTATCTTTGCAACTTGAAAATTCCAGAACTGATAGTGAAAGTATCAATGAAACAACTGAAGTACTTGAGATATATGCTGCTGGTTGCCATGATGATGGCATCAGTTTCGCTCACAGCTCAAACGAATGGCAGTGGGCAGAAGGTGCAGACTGAATCGACGAAAAAGTCCCGCAAGACGAAAGTACTGACTCATGCGGATTCCCTGAAACTCATCCAGAAGCAACAGAAGGCTATTGCCAAACAGATGAAGAAAGAGGCGAAGGCAAATGCCAAAGCTGCTAAGCATCCGCTCACGGAGAAGGACAAGGTGTATCTGTTCGGCGTGGGACAGAATTTCAACGACTCTTCTTTATACATGACAGAGGTGAACGAAATTAGTTTTGTGCGCCTCGAAAAGAGGACGAAGTTTTTGCCTTCGCGTGTGGATTATAGTTTGCAGTTTGAGGAGTACCTGGAAGGGAAATTGGGACTGAAGGACGAAACGGTGAGCGTCTTCTTCTCGGAAAAGAAGAAAAAGGCGTCGAAGTGGTTCTACAAGATGAAGAAACGCTATCTCGATTTGGGTACGACTGATATGCACATCGTGGATACGGAAAAGTTCCAGTTTAAGAAGCCGGAGTAAAAGCCTCACCCCAACCTCCACGAAAGCCCCCTCCCGTCCTCCCCAAAGGGAGGAGAGAGTGAAAAGTGAAGAGTGAAAAATAAGCCTTTGGCTTGAACTTCCAACTCGGCGTTGACAAACTTTAAACGGCGCTTGCGCCCTAAAACTTGAAACCAGCACGAAGTGCCTTGAAGAATGAAGAATGATGTTGCACTTTACCATCTGGGTGGCTTCCTTCCCCTTTGGGGAATTTTGAGGGGGCTGCTTCTCTTTTTTCTCATTGCTTCCGTTTTGGTGTCTTGCTCGAAGGATGAGAAGGATGCTGTAGATGAGAGCGTGAGTCAGACGGTGGTGGCATATATGGCGGCTGAAAACTCGCTATCGATTTATGCCACTTACGATTTGAATGGTGAACTCTGCGACGCGGACGAGATGCTGAGGACGGTGGATGCGATGTCGGACAATGACAGGTTGGTGCTATTTATCGACGATGTGGAACTGCCACGCATCTATGTGCTGACGAACAAGACGAAGGAGAGGAGCATTGCGAAGTTGAAGGCGAGTTATCAATTTGCTGAGGATGTGAATTCTTGTTCCCCTGAGATACTGAAGCAGGTGCTTGACTGGGCGATGACGAATTGCCCTGCAGAGGAATATGGACTGGTGATGTGGTCGCATGGCTCTGGGTGGATTCCTCCAAGGGCTCCAAGACGTGCATTCGGTGTGGATAACGGACATAACGTGGGTAGTGGAACTTTAGCGAATGTGGGCGACGAGATGGATATAGGTGAGATGGCGAAAGCGCTTGCAGGTTTCCCGAAATTCGATTTCATCCTTTTCGATGCTTGTTTCATGCAGACTGTGGAAGTGTGTTACGAACTGAAGTATCGTGCGAATTATATCATCGGCTCTCCTGCCGAAATTCCTCTGTTGGGTGCTCCCTATACGACCATGATGTATCAGATGTTCACGGAAAAAGGTGCCAATCCTAAGGGCATGATTCAATGCTATTACAATAAGTATGCGAACGAGGGTTGTGCGCTTTCTGTGGTGGACTGCTCAAAATTGGATGCGTTGGCTGATGTCACGAGGGGAATGGTGAAGCAATATAAGGATTCATTGGAAAGGATGGATTTCGCTTCGGTGCTGAACTATTTCGACTATGACGCGTGCAGGCATTTGTCGGAGATGCCCGACTATTACGACATGCTTTCGTTGATGAAGCATTTGCTGAAGGAGGAGGACTATGTGGGATGGAAAGCTGTGTATGACGAGGCGGTTCCCGAACGCTTGTCAACGAGGACTGTCTATACGGCATACAAGTCGGAACCGATTTACATCAATGCGAATGAATATGGAGGTATGTCGATGTGTGTACCTCAGGAAAAGTATGAGGGCGAGAGTATCTATGAAGGGTATTGGAAGATGAAGTGGAACTCTTTTAAATGAGAAGAATAATAATTAAAACAACGATAATACAGTGATTAAACAGTACAAAGTGGGTAGGCTTTCCTACCGTGTGAATTTTGTTGAAGGTGGAAAGAACGACGAAGAATTGATTCCTTCAAGTAAGCCTTTTGAAACAGACTTGACGGACGAACCATTGATTTTTGAGTTGACCGTGGATGATGCTTATCGCCCTGCTGAAGCGGGTGAGGAAATCGGACAATTTGATTGTGGAGGCAATAATCACGGTGTGTATCAACGCAAAGATGGTGGGTACGAAATCCGTATCACCAATTATATGGGGCAGCAGTGCTGTCTTTTGTGTACTACCTCTGACTTCTCGAAAGGTTGGGTGGCATTGAACGGTGGCTATAGTATGCGTAATTTTGGTTTGAACAATTCCTTGATGATTATGTATGCTTTCAGTGCGGCTCACTTGAATACGATGCTTTTCCATGCTTCTGTGATTCGCGAAAAAGGTTACGGCTATTTGTTCTTGGGTGTGAGCGGTACGGGAAAGAGTACGCACACGGGCAATTGGTTGAAATATATTCCTGGAACCGACTTGATGAATGACGACAATCCTGTGGTTCGTTTCATTGATGGACAGGCAATAGTTTTTGGTAGTCCTTGGAGCGGCAAGACTCCTTGCTATCGCAATGTGGAGGCTCCAATCGGTGCATTTGTTCAGTTGAAGCAGGCTCCTGAGAATAAGATTCGTCGCCAGAGCGTGATTGAGGCTTTTGCTTCGCTGTTGCCTTCGTGCTCGGTGATGAAATGGGATAAGCGTGTGTATGGTGGTCTTTGCGACGGTGTGACTCGGTTGATTGAGCATGTACCTACTTACTTCTTGGAGAATCTTCCTAACGAAGACGCTGTGAAACTGTCGTACGAAACAATCAGAGTGAAGTAAAGAGCCCCCTCCAAATCTCCCCGAGGGTAGTCTTTCTATAGATAGTTGCTGATGGCTTTTAATTGCTAATGAAATGAAGGTTATTCAATTATCAAATGCTGAGTTTCTGCCGCATGTGACTGGATTGGTGGCTGAGGGACACGATGTGTCGATTCGTGCCAAGGGCCAGAGCATGCGTCCATTCATTGAGAGTGAACGCGACATTGCTGTGCTTTCGAAGGAGGAAGCATTTGAGGTGGGTGATGTGGTGCTGGCTGAAATCGAACCCGGACACTATGTGCTCCATCGCATCGATAAGATTGAGGATGCAAATGGAAAGGTGGTGAAGGGCAAGACGAAGGATGCAGATGCCAAGGTGACACTTCGTGGCGATGGCAACGTGCCCAATCTGGTGAATGGCGGCGTGGAACATTGCGAGTTGCGGGATATTCGTGCACTGTGCAGTCAGGTTGTGCGGAAGGGCAAAACCTGGGATTTGCGAACTTCTCGCTTTTGGAAAGTGTATTCGTGGACTTGGCCAAGGTTGCTACCTGCAAGAAGGTATCTTTTAGCACTTTATAAGTTGCTGTGGCTAAGACAATTGCCTTATCGATGGCAGAGGAAGTAAGGCCCCCTCTAGCTCCCCCGAGGGGAGAGAAACCATATAGGCGACAAGAACTCAAAAACTTATAAACTCAAAAACTCAAAAACTAAAATAACATGAAAATTAAAGAAGGATTTGAACTCCGTAGTATCTGTGGTGAGAATATCATCATTGCTCACGGAAAACAAAACATCAATTTCACGAAAGTGATTAGTTTGAACGAATCAGCAGCCGACGTTTGGAATGCACTCGTGGGCAAGGAGTTTACATTGGATGATATGGTGAAGGTGATTACTGACACCTATGAAATCGATGAGGCTACAGCTAAGGCTGATTGCGAAAAACTCCTTTCCGATTGGACGGAAGTGGGTTTTGTGGAGGAGTAATTCCTTACACTATCTCTGATTCTTGGCTTTCAACTGTGATGCGATTCAGTTGAGAGTCAAGAATTTTTAATCTAATACTGAATTCATTATTTAAATCATTTTGTTCTAACTATTATGAAGAAGACTATTTTTTTATCGTTGCTTTTGACGTGCAATATGGCAAAGGCACAGCGTATCCCTTTTGTGTATGAGCAAGAAAACACGGGAGCAAACGTAGAAGTTGCGCTGCCCGATGTATCGGAACTTCCAGTTGTGGAAAGTTTGACTGATCCGCTGATGTGGTCGAATGGAAAGGGTAGGGTAAAGAGCTTTGCGGAATGGAGCAAAAGAAGAGGCGAGATTGCCAAGGAGATTCAGCACTACGGCATCGGTGTGAAACCTGCCGTGGATTTGAAGGATGTGAAGGCTCGGATGGAAGGAGAAACACTCATCGTGGATGTGGAGCGAAACGGCAAATCGATTACGCTGAAGATGGAATTGCATTACCCAAAGACGGGATCTGCGCCTTATCCGCTGATGATAGGAACGAGCAATAATTCCTTACCTTCATGGATATTCTTGGAGCGTCCGATTGCTTACGCTACCTATCGCGAAAGTCAGGTGAACCCTTATTCTCAGTTTGGTGGTGAGAAGGGTGGACGTGGCACTTATCCTTTCGATTCGCTCTATCCTGAATACAAGGATAATGGTGCTTACGCTGAATGGGCTTGGGGCATCAGTCGTTTGCTGGATGGCTTGCAGATTCTGGGTCCTGGAAAGACGAAGATTGACATGAAGCATATCGGTGTGACGGGTTGTTCCTATGCTGGTAAGATGGCACTTTATTGTGGGGCATTTGATGAACGCATTGCTTTGACAATTGCTCAGGAACCTGGTGGTGGCGGTGCTGCTGCATGGCGAGTGTCGAGTACAATGGAAGAAGTAGAAAGCATCGACCGCACGGATTATCATTGGTTCCAGGAAAGCCAGAAAACGAATTTCGGTGGGGAAAACGTAAAGAAATTGCCATACGACCAACATGAGTTATGTGCCTTGGTATGTCCGAGAGCCTTGCTGCTATTGGGTAATCCCGATTATAAGTGGTTGGCAGATGAGGCAATGTATGTGTCAGCCAATGCAGCAAAAAAGGTGTGGCAGGCATTTGGCATTGGTGATAGAATGGGCTATTCCATTCAGGCTGGACATCCTCACTGCATGCTTCCAGCGGTGCAATGCCCTGAAGTGGAGGCATTCGTAGATAGGTTCCTGCTCGGAAAGGAATACATGAGAGGAAATGTCGGCATCGCTCCAATGTTTGAAGGTAAGGTCGATTTGGAGAGATGGATTAAGTGGTAATAACGTAGCTTTTACCGTGGAGCGTGAAGTGAGAAGCGTGAAGCGGTGTTCATATAATGCAAAACGTGAAGCGATTTCGAGAATTAGGTTATTCTCATTTTCGCTTCACGTTTTTTTCGCTTAACGCTTCACACTTCACGCATATCGCTTCACACTCCACATTTAATAGGCTTCTTCATCATGTGCGATTTCTTCTCTGTCGATTTTCTTTTTATCCATCGCACGCCAAGCATAGACGATGTAGGCAAGGACGAATGGAATGAGTAAACTGACATAGAACATGGTGCGGAGGGTGAACTCACTGCTGCATGAATTTTGGATAGTGAGGGAGCTCTGCAAATCGACATTCGAAGGGTAGTACGCAGTGTTGAAATATCCTGCACAAAGCAAGAGGGCAAGGACTGCCATCACGGTTCCAATACCTGTGTGCCAAATGCCTTGGGTGTTTGGGCTTCCATCCTTTTTCTTCACAACAAAAGTGAAAGAAACGCCGTTGAGTACAAAGATTACGCCAATGAGGAATAGTGCCAGCAACGGGAAAGACCCGAAAAGGTTGTGGAAGTATTTGTTTGGCTCCATGAAAATTTCTCCCGACTCGGGATTGTAGGCATATCCGTCCTTGAGAAGGAGGTGAAACATGAAAGCGAGGAAGAAGACGAGGAACAAACCAGTGTTGAACAACACTTGCTTGCGGGAACGTTTGCGGATGATTTCGTCGTTCACATTATTAATATAATAGAGAGCTCCAAGTATGCGGGAGAGGAACACCACTGCCAATCCGAAGACGACATTCCAAATGTCGAGCAACGCATCGAGACCATGGCTTCGGTTTGCCCACTGACTGATGATAGGTTGAAATTCGTTGGCAATGTTTTCTTTCTGAACGAGGAAATTAGAGCCATCGAAGAAAGTGGCAACGGCTCCTCCCAAGAGGAGAGGTCCCAAAATGCCATTGATAACGAGGAACGATTGGAAGGTTTTGGTGCCAAGTAGATTTCCCAATTTGTTTTGGAACTCATAGCTCACGGCTTGAAGCACGAAGGAGAAAAGAATCGTCATCCAGAGCCAGTAGGCACCGCCGAAACTGGTGCTATAGAAGAGAGGGAACGAGGCAAAGAAGGCACCACCGAAGGTGACGAGGGTTGTGAAGGTGAATTCCCATTTGCGCCCTGTGGAATTGACGAGCATGCGACGCTCTTCAGCGGTTTTTCCGATTTGGAAAAGCAACGAATTTCCACCTTGAACAAACATGAGAAACACGAGTAGGGCTCCCAACAGCGAAACGAGGAACCACCAATATTGTTGTAAGAATTCGTATGACATGATATGATATATTAAGAATGAAGAATTAAGAATGTAGAATGAAGAATAAGAATGAAGAATGGTGGCTTTACACTTAAAAGTATTTTCCTATGTGAATGAAGAGTAAAATTTATTCTTCATTTTTCACTTTTCATTTTTCACTTTTCATTCCCCTCCGGTCCCTTCTTGATTTGCTTGCAGAGGATGTTGATTTCCACAAGGAGCATGGTGGTGAAAAGAATGAGGAAGAGGAAGAAGGTAATCATCACGCTGCTGGATTGCAAGTCGCTCACACCAACCCAGGTTGGGAGCATGTCCTGAATGGTCCATGGCTGGCGTCCAAATTCTGCAACGAGCCATCCACTTTCGCTCACGATGTAGGCTATTGGGATGCAGATGAGCGCTGCCCAATGCAACCATTTTGGTTGACGGATGTCTTTCTTGTAGAGGAAGAAAAGGATGACGACGAAGAGCAGGATGAAGAGGCATCCACCTCCCACCATTATGCGAAAAGCATAGAAACACACTGGGATGTAGGGCACGATTTGTTCACTGTCCTTGATGTAGCCATAGCCAAAGTATTTCATGTTTTCAGTCATGATGGAGCGTGTGTTATCCATCGTGGCTTGGTCTCCTGTTTTCTTTGCTTCGCGGAATTGCTGGAGTGCAGTGATAGCCTTTTGTCCTCGTTCTATTTTCTCGGAGAGAGGAATTTCCGCTGTTCCATCCGCTTTTGTGTAGCCGTTGATGATGTCATTCACTCCAGGCACGAATCCATGAATGTCGTGAGTAGCAAGGAAGGAGAGCGCGTAAGGCACAGCAATGCGCAGAGGTGGTTCTTCCTCGTTGGTGTAATCAGGTTGCTTGAAAGGATTCACAGCAGAAATTACAGTCAGAGATTGGTCTGTTCCTCCGTTGTAGAGCGCTTCCATCGCAGCCAATTTCATGGGTTGAGTCTGTCCTACGGTATAGGCAGAATGGTCGCCCGAAATGGCAATGAGGATGGAGGAAATGAGTCCTACGATAGCACCAATCTTCACACTTGCCTTGGCAAATTCCAAGTTGCGCTTTTTCATCAAGTACCAGCAACTGACTCCCACACAAAATACAGCACCCAACACCCATGTGGAAAGAACCGTATGGATGAACTTATCGACTGCTACTGGTGAGAGAGCCACATCGAGGAAACTTGTCATTTCGTTGCGAACGGTGTCGGGGTTAAATTCTTGTCCTACAGGATATTGCATCCATGAGTTTGCCACCAGAATCCACCATGCAGAGATGGTGGCACCGAGTCCTGTGAGCCATGTGGATGCCAAGTGGAAGCCTTTCGACACTTTGTTCCATCCGAAGAACATGACTGCCACAAAGGTGGATTCCATGAAGAATGCCACAATACCCTCGATGGCAAGTGGAGCTCCAAAAACATCGCCAACTAACCACGAGTAGTTGCTCCAGTTGGTACCGAATTCAAACTCGAGGATGATACCTGTGGCAATACCCATGGCAAAATTCACTCCGAACAGGCGTTGCCAGAACTTTGCCGTGTCCTTCCAAAATTGTTTTCCCGTGCGGTAGTAGCACGTTTCCATGATTCCCATGATGACAGCGAGTCCCAGGGTAAGTGGAACGAAAAGCCAGTGATAGATGGCAGTGAGTGCGAATTGCGCCCTTGCCCAGTCAATCATGCTGGAATCGACGTCTAAAAGTAAGTTAGTCATATAGTAAACGGTTTTGAATGTTTTTTACGCAATATGTTAGTTATCAATTGGTTCGTACCATGGTGTTTTCCCTATTCCTGCCTTGAGGTGATTTCAGCACTGACGAATTCGGCTTCTTCACCTTTCTCGGAATGATGAGAGATGAAATTCTGGAAGAAAAAGATTTTCAACACGATAAAGATAATGAACAGTTTGATGAGAATCACTGCCCAAAGCGTTTTTCCAATCGTCATGTTTCTGAACCCGTCGTAGTACAGGTCCCAAACTCTATGCCAAAATCCAGTTTTTTTCATCGTGCTAAGATTTTGATTGGCAATTCGGTCTTTTTCGATTTAAGTCGATGGCAAAGATAATTAATGGTTTCTTAACAGCAAAATTTAACGATAAAAAAAATCGGAAAAAAGATGTGGGAGTATTGGATAGTGCTATCGAAAATGTTTCTCTTCGAGTTTGTAAATATGATGAACCTTCATAGCAAAATTTTTGAACGATCAGAAATATTTTTATTGAACTTTCGACAGATTTCTCAAACCCCAATACAAAAATTGAGGATGCCAAGACAATTATCTTAACATCCTCAATAGAAAAGTTGTAGAGACGGAGATTAGAGTTTGAACACTCCAAGAATCTTGTCCATTACCCAGTTGACGGAAGTGGCACTCACACAATCGCAATCGCAGGTGGAGATACCTCGCAGATGATTCACAACCTGCTGAATGAGAGGCATTTGCACATGCTCTGGATTAGGAACGCTGATGAGTTGGTTGTCATGCTCCGTGTAGAGATGGATAGGTAGATAATCGAAGACGGAGAAGGAGATGGAACCATTGCTTCCTACGATGGAGATGCGGTCTGTGCGTGCTGATTCATGTGCCACAAAGCACCAAGAAGCTGCACCCGTGATGCCAGAGTCGAATTTGAAGCAAGCGTTGATGGTGTCTTCCACGCGATAGATACCTGCCATATTGCTGCAGAATCCTTCGGCTTCGATGATGTTTCCAAACATTTGCTGAAGAAGGTCAATCTGATGAGGCGCTAAATCATAGAAATATCCACCTCCACCTGCAATGTCGGGTTGCAAGCGCCAAGGCAGATTCGTACTATTGTAATCCAACTCTCGTGGAGGAACAGCAAAGCGAATCTGACATGAGAGTATTTTTCCTATCACACCACTTTCCACAATTTCTTTCACTCGTAGGAAATAAGGCAAGCATCGGCGATAGTATGCAACAAAACACGGAATGCCAGTGAGTTTCGATATGCGATTCACACGGATACAATCATCGTAGTTCGAAGCAAGCGGTTTCTCCACATACACGGGTTTCCCAGCTCGCATTGCCATGATGGCGTAGGTGGCATGAGAGGATGGGGGAGTGGCGATATATACGGCGTTCACCTCGGGATCGCTGACGAGAGACTGGGCATCGGTATAGAACTTTTTGATGTGATGACGCTGGGCATAGGATTCCGCTTTCTCCTTGTTTCGGCTCATCACTGCCACCACTTTCGAGCCTTCGATTTTGCCGAAAGCGGGTCCACTTTTCTTCTCGGTTACTTCACCGCATCCAATGAAGCCCCATTTCACGGTTTGTATAGAATTCATAGGAAAAAAGGATAAAACTTCTAAAAAAATATTAAGCAGTTGCAAATGTAGGCTTTTTTGCGTAATTTTGCAAGCTAATTATAATTTATAGCTTGCGGTTAAAACGATTACTTAAAAACTAAAAACATGAAATCTGAAAATGATAATCAGAAGGAGCTGCCGTTTTATTCATATAGAAATGTGAGTAAATGTCTTTCAGCGGGAATTAGTTTCTTGACAGACAATTTCTTGCATCTCATCAAGTTGTCGCTTCCTGTCACCATTCCTTTCACATTGGTATTCGCAGCCAGCATCTATTTGTCGAGCGATGCCACACTCTTTGCCGATCCCATGAATTTGTGGATGAGCGAGGGAGTGCTGACGTTCCTTTTGCTTTTGCTGAGTGCTGCATTTGTTGGGTTTATTTACAACATGGTGAGATTCAAGTCGGAGGATATTGATTTGAAAACGGTGCAAATGAAAGATTCCTACAAGCAACCATTTTTCAAACTCACAGTGAATGCACTGATTGTTACCCTGATTTTCATCGTTGTGGCAGGTGGCTTTGGCTATTTGATGATGAAGTCAATGCTGCGTGAAGCACATGGCATGGCAGAAGTAGGCGAGAATATCGCTATCACTTCGCTGCTATTCCTGATTATGATTGCTGTTTTCATCCCTTCAGGATTCTGTCTGCCAAATGTGGAACTGGGAGAAGGAACGCTGATGTCGAAGTTTTGGAAAGGTTACAAAGTGGGTTGGAAGAAATGGGGTAAGTTGTTTGCTCTCAGTCTTTTGGTCAGCATTATCGTTGGAATTATTTCCCTTCTTCTCGTGTCGCCAGCCATTGTGATAACCCTCATGCAGCGCAATGCTTCGCTCAGTTTGCTGGAGGGCGATGCGGTGAGTTTGCCAAGCCTGTTCCCTTTGTGGGCAGTTCTGATACTCATCATTTCTGCTTTCTTGCTCACCATTGTAACGTGGATTCAGTATCTGCCTTTGGCTTATCTCTATGCCTCTGTGAAGGAAGATATGGAGCAGGAAGAGAAATCTAAAATACCGATGATATAAGCCCCCTCCCTGCCTCCCCGAGGGGAGGTAAATGAAGAATGAAGAATAAAGAATGAAGAATGAGGATGGGGTTTCGACAAGAACTCAAAAACTTAAAAACTCAAAAACTCGAAAACTCAACTGATGCGTAAGAAGAAACCGTTACCACTATTAGAAAATGTGACAATCACCGCGGTGGCAGCCGAAGGAAAGGCATTGGCACGAGTGGATGATAAGGTGGTGTTTGTACCATACGTCGTGCCAGGCGATGTGGTGGACCTTCAGGTGAAGAAGAAAAAGAATAGTTACATGGAAGCTGTTGCCGTGAAGATTCATCATGAGTCCGACTTGCGAGCTGTGCCGTTCTGTCAGCACTATGGCGTGTGTGGCGGTTGCAAGTGGCAGTGCTTGAAATACGAGGAACAGTTGAAAGCCAAGCAGCAGCAAGTGGTGGACAATCTCACTCGTATCGGGAAGATTGAGTTGCCAGAAATCTCACCCATCATGGGGAGTGAGAAAACGACGGCTTATCGCAACAAGCTCGAATTCGGTTTTTCTGACAAGCGTTGGCTCACCGAAGAGGAAGTGCGTGAGAATGTGAAATATGAGCAGATGAATGCTGTGGGATTCCACATCACAGGTGCTTTCGACAAGATTCTCAACATCGAAAAATGCTGGTTGATGGACGACATCAACAACCGCATCCGCAATGATATTCGTTCCTATGCCTTGGAGCACGGGCTTACATTCTACGATTTGCGCAACAACAAGGGATTGCTTCGCAGTTTGATGATTCGCAATTCCAACACAGGTGAGCTGATGTTCTTGGTGCAGTTCCGCATTGAGAACGATGAAGAGCGTGCACAAGCCCTGGGACTCATGCAGCATTTGGCTGACACTTTCCCCGAAATCACCTCTCTGCTCTATGTAGATAACCACAAGTGCAACGACACATTTGGCGACCAAGAGGTAGTGGTGTTCAAGGGTGAAGACCACATCTACGAGGAGATGGAAGGACTGAAGTTCAAGGTGGGGCCAAAGTCGTTCTATCAAACAAATACCGACCAAGCATTCCACCTCTATCAAGTGGCTCGTGATTTTGCGCAACTCACAGGAAATGAATTGGTTTACGACCTCTATACGGGTACTGGAACCATTGCCAATTTCGTGTCGAGGAAGGCTCGCAAGGTGATAGGAATTGAGTATGTTCCCGAAGCCATCGAGGATGCGAAAGTGAATTCCGAAATCAATGGCATCGACAATACCTTGTTCTTTGCTGGCGATATGAAGGATATTCTCAATCGCGAATTCATAGAGGAATACGGAAAGCCCGACGTCATCATCACCGACCCACCTCGTGCAGGTATGCATCAGGATGTAGTAAATACCATCCTTTTCGCAGCTCCTCAGCGCATCGTTTACGTGAGTTGTAACCCTGCCACCCAGGCTCGCGACCTCCAGTTGCTCGATGCGGAATACCGCGTTGTGAAAGTGCAACCCGTGGATATGTTTCCTCACACGCAGCATGTGGAGAATGTGGTGCTACTCGAAAGAAAAATGAAGAATTAAGAATGAAGAATTCTCCATCCGGATGGAGGTAAAATAAATTCTTCATTCTTAATTATAAATTTAAAAAACATGTCTTCTCAAGATTATTACAATAAAAAACTGGCGAACCAATACACCGATTACGTGGTGAAGGAGCCATGCGAGCTCTTACAGTTTCTGATGACCTACGTGCCAGGCAATACCCGCACCAAGGCAAAGCAACTGTTGAGCCAGAAGATGGTGTATGTGGATAAGGTGATAACCACCCAGTTCAATGCACCTTTGCAGCCTGGGCAACTCGTTCAGATTGCCAAGAAAGGAAATCTTCATGTGTTCAAAAACAAGTTCGTGAAGATACTCTACGAGGATGCCTTCCTGCTTGTGATAGAAAAGAAAGAAGGTATCATAACCAACACGATGCCAGGGCACAAGGAGAACTCTGTGAAACGAATACTTGATGAATACGTAAAGCGTAAAAGTAAGTCCATTAGTGTGCACACCGTCCATCGTCTCGACCGTGTCACTTCGGGTTTGCTCATCTTTGCCAAGCGTCGCGATGTGCAGCAGATGTTTACCGACCATTGGCACGACATCGTGAAGGACCGTCGCTACGTTGCTGTGGTGCAGGGACAGATGGAGCAGGATAGTGGAACCGTGGAATCGTGGTTGACCGACAACAAGATGTTTATCACTTATTCCACCAACTACGATAACGGCGGCAAATATGCCATCACCCACTATCGCACCCTCAAGCGCAGTGCCGATTATTCCCTGGTGGAACTGAAATTGGAAACGGGACGCAAGAATCAGATTCGTGTCCACATGCAGGACCTCCAGCACCCTGTGGTGGGCGATTTGAAGTATGGTTCCGACGTTGACCCTATCGGGCGAGTCTGCCTCCATGCTTTCCGCATCGAGTTCTTCCATCCCATCACCCACGAATTGCTCTCCTTCGAAACACCTATCCCTTCCGCTTTCCAGGGATTGCTGAAAGAATAGAGCTTCTGTTAGTTTTAAATACACCTAATATTATTATAGAGTTATGAAAAAAACCGTACTGTTTCTATTGTTATTAGCTATCGCCCAATGGGGCTTTTCTCAAAGAATTGTAGATAAGTTGGATCGTGGATTGGTGGCGCAGAAAGTATCGAAGGGAGTATTTCTTTCATGGCGAATACTGGGTGAGGAATACTATGATGTAACCTACAATGTATATCGTAACGGAGTGAAAATCACCAACACTCCGCTCGAAGTTTCTAATTACACGGATGTGAGTGGCACCGTGAGCAACAGCTATTCCGTGTCTGCAGTGGTGCGTGGGGTGGAGCAGGAGCAGTGCATTGCTGTGAAACCTTGGTCAACCAGCTACATGGAAATCAATCCCAAGCACGATGCATCCCTCTTGAGCACCTATGTGCCCAACGATGCTTGTTGTGCCGATGTGGATGGAGATGGAGAATTGGAAATCCTCTTGAAGTACGACAATCAGAGTGAAATGGCACAGAGCTATCCCAAGAATGGACCGACCGTCAATGGGAAAGTCACTCATGAATACACCCTTCTGGAGTGTCTGAAGCTCGATGGCACCGTGCTGTGGTGGATCAATTGCGGTCCTAACATGGGCGATTTCCAGAACAACGAAATCAATATCGTGGGCTACGACTGGGATGGCGATGGCAAAGCCGAAGTGGTGATTCGCGCTGCCGACGGCACTACCATCCATCAAGCCGATGGCACTGTCTTCACCGTTGGTAGTGCCAGTCTCAACTACCGTGCCGCTACAGGTGGCGGCACCAACTGGTTCATGCACGACGGTGCTGAGTACCTGGTCTATATGAATGGTGAAACAGGAAAGCCATATCAGTGTATCACCTATCCATTGCTGCGACTGGAAAGTGGCGAAAACGACCTCAATGCTGCTTGGGGCGACGGCTACGGACATCGTTCCAGCAAGTATTTCTTCGGAGCGCCATACCTCGATGGGCGCAAGCCAAGCATCTTCCTTGCACGTGGCATCTACACCCGCCACAAGATGATTGCCTACGATGTGGACCCAGCTACCCACAAGTTAGTGGAACGTTGGCGTTGGTACAACAATTCCAATGGCCCGTGGAAAGGTCAGGGCTACCACAACTACGGCATTGCCGATGTGGATTGGGACGGACGCGACGAAATCGTGTTTGGTTCGATGGTCATCGACGACAACGGAAAAGGACTTTCCACAACGGGTCTCGGACATGGCGACTCCCAGCATTGCAGCGACTTCAACCCATATATCCACGGACAGGAAATTTATGCCTGCAACGAGGACCAGCCTGGCAACAACTATCGTGATGCCACCACCAGCAAGATTTATCACCGCTACAACGCCAGTCGAGACGATGGACGTGCCATTGCAGGCAACTTCTGCAACGATTTCCCTGGCGGATTGGCTTGTTCCTCTCGTGAAGGAGCCATCAGTTTGGTGTATAACGACCCTGTTGACGGACTCACCGCCACTGGTGTGAACACCAACTTCCGCATCTATTGGGATGGCGACCTTTGTTCGGAGACCTTCAACTATCTCAACGGAAAGAACACGGAGGGATGCGTGGCGAAATATGGAAGTTGGACACCTATCTACACTTGTGCAGGTTCCCTCACCAACAACGACACGAAGGGCACCCCTTGCTATCAAGGCGACATTCTTGGCGACTGGCGCGAGGAAATCATCATGCGCACAGCCAACAACCGCATCCGCATCTATTCCACGCCTACACCTACGCAATATCGCATCTACACCCTCTGGCACGACCATCAGTATCGCATTTCTATGGTGTGGCAGATGTGTGGCTACAACCAGCCGCCTCACACCAGCTATTATTTGGGTGAGATGGAAAACATCACCGTTGCGCCACCACCACTCATCATGACCAACCGCAAGCAAGTGGAGAATGGCGGCACCATCAGCAGTGCGCTCAATGGAGAGCACGTCATCGTGTGCGAAACGGGCAACAGCACCGTCAGCATCGAGGAGGGAGCAGCTCCTTATATCCTCACCTTCAACGTCCCTACGTGGGTACAAGGCACGGCAAGCAGTGAATATACATCCAAGACTGCTGCCATTAAATACACCACCTACAGCTGCAACGTCAAGGGTGGAGGCATCACGGGTGAGGCACGAATCGTGAAACAGGGCGACGGCATCCTCAATCTGCCAAAAGCCGACTTCACCCATACAGGCGAAACCACCATCTGGGCTGGTGTACTCAATTTCGATGGCACCATGCGCCAGTCCGACCTCCGTCTGAGTCGCTTCGCCGAGCTCAATTCCAGTGGAGAGTTCAAGAGCCTACGTGCCGAGTACGCTTCCATCATTCGTCCTGGTGGCGAATCCGCCATCGGCACCATTCAGTTGGCTGAAGGACTCGACCTCGGTTTCGGTTCCCGTGTCATCATCGACATCGATGCCACCTCTCCCCTCTCCGGGGAGTCGGAGGGGGCCTCCAACGACTGCATCAAGGCAAAAACCATCAGTATCGAGTGCAAGACAGGCACCGCATGGACCAAGTACGGACCTGAGTACGTGCAGCCAGTTCTCGAACTGCGTGGCAAGAACATTCAGGCAGGCGACTACGTCATCATGGAAGCCGAATCCTTCAAGGGCGATGTCAACGACATCAAGATTGAAGGCGATGCCATTGCATCCTTCAAGCCAAGCCTCCGCTTCGAAGATGGAAAGCTCATCCTCACTCTCGGCGGCACTCGCAGTGCCACCCTCGTGGAATGGACAGGCGAATACAGCAATGTCTGGAATTTTGCCGAGGCAGAGAATTTCATCATTCCTGTCGATGAAACGCCAACCGTGTTCGCCATGGGCGACATCGTGGCATTCAACGACAATGCCATCAAGTACTCTGTCAACATCGATGGCGATGTGGCACCAGATAGCATCCTTGTCGATGCCTCCAAGTCCTACACCTTCCAAGGCACAGGCTCCATCACCAGTGGAGCACTCGTGAAGAAAGGTGCAGGCGCACTCACCATCCTCACAAAGAACTCCTACGCAGGTGGAAACTTCCTCAAGGGAGGAACGGTGAAGGTCAACGCACTCTCCAACGACATCACCGCCACTGGCAATCTCGGTGCTGTCACCAGTTCCCCAGCTAAGTTCACCATGGAGAACGGAGCAGTGCTGCAATCCACGGCGGCTGTCACCAACGGTTCGCCAATTCGCATGATAGGCGATGAAGGCGGTGTCATCAACTGCTCGTCCGATTTCGTCCAACAGAAAGCCATCAGTGGCACCCTGCTCACTAAGAAGGGTGCAGGAAGCCTCTTCACGAGGACTGCCAACACGAGCCTCACCCGTCTCGTCATCGCGGCTGGTGCCGTGGCTGCACAGGCAGGCAATCCAGCTGCCACGGTGGAGTTCCAGGCAGGAACCCTCTGGGACGACGCACAGGCAACATCCCACGCCATCCATGTGCCAAAGGGCAAGTCGGGCACATGGCAACTCACCAACACCTACTACACGGCATACGCCAATAAGTTGACAGGCGAAGGCACACTCACCATCGTTCCTCGCAACACCGTCAGCCGTGTGCGCATCACCGGCAACTGGACTGAATTCACGGGAACCATCAAGCACAACACCAGCATCTGGCTACCACTCGACGCATCCACAGGATTGCCTAACGGCACACTCGACGTGGCTGCGGGTTCCACCGTCACCAACGTCTGTCGTGTCTTCCGCATCGGAAAGCTCACGGGAGGTGGCGACCTCGCTCACCCTATCGCCAATTTCCAGAATTCCTCTGCCGTCAGTGGTAGCAACACCTGGCAGGTGGGTAACAGCAGCGACGCATTGGGCGGCTTCTCCTTTGCAGGACGAATCACCGACGCTGGCGGCTCCAACAAGGCGAATTTCGAGAAGGTAGGCACATGCAAGATGATTACCTCAGGCGTTTGGGACAACACGGGAACCGTGAAAATCAACGAGGGAGAGCTTCATTTCAATTCGGGTTCGCTCCTCGGAAAGGGAGCCCTCACCGTGGCTGAAGGAGCACGACTCAGTGGCGTCACCAAGACCAACATGCCTCTCACCAACTCGTCCTACAATATCCTCGGTGAATTGCAGGCAGGCAGCACCGCCACAGCCTATACAGGCACCATCGACTTCGGAGGCAAGAACCTCACGATGGCAGCCACCTCGCGACTCTTGCTCGGTCTGCGCTCCGCCAACACCAAGGAAGACGTTGCCAGCGGTTCCAGCATCAGCAACATCAACGCACTCACCATCAACGGCACCATCGCACCTTATCTCTATGCATCCTACCAGCCAACCGAAGGCGATGAATTCCGTCTCTGGACCCAAGTCAACCGCTTCTTAGGCACACCATCGTTCGAACTGCCTGAAATCCATGAATGCAAGAAAGATGACATCATCTACAGCATCGTGTGGGACACGAGTCTCATCGATCAGGGCATCCTGAAGATTGCATCCGTGCAGAATCTCGGAACGGGCATCCAAGCGCCACAGATAGCTGAGGACGAGCAAGTCGAAGTACAGGTCTTCACCCTCAATGGCGAACTCCTTTGCTCCTACTATTCACCAATGGGCAAGGTGAAAGCGGCGCTCCGCCAGACGGCACTCTCCAAGGGTGTTTATCTTCTGAAGCTGAAATCCCAAACGGGTAAGAGCTTCAGCATGAAGGTACTCAGATAAGGGTGCTACCGCAAGAAGCTAACACTGACATCATCAAGGAGGACTTCTCTTCCCAACTGTTTGACAAGGGGAGGGGGGGGACTTAGGCGGCGTCTCGGAAAAATGCAAATAAATTTGCTTTTTCGCTCGACTTGCACTAACTTTGCAGTGATTTTTGAATTATCTCCTTTAACAATGAGCGAATCAAGACCTTTCAAGGTGTTTTCGGGCACTAATTCGAGATATTTGGCGGAACGTATCTGCCACCATCTCGGATGCCCTCTGGGCAATATGATCATTACGCATTTTGCCGACGGTGAGTTTGCAGTTAGTTTTGAAGAATCCATTCGTGGAAACGATGTCTTTCTCGTTCAATCGACCTTCCCAAAGAGCGACAACCTGATGGAGCTGCTGCTGATGATCGACGCGGCGAAGCGTGCTTCTGCCAGTCAGATTATCGCGGTGATCCCTTATTTCGGGTGGGCGCGTCAGGACCGCAAGGACAAGCCTCGTGTCTCCATCGGTGCGAAGTTGGTTGCCGACATGCTTTCGGTGGCTGGCATCGACCGACTGATGACGATGGACCTCCATGCCGACCAGATTCAGGGTTTCTTTGACGTGCCTGTTGACCATCTCTATGGGTCTCTCGTGCAGGAGGAGTACATCCGCAGTCTGAACCTTGAGAATCTTTGTATCGCGACTCCCGACGTGGGCGGTTCGAAGCGTGCAGCTCATTTTGCGAAGAAATTCAACTGCGACCTGGTGCTCTGCAACAAGGTGAGGGCGCGTGCCAACGTGGTGAGCAGCATCACGATCATCGGTGACGTGAAGGACAAGAACGTGGTGCTGGTGGATGACATCGTGGACACGGCGGGTACCATCACAACGGCTGCCGATGCGATGAAGAAAGCGGGTGCAACTTCTGTTCGTGCCATTGCGAGCCACTGCATCATGAGCGACCCTGCCAGCGACCGCGTGCAACAGAGTTCACTGGAGGAAATCATCTTCACGGATTCGATTCCTTACACGCAGAAATGTGCGAAGGTGAAGCAGATTTCGGTGGCTGAGATGTTCGCGCGTGCCATCCGCTGCAACGTGGAAAATGCATCTGTGAGCGAGGCATTCGACTTCTAAAGACCCCTCCAACTCCCCTGAGAGGGGAGAGAAAGTGAAAAGTGAGAAGTGAAAAGTGAAAAATGCCATCCGGCTGAAATCGCTTCACTTTTCACTCTTCACTTTTCACTTTTTATGGAATCCTTATAAATCCTTAAAATCCCTGATATAATTTATGAAATCTATGATGAAATGGATGCTGGTGCTTGCATTGGCTATGGCATCGGAGAATATGTTGGCACAGGAGGCTGCTCAGCGTGGCACTCCTCGTCGTCAGCGACCTGCGGCATACGTGATACCTACGGATGCTCCTATCCTCACAAAGAATAGTGATGGCAGTTATCTCATTAACACCTCTGGTCTTTGCAAAGATGTGAAGGGCTATAAGGACTTGGTTCCTGTGGAAATCACCATCAAGAAGGACAAGGTGGAAAAGATTGAGCTGCTGAAGAATAACGAGGGTCCGAAGTACGTGGCAATGGCTTCGAAGGGCATTATTGATAAGTTTATTGGTTTGAAGGTGAAGAAAGCAACGGCTGCTCAGGCTGATGCTGTTACTGGTGCCACTTTCACTTCTAATGCATTGATTGCCAATATCAATGCTGGTCTGAATTACTATTTGAAGAATAAATAACTTGGGATTAGATTTAGGAAAGAAATTAGAATAATTAGAATAATTACTCCAAAAATTTGGTGTTGTTTAAAACAAAAAACATCTTATTTCTGATAAAATTATTCTAATTATTCTAATTTCTTTCCTTAGACAACTATTGTTATTTATCCCAAGTTGTTTTTATATCATTATTTTCTAATTTTTTTCCTATCGATGATATAAATTCCTTTTGGCAGTTGAGCTTCGGAGATGCGACGGCCAGAAAGGTCGTAGAGTGGGGAAGGGGAAGCGGAAAGGGATGAATCGCTTGCGTTGATGTCAGTGATGTCGAGATAGTTGGAAGGAAGGACTGTGACGACGTGGGTGGTATCGGTATATACCAGATTGATGGAGTCGGTGAAGAGGTCGATGTCGGAGAAGATGCTGAAATAGTATTTTCCCACAGGCACTCCATCGAGGCTCGTCATCTTGAAATCCAATTGTTGAGTTTCTCCGCCAGCGATGGAAAGCCCTTCCTCATTGAAATAGATGTTGGTGGTTGGCGAGGCAACGGGTGAGAGTACGAAGAAGAGTCTGCCTGAGTATTCTGCACCGGCGTTGTGGACGCGGAAGGAGAAACGAGGACGCTGACGGCGAATGAGGGAGTCGGGGAAGATGACGTCGCTCACTTCGAGAAGGGCTGTTTCATGTGCTGGGACGGAGAGCTGATGACTTCCGTTGGCATCTACATGGCAGAGCACATAGTTGGGCGTTCCCACTTGCGTGCGTGCCTCATGGAACGATCCATTTTCTTCATAGACAGGACAGATGCGATAATCGCCTGCAGCAAGATTTGTTGGTATGGAGATTTGGAGGGTGTCGGTGTAAGTGGTGTCGTCGATTTCCTCAAGGGCGAATACGTGGTCGTATTGATGGAGTAGGAGGGTGGATGCGGCATCTGTCACCTTTCCCTTTTGGATAGGTTTCAGAGCGATGCCCACTTTCCCTGGATGCAGGTTCCATCCCACATTTCCCAAGTTGTAGATGGCGATGGCATCGTTGGCAAGTGGAGAGATATGGGAGAAGGCATAGATGTATGTTTGCTGGCTTGGCGTGGCATCTTTCTTGGGCTTCACGCCTGCTATGATGCTTTGCAGGAGATTGAACCCTCCTTCAGGATTGTTCTTGTCGTGCCACTTAGGCTGGTCGGGGGTGAGCCACGTGAAGTAGTAATAGCCATCGGCATCGCCATCGGGATTTCCGAATTTGATGTGGAAGTATCCGTTTGCGTCGTAGCCATCGCACACGAAACTATGTCCTAATTCGATGGACCATCCACCGACAACGAGCGGACGGCCTGCGTCGAGTTCATGAAACATGATGGAATCCCATTCCACCTGCGTGAAGAAATTGCGGTAGTACATCTGCATACCTTCGTCGTAGCCGAAATAGTTGGTGAGCGCCAATGGCTGGTAAATGACTTCTGCACCGCTCGAGAAGGTGCCATAGCGCATGTTGACGGAGATGCCGCAATCGCTCAAGAGTTGGGCAACGGCATTGGCTTGGCGGGTGTTGTAACCGAAATAGTAGTTGTCGAGCATGTTGTCCCAATCGTAGGTGTGGCTGGCGAAATCCGCCGTGAGGGTGTAGCCACAACCCGTGGAGTCGGTGTAGGTGTAGGACCCTTTGCCTTGCTTCGGCCATTTCCAGTAGTTCATCACTTGTGCCATCGCCAAAGCAACGCAACCCACCACGCAAGTGTCGGGCTGGGGGATGCCGTCGATGGTGTCCTCATAGACCACAGGGCACATCCCTTTGTAGGCAGGATGCTCCTGTTCCCATGAGTCGCTGCAAAGAGGTGCGACGGATTCCTTTACGTCGGCGGGTTTGTAGATACGTATGCTGCTCGAGAGGCTTTTCTCCATGCGTTTGATGAAATTCCGAAACTGTGGATTTCGGTATGCTTCCTCGAAATGGCTTCCATCGGAATAACCCAGGATGGCGGGATGCGCTTCCGACGTGGAAGCAAGCACGAAACCCTCGCTCGAATCGAAGGCATAGAGCTGAGGGGATTCGTATGCCAGTTCCAAACGAGGTTGTGCAATCCTCTGCTTCGCCCTTTCCACAGAAATGGGTTGAGCATGGCAGATGGTCGCTATCAAGAAAAACAAAAGGAAACTAACTCCAGTTTTATGTACTTGTTGCAATTTCATTTGATAAAAAAATAACTTGTTTTATTTAGGAAAGAAATTAGAATAATTAGAATAATTTTATCAGAAATAATGTGTTTTGTTTAAAACAACTCTAATTTTTGGAGTAATTATAATAATTATTCTAATTTCTTTCCTTAGACAATTAGCTTCGTCGAGCTGAAGGTTGACTTCGTTGAGCTAAAGGTTCATTCTACTCCCCTCGCCCTTTGGAGAGGGGTTGGGGGTGAGGCTTTTAGTCTGCCATTTTCCTCAAGAGTTTGAATTGCTTCACGATGTCTTGGGTGTTGATGGATTCGTGAGCATCGAAATGCTCCCAGAGTCCTGTGAGGACGGCAGCACCTCCAAATCCCATGTTCTTCACCCGTTTGATGTTCTTGGCATTGATTCCCCCCACGGCAACCACCTTCTTGTTGATGATTCCATCCTCGGCAGCTTTCACGAGTTGCTGAGTGGTAAACATAGAGCGATTCAACCTGCCCGAACTGCCATCATAAATGGGACCCAGGAACACGTAGTTGCATTGTGGCTTCCATTCCGTCACTTCCTCGAGCGAATGACAGGAACGAGACAAGTGCCCTTTGTAGTCTTCGGGTATCTCGGAATTGCGCTCGTTCAGATGGATGCCTTTCAGTCCGAATTCATCCTTCAGATAGAAGTGGTCGTGTACCACAATATGTTTCAGCCACGGCTTATCGATAAGTCGCAACAAACGTTCGCAGAATATAGGCTCAGAATCGGGTTTCTTCAGATGAAGCACATCCAGTCCCTCTTCAAAAAGCGCATTCAGTATGATATGTTCCTCCACAAAAAATGTAGGAGCTGTAATGGCTATTAAATTCATAATTCTTTGCTCATGCCACCTTTTTTGGTTGCATAGTGTGCAAAGATAGGAATAATTATTTAAAATGAAGAATGAAGAAATAAAAATTAAGAATGAAGAATGAAGAGTGAAGAATGGCTTCGGCAAAACCGAAGCTTACTGAAAAAGGGGAAAAACATTCTATATTGGCTTCGCTAAAGGTTCTTCATTGGCTATGCCGAGCTAAAGGTTCGGAGCGTAGCGACCATTCTTCATTCTACATTGGCTTCGCTAATGGTTCTTCATTTAAACCTCCTCTTGGCTTCTTCCATCACCTCAATCACTTTGTCGCACCATGCATCAAACTCTGGGTCGAGCTGTTGACATTCAGGATGGTTGAGGATGTATTGAATACAGCGACGCACACCTTCCTCGAAACGGACCGTTGTTTGGAATCCAGGCACCACACGCTTCAATTTCGAGCAGTCGAACACCACGCTGACTGCCTTATCGCCAATCAGATTGCCTTCCACATCGTATTCCTTTGGAGCAATCTCAGCGAGGAATGCCGACGAAACATAGTATGGTTTGAGTGTTGTGCCCAAACATTGTGCCACAACGGAGTAGATTTGAGTCCATGTCAGCGATTCATCCGACATGATTTGAAAAGCTTCGCCGATGGCATGAGGATTGCCAAGCAGACCAATGAATCCGCATGCAAAATCAGTGTTGAACGTCATGGTCCAAAGTGTGGACCCATCCCCATGAATCAGCACAGGTTTGCCTTCCAACATACGTTTCAGCACTTGCCAACTGCCCTTTGTGCCGTGCAGTCCCAATGGTACACTCTTTTCGCAGTAGGTGTGGCTCGGACGTACAATCGTTACGGGGAATCCTTCCTCCCGATAGTATTTCATCAGCAGTTCCTCGCATGCAATCTTGTTGCGTGAATACTCCCAATGCGGATTGGCGAGGGTCGTACCTTCCGTAATGACATGATGACGAGCAGGTTTGTTGTAAGCAGATGCCGAACTGATATAGACATACTGGCGGGTACGTCCTGCAAAGAGACGATGATCACGCTCCACTTGCTCTGGCACAAAACCGATGAACTCACACACGGCATCAAATTGTGTGTCGCCTATCAGACGCAGCACTGCCGCTTCGTCATTGATATCCACATGTAGCTGTTTCACGTTCTCTGGCACTTCGTTCTGTCGGTTTCCTCGATTGAGCAACCACAATTCGTGCTCGCTTTCTGCCAACTGTCGGGTGATGGCACTGCTGATGGTGCCTGTTCCACCAATCATTAGTATTCGCATGGCTTAAATGTTTTAGGGTTTGTAATTGAGAAAGTCTGGTTTTAACTGATTGATCATCCTTCAGATTCTTGAAATCCTTGATGAGAAATCTTGGATTGCAAATAAAAACATTCTTTTTCATATAGCAAAATTTTCCATCCCTTTTTTCTTTAGTAAGGGGATTTAGTAAAACGGAAAGAGGAATTCACATTTGTTTGATAAGGGTATTGAAAATGTTTGTCAAGGGCTTTAAAAGTCTTCGATAGGGGATGTAAAAATACATTGAACTTTCGTTTCAAATTTTTTGAACGTTCATCGTAAAAATTTTGAACGTTCAAAAATTATTTTCTGAACGTTCAAAAAAATAAAAATGAACGTTCAAAATTTCTTTAATGAACGTTCAAAAATATTTTAATGAAGGTTCAACGATATTATAGAACCCCTATCAGACATTTTTATTGACGCTGTTGAATAGTTTGAAAACCCTTGTTGCGTAATTCAACAATCCCTTTTCTATCGTATCAAAGACGCTATTTAAAACAAATAGCACCCGCCATTAAGAATGTGACGAGTGCTGAGGGTATGTAGAGTTGAAATCGGATTTAGGTTGACGGAGTGTGAGGGGAGGGTTTATACAACTTCTTTTCCAAATGGAGTGAGGGCGAGGCGAGCAAGGCGGAAATGCATATTGCCGAATGGAATGCCGATGATGGTGATGTAGAAGACAATACCAAAAAATACGTGGGAGAGGACGATGATGATACCACCTAATAAGAACCACAGGATATTCATCAGTACGGAGATGCATCCACTGCTTTGTGGCTTATCTACGACGTGGGAGCCGAAAGGCCAAACAGCGAGGAGTCCGAGTTTGATAACTTGCAATCCGAATGGAATGCCGATGATGGTGAGGCAGAGCATAACTCCTGACATGATATATTCAACTGCCATTGCAAGACCTCCGAAAAGTACCCAAATGATATTTCCAAGCGTTTTCATTTTTTCGTTGTTTTTCGGTTAAAGACAATCGAAAGGAGTTTTTTCTATCGTATGATACAAAAAAATTTTTCTCTATGAGTGTGCACAAAAGACAAAAATGCAAATGTTGGCTCCGTCGAAGTTAGGCTGCGCCTCGGAAAAATACAAATAAATTTGTTTTTTCGCTCGGCTTGCACTAACTTTGCAACTTATTTATTAGAAATCAATTCGCGAATGAATCATATAAGAAATTTTTGTATTATTGCCCATATCGACCACGGGAAATCAACACTTGCGGACCGAATGCTGGAATATACGAATACCATCAAGGTGACGGAAGGACAGATGTTGGACGATATGGACTTGGAGAAGGAACGTGGTATCACGATTAAGAGTCATGCCATTCAGATGGAGTATGAGTACGAAGGAGAGAAGTATGTACTCAACTTGATTGACACCCCCGGACACGTGGACTTTAGTTACGAGGTGTCCCGCTCCATTGCTGCTTGTGAAGGTGCCCTGCTCGTGGTGGATGCTACTCAGGGTGTGCAGGCTCAGACTATCTCGAACCTCTATATGGCAATTGAGCATGACTTGGAAATCATTCCTGTGGTGAATAAGTGCGATATGCCCAACGCTATGCCTGAAGAGGTGACGGACGAAATCGTTGACCTGATTGGATGCAAGGCTGAAGAAGTGATTTTGGCATCAGCCAGAACGGGACAAGGTGTGGAGGAAATCTTGAAGGCTGTGGTGGAAAGGATTCCGCATCCAAAGGGAGATGAGAATGCCCCTCTGCAAGCTTTGATTTTCGACTCGGTGTTCAATAGTTTCCGAGGTATCATTGCCTATTTCAAGATTGTGAATGGTGTGATGCATCCAGGGGAGAAAGTTCGATTCATCAATACGAAAAAGGAATACCAGGCAGAGGAAATCGGTGTGCTGAAGATGGATATGATTCCTCGAAAGGAATTGCGGACGGGTGATGTGGGTTATATCGTTTCGGGTATCAAGAACGCTGTGGAAGTGAAGGTGGGTGATACGATTACCACTGTAGCCAACCCTGCAACGTCTGCCATTGAGGGATTCCAAGAGGTGAAACCAATGGTCTTTGCGGGTGTGTATCCGATTGAACCAGAGGATTATGAGAACTTGCGTACTTCATTGGAAAAGTTGCAGTTGAATGATGCTTCGCTCACGTTCCAGCATGAGAGTTCGGCAGCCCTCGGTTTCGGTTTCCGTTGCGGATTCCTCGGATTGCTCCACATGGAGATTGTGCAGGAGCGACTCGACCGAGAGTTCAATATGGATGTGATTACAACCGTGCCAAACGTGTCGTACATGATATATGATAAGCATGGCGAAGCGATGGAGGTACACAACCCATCTGGAATGCCTGACCCAACGCTCATTGAGCATGTGGAAGAGCCATATATCAATGCTACGATTATCACTACGGCAAACTATATCGGCCCTATCATGACACTTTGTTTGGGTAAGCGTGGTGAACTGGTTCGGCAGGATTTCATTACAGGAAATCGTGTGGAGATTCAGTTCCTCATGCCATTGGGAGAAATCGTGATAGATTTTTACGATAAGTTGAAGAGTATTAGCCGCGGCTATGCTTCCTTCGATTATCATCCAGCAGGATTCCGGCCTTCAAAACTGGTGAAACTCGATATTCTGCTGAATGGCGAAAGTGTGGATGCCCTTTCAACACTGACACATGTGGATAATTCCGTCACATTGGGACGCCGTATGTGTGAAAGATTGAAGGAATTGTTGCCTCGTCAGCAGTTTGATATTGCTATTCAGGCAGCTATCGGAGGTAAGATTATTGCTCGCGAAACCGTGAAGCAGGTGCGCAAGGATGTGCTGGCAAAGTGCTATGGTGGTGACGTGAGTCGTAAGCGCAAGTTGCTCGAAAAGCAGAAACGAGGCAAGAAGCGCATGAAGCAAATCGGCAATGTGCAAGTGCCTCAGAAAGCATTCCTCGCAGTGCTGAAGCTGGATGGAGATTGAGATGAATTAGAAGAGAAACTTGAGAAACAGCACTTTAGCGCCTGAAACCTGAAACAGCGCTTTAGCGCCTGAAACATTTTATCTTTTATGAAAAAGAAACTATTGATAGGTATCATATCGTTGCTTGCGTCGGTATCGGCATGGGCAGATCCTGTGAGCTTGGCAAAGGCAAAGGAACTTGCTGCTCCATTCCTCACAGAAGGGACAGAGGCGAGGCTTGTGAAAAAAGCTATGCGCAACGAGAATAAAGCACGAAAGGTGGCTTCTGCTGTGCAAACCACCTCACCTTATTATATATTCTCGCGTGGGGAGAATCGTGGATTCGTCATTGTGAGTGGTGACGATTGTCTGCCTACGATATTGGGATATACGGATAGTGGCGATTTCGTGGAAGAGAAGATGCCTTCTGCTTTGTTGGGATGGCTGGACTACTACAGCCGAATCATTGAAGATGCTCAGGTAGCAGGTGAGAATGTGAGTCAGGCGAAGCGTCGTGCAGCAGCTCCCATGCTGGGTGCCACGGCAGCAAAGGTGGATGTGCCAGTATTGATGACAAGCCATTGGCATCAGACGGCTCCATATTTCAACCGTTGCCCTTATTTGGATAACGGAAATCATGCCGTGACGGGTTGTGTGGCAACGGCAGGATCTCAGGTGATTTACTACTACCGCAAGGATAATCCAAGTACTTTGGGTGCCTCGACTCCTACTTACGACTATGGAGCACCTGTGAAGGAATCTATACCGAAAGGTACACCGATGAAATGGAATCTGATGCTCGACGACTACAATTCGAATTGTCCGCAGGAATACAAAGATGCTGTAGCAGAATTCTGTTTTGCTGTGGGTGCTGCCACGTGGTTGACTTACGGAGAATCAACGGGTGGCTACATCAATAACTTGGTGAATACATTCAGTAGTGGCTACAATTTGAGCAGTGTGAATGTTACCAAATCATCTTATTCGCAGTCGGCTTGGGAAAAGATGATTTACGACGATTTGGTTGAAGGACATCCAATGGTTTATTCAGGCTACAACGTGGATGAGGCAGGCACTTGGAACGGGCACGCTGTGGTGGTAGATGGATATCGTGCTTCCAGCAATCTGTTCCACTTCAACTTCGGTTGGGGAGGACAAGGCGATGGTTGGTACACCGTGAACGATGAAACGGGTATGAACGGGTTTAACACCGAGCAGAGCATGACCTACAAGGTGCAGCCTAAGAAGCAGAATTTGGCAGCAAAGGTGGAATTGCCAGATGGTTTCTATGTGAACCACGACAACACTGTGAAAGTAACGGTGGAAAACAAGGGAACACTCAATTACTCAGGTATTTACCTTTTCTGCTCCACCACCAATACCAAACCTTCGGGTGTTGCCTCTGCTCGTTCGAAGGACACAGAAACAATCTTTCCAAACAATGGGGAAAAGACGGTCATTAAACTTTCTGCCAAACCAACTTCCGACCGCAAATGGTATGTGAAAGTGACAGACAAGAACATGAACATCTTGGCAGAAATAGCGTTGAAACCCGAGTTTATCACGCATGATTTGCAATTCAACAGTCTGGAAGTGCTGAGCAGTTCGGATGTGGAATCACATCAAGGAAAGGACTATTCTGTAGTTTATTCTGACCGAACCACCGCCATTGCTAATTTGCACAACTTGAGCAACGTGAAGTATCAGGGAACTCCAAGATTGGAACTCTATAAGAGTACGGACGATGGACAAACCTTTGAATATGTTGGTATGAAGTCGGCTGTGGGTTCAGAAATCCCTGCTCAGGCTTCGGGCGAGATTGAATTCTCATTGACGAACACTTCCTCTTGTCCGTTGGGTACAGACACCTTATATTATATAGCATTGCGTAATCCTATAGAAACCATAGGTGCCAGCGCCGTGACTTATGAAGCTGGTGTTGACACTGTAGCACGTTTTGTGCTTCGCAGTAATGATGTGGGCTTGAGTGCAAGGCTCGATGGCAAGACTTTACGATTCGAAGGCAAATGGAATGCCAGTCAGTTCCTTACGCTCTGCAATCGAACTGCCAATGCCGATGCCTTGAATTACGACCTCACAAGGGTGGAGGCAGTGGGGCGCATCCCAGCTTTGGAGAAGAAACCTAATGCCATCTTCTACGTTGCTGACGACTCGAAGGCAAGTGGCAAGAATGTGGTGAAGGCTACAGCTTCCACTGCTGATGAAATGAATATTCAGATGGGATATGATTTCGAACCGACTGCCGCAATTTTTGCAAAGAAAGCAGTCTTCAATCTGGACCTCACTCCAAACCAATGGGAAATGCTCACAGTGCCATTTGCTGCTGCTGTGCCTCAGGGTATCGTGGCAAAGCAAGTGGATGCTCACACATCTACGGGTATTGGAAACAAGACGAGCATTGTTCGTTCTTTCGAAGCAGGAAAGACTTATATAGTGATGGCATCGTCCAGCAATCATCAAATGCTCACTGCGGAGGAGACAAACGTGGCGGCAGCTCCAGTGGAGAATGTGGATACAGCCGTGGTAGGTGTGTTCTCTACCACAGCCCTTCCTGAAGGTTCGCTCTATCTGGACGACGCAGACCCACAATATTTCCAATTGATGAGCGAAGGAATGACTGTTCCTGCTTTCTCGGGCTATTTCAGTGCATCCAACCTCATTCGTGCCTTCCGTGCCAATTCCAATATCACGCTCGACCCTGTTTATTTGTCTTTGGGTACCACCATTGCTGAGGCTTACGACTTGCTGAATGAGCATAAGAATGTCATGAATGAGGATGCCATCGATTCCTTGCTCTCTCAAATTCGTATAAGCGAGATTTATTTCGGTGAGCGAGAAGGAACAAGTACGAAGGAAGTGCATGTAGTGATAGATGCACTCACCGAAACCATGACTTGGGCTAAGCAGCAACTGCGAGATGATATTCACGACATGGTGGTGGAAATGACGGACTACATCGTGAATCCATCCTTCGAAAAGGGCACAACAAGCACTTCCACTGTGGGTTCTACCACGGGTTGGACGGCTAATGGTTCAGGTGTTTCTGCTCGTTCTGCAAGCAATGTCTATTATCAAGGTGTAGGTGCCGATGGAAATTATCTTTGCTACAGTTACATCAGTACAGACCTCTCGGGAAAGGGCATTTCTCAAGAGATTACAGATATGCAGCCTGGGCTCTACCGACTCACTGCTAAGTTGGGTACCGACGAGGGCGAAACCGTAACGCTTTTTGCCAACGAACAGGATACAATTGTGGCAGCGCACGATTTTGGTAAGTACTATTTGGCAGATGCTTCCATTGATAGCATTGTGGTGAAAGCAGGCGACACGCTCACCATTGGTGTGCGCGACGGACACTGGTTCAAGGCAGACGATTTCCGCTTGTTCTATTTGCGTGCGCTCAATGCAGAAGAGGATCCCCTCGCCATCGAAATCCTTACAGCCACTAATCAGTATGCATTTACTGCCGTGCCAGTGCAGGGTGGTGTGCGCATAACGGCACCAACGGCTCAGAACATTTCCATCCATTCTGTTTCGGGTACTCAAGTTTTCCGCAAAGTGGTATTTGGTACACAAACTGTCCGGCTCCCTCAAGGTATTTATATTGTGGGTGGAAAGAAAGTGTTAGTTAAGTAATGACACATCATTATTCCTCAGTTCTGCTTGAAAGGGCAGTTGATGAATTTGCCAAACTACCAGGCATTGGACGCAAAACGGCTTTGCGTCTGGTGCTTCATCTTTTGAAACTCGACGAGGCAACCGTGGAGCATTTTGCCAACAGCATCACAACCCTTCGACACGATGTGAAGCATTGCAGTGTATGCCATAACATCAGTGATGAGGATGTGTGTAGCATCTGTTCCAACCCTTCACGCGACGAATCCATTGTATGCGTGGTGGAGAATTTTCAGGATGTACTCGCCATCGAGGCAACCACCCAGTTTCATGGACTCTATCATGTGCTGGGCGGAGTGATTTCCCCGATGGATGGCATCGCTCCGAGCGACCTCGAGATTGAGAGTTTGGTGGAAAGAGTAGGAAAGGGTGGCATTGATGAAATCATCCTTGCACTCAGTTCCACGATGGAAGGCGACACGACCAATTTCTTCATTTCGAGAAAGCTGTCTGCCTTTACTGGCCTGAAAATCACAGTGCTGGCGAGAGGTATTTCCGTCAACGACGAATTGCAATATACAGACGAGGTGACACTCGGGCGCTCCATTGTGAACCGAGTTCCCTTTACCATTAAATAAAATAGATAGATAGTGGAAGAATCCATACAAAAAATGCTCAGTCTGCTCCGCATAGAGTTCTATGTGGTGCTTGCTTCTGCGTTCATTCCTGTGGCGTTAGGTGAATTGAACCTTGTACCCGTAGGTGATTTGGCAGACGACCGCAAGGCGGAATATGTGTTCAACGTTATTGTCATTCTTCAAATGATTATCACAGTGCCTTTTGCGTTGAAGATTTTCAGTCTCAACACCAAGAAAAGTCTGCATCGCTACACTTTGGAAAAAGCATTGCTGACCTACCATCGGTGGAGCGTCATTCGCCTTTGCCTTCTGCTGGCAAGTACAGTTGTAGGTGTGATGTCGTATTACTTCACTTTCAGTACAACGGGACTTCTTTGTGCAGCCATCACCTTTCTTACTATCATTTATTGTTACCCATCGTACCATCATTTGCGCCAGTACATTGATGACTGCCGCAACGATTTGAGTTAATAATCAAAAGCCCAAAGCCCCCTCCCGTCCTCCCCGAGGGGAGGAGAATAGCCCCCTCCAACTCCCCCAAGGGGGAGAGAATGCCGTTCGGATGGAGCCCTCCCCCCTTGGGGGGAGCTGGAGAGGGGCTGCCTTTATTCATTATGCAATTATCCATCATCATAGTCAATTTCAATGTGAAGTACTTCTTGCACCAGTGCCTCCGTTCTGTGGAGCGTGCTTGTGCCAATATAGATGCTGAGGTGCTGGTAGTGGATAATTGCAGTCAGGATGAGTCAATCGAATATCTTCAACCACTGCATCCATCCGTACGATTTATACGCAATTCTCAAAATTTGGGTTTTGCCAAAGCCAATAATATCGGCATTCGTCAGACGAAGGGCAAATACGTGTTGCTGCTCAATCCCGACACCATTGTTTCCGAGCGCACACTGACTGATTGCATCGAGTTTATGGAAGTGCATCCCGAGGTAGGTGGGGCAGGAGTGAAGATGCTCAATCGCAATGGCAGTTTCGCACTCGAATCACGACGAGGCATTCCAACTCCCTTCGTGGCATTCTGCAAGATGTCGGGACTCTGCTCTCTTTTTCCCAATAGTCGATTCTTCGGGAAATACTATATGCAGTATCTCGACAAGGACCAAGAGAATCCCATCGAAATCATCAGTGGTGCTTTCATGTTCCTTCGTCGTTCCGCGCTCGATGCGAGTGGACTCCTCGATGAGGATTTCTTCATGTATGGTGAGGACATCGACCTCTCCTATCGTTTGCTGAAGACAGGGCAAAAGAACTATTATATCCCTACGCCCATCCTCCACTACAAAGGCGAAAGCACCAAGAAGAACAGCTATCGCTATGTCCACACCTTCTATAAGGCGATGCTCATATTTTTCCGCAAGTACTACAAGCACCTAGGCTTGTTCTATGCCATCCCTATCCAGAGTGCCATCTTTGTGAAGGGAGTCATGACTTATTTGAACCTCAAGCTCAATCGTTCCAAAAAAGACACCAAAGGCGACCTTGACTACATGAAGGAACGCAGTTTTGCTTTCTGTGGTAGTGAGAATGAATACCAGCAGCTGATGTCGGCAATGTCGCGTTTCTCCATCTATGTGAATCACATCACGGTAACGGACAAATATGAATGGATGTCGCTACTCAAAACGAAGCGCTTCGACTATATCATTTTCAATGCCGAAGATATCAGCTATGCCGATATGTTGGAACAATTGCAATCCACATCCACTTCCCCTTATGCACCATCTTTGGCAACATTCTATCCTTCATCCCGAATTGTCATCACTGATTCTTACACCTTTGAGTTTGCATAACCCAATGAAACGTAATCGGATGCTGCATTCGGTTCTGCCAATCCGTTATAGGTTTTTATTGCATTTATTTTGCAGATTAAAAGAAATGTCGTAAATTTGCAAGCGATTTCGAATAGGAACGAGGTTTTAAACTAAAATCTGAAACGAAAAGAAATGTTTTTTTCTATCCATCATATCCACCATCATCATCTCAGCGAGTAGTCTCGGTGGGCTTTCAGCGATGTATGGAACTTGCATGGATTTGCAAAAGGGAACAAATTACGTTGGAGGGCTGCCGTTTGGGTTAGCTCTTTTTTGTTTTTTTTATGAAGCCCCCTCCAACTCCCAGGACCCCTCCAACTCCCCTGTGAGGGGAGGGGTTGAGAGCAAAAAAAGTTTAACGTTTAACGTTTATCGTTTAACGAAGTTACTCAGCTCCGCTAAAACTCAAAAACTTAAAAACTCAAATAATAGACATAAATGTTAAGAATTGCAGTACAATCAAAAGGTCGTCTTTTTGAAGATACGATGTCGCTCCTTCAGGAGGCAGGAATTAAAGTGGGTTCGTCGAAACGAACACTGTTGGTTCAGTCATCTAACTTTCCCATCGAGGTGCTTTATCTTCGCGATGACGATATTCCGCAGACTGTTGCCAGTGGTGTTGCCGATGTGGGTGTCGTTGGTGAGAACGAGTTTGTGGAACGCAATGAGGATGCTGATATTGTGAAGCGTTTGGGTTTCAGCAAGTGTCGTCTTTCTCTCGCTATCCCTAAGAGTGTGGACTATCCTGGATTGGAGTGGTTCAATGGTAAGAAAATCGCTACTTCCTATCCAGGCATTCTTCGTCAGTTTATGCAGAAGAGTGGAATAGAAATGGACATCCATGTGATTCAGGGTTCGGTGGAGATTGCTCCAGGCATTTGTTTGGCAGATGGTATCTTCGACATTGTCAGTTCAGGTAGCACACTTGTGAGCAATAATCTCCGAGAGGTGGAAGTGGTGATGAAGAGCGAGGCTTTGCTGATTGGCAACAAGGAACTGAGCGAAGAGAAGAAAGCGATTCTTGAGGAACTGCTCTTCCGCATTGATGCGGTGAAAGCTGCCGAGGATAAGAAATATGTGCTGATGAATGCTCCAACAGATAAAGTGAAGGACATCATCAGTGTACTGCCAGGAATCAAGAGTCCGACGGTGATGCCTTTGGCAACGGAAGGCTGGAGCAGTATCCATACGGTGCTTGATGAGAAGCGCTTCTGGGAAATCATCGGACAACTCAAGACATTGGGTGCTGAAGGCATATTGGTGTTGCCGATTGAGAAAATGATCATCTGATAGTTTAAGTAACGTTTAACGTTTAACGAAGTTAGTTGGTAAAACTTACGAAGTTTATGAGAATTATAAAATATCCGAGTCGTGCGGAATGGAAGGCGTTGTTGACTCGTCCGCAGAAGAATCAAAAAGATTTGTCAGCATTGGTGCAGGCTGTGCTCGATCGTATCAAGACGGAGGGTGATTCTGCCGTGAAAGAGTACGAACTGCAGTTCGACCATGTGGCACTTGATTCTTTGCAAGTGAGCGAGACAGAAATGGAAGAGGCTGAGTCGCTTGTCAGTGATGAACTGAAAGATGCACTTCGGTTGGCTCATGCGAATATCGAGAAGTTCCATGCTGCACAGCGTTTTGAGACGAAGATAGTGCAGACGCAACCCGGTGTCACTTGTTGGCAGAAGGCTGTTGCTATTGAAAAGGTAGGTCTCTATATCCCAGGTGGTACTGCTCCATTATTTTCCACGGTTCTGATGCTTGCCACTCCAGCTCGTATTGCAGGATGCAAGGAAATCGTGCTTTGTTCTCCTCCGAATCAGGAAGGAAAACTGAATCCAGCCATTTTGGTGGCGGCACGCATTGCAGGTGTGAGCAAAATATTCAAGGCAGGCGGTGTGCAAGCTATTGGTGCGATGGCATACGGAACGGAATCGGTGCCAAAGGTAAGTAAGATTTTTGGTCCAGGTAATCAGTTCGTGGTAGCGGCGAAGCAAGCTGTATCGCTGCGGGATGTGGCTATCGATATGCCAGCAGGTCCAAGTGAGGTGGCTGTCGTTGCTGATGATTCGTCGAATCCTGTGTTTGTGGCAGCCGATTTGCTTTCGCAAGCGGAGCATGGTATGGACTCGCAGGTGGTGCTGATTAGCGACTCCGAGCAGATGATTGAGCAAGTGCAGGCAGAAGTGGAGAGGCAGGTGAAACTGCTTCCTCGTTTTGCCATGGCTGAGTCATCACTGAGCAATTCATTGTTCATTCTCGTACATGATAAGGATGAAGCGATAGACATTACTAATGAATATGCACCAGAACATTTGATTTTGGCAGTGAGCGATTATACGGAGATGGCAGAGAAAGTGGTGAATGCAGGTTCTGTTTTCCTTGGAAAGTATTCCTGCGAAAGTGCTGGAGATTATGCTTCCGGCACCAATCACACACTGCCAACGAATGGATATGCCAAGGCGTATAGTGGTGTGTCGCTCGATAGTTTTATCCGTAAAATCACATTCCAAGAACTCACCGATGAGGGTATTCGCAGCATTGGGCGAGCTGTGGAGGTGATGGCGGAGAATGAGCAACTGGATGCACACAAGAATGCCATGACAGTGAGGATGAAAAGTGTTTAAAGTTTAACGAAGTTACACTTCTCCGCTAAAAACTCAAAAACTTAAAAACTCAGAAACTCAAAAACTAATATATCAATGAAAGACTTGAAGAACTTGGTCCGTCCAAATATCTGGAGCCTGAAGCCATATAGTTCAGCTCGCGATGAATATAAGGGTATGACAGCGGAGGTGTTTCTCGATGCTAATGAGAATCCGTACAATAGACCTATCAACCGTTATCCCGACCCTTTGCAGGAAAAGTTGAAAGCTGCCATTTCGCCCATAAAGGGAGTGCCTGCCGAAAATATCTTTCTTGGCAATGGTTCGGACGAAGCTATCGACTTGGTCTATCGTGTGTTCTGCAATCCAGGCAAGGATAATGTGGTGGCAATCGACCCAACCTACGGCATGTATCAAGTGTGTGCCGACATCAACGATGTGGAATATCGCAAGGTGACGCTGGACGAGCATTTCCAATTCCGTGCCAGTGATTTGTTGGCTGTATGTGATGATTCCACAAAGGTAATCTTTCTTTGCTCACCTAATAATCCTTCCGGTAATTGTCTGCTACGCAGTGAGATTGAAACGGTGTTGGAACAATTTGATGGCATTGTGGTGGTGGATGAGGCGTATTCCGATTTTGCGGAGCAACGTCCTTTCCGAATGGATTTGCAGAAATATCCTAACATCGTGGTACTCAATACTTTCTCCAAAGCATTTGGTGCGGCAGCCATTCGTCTTGGTATGGCTTTTGCCTCGGTGGATATCATAGGACTTTTCAATAAGGTGAAATACCCTTACAACGTGAATAAGCTGACGCAGGATTGTGCGATGGAAGAGTTGAAGGACGTGACGAAGATTCATCAGAGGATTGTGCAGATTAAGGACGCTCGTACTACGCTTATGCAGGCATTCTCCGAACTACCTATCTGTCAGAAGGTTTATCCAACCGATGCCAATTTCTTTTTGACACGCGTGACTGATGCCAATGCCATTTATGATTATCTGGTGCATCGTGGTATCATCGTCCGCAACCGAAATCGTATCACCCTTTGTGGCAATTGCCTACGTATTACGATTGGTACAAAAGATGAAAACACTCGCTTGCTGAGTGCGTTGAGACAATATCGTTAAAACATGAAACAAGTTCTTTTTATAGATAGAGACGGTACCATCTTGGTGGAACCTGAGGATGAGCAAATTGATTCGTTTGAGAAGTTTCAGTTTGTGCCTGGAGTGATTCGCAATCTTCATTTTATTCGCACTCACCTCGATTTCGAATTTGTGATGGTGAGCAATCAGGATGGATTAGGAACAGATTCCTATCCTGAAGAAACGTTCTGGCCTACGCACAACTTGATGCTCCAAACCTTGAAGGGAGAGGGTATTGAGTTTGATGATATACTCATCGATAGGTCCTTCCCAGAGGACAATCTTCCGACTCGAAAGCCTGGCACGGGAATGCTGACGAAATATATGCAAGGGAATTATGACCTTGAGAATAGTTATGTGATAGGAGACCGAGAGACAGATGCAAAGTTGGCTGAAAACTTGGGATGCAAGTCGTTGATTCTGTCTGATGAACTTGATTGGAATCGCATTGCGGAAATCCTTTTTGCTGGAGAGCGTACGGCTTTTGTTCGACGTACTACGAAGGAAACGGATATTGACATCAGCCTTTGTTTGGATGGCACAGGGAAGAGTGATATTAGCACTGGGCTTGGATTCTTCGACCACATGCTGGAGCAGATTGCGAAGCACGGAAGTATTGATTTGAAGATACACGTGAAGGGGGATTTGAATGTGGATGAGCACCACACCATTGAGGACACGGGTATTGCTCTGGGTGAGTGCATTGGCAAGGCTTTAGGCGATAAGCGAGGCATTGAACGCTATGGTTATACTTTGCCAATGGATGATTGCCTGTGTTCCGTTGCTCTCGACTTCGGAGGGCGTCCTTGGCTCGTTTGGGATGCTGAATTTCATCGGGAGCGGGTAGGGGATATGCCTACTGAAATGTTCCTCCATTTCTTCAAGAGTTTCAGTGATGCAGCACGTATGAATCTGAATATCAAGGCAGAAGGAGAAAACGAGCACCACAAGATTGAAGGTATCTTCAAGGCATTGGCTCGAAGCTTAAAAATGGCTGTAAAGCGCGATATTTATAAATATCAACTACCTTCAAGCAAAGGAATGCTTTAAGGTAGGTTCTAAAAATTCTGTTTTTTAGTTCACTACCAATTTATTGTATTTCATTTCGGTTGCTTTTTGTTTGATTTGAAGTCTTTTTGCCACTTTTCTCGGTTACATAGCTCGCTATGCGCCCTCAAAAACTGACAAAAATCCAATCAAATCAATTCAAAAATCAATCCGACATAATTTTTAGAACCTACCTTAAGAAATAATCCGTTCATCTGGGGAAAGATGAACGGATTATTAGTTTTTGGGGATGAGCTTTTCTTATTTTTGAATGGCAAGCTATGCTCATTCCTCCTTCTCAACATTTTTCGCAATATCCCTTAGTATCATGCTTGTGAGGGTGAAAATGCGCTGTTTCTTTTTTTCTGTATTGAAGACGAAATCGTTTATCATCCAGTTGGGTGTCTTGTTTTCGTCAAGTTCCTTCACCATTTTGAACACGATGATGCTTGGCTCAGTAAAACCAATGTCAACGGTGACTTTTGCATCTGCCCTTTTCTCTTGCAAATTGGTTACTTCGATGTCTGCCACAGAGATATGGTCGAAATCCTGTGCATCAATGAATGGATCGAAATCCACCACAAGATCATCATCAGGAAGTTGGTTCCAAAGCTTTTTCAATGTGGAAGAAAAGAACTTTGATGTGTCGAGAGTTGAGGATGTGAAGTCGGCGTATGCTTCTGAAATTTGCTGATAAATGTCGTAAATTCTTGCCTTCACCTCTTCCTCTAATTGATTGTCTGAGCCACGAAGATTCATATTGCCGAAGGAACCTTTCTTCATTTCGTTCAAAGTGGCGGTATTCATCATCCTTAGAACCATAATGGTGTTCATATTGAGAGAATCCTTGTAAGCAGCATTTTCCTCCAATCCGTTCAACTCTTTTTGATAAGCTTCGTCTCCATCTATCAACAATGTGCAAAAAGCTCGATTGATAGCATATTTGAGGTTCGGTCCCTTTGCCAATGATTGGTCAAATAATACTCTCGATTCTTCAAAACTCTTTTGTGCTTCCTCCTTTTGTCCCAAGGTGTCGAGCACAAAAGCCTTTATGAAAGGAATTTGTGGGTCGTCGAAGTATTGCTCTTGCAGTGCTTGCAATGCATTCAGTCCTTCCTCAAATTTGCCTTCGTTCAACAACGTGTTCTGAATGGCATTCTTGGTGGAATCCAATGCAGCCAGCTCTTCAGTTGTTAATTCCGCTATCGATTTCTTGCTTTCGGAACAAGAAAAAAACATCATGCACACCAGTGCTAAAACTGAAAAAAATGTGAACCGTACCATAACACAGAGATTAAGTTTTTTGCAAAATTAGGTGTAAAACTTGAGTTCTCCAAAAAATCCGAAAACTTTTATTACAGACACTATTTATAATTTCTTGAAAGTCACACCTATTATATAATAATGTGGACTCATACGGCAAATATCGGAGTCGAGATTCGAAGGAATGATGGAATCACCGCAGAAACGCACTCCTCCATCTTCTGTGAGAAAGGCGGAGCCATAAAAAGCAATCGGAATAAACTTATCATTTTCAAATTTGTCGATGGCGATAGGACGGTATGCATAGTGATACTCTTTCAGTCCGTTTCGCTGTAGAGGCAGAAGTACCAAGGGGTAGCCCAACGAACCCATTCCTGCCACAGTGATTTGAACGTTTTCGATATGAATGGTGTCCTGCACTTGCACGGGAGTGAATCCCATCGACATGGTTTTCCACATCTTGTGAGTTGGCAAATTATTCATGGTATAAGTCATGAAACCATCACTCACATAGCCAAACTTATCATATTCCCTCACACTGAAAACGGCATCGTAGTCTTTGTTTCCGAGGAAGGACAAGTCCCACACATAGAGCTTATAACCTGCAATTTCCAACATCTGAAGAATATCTTCAGTCTTTGGTTGTATCTGCTTGATTTTCTGAGCATCAACGGCTCCAAATGCCATCAAGAAAAGCATTGCAATAAGAATCTTCTTCATCATAAATCTATTTTTTTATTCGTATCCTTCATTCTACTCCCCTCTCCCTTCGGAGAGGGGCTGGGGGTGAGGCTTGGTATGAGGCATTTCTCATTTTTCATTATTCCAATCCTCCTCTTCGAGTTGGAATACATCATCGAAAGAGCGTCCGAAGATGTGAGCGATTTTGAGAGCGAGAACTGTGGAAGGAACATATTTCCCCGCTTCGATGGCAACGATAGTCTGTCGGCTCACACCAACCTGCTCTGCTAATTGTTGCTGAGTCATACGTGCGATGGCACGCTCCACGCGAATGTTATTCTTCATCGCTTACCACCTCCTTTCTGAATTTCCATATTTCATAGTAGAATTTGCCAATGAAGAGAGGGAAGATGAGCCAATGGAAATAGAGTAATGGCAAAAGATAACCAGTTCCGTAAACCGTTAGCTGCGTCAAAATGAAGAGAATACCATATACTTTCACTGCCCAACTAAAAGTTTTCAAGCGCAGATTGATGGTATATTCATCTTCTTCCTTCAATCGTGTGAACGACACAAGGATAAATCCCACCATGATGGCAACATTTGCAATCTCATCCGTCCAATCATCGTTCTGTGTAATGAAAGAGAGTGTTTTTTCAACCTTTTCCCCTTCCTCAAAAGACGTCTTTTCGGATGGAATCAGTGTAATTGCTTTCGTTGGACCCAAATTAGGAAGCATATCTTCATTAGATAAAATGGCAGCCACGAGTCCAAACAGGATGAGTATCCATCCGATTGTCTTGCATTTTTCGGGAAATAAATAATTTGTTTTCATACATTCGCAGTGTTTAAATAGTTTGACATTTATTTGGAAATTTGTCATGACGCTGCAAAAGTATGGATTTCTTTTCAAAAAGTAAAGTAAACACGACAAAAAGTTTTGCGAATTTAACACATTTTATCTATTTTCCTGCTTTCATCTCTCCTTTTGAGCATAGATGGAGCTTTCATCAAATAAAAAAGTGCAATCCTCAAAATTCATAAATTGTAGTGCCGAATTATCCATGATAGTTTTGGCGAAATAAAGATTAACATCTAAATTTGCACAGCTAATAACACTTTCTAAAACAAAAACATTGTGAGTGCAAAACTGAGAAAATCCATTCTGATTGCCTTGATTGCTGAATTGTGCTTCATTGCTTTTAGCCTCGTCTTTGGCTTTTGGGGACACTACAAAAGTCTCGGAATTGAAATCAGTGTGCATGTCATGCTCATCGTTGTTAGTTTTCTTACGGTTTTTCTCAGTCTGACATGGTACAAGACGAAAAGCATTTTCTTTCGCTTTTTGCACCTTTTGTTTGTTTCATTGTGTTTGGCTCTGTTGGGAACTTTACTTTTCTTATTGCTCCATGAAGTTTTTTCACGTGGTTTTCAACACATCGGGGGAGGCTTCTGGAATTTCTTGTTCCTTTGGTTTGGTACGCCCTATGGCTTTGCACTTTGGGCAGGTATTGCTGTTGTGCCCTGCTTCATAGCCGCTTGCTTTCTTCGCAAATGGGAATTTTGAATTTCTTTTTGCCGCTTTTCCAAGTTCTTTTTAGGGGATTTAGTAATAATTTGAACGCTCGATAAAATGTCCTTGAACCTTCATTAAAATTGTTTCGTACCTTTATCATATATATGTTAAACTTTCAATTAAATTTCTTTGAAGGTTCAGTGTAATATTTTTGAACTTTCATTGCAAAATTTTTGAACGTTCAAAAATAAAAAAATGAACGTTCAAAAAAATATTTCTGAACGTTCAAAATTTTATAAATGAACGTTCAAAAAATCTTTTATGAACTTTCGAGATATTTTAAATGAACTTTCGGCATATTTGTAATGTGGGTTTTGCAATTTTGGAAAACCTTTATGGAAAAGTTGGAAAAGCTTAGTGAAATAGTGAAAAAAGCCTTGCTTAGCATTGAAAAGAGTGAAGAAATGTGTATTTTTGAATGCTACAGGAAATGAAGCATTGGCTTAAGAATGTGGCGTAGGACTAAAAACTAAATTTAATATAAGGTATATGGCAACTTTGAAGGTTAACGTAAGAAAGCAGCGCGTGGGCGTGATGCAGAATCGGGAAATGTATGTGGCGCATGTTGATAATCAGACTCTTATCGACAGGGAGAATCTGATTAGTATGGCGGCAAGTGACTCGGGACTCAGTGAGGCTCAGATTGCTGCATCGCTCTTTGCATTGGAAAAGCAAGTGGAGGAACTCTTGTTGGAGGGGCATCGTGTGAACTTTGGCATATTGGGTACATTCCGCATGTCGGTGGATTGCAAGGCTAAGGAAAGGCGAGAAGATATGACTGCGGAATGCATCACACGTCGCCGCATTATCTATACTCCATCAACTCGTATCAAGGGGAAATTGAACAATGCCAAAATCAAGGGGTTCGAAATGAAGAATGTTGAGTCGTAGGATTCAGAAAAACAAAATCAGGAAAAGATGAAGGCGTGTTGCGGTTGTTTTTGAAGCGCAGCACGAGGGTGAAGTCTGCAAGAAGAAATGAAACGATTGCAAACTATGCTTTTCAGTTGGTGTGAGAGTGTGTCGTTTGAATAAAAAATGCATAAGTTTTCTCGTTATTTTTTGTTTTCATTTCTTTTTGCAGATTTATTTCTGTAACTTTGCAATGAAAATGGGCGATTGGCAATGATGAGTTGCCAATTTATTGTGTCAATGAATTTATTTCCAATTAAATAACAATTTAAATTTATTTTATCAGTATGAAGATTTCTCGTATTGACCATCTGGGCATTGCTGTCCAGAGCATTGAAGAGGTTCTCCCTTATTATGAGAACGTTCTCGGTTTGAAGTGCTATGCTATTGAGGAAGTGGCAGACCAGAAGGTGAAGACTGCTTTCTTGAAGGTGGGCGAAGTGAAGATTGAACTCCTTGAGCCAACAAGCCCTGAGAGCACTATCGCTAAGTTCTTGGAAAAGGGTGGTAGAGGTGTTCACCACATGGCATTCGCTATTGAGGACGGTGTTGCAAACGCATTGGCAGAGTGTAACGAAAAGGGCATTCGTCTGATTGACCAGGCTCCACGTCCAGGCGCTGAACAGATGTCTATCGCTTTCCTTCATCCAAAATCAACTGTTGGTGTACTCACAGAGTTGTGCGAACCACAAAACAAATAAGAAGCCTCACCCCCAACCCCTCTCCAAAGGGAGAGGGGAGTGGAATGAAGGACTAATATTGAAAAACTAATAAATGAAGAATTGTCTTCGTAAGGCAAGCCTTCATTCTTAATGATAAAAATATCGAAATATTTTATTAAATAAATAATGAGCAAGCAAACAGAAAGAATTCAGGAGCTGATTGAGCTCCGACAGAAGGCACGCTTGGGCGGTGGTGAAAAGGCTATCGACAAGCAGCATGCAAGAGGTAAGTTCACAGCTCGTGAGCGTCTTCAGATGCTTCTCGACGAAGGTAGTTTTGAGGAGTTTGACATGTTCAAACTTCATCGTTGCTACAACTTCGGCATGGAGAAGAAGCAATTCCTTGGCGACGGTGTGGTTGTCGGTTCTGGTACAATCAACGGTCGCCTTGTTTATGTATTCGCACAGGACTTCACCGTGAATGGTGGTTCCTTGTCGGAGACCATGGCGGAGAAGATTTGCAAGGTGATGGATATGGCTATGAAGATGGGTGCTCCTGTGATTGGTATCAACGACTCGGGTGGTGCTCGCATTCAGGAGGGTATCAATGCGCTTGCTGGCTATGCTGAGATTTTCCAGCGCAATATCCTTGCCAGTGGTGTGATTCCTCAGATTTCTGGTATCTTCGGTCCTTGTGCAGGTGGTGCTGTGTATAGCCCTGCTTTGACTGACTTTACCCTCATGATGGAGAATACCAGCTACATGTTCCTGACAGGTCCTGCAGTTGTGAAGACAGTGACTGGTGAGGACGTTGACCAGGAAAGTTTGGGTGGTGCCAGCGTTCACTCTACGAAGTCGGGTGTAACTCACTTCACCGCTGCAACTGAGGAAGAAGCTATCGCCATGATTCAGCAGCTTCTTTCTTATATTCCTCAGAACAATCAGGAAACTACTCCTTTGGTTGAGTGCACAGACCCAATCGACCGCATGGAGGACAGCCTGAATGAAATCATTCCAGACAACCCTAACCAAGCATACGACATGTATGAAGTGATTAGCGCCATCACGGATAATGGTGAGTTTTTCGAGGTTCAGCCTCGCTATGCTCAAAACATTATCGTTGGTTTCGCTCGCTTCAACGGACGTTCCGTAGGTATCGTTGCCAACCAGCCTAACAAGTTCGCTGGTGTGCTCGACTGCAATGCAAGCCGCAAGGGTGCTCGTTTCGTTCGTTTCTGCGATGCTTTCAATATTCCAATCGTGAGCCTCGTGGATGTTCCTGGATTCTTGCCAGGCACAGGTCAGGAGTACAATGCCGTGATTCTTCATGGTGCTAAGTTGCTCTACGCTTACGGCGAAGCTACAGTGCCAAAGGTGACTGTGACATTGAGAAAGAGCTACGGAGGTAGCCACATCGTGATGAGCTGTAAGCAGCTTCGTGGTGACTTGAACTACGCTTGGCCATCTGCTGAAATCGCTGTGATGGGTGGTAGTGGTGCAGTTGCAGTGCTCTATGCCAAGGAAGCTAAGGCAAAGAAGGAAGCAGGTGAGGATGCTAAGGCATTCATCGCTGAGAAGGAAGAGGAATACACAAAGCTCTTCGCAAATCCTTACAATGCAGCCAAGTATGGTTACATCGACGATGTTATCGAGCCTCGCAACACTCGTTTCCGCGTGATTCGTGCTCTCGAGCAGCTCGCTACGAAGTCGCTTACCAACCCTGCTAAGAAGCACGGAAATATTCCGCTTTAGTATAAAATGAAGAATGAAAAATGAAGAATGAAGAATGTATTTTCTTTTTTCGAGTTCTTCAGAAATTTGTTCTTCCGTATTAATAACCAAATATCAAGAATGGATGAAATGAAAATGAAGCAATTGGCGCTTGCAGCCATCGTTCTTCATTCTTCATTCTTCATTCTTCATCAGAAAATGAAAAAAGTATTATTATTCGCTTTCGCCCTCTTATCGGGTATCTCGATGATGGCACAGGGAGCACACGACTTCAAAATCAATGAAGTGTATGTGCTGAATCCTGCTGACTCGTCGGCGTCGGCTCAGTATCGGGACGAATTTGGCGAGGCAAGCAGCTGGATTGAGATTCAGAACATTTCTTACAGCACGCACGACATTCGTGGATGCTTCCTCACTTCAGACCGTTCTGTGCTCGACAAGAACATGTCGGCTCCAGATCGTATTGCAAAGATGTCGCTCGTTCCTGCAGGTGACGCTCGCACAAGTGTCACTGCCAAGCAGCGCATCACTTTCTTTGCTGATGGCAATGTGAATCGCGGTACTCTCCACACTAACTTCAAGTTGGTGCCAGGCGAGGACATTTTCATTGCACTTTATGATGGTAACGGCGTTGACCTTCTCGACTCTATCACGATTCCTGCAAGTCTGCCTGCTGGCAGTGGCTATGCAAGAAACGAAGACGGTAGTTGGTCTGTTGAGACAGCAGAGGCTTTGACTCCTAATGCGCCAAACAAACAAGTGGTGCACAATAAGATTGCTGAATGGAAGTCGAAAGACCCTCATGGCATTGCCATGGCAATCCTTTCCATGGGTATTGTGTTCAGTTGTCTGATTCTCTTGTTCGTATTCTTCTATATCTTTGGATGGGTTCTCAACCGCATCGCTAAGCTGAATCGAGTGAAGGCAATTCGCAAGATTCACGAGTCGGCTCAGAAGGTGGTTGTCATGGCAAAGGAAGGTACAGAAACGAAGGGTATCGAAATGGACAACTACGTGGCTGCTATCACGCTTGCTTTGCATGAGTACATGGGTAACATGCACGATGTGGAAAGTGGTGTGCTTACGATTCAGCATCACCAGACAGAGTGGGAAAGCAAGGAGCACACACTCCGCCACGTTCCTGAAATCCACCATTAATTAATCATTCAGTTTTCAAAACAAAAAAGATTCATGAAAGAATATAAATATAAGATTAAAGGTGTTGACTACAGCGTGAAAATCAATGGCGTTGAGGACAACATCGCAAAGGTTGAGGTAAATGGCGTTGAGTTCGACGTTGAAATGGAAAAACCAATCGCTCAACCTAAGCCAGTGGTACGTGCCGTGGCTGCTCCAGTGAAGACCGTTGAGGCTCCTAAGGCTGCTCAGGAAGCTGTTGCTCAAGGTGTTACAGCAGTGAAGGCTCCTCTTCCAGGCACAGTGAACGACATCAAGGTGACTGTGGGACAGGCCGTGAAGAAGGGTCAGACAGTTGTTGTGCTCGAAGCCATGAAGATGGAGAACAACATTGACGCTGAGCGTGATGGTAAGATTGCTGAAGTGCGTGTTGCTAAGGGCGACACCGTGATGGAAGGTGCAGTACTTGTAACTATTGAATAATTTAAGTGAAGAAAAATGTTATTAGAATCAAGTATTTGGGGCTTCATTGGTGAAAAGTTCGCTGACTTCCTCACCTACACTGGCTTTGCCAATGTGGCGTGGGCAAATGTCATTATGATATTGGTCGGTGCTTTCTTCATTTGGCTTGCCATCAAGAAGGACTTTGAACCACTGCTGCTCATCCCGATTGGTCTGGGTATCATTTTGGGTAACATTCCGTTCAAGGCTGCGGGTCTTGAAATCGGACTCTACGAGGACAATGCCGTCCTAAATATATTCTATCAAGGTGTGAAGCAGGGTTGGTATCCGCCTCTCGTATTCCTTGGAATCGGTGCGATGACTGACTTCTCTGCTTTGATTGCAAATCCTAAGTTGATGCTGATTGGTGCCGCTGCTCAGTTTGGTATCTTTGGTGCTTATATCATTGCGTTGGCAATGGGATTCGAACCAAACCAGGCTGCTGGTATCGCTATCATCGGTGGTGCTGATGGTCCTACAGCAATCTTCCTTTCTTCGAAGTTGGCACCAAACTTGATGGGTGCTATCGCAGTGTGTGCTTATAGTTACATGGCACTCGTTCCTGTGATTCAGCCATTTATCATGCGTGCGCTTACTACAAAGAAGGAAAAGCAGATTAAGATGGCAACAAGCCGTGAGGTGAGCCAGACTGAGAAGATTCTCTTCCCAATCGTTGGTTTGCTCATCACTACTTTCATCGTTCCATCGGGTCTGCCATTGCTCGGTATGCTCTTCTTCGGTAACTTGTTGAAGGAAAGCACGAAGACAACTCGTTTGGCAAAGACAGCAGGTAGTGCTCTCAACGACATCGTTGTGATGCTCCTCGGTCTTACCGTAGGTTGCTCCACTCAAGCAAGTGAGTTCCTCACGCTCGACACCATCCTTATCTTCGTGTTGGGTGCATGTGCTTTCATGATTGCAACTGCAAGTGGTGTGCTTTTCGTGAAGTTTATGAACCTCTTCTTGCCAGAAGGTAAGAAAATCAATCCACTCATTGGTAATGCAGGTGTGAGCGCCGTTCCTATGGCAGCTCGTATCTCTAATCAGGAAGGTTTGAGGGCTAACCCACACAATTTCCTCTTGCTCCACGCAATGGGTCCTAATGTGGCTGGTGTTATTGGCTCCGCTGTTGCAGCAGGTGTCCTCCTCGGCTTCTTGTCATAGATGATGCTTTTGTCAAGGATTTAAAGGATAAAAAGGATTTCATTCTTCAGAGATAATCCAGAATATCCTTTCAATCCCTGACAAAATAGAGAAAAAAGAAAAAGGCTGTGAGCATTTGAGCTTACAGCCTTTTTAAGTTAATTTGATATTGTCTGTGATTAAATCAGTTTCTCAGAATAAGCATCATTGATGATGTTGAGCGCATTGAGAGAGCGTGGGAAACCAATCCAAGGAAGCATTGCTGTTACTGCTGCAACCATTTCTTCCTTTGTAATCTTTGCGTTCTTGCAACCGATAGCATGAGTGCGAAGACGGAAGTCAACGCCTCCGAGTGCTGCCAACATACAGAATGTGATGAGCTCACGGTGCTGAAGGTCGATGCCGTTGCGTGTGTAGAACTGACCGAAGCAGTAGTCTTGCATATATCGCACGATATGCTCCTGTCCCTTTGGAGAAGTTTCATACATGTTGTCGCAGTTGCCTTCGCCCCAAAGAGCATCAATCATTTCCTTACCAGCCTCGTGGCGAGTCTCTTCAGTGGTGGTAGCTTGGTCATCGAGAGGGAGACGAATATCGTTATCGTCGAACACTTCGTTCATAGCGAGCAAGAAGCAAAGCACTTTTGAGAAACCGAGGAATGGAACTGCTTGATATACGATTTCGCGTACTTCACGTGGCTTTACACCCACATTGAGAGCAGCATCCACATACATGCGGAACTCCGTAAGAGCATTGCAACCTATACAAGAAGCGAGGATGCACATCACACGTGTCTTTTCCTCAACCAAACCTGTTGTTGCCTGAAGTGTTTCATCGAAAGCGAAGTTGTCGAAAATAACTGTCAATTCAGGGTCACTCTTCAATGTATTTACTGCATGGCGTCCGTAAAGTTTTTTGATTTCTTTGTGGGCGCGTTCTGTAATTTTGATTTCTTTCATGGTGATATTATGATATGATTTTTGATTCGTAAATGCAAATATACACAAAATTATCTCGATTGCGAAAAACTTGTGCTTTTTTTAGAACATTTAACACTGAAACCGTTATTTTTTCTTACCTTTGCATGGAAAAAGTGATAGTTCGTTGATTTCGTGTCATTATCATTTTTATTTTTGTATTGCCTTTTGGTAGGATTCTCAATAAAGTATTTTTGTGCAAATAAAGTAAAATAGTATTGAAATATGGCTTCAAAACTCAGATTCAAAGTAGTGGATGACGCTTTCAAGAAACGTCCAGTTGAAGTGAAAACTCCAGCAGAGCGCCCTTCAGAATATTTTGGAAAATTTGTTTTCGACAAGCAGAAAATGTTCAAGTATCTGCCTGCGAAAGTGTATGCCAAGATGTGTGACGTGATTGACAATGGTGCTCCTTTCGACCGCAAGATTGCAGATGCTGTGGCAGAAGGAATGAAACGCTGGGCAATCGACCTCGGTGTGACACACTACACTCACTGGTTCCAGCCTCTTACTGAAGGAACAGCTGAGAAACACGATGGATTTGTTGAGCACGACGGTAAAGGTGGAATGGTGGAGGAATTTGAAGGAAAGATACTTGTGCAGCAAGAACCCGATGCTTCGTCTTTCCCAAGTGGTGGTATTCGTTCCACTTTTGAGGCACGAGGCTATTCTGCATGGGACCCAACTTCTCCTGTTTTCATCATTGGTGATACCTTGATGATTCCTACCATCTTTATTTCCTATACGGGTGAAGCCCTCGACTATAAGGCACCTCTGAAAAAGTCCCTATATGCTGTGGATAAGGCTGCTACTGCAGTGAGTCAGTATTTCTATCCCGATGTGAAAAAGGTGATAGCAAATTTGGGTTGGGAGCAAGAGTATTTCTTGGTAGATGAGTCCCTCTATACTGCACGTCCAGACCTTGTGATGACGGGACGTACACTGATGGGACACGACTCTGCAAAGAACCAGCAGATGGACGACCACTATTTCGGTTCTATCCCTGAGCGCGTGGAAAACTTTATGCGCGACATCGAAATTCATGCGCTTGAGTTGGGTATCCCTTGCAAGACACGTCACAACGAGGTGGCACCCAACCAGTTTGAATTGGCACCAATTTACGAAGAATGTAACCTTGCTGTGGACCACAACATGCTGATGATGTCTATCATGAAGCGAGTGGCACGCAAGCATGGATTCCGTTGCATTTTGCATGAGAAACCATTCAAGGGAGTGAACGGAAGCGGTAAGCATAACAACTGGTCGCTCTGCACCGACACGGGAGTGCTGCTCCATGCTCCAGGAAAAACGCAGATGGAGAATTTGCGTTTTGTCACTTTCATTGTTGAGACTCTCAAGGCTGTCTATGATCATAACGGACTGCTTAAAGCTGCTATCAGTTCTGCTACAAATGCGCATCGATTGGGTGCTAACGAAGCTCCTCCTGCTATCATTTCATCCTTTTTGGGACGCACCGTTTCAGATTTGTTGGAGCATGTGGAGAAATCGAGCGATGATGATATTCTCGCAGTGGCAGGCAAAACTACCATGCAACTCGACATTCCTTCCATCCCAGAAATATTGATTGACAACACAGACCGTAACCGCACTTCTCCATTTGCCTTTACGGGTAATCGTTTTGAATTCCGTGCTGTGGGTTCGGAGGCTAACTGTGCAAGTGCGATGCTGGCTCTGAATACCGCTGTAGCAGAGGCTTTGACCAATTTCAAAGAGCGTGTTGATGTTCTAATAGAAAAGGGTGAGGCAAAGGAAAGTGCTATCCTGAAAGTGGTACGCGACGACATCAAATACATCAAACCTATCCATTTCGACGGTAATGGCTATTCGGAAGAATGGAAAGAAGAGGCTGCTAAGCGTGGGTTGGATTGTGAGACAAGTTGCCCTCTCATTTACGACCGTTATCTGGATGAAAACACCATCAAGATGTTTGAGAGCCAGAAGGTGATGACTAAGTTTGAGCTTCAGGCACGAAACGAAATCAAGTGGGAAACCTACACGAAGAAGATTCAGATTGAGGCACGTATCTTTGGTGACCTTTGCATGAACCATATAATTCCTGTGGTGACGAAATATCAGTCCACCTTGATAGATAATGTACACAAAATCAAGGAGATATTCCCTGAGGAAAAATACCAAAAGATTTCGGCTAACAATCTACATCTCATTGAGCAAATCAGTGAGCATGAGTCATTCATCGTGGAAAATGTGGAGAAGATGGTTGAGGCAAGAAAGAAAGCCAATCGCATCGAATGTGAGCGAGAAAAGGCAATTGCCTACCACGACAATGTGGCTCCTTATTTGGAGAAGATTCGCTATCATGTGGATAAGTTGGAGGAAGTGGTTGACGATGAGCTGTGGCCTTTGCCAAAGTATCGTGAGCTTCTGTTCATCCGATAACTGATTTTCAAATACAATATGCTGTAAAGCACAACGAGGCTCATGGTTTTTCCATGAAGAAAGGGCTTCGTTGTGCTTTGCTTTTTTCTTTTTTCGACACTTCGCTTCTTTTTTCAAATTTTCTCATAGTATCATTCTCTCATTTTCAAAATAAAATCTTAAATTTGCAAACATATTGCGAATTGATTTATGAGACAAAACTTACTATATACTTTTCTTCTATTTTTTTCTCTGCTTTTTGTGGTACAGCCTATGGAAGCAAAAAAGAAGCAGAAAAACAAATATGAGTTGAAGCGTGAGAATGCCAGCAATTTACCTTTGATTGAACCCGACCCTATCACTTACAAGGCAAAGCCCGATAGCAAACTGAGAATAGCAGAACAGCCTCGTTTGATGGGAGGTGGACGTGGATATCGTGTGGGTAATTGGGTGCATGGCATCGACGTGAGCCATTATCAAGGACGGATTGAGTGGCGCACCGTTGCGTCCAATCCGGAAGTGGGCTATGTTTTTCTGAAGGCATCTGAAGGTGGAAACATTACGGACGAAACCTACGAATACAATCTTCGTGAGGCACGTCGTGCGGGACTCAAAGTGGGAAGTTACCATTTCTTCCGTGCCAACACTTCCGCCGAATTGCAATTCCGCAATTTCATGAGTATGGTGAAAGTGAAGTCGCAAGACCTTCTTCCAATTATTGATGTGGAGGTAACGAATGGTGTTTCTGAATCAACTTTCCATGCACGCCTCGAACAGTTGCTCAAATTGGTCACTCAGGAATTTGGACGCAAACCAATTATCTATACGGGAAAGAACTTCTATAATAAGCATTTCCATGGCGGACGTTATCGAGATTATAAGTTTATGATTGCTTGCTACACAATCGACGAGCCGGTACTCAATGGAAATGACGACTTTGTGATGTGGCAATATAGTCAGACGGGTAGGGTGCGAGGCATTCGTGGCAACGTGGACCAAAGTCGATTTGTGGGCAGACATACCCTTAGAGAAATCCAGTTTTGATTGACTTTTTGGAATTGGTAAATCGTAAAACTTCAAATCGTAAATCCTTTTATGTTTTTTCTGACATTCTTGTTATCTTTTTTTTCTGCATGTAGCGAAAAGATTGATAGTTCCATCGAATATACAAAGCAAGACTCCATTTGTATTGTCCAGATTCTGAAAGAGGCAAAGACGGAGAAGGGAAATGAAGCTCGCACACTCTATTTTGGTAAGAAATTCTTAGGCATACCTTACGTTGGGCACACACTCGAAGAGGGTACAAAAGAACACCTTATTATAAATACGCGAGGACTGGACTGCACTACTTTTGTGGAAACAGTGAGTGCGTTGAGCTTGTGTGATGCCAATAACAAACGTAGTTTTGCTGATTTTTGTTACTACATACGTCAGTTGCGTTATCGCAGCGGAAAGATTGATGGTTATCCTTCTCGCCTTCACTACTTCACACAATGGGGTGAAGACAACGAGAAGATGGGGCTTGTGAAATCGGTTTTTGAATCATCCGATTTCAAAGGTTTTGCCACACAGATTATTTCTATCAATTACATGTCATCCCATCCTCAGCTTTATAAGCATTTGAAGACGAATCCATCGTTTGTGAAGAAAATCAAATCCGATGAACAAGCAGTAAACGGTAAGAAATACAGATACCTACCAAAAGCGAAACTGAACCTTTCTCCTTCGCAGCTTTCCTTTATCCACACGGGCGACATTGTGAGTATCATCACTTCCAAGGAAGGACTCGATACAAGCCATGTTGGCATTGCCGTTTGGCAAAATGGGAAACTACATCTGATGCATGCCTCAAGTCTTTACAAGAAAGTGGTCCTCGACTCCAAAACTTTCTTCGATTATTCACAAGGACAAAAGTCTCAGCTTGGCATCCGCATCTATCGCCTTACGGAGAAATGACCAAAGTTCAGGAACTGCATTTAGTATCTCAAAAGCATTTAGCCTCACTCATTCACTTCTATTTGAAAGGATTGAGTGAGGCTTTTCTTTTGTTTTCATGATTCGAAAGTGAGGTTTCAGAAATGCTTCATTCCACTCTCTCAATTCCTTTTATTCACTCTTCCAACTTCATTATTTCGCTCTCAGATTATTGTTGAAAGTTCGTTTCAAATATTTTGAACCTTCATCTGTACTTTTTTGAACGTTCAAAAATATAATTTTGAACGTTCAAAAATTTTAAAATGAACGTTCAAAAAAATATAAATGAACGTTCAAAATTATTTAAATGAAACTTCAACGTATTTTATCTGAACTTTCAAAACATTTCTACATCCGTTATAGCTGAATTCGTGAGTCGAAGAAGACTATTTGGAATAGAGGGGTATAGCATTTCAATATTTGTAAGGAAAAAGTTTGATACAAATGAAAAATAGAACCAGATTAGTTAAAGAGGACTTAAGAAGGGAAGGAATCAAGTTAGATTTTTGAGCTTTCATTTTCTTACTTGTACTTTAATTGCTATCTTTGCAGCATAAATGTTAAAATAATTAATGTAGAAACTATGAAAAGAAATGCATTTGTCGTTCTATTCCTTTTTGTGGCATGGATGAACTTATCTGCTCAGAAAAATGTACCTTATGTAGATGCGGCTCCATTCGATTCAATTGTGGATGGAAAGAAGGTGGCGCTTTATACCATTACGAATGGGAAAGTGGCTGCACAGGTTTGTAATTATGGCGGCTTTATCGTTGGACTTTTTTCGCCCGATAAAGAAGGGAAATATGCAAATTTGGTGACCCACTATGAGAGCCTTCGGCAGTATTTGAAGTATAATTTGGGTGTGGTGGGACCTGCCGTGGGACGTTTTGCTAATCGCATTGCAAATGGAAAATTCACACTTGATGGAAAGGATTATCAGATTACTCTAAACAATGGACCACATACGTTGCATGGTGGAAATCAAGGATTTGACCATACAGTGTGGGATGTGAAGAAGGCTGCGAAAGACAAGTTGGTGCTGACTTGTGTGTTGGCAGATGGATTGGATGGTTTTCCTGGCACACTTACAACGACGCTTACTTATTCCATCACAAAGGATGATGGCTTAAGCATTGAATTTGAGGCAACTACCGATAAACCAACGGTCGTAAATATGACGAATCATGCTTATTTCAATCTAAATGGAGCCGGAAGCGGCGATGTGCTGGGGCATGAACTCATGGTAAATGCAGATAAGGTGACAGAAGCAGACCGCATGAATATTCCAACTGGTAAGTTCTTGTTGGTGGAAGGAACATTGAATGATTTTCGGAAGCCTGTGAAAATAGGAGATAGGCAAGCGGTAGTTCGTGGATGGGGTGCAGAAATCCCAGAAGGCAAGGTGCGTCAGTATGACACAAACTTTTGCGTCAATCACGAAGGAAATGGTGTTGAAAAAGTGGCAGAGTTGTATTCTCCTGAATCGGGTAGGGTGATGGAGGTGTGGAACAATCATCCAGGATTGCAAGTGTATTCGGGTGCTCGTATGGCTATTGCTTTGGAATCTCAGATGTATCCTGATTCACCTAATCATCCTGAGTTTCCTTCAACGCGCCTCGACCCTCAACAAAAGTATCAGCACACGATAATTTATAAACTGAAGGTGAAGTGAATTACTGATTGAAGGATTTACGATTTACGAATTGTTGATACAATAAAAAAGCTGCATCTACTCTAAGCGAATAGATGCAGCTTTTATGTAATGTGGTGTGTGTTTCTTACTTGCGTGCTTCAGCAATGTAGCCGAGAGCTTCGCGGCACATGTCGGTGACATATTGCCAATCTTCTGCAGCCACCTTGTCCTTAGGGAAGAGTTTGGAGCCCATACCTACGCAATAAACACCTGCCTTAATCCATGAAGTGAGGTTTTCCTGAGTTGGAGCAACTCCTCCTGTTACCATAATCTTAGACCAAGGCATTGGAGCCTTCAACCCCTTCACAAATGCAGGACCATAAACATCTCCAGGGAATACCTTTGTGAGGTCGCAACCCAATTCTTGAGCCTTACCCACTTCGCTTACACTACCGCAACCTGGGCAATAAGGTACGAGACGGCGGTTACAAACGGGTGCAATATCTGGGTTGAAGAGAGGACCAACGATGAAGCAAGCACCAAGTTGGATATAGAGAGCAGCTGTAGGAGCATCAACTACGGAACCAACACCGAGAGCAAGTTCAGGACATTCCTTTGCAGCAAATTTTACGCACTCTGCAAATACTTCGTGAGCAAAATCGCCACGATTCGTGAATTCGAAAGCGCGTACGCCACCATCGTAACAAGCCTTGATAACTTTCTTTGCTACTTCAGCATCTTTGTGGTAGAAGACAGGAACCATACCTGTTTCACCAATCTTTGCCATTACGGCAAGTTTATCGAATTTTGCCATATATGAGTTTTTAAGTTCTTTAGTTTTATGTTTTTGAGCTTTAGAGGACAGAAACGATCTTAAACCAAATGGATGATTAGCGTTGAACGCGTCCGTTTGCATTGCCACCTGCAAGTGCTTCAACTTCTGCAACACTAACGTGGTTGAAGTCACCCGGAATTGTGTGCTTGAGTGCAGATGCAGCTACAGCGAATTCGAGAGCCTCTCCCTGGGTTGGCTTAGTGAGAAGTCCATGAATGAGACCACCTGAGAATGAGTCACCACCACCTACGCGGTCGATGATAGGGTTGATGTCGTAACGCTTTGACTGATAGAATTCCTTGCCATCATAAATGAGAGCCTTCCATCCGTTGTAAGTAGCGCTGAAGCTTTCACGGAGTGTGCTGACAACATACTTGAAGCCGAATTCCTTTGCCATCTGCTTGAAGATGCCTTCATAACCTGCAGCATCAGTCTTTCCACCTTCAACATCTGCATTTGGCTTGAAACCAAGGCAAAGCTCAGCATCTTCCTCATTGCCAATACAAACATCTACATATTCCATGAGAGGACGCATGATGGAAATAGCTTTTTCTGAAGTCCAGAGTTTCTTGCGGAAGTTGAGGTCGCAACTTACAGTAACGCCATGCTTCTTAGCTGCAATACATGCCTGCTTGAGGCATTCAGCACTTGCATCGCTAATAGCAGGAGTGATGCCAGACCAGTGGAACCAATCTGCTCCTTCGAAAATCTTATCGAAGTCGAAATCTTCAGGCTTTGCCTCTGCGATAGCAGAATATGCACGGTCGTAGATAACCTTGGATGGACGCATGGAAGCACCTGTTTCAGCATAGTAGAGTCCTACACGTTCGCCACCACGAGCGATGAAATCGGTATTTACACCGAACTTGCGCATTGCATTAACTGCAATCTGGCCAATTTCATGCTTAGGGAGTTTCGATACGAAGTAAGAGTCATGTCCGTAATTAGCGCAACTGATGGCAACGTTTGCTTCGCCACCGCCAGGAATGATGTTGAACTTTTCTGCCTGAACAAAACGATAGTTTCCTTCTGGAGAGAGGCGAAGCATGATTTCGCCCATTGTGATAATCTTTGCCATAATTTCTATTTTATAGTTGTTAAAGTAAATTATATTATGTTGCAAAGATAACTAAATTTCAGCCACGTCCAATGTTTTTTAGTCCTTAATTATGGAAAATTGTGCGAAACGCACAAATTTATAGTTTTTTTGAATGAATGGAAATGAAAAAATGGTAACTTTGCAATGAAAGTGTGAAATAAGTGTTATAGCCATTGGTTACAGTTTATGGTTTTACAGCATATTTGTTCAATCATCTTTCTTTAATCGTTTTTTGTTATGGCAAAGATAAGAATCAAGGACATCGCCGAAATGGCAGGAGTTTCTGTGGGAACGGTTGATCGTGTCATTCATGGAAGAAAGAATATCTCCAAGTCGGCTTTGGAAAAGGTGCAGAAAGTGCTTGATGAAATCCAATATGTACCAAATCACTATGCAAGTGCATTGGCAAGCAACAAGACTTATCATTTTGCAGCCATCTTACCAATGCATGAAGTGGATAGCTATTGGGCAAGAGTAGAAAAAGGTATTGAGGAGGGATTGCATCGCTATTCAGACTTCAATATTCAGTACGAAGTGTTCCGATATGATCCATTTGATAGCAATTCATTTGTGGAGCAGGCTCAACTCATGTTGGATTCAAAACCTTTTGCTGTAGTAATTGGTCCGATTTTCAATTTTAATATCATGAAGGTGTTGGTTGGGGATTTGGAAAAGATGGAAGTGCCTTATGCTTTGATAGATTCCAATTGGCCAGAATTTAAGCCTGTTACTTTCTATGGACAAGATTCGCTTCGTAGTGGAGAATTTGCCGCTCGTATTATCACAATGGCGAGTGCTGGCGCAAAAAAGATTGCTTTGTTTAAGTTGATGGGTGAAGGGCGTGTGGCTTCTCGTCAGCAGTTGAATCGTGAAGAAGGTTTCCGTAAATATATGAAAGAGCATAGTCCGAAGACTGAGATTGTGGATTTGATTCTTTCCGTTTATGATAAGGAAGGAATGAAACAGTCGCTGAAAAATTTCTTCACGAAAAATGTGGATGTAAGTTGTGGACTATCTTTTAACTCATCGATTCATATCATTGCCAATTTCCTGAAAAATGAAATGCCAATGCATAAGCATGTGACATTACTCGGCTATGATGCCATTGATGCTAATGTTGCGTGTGTACATGATGGAAGTGTGGATTTTCTCATTGCACAACATCCCCAAAAGCAAGGTCTGAATTGTATTCGTTCCATGGTGAATGCCACGGTATTACATATGAAACAAAAGGTAGAGCACTATGTGGCTATAGAATTGTTAACCAAGGAAAATATTGATTTCTATAAGGATTAGTGGATTTGATACTTCCATCTGTTGTTTCAGCAAAGATTTAATCATAAAAGGCCGATATTCAATGAAATATCGGCCTTTTATGATTACTATGGTAAATGAAGCTTTATACTCTTTTTGTAATAAGAATAATCAAGTTGGTCATTGAAATCAGACTTGAAAGAACTGTAATCCAAATTGTAGTAGCTGAACTATAAGTTGCAGTCATAGCCCTTGGTTTGTTAGGAGTCACATAAACGATATCATTCTGCTGCAATTGGTAATAAGGAGAGTTGATAATGTTTGCATCGTTAAGATTCACTTCAACAATTTGCTTAGAACCTTTCGCATCCTCGCGAATAATCTTTACATTATCACGACGACCGTAAATTGTCATGTCTCCAGCTTGTGCAAGAGCTTCGAAGATATTAATTTTGCCATTAGCAGCTGTAAAAATACCTGAACGAGAAACTTCTCCAATGACTGCTACCTTATAATTAGCCATGTTAACAAGTACAATAGGACGAGTTTTGAGATATGGTCCTGTAACCATTTCTGCAATCTCATTTTCAAGTTCTGTTTTAGTCTTACCTGCTACATGAAGTTTACCAAGAACAGGGAATTCAATTGTACCTTCATTGGTTACAATATATTGCTGAACTTGATACTGTGAAGACATAGATGTTGTGGAACTGTTAGGATTTGCAGCTTGGAGCACTAGGTTGAACATTGCTGCTGCTCTTGGATCTTCTGGACATGTAACTGAAATGGTCAAGATATCCTTAGGCATAATACGTGCATCGAAGAGTGTTGCCGTAGAAAGATCAACCTCTTGACTATTCAAAATGTAAGGAACTTTCTTGTAAGAACCACAACTTGATGCCAGGAATAATGTCATTAGCAGACAAGCTAATGAAGTGAGTTTTGTAATTTTTTTCATAAGTGATTGATATAATATTATTTGATTTTCCGAAATTTGTTGCAAAGTTAGTGTTTTTTTCTCGTTTGGTCCAAAATAATCGTTAAAAAGTTGATGTTGTAGTCATTTAATATATAAAAAAGGAGCACAGAGAATAAATCTCTGCACTCCTACTAAAGATTATGTATGAAGTTGTTTGTTATTCGTCGCCCAGATAAACTGCAAAGCTTCGAGCGTTGCCAGCTGGAGTTTTACCCCAAATCCAAAGAGTTTGTTCTGTTGAAGACTGAGCTGATTTGAATACGCTTTCAAGGTCATTGACAGTTTTGATGTTTTGATTGTTCACCTTGAGAATGATGAAGTTCTCAGGAATACCTGCATCTTTCAACTTACCATTACCAAGTTTTGTAATCTGTACGCCATAAGTCATGTTGAGGTCTTTCTTCTGAGAGTCAGTAAGCTCCTTGAATTCAGCACCGAGAACGTCAATCTTTTCAGTTTTCACCACATTTGTGTTGCCTTTTGCATTGCGGAAAGTAATGGTAGTCGTCTTCAACTTCTTATCACGCATGTAACCTACTACAGCTTTGTCACCAGGGCTATATTTTGTTGTTGCTTCCTGAAGTTCGCTCATCTTGGTAATTTTCTTACCATCGAGGGATACGATAACATCACCGTCCTTAATTCCTGCAGCGGCAGCGGCACCATCTTCAACAACTTCTGCTACATAAACACCATCATTTGTGCCAAAGTCCTTGTTGAATTTCTCATCCTTTTTCTTCTCTACGTCGATATAGTTGTGGAGATCGGTACCACTCACACCAAGCAGAGCACGCTGAACTGTTCCATAAGTCTTCAAGTCAGTTACAACCTTCTTCATGATGCTTACAGGGATGGCAAAACCATATCCAGTGAAACTACCCGTTTGGCTATAGAGCATAGCATTGATACCTACAAGTTCTCCGCGAACATTTACAAGAGCTCCACCACTATTACCTTGGTTGATAGCAGCATCTGTCTGAATGAAAGACTCTATACCATTCTTGGTATTTCCATTCATGCCACGAGCCTTAGCACTTACAATACCAGCTGTTACCGTACTTGTGAGGTTGAAAGGATTACCAACAGCGAGTACCCATTCACCCACTTTCAATGCATCACTATCGCCTATGGTAATAGCAGGAAGGTCAGTAGCGTCGATCTTCAAAAGAGCAAGGTCTGTAGTTGCATCAAGACCGATAACGCGTGCAGTGAATTCACGATTGTCATTGAGTGTGATAGTGATTTCTTCAGCATTCTCAACAACATGATTGTTAGTCACGATATAACCATCTTTGGAGATAATCACACCACTTCCTGCAGCTTCTTGTTTAGGTGTTTGAACCTGACGTCTTTGAGTTCCTCCACCATTTCCTCTTCCGAAGAAATCACCAAAGAAATCCTCAAATGGGTCACGATATTCAATGGTTTGCGTCTTTCCACCAATCACCACCTTAATATATACCACTGCATTGCAAGCCTTTTCAGCAGCCTCTGTGAGGTCCACAGGCTGAGCTGCTGACATGGGGGTTGAAGCTTGAATGAGGAAGTCGTCTTGTCTATCATTCTTTAATGAAGATGTTTGTGTGTTTCCTTCAACCGCTTTTGATGCAAGCGAAAAAGCACCCGCACCAGCAATTCCACTTACGATGGCAACTGCTGTGAGTAATCCATAAAATCTTTTTACTGACTGTTTCATAATTTATAAAGTTTAGTGTTGTTTTTATTTGTTTTATGAGTTGTTATGATAAAGAGCATTACGAACTCTATTATCTATCATTTTCATAATTAAAAAAAAGTTGTTTTGTTAAATCAATATTGTTTTTAACTTATTGAATTAACTTTTCGATTGCAAAATAAACGCAAAGTTTAGTTCCAACAAACACTTTTCACCACTTTTCTTATGGGTTTTGATTTTGTTTAACAAAACATCCCTTTCGCTTAACACGCGTTAAACAATTTATTGTTCAATTTATCAATTATGACTTGTTTTTTTGTCACTCTTCATTTTTTTCGTAACTTTGCAAAAGTTATGCAGAGGATGCATATCCTTTTTTTAGTGACAAATTATAATATAGATTATAAACATAGATTAATTATGAAAGCATTTGTTTTCCCTGGACAGGGAGCTCAGTTCTCAGGTATGGGTAAAGACCTGTACGAAAGTAATCCGCTTGCAAAAGAATTGTTCGACAAAGCAAACGAAATTCTCGGTTTTGAAATCACAAAGATAATGTTCGAAGGAACAGATGAGGAACTACGTCAAACAAAAGTGACTCAACCTGCTGTTTTTCTTCATTCTGTTATTTCTGCACTCTGCATGGGTGAGGCTTTTCAACCTGAAATGACTGCAGGCCATTCACTTGGTGAATTCTCTGCTCTTGTTGCTGCAGGTGTTCTTTCTTTCGAAGATGGTTTGTCTCTTGTTAGTAAGCGTGCTCAGGCTATGCAGAAAGCATGTGAAGCAGCTCCTTCAACAATGGCAGCTATTATTGCACTTCCAGATGAGACTATTGAGCAAATTTGTGCTGAAGTATCAAAGCCAGGTTCTATTGTTGTGCCAGCAAACTATAATTGCCCAGGTCAAGTTGTGATTTCAGGTAATATTGACGCTATCAATGAGGCTTGTGAGAAGTTAAAGGCTGCTGGTGCAAAGCGTGCCCTTCCTCTCAAGGTTGGTGGAGCTTTTCATTCTCCACTCATGCAACCTGCTAAGGATGAACTTCAGGCTGCTATTGAAGCAACAGAGTTCCATACACCTAAGTGTCCTGTTTATCAGAATGTTGATGGTAAACCTCACACAGACCCTCAAGAAATAAAGGCAAACTTGATTGCTCAGCTCACAGCACCAGTACGTTGGACTCTTGAAACTCAGAACATGATTGCTGACGGAGCAACAGATTTCACAGAATGTGGACCAGGCAAGGTGCTTCAAGGATTGGTGGCAAAGATTGCTAAGGGCAACGAGGCAGTTGTTGCTCATGGCATTGAATGATAAATTGAACAAATGAAAAGAGAAAAGTCTTTTCTTATTAATTATATAAGGAGTTGCTCATCTTCAGGATGGGTACTCCTTTTATTTGTTTTTGCGATGATATGTCAAACTTCTTGCATGTCGGAACAAAACAGAAATGAAGAACCAATGAAAGAGAAAATTGTAATATATCAAGTTTTTACTCGTCTTTTTGGTGCTAACTCTAAGCAGAATGTGGAGTGGGGCACTCCTGAGCAGAATGGACTTGGGAAGATGTCCGATTTCACTGGAAAAGCTCTTGAGAATATCAAGAATTTAGGTGCAACGCATATTTGGTACATAGGAGTGATTGAACACGCTACTCAGAATGACTATTCTTTCTATAACATCCAGAAAGATCATCCTTCTGTGGTGAAAGGAAAGGCGGGTAGTCCTTATGCTATCAAAGACTATTATGATATAGATCCTGATATTGCAACGAATGTACCTTCCCGTATGAAGGAATTCGAGAATCTCATCAATCGTACACACAAGGCAGGATTGAAGATGATAATTGATTTTGTACCTAATCATGTGGCTCGTCAATATCATTCTGATGCGAAACCCGAAGGTGTTGTGGATTTGGGTGAGAAAGATGATAAAACAAAAGGCTTTTCTCCAAATAATAATTTCTATTATATAGTTAATCAGTCTTTTTCACCTCAATTTTCTCTTTTTGACAAGGACGGAAATCAATATGTAGAGTTTCCAGCTAAGGCAACAGGAAATGACTGTTTCAACCAAAGTCCAAATCAAAACGATTGGTATGAAACAGTCAAATTGAATTACGGAGTTGACTATCAGGATAACCGTTCATTGCATTTCGACCCTATTCCTGACACTTGGAACAAAATGTTGAATATTCTTGACTTTTGGGCAGGTAAAGGTGTTGATGGATTCCGTTGTGATATGGCAGAAATGGTTCCATGCGAATTCTGGGGATGGGCTATTCCACAAATAAAGGAAAAGTATCCAGAAATACAGTTCATTGCAGAAGTCTATAATCCAAATGAATATCGGAATTATATCAACAACGGACATTTTGATTATCTTTATGATAAGGTGGGGCTTTACGATACGCTTCGCACTGTAGTGAATGGAAATTCTGCAACAAGTATTACTTCGTGTTGGCAGAGTGTGGATGATATTCACGAACACATGTTGAATTTCCTTGAGAATCATGATGAGCAACGCATAGCTTCTCCTTTCTTTTCTGGAGATGCAGAAAAGGGTAGGGCAGCATTACTTGTTTCAGCCTTAATGCGCACCAATCCTATGATGATTTATTTCGGACAAGAATTGGGCGAACCAGGTATGGATAAAGAAGGATTCAGCGGTGAAGATGGTAGAACCACCATCTTTGATTATTGGACTGTTCAGACTATTCGTCGATGGAGAAATGGTGGTAAGTTTGATGGTACGCAACTTACAGATAAGGAAAAAGAACTTCAAGCTTATTACACGAAGATTTTGAATCTCTGTAACAAGGAAAAGGCAATTCGAGAAGGTGAGTTCTTTGATGTGATGTATGCTAATATGGATAATTCAGCAATGAATATTCATCGTCAATATGCTTTTCTCCGTAAAGCTGGAAAAGAACTCATCATTGTTGTTGCAAATTTTGATGATAGGGGTTCACATGCTTCTGTTCGAATTCCATCTCATGCCTTCAGTTATCTTGATATTCCAGAAGAGGAAAAAGAATATACTGCAAAGGATTTGTTGACAGGAGTAGCTGAAGATATAACCCTTTCTCCTGATGGCTTTATTCATGTCGAACTTCCTGCGCTTGGTGGTAAAGTCTTGAAAATACGTCTCTGATAACTTCTTTTCAAAACTTCAATAGATAAATATGAAATGTGCATAACTCTCGTTTAAAAGGAGTTATGCACATTCTCTTTATTGAAGCAAAACCTGTAAATCTATTTCGTCATTATATCAATGGCATACCGAACTCAGCACATTCTTTTCTCATATCATCAGGCCAAATGCTTGCTTGGATTTCGCCAATATGAGCTTTATGAAGTAACATCAAACAAAGACGACTCTGTCCGATACCACCACCAATAGAAAGTGGCAATTTGTCGTTGAGAAGTTGCTGGTGGAAGAAAAGTGATTTGCGCTCCTGTTTTCCTGTAAGTTCAAGTTGGCGAAGCAGTGCTTCTTTATCTACTCGAATACCCATCGAAGAAAGCTCTATTGCTCTATCCAAAATAGGATACCAAATCAAGATGTCTCCATTCAAACCATAGTATCCTTCTTCATTGTGTGTAGTCCAGTCATCATAGTCTGGAGCACGCAAGTCATGCTCCTCGCCATTGCTTAATTTTCCTCCAATGCCAATGATAAACACTGCACCGTACGCTTTACAAACAGCATTCTCTCTTTCCTTCGAACTCATGCCTGGATACATTTTCAAGAGCTCTTCGGAATGAAAAAAATGAATTTCTTCAGGAAGGAAAGGTTTGATTTGAGGATAAGTTTCGCAAACCAAGTATTCTGTGCGCCGTATAGCCGCATAGATGCATTCCACAATTTTCTTCAAGAAATTCAAATTGCGATCTTTGCGATTAATCGTGCGCTCCCAGTCCCACTGGTCCACATAAAGGGAATGAATATTATCCAGTTCCTCATCTCCACGTATGGCATTCATATCTGTGTAAAGTCCATAGCCAGGCTGAATTTTATATTCTGCCAGCATCAGGCGTTTCCATTTTGCCAGAGAATGCACCACTTCTGCCACTTGCTCGCCCATATCCTTGATTGGAAAAGAAACGGGACGTTCCACTCCGTTGAGGTCGTCGTTAATTCCAAGACCTCGAAGCACAAAGAGTGGGGCAGTCACACGTCGCAATCTTAGTGCAGTGGATAGATTAGCTTGGAAAAAATCTTTAATCTGCTTAATACCCTGTTCTGTCTGAGCAGGATTTAGAAGCTGCTCATATCCAGTGGGTTTTATCAGTTTGCTCATGTTTTATTCTTATATCGTTACCTTTTACCTTTAATGAGTCTATTTTCGTGTCAAAATTCAATCTAATAATTGATTATTGATGAATTCGTGTGCAAAGTTACGATAAAAATATCAAATGCCAATCTATTTTTCCAATTTTTATTTCAAAAAGAAAGCAAATTGTGATTTTTACCTCGCAATTTGCTCTTAACTATAGGCCTTTTCCTGTTATAACAAATAATAACTGTGTTTCTAATTCATGCTATTTCAGCGAAATCCACATCATTTTGTTAGAATTATCTCTTGAAGCTTAAATCACGCCAATAATATCACTTACACTCTTGCATCCATGCTTATCCAGCCAATCGCTGATGCCATGAGCCACCTTCTCACTCACACTTGGGTCGATGAAGTTAGCTGTTCCGATTTCTATAGCACTGGCACCCGCCATCAAGAATTCAATGGCATCTTCTGTATTCATGATGCCTCCCAATCCGATGATTGGAATCCTTACAGCTTTTGCCACTTGCCAAACGCATCTCACTGCCACAGGTTTAACTGCAGGACCGCTAAGTCCTCCTGTCGAAATGGAAAGTTTAGGGCGGCGACGCTCTATGTCGATTGCCATACCCATCAATGTGTTGATGAGTGAAACAGCATCAGCACCTGCATCTTCCACAGCCTTTGCAATGTCTGCAATACTGGTGACATTGGGAGAAAGCTTCACGATAAGCGTCTTGTGATAAGCTTTTCTTACGGCTTCCACTACGGTCTTTGCTCCTTCGCAAGTTACACCAAATGCCATGCCTCCTTGTTTCACATTAGGGCAGGAAATGTTGAGTTCGATGGCGTGGATGTTTTCCAATTCATCAATTCTTCTTGCACATTCCGCATAATCTTCGGGACTTGAACCAGAAACATTCACAATGACATTCGTCTTTAAGTCCTTGATTTCTGGATAGATATGCTTGCAAAAGTAATCCACACCTTTATTTTGTAGTCCAACGCAATTTAGCATACCACTGGCAGTTTCTGCCATGCGAGGATAGTCATTACCTTCGCGAGGATGCAGTGTTGTACCCTTTACGATGATGCCACCGATTTCTTCCAAATTCACAAGGTCAGCGAACTCGATGCCATATCCGAAAGTTCCCGATGCTGTCATCACGGGATTCTTCATCTGCAGTCCTGCTATATTTGTTCTAATGTCAGCCATTCATCTACGAGTGTTTAATGTTATTTTCTTAAAGTTCCCACGTCAAATCCTTTACGTCGAAAACAGGTCCTTCCTTGCAAACGCAAACATTTCCTTTTACAGTTTTTTCCACGCAGCAAAGGCAGGCGCCCAATCCGCAAGCCATCATGTTTTCGAGCGAAACCTCACATTTCACGTCACTCTTTTTTGCGTATTTTGCCACTGCAACCATCATAGGTTTAGGACCACAAACAGAGATTCTGTCAAATCGTTTATTCATCAAAATAGAGTGTTGCGTCACAAATCCCTTCTCGCCTTTGCTACCATCTTCGGTTGTGATATAAACCTCTCCAAATTGACTGAATAAATCCAATTCCAACAAGTCTGCTTTACTTCTTGCTCCTAACAGAAAAGTCGGTTTACCACCTCTTTCTTTAAGCCATTTACCATATTCAAGCAAAGGGGCAACACCAACTCCGCCACCCACGAGCAGCACTTCCTCACCTTCCTTCTCAACGGCTGAGAATCCATTTCCTAAAGGAAAAAGCAAGTTCAGTTTGTCACATTCTTTCAGTGTGGCAAGTTTTCTAGTTCCATCACCTACCGTTTGAATCAGAAGCCACAACTCATTTTTCTCCTTGTCGAAGAAATTGATGGAGATAGGGCGGCGCAAGAAAGTGCGTTCACTTCCCTCTACCTTCACTTCCACAAACTGACCTGGCAATATCTCTGGAAGAGGCTCTTGGTCTGTGAGTTTCAGTAGCACATATCTCTCGTGTGGCTTTTCAACAGCCTTTACAATGAGGTCTTTTAAGTATTTCATATTTTAACTATCGCTGTAGTAAATCGTTAATAATCATTTGATTAATAATATGCACTCACGCTCCATTTACTGAGTGTGTTCATCGATTCTATTTTCTCTTCCAACTTGTCGTCGAGTTGATAGAAGAAATCAAACCCTGTAATTTTTTCAATTTCATCCACACTCACTACATAGTTTTTCCATGAATCATTCACGTCATCATTTGGGAAGATGAAACCTATAGCTTTTGGGTTTTTACCTCTTGTCATCACCACTTTGAAGAATCTGTCAGGCACCGACACCTTATGCTTCTTGCCAATCTTCTTAGGATTTGGAGAGTCAAAGATTGGTCCGCAGGCAATATATACACTGCCATATTTCTTTGCCCAATAGCGGCATTGCATCTCCAAATCGTTCCAAGCTCCCTTGTTCAGATTCCTCGCCTGTGGACACATGTTTGTCATAAGAAAACAATCTTCCATGGCTTTCTGAGAATACTTGTTGTCTCCTGCAGGGCACATGTGTCCTCTATCATATCTCGAACCGCTATAATCACTGAATTTCACTTGAATATCCTCACTCAACGTGTGATCCTCTTCAAACCAGTCTGTCCTTTCAGCAAGATTTCCTTTCGATTCAGTACTTGTTAGTTCCCAAGCCACATAGTTGGGACACAGTGTCGAGGTATTGTACGAAATGAAGAAACCTTCTTTTTGCAGCAATTTCGTATTCGAACTTTTTGGAGTGCGTGTTAGCTCATAGCGAGGCTTGGATTGCTGTTTCACGCTTTTCGTGTTTTGCCCAAATGTCAAGCTCCACAAGCCTGCTATCACAAACAATATTATAACGAGAGCGAGACAAAGCACTAAGTAGTACTTGGCAGATTTTCTTTTATGATTCTCTTCCATTTTCTGATTTTGTTAAAATTCCTACTGCAAAAGTAAAAAATAATTGGCGAAAAATAGGTAGTAAGCAGAAAAAATCTTACCTTTGCACCGCTTTTCCGCCGAATTGGCTCAGTTGGTAGAGCAACGCATTCGTAATGCGTAGGTCGCCGGTTCGAGTCCGGCATTCGGCTCAAGGCTATTTTAGCACCTTCTTGATGAAGGCATCTCCAACGGGTACGAACAGTTCGTGCCCGTTTTTATTTAAGTGTGCGGTGTCGTTTTTCCCTTGGAAATATTTAGCACGAAATTCCTCATCTCGCACTTTGATAATGCATTTCTTCGAATAGTTGTCGAGCACAGGGACATCCTTCTTCTTGCAAATCTTCTTGATGGCGTTGATAACTGGCTTGAATCCAATTCTATCTACATACCAAGGTGTACACCAAGCCACCTTTGCTTTTGGGCATTGCATACGGATGCAATCTATTAGTTTGGCAACAGAATCCGTAAACATCTCAAGTGAATCCTTAGAATTTCCCACTTTTCCTGCATCGTTATGTCCTGCGATGATAAGCACAAGGTCTGCATTTTCATCCATGTCCTTATATCTCACGAGCAACGATGGACCGAACCCTTCCTTGCTTCTGTCGAAAGCTACGCATCCACCATTTCTGCCATAGTTGTTGTATTTCATCCCGTGGTGTTCTGCCACTTTGTAGTGCCATGCCTCCTCCACGGGCCTCCGATGGTTCTTCACGTATGAATCGCCAAGCACGTTTATTACTTTCCCTGCCAATGGATCATTGATTCCAGTGGCAAGGTCTCCTACAGGGTTCTCATGCAAACTCTGTGCATGGGTTCCTAATCCCAAGCACATGAATAAAGCTGTTAAGATATTCTTCATCATCCTCCTTTTTATTATTATAACGTGAAGATGATTTCATTTATTTCTTTTGCTAAAGTTATTTTTGCAGATAATTCCCGAATCGTTGAGTGTTCGTGAAATGGAGTATGCGATATAAATTATCGGTTTTTTCCCTTTTATTTTTTTGTGGTTTGATAATAATGTTGTTAATTTGCAGAAAATCAGGTATAAACCAAAACTAAATCATCATGAAAAGAACATTCCTTTCCTGCTTATTGCTACTTTGGATGGTAGTAACAGCTAACGCCCAGATCGTGAAGGGCGACATGAACAATGACGGTGTGGTGGATATTAGCGACGTTGTTTCAATCGTAAACACCATACTCGGAAGCCAGCCCGTGGAAGAGATTAGTATCTCGGATCTGCTGAAAGGACAAGAACTGACATTCACGACTGAAGATGGCGAAACGGTGGTATTGACTGGTGAACAATTAACGGCTCTTGTCCCTGCTCATGCTTACGTTGACCTTGGTCTAACCAGCAGAACCAAGTGGGCCACAACAAATATCGGTGCAGATAGTCCTGAGGAATATGGCGATTATTTTTCATGGGGCGAAACGCAAGGTTACGATGGGGGTAAAACGACATTTTTTTGGGACAACTACAAGCACAGCGAGGGTTCTAAGGAAACTTTGACCAAGTATTGTTATAATAGTGATTGTGGCTATAACGGTTTTACGGATAAGTTGAAAGAGCTTGAACCTGAGGATGATGCTGCATACGTGAACTGGGGCAGCAATTGGCGTATGCCTACTTCTGCTCAATGGGAAGAGTTACACGATGAATGCACATGGACTTGGATTGAGGAGGGTAGAAAAGTCGGTTTCGAGGTAAGCAGCAAAAAGAACGGTAATTCCATCTTTCTTCCTGCTGCCGGCTACCGTACTGAAAGTGCGCTTTACACTGCTGGTATCAATGGCGACTATTGGTCGCGTTCGCTCTATGATAATGGGGTTTGGCCGTACTATGCCATCGGAATAGGGATAAGTTATCGTGGTGTTGATAGTAGCGGTTACTCCCGCGACCATGGTTTTTCTGTTCGTCCTGTCCGCTCATGGTAGAATCGTCAACTGAAAAACTGGCTCCCCACTTGCACTCGGCAAAAACAAATACCCTCTGTAAATCAAACGTTTACAGAGGGTTTATTGTAGCGCCTACGGGAATCGAACCCGTGTTCCATGCGTGAGAGGCATGTGTCCTAGCCGCTAGACGAAAGCGCCATGTCATTGCTTTTCTGAAAGCGAGTGCAAAGGTAGTGTTTTTCACAATACCCTCCAAATTTTACCAAATCTTTTTCTTCTCCTTTTTCAAAAAACTTCAAATCTACCCATCCTTATCCTTCAAACCTATGTTTTGCTTCACGATTGAATAACAAAGCCACCCATGCGCATTGATGGATGGCTTTGTATAAATATAATAAGGTGTAAATAAATCCTTTTAATCCTTAAAATCCTTGATTTATTTCTCTGACTCTCTGATTTACTTGATTCCCAGTTTCTTCTGTATAGCCTTTGGAATGGCGTCCTTATGAACGAGGATATTCAGAGTCTTGTACTTCACGAAGGTCTTGCTGGCATACCAAATGCCCTTGTACTTACCACTTGTACCCCATGAGTTCTTCACCATGTAGTATTCCTTGCCGTTTTGGTCCTTTGCCAATCCATAAATCAGCATACCGTGGTCGTCGGTTGTTTCCCAGTTATCGTATGCTTCCTGACGCATTTCCTGAGTCACCTCGATTTCAGGGAAAGGACGCGACATACTTTCTGTGCGTTTTTCAGTGGCAGAGAGTCCGAGCCAGTGAGCCATATCGCTACCCGAAAGGTCTTGAGGCTTTTCAATGTCTGGGCAAACAGCCAAACCGTTGCGAGTGAAACCTGCTTCGCTCACGTCGGCACCCCATGCGAAAGTGTAGCCGTTCTTGATGGCATTGTCCATCACCTCCATGAATTCGTCTATAGGCAGATTGTAGCTGCTTCCCCAGCGCCAGTTGTCCTGTACTTCGATGATGAATTTCTCATAAAATGGATGATGCGTGAAAGAAGTGAGCGACACATAGTCGTCCATATTCAAACCAAGTGAAGCCTGATAAGTTTTTGGGGTGTAGGTCTTCCCATTCACAGTGAAAGTCTCTGGCACTACGCCAAGATACGTGTCGAATGTTGAGTTGATGCTCTTGAACCAAGCTGGAGAGAGTTTCTTCTGACTGCCCTTTGCAATGCCGTTCACCATACCTTCCGCAATGCTGAAGAATTCTGTGAAGTTAGCAAGCGTGTCACCGTAGAGAGTTCCTGGCAGAGGCATGGCTGTTTCAGGCATCATGCCATAGTTCTTCATACAATAAACAACATCGTAGAAGCTACCGCCCTGAGAGAACGAAACATCACCGTGCATACGCACTGCTGCCTTGGCACGGTCCTCGTAAGTCTTATGAGCTACAAACATTTCGCAAAGGTCGTATTCACCCTTACCCTTACGAAGTAATTCTGCCTCGAAGAAAGCAAGGCTTGAATAAGCCCAGCACGTACCCGAGCGGTTCTGATTCTTGATAGATGTAATAGGAATCTCCTTCACTGTAGTGAATTCAAATCCTTCCTTTTTCTTTGCATCTTCCTGTGCAAAAGCATTCGATGCACACATTGCCACGAGGGCTAATACAATTGTTTTTCTCATGAGTTAATTATTTATAGTTTTTTGATTCTTCATTCTTTATACTCTCCTCCCCTCGGGGAGGTCGGGTGGGGGCTTTTTCATTCTTCATTTATGAACTCCTCCAGTTCCTTTGGATGGTAAGGAATGATTTGCTTACCCAGCACACGGTTTCCAGTTTCTGTGATGAAAATGTCATCCTCCAAGCGAATTCCTCCGAAGTCCTTGTAAGTTTCCAGCAAGTCATAGTTGAGAAATTCTGTGTGCCTTCCTTCCGAGCGCCAGAGGTCGATGAGGTGAGGAATAAAATAGATGCCTGGCTCGTCTGTCATCACGAATCCAGGTTGCAAGCGACGTCCGCAACGCAGACAGTTCAGACCAAACTGAGTGGATGGTTGCACCTCTTCATCGAAACCTACATAGTTCTGTCCGAGTCCTTCCATATCGTGCACATCCATTCCCATCATGTGTCCCAGTCCGTGAGGGAAGAACATCGCATGAGCACCTGCTTGCACAGCCTCTTCCGTGTCGCCCTTCATCAGTCCCACTTGCTTCAGCATATCAGTCATCAGTCGAGCCACGTCAAGGTGCATGTCGAGCCACTTCATACCAGGCTTAGCCTTTTCTATAACGAGGTCGTGGCATGCTTCCACAATCTGATAGATTTCAAGTTGGCGTGGTGTGAACTTACCCGAAATAGGAGTCACGCGCGTATTGTCCGAACAATAGTTGTTATTTGTTTCAGCACCCGCATCACAGAGCATCAGTCTGCCTGCTTCGAGTGCACGAGTAGAAGGTACGCCGTGCTGGATTTCTCCGTGCATCGAGAGGATGTTGAGGAAGGAAGTGCCATCGCCATGGCTGTGTGCCACGCCTTCCATCAAGCCTGCAATGTATTGTTCCGTCACGCCTGGCTTGCAAGCCTTCATAGCAGTGGTATGCATCTTGTAACCAATTTCCATGGCGCGTTCAATTTCCTCCACTTCTTCTGGAGTCTTGACGGCACGCATCTGCACTACCGCCTTGATGAGTTTCACGCTTGCTTTCTCGCGAGCTTCGAGAGGGTGGAAGCCGAGTAAGTCGGAAAGCAGAATCATGTGGTCGTGGCGGTAAGGAGGAAGGAAATGAATCTCCTGACCCTTTGCCTTGGCTGCATCCACAAGTTTCTTCAAGTCGGCACTTGGAGCAGCATGGGCAATACCCACACTCTCTGCATATTCCTTGATGGATGGCACATAGCCAAACCACACAATGTCGTCGATGTCGATTTCATTGCCAAGCAGATATTCCTGGTCGTTGTCGATGTCAATCACCGCAGTTAGACTCTCGCGATGCAAACCTATATAATAAAGGAACGAGCTGTCCTGACGGAATTTGTACGTGTTCGATGGATAATTCTTAGGCGCATCATTATTGCCCAACAGAATTACCAAACCGCTTCCCACGAGCTTCTTCAGTTGAGTTCTGCGCTGTATGTAAGTCTCTTTTGAAAACATGGTATATTTTATTGAATATTAGTTTATAGGCTTTTGTTAGAAATTCGCAATCGCATTTTTGTAGCTTGCAAACTCAATTTGCAAAATTACAAAAAATATCCCACACAATCGATGGAAAAAGAAAAAAACATATTCAAATCCCCCATAAAAACCTTTATTCCCCATCTCCCTCTTAAAAAGAAAATCTTTCAGATGAATTTGTAAAAGTGTAAAAATGTAAAATTGTAGAATTGTCTAACTTTTCAGGAACCCCTAACAAAAAAAGGTGATTTCAAGTCATCCCCTCTTAAAATTTCTTTTTATTTAAAAAACACCTATTTAGATTTAACCCTATAACGAGGCTTTAGCCAAGTCATCTCTGCTAACCATCCATTCTTTCGTGCTAAGACATAAGCTCTACTACATCCTAATTTAAATTCTGTTCTAAAATGATAGTTATGGCTAATTTCAAATATCCGTTCTTTTGTATAACTACCATTGGCAACTCTTTTATATGTAAGTGGTAAGTCCTTTGACCATCCATTTTTCAGTGCAGCACTATAAGCAGCACAAGAAAACTCTTCAAATTCTGCTCGTGAAGAATATTTCTTACTTTCTTCTATTACTCGTTCCTTGGTCCAATATCCATTAGGCATTTGGTCATATCTTAACCAAGTCATCTCTTTGTCCCACCCATTCTTTCTTGCCGCCTGATATGCACTAGCACTTCTACAACAAAATTCTCCAAAAGTCATATATTTACGACTTTCTTCCAACACACTTTCTTTAGTCCATTTAACAAAACCGCCACCAAGTGAACCTATGTTAATGCCAGTCTTTGCACGATTAATGAGCATATAGCCTTCTTGCAGATAATAATTCACATAATAATCCTCCCAATACTGACTTTCTTCAGGAAGCAGATGAATCTTCAAAACTACAGGAGAAGGTATCTCCTTTTCTAATGCATCAAAATACTTCTTCAAAGAATCGTTCTTGTACAATCCTTTCAGGTTTCTATGGTCCCTATCTCTTCTTTTAATGTCATTCGTTCTTCCCACATAACAAGCACGGTTTTCTTCATCGAAATAAACGTATACGATATGTTTTCGAACTTGTTTAATTTCTTTCAGCATCGGAGTCTTTAACCATGTCATTTCATCAAGCCAACCATTTTTCATCGCAGCCTGATAAGCACCAGAAGACTTGTGCTGAAATTCAGAACGAGATTCATATTTTTTACTTTCTCCTAAACAGTCTTCCTTGCTCCATTTTTGATGATAAATAAGTGCAAGCCATGGCATTTCATCAAGCCACTTATTGTCTAGAGCTGCCGTGTAAGCACCTGATGAAAAATTTTGGAAATCGCGTCGTGTGTTATATTTCTTACTTTCTTCTATACATTCCTCTTTTGTCCATTTTCTACGAACTTTCAATGGAAGCCATGTCATTTCATCTAACCATCCATTTTTCTTTGCAACAAGATATGCACCAACTGCCTTCCGAGCAAACTCTGTGCGAGAAGTATATTTATGAGATTCTTCAAAAACCGTATTCCTATTCCAACTACGTCCACATGGCACATGCCAGATCATCTCTTTCAACCAACCATTTCTATAAGCAGCCAAAAAAGCTCCCTTTGAGTTTCTAGCAAATACGGTTCTAGTGATATACCTTTTTGATTCTTCTAGAACCTCTTCCTTTGTCCATTTTCGATGGTTGTTCACGATATTAAGTCCTTTGTTAATTACTGCGAGATTGGTACAATACCTCTATTTTCTTCTTCCTGTGACCATTGTACTTGATAGGTTTTGCCTAAATCTTGGTCAAGTAAAATGAAATTGAAAAAATTTGTAGTAGGATACAGTGTGTATCGTCCAGATCTTTCCTCACCTTCTTTTGTGAGTTTTACATCACTTAGAACTACTTCACCCCTGTTGTTACCTTGAATGTCATACTGAACTTGCCATATACGTCCATTTCTTGTATCGAGTTTCAAGAATGTCCACATATTTTGAGTTTGAAATAATTGAAAATTTGCAGACTTCAATTCATTCTTTGGTTTTGAATCAGACTGTGCTTGTTTTTCAACGGATTGATTACAAGCAAATAATGCTGTAGCAAAACAAATAAAACAAATGATTTTTTTCATGTTTCTATCTATTTTAGTTTTTTTATCATAAATTCGACATTATAAAAGACCCATCATCAAAAGTCGATAATTCATTTTCATCAACAATTGGATTAAGATTCTTTTGCCTTAATTCTTCAACAATTTTTTCCCAAACCTGCCGATCATTATTGTATTTATTGAAATAATAGTTTTTCAATGATCCAAAATCACAAAAACTATACGCCTTAAGAACTTCTTTCATATCAAGAAAGCAGTAACCATCATGTTCCTCTCCATTACTATAGGATATGTTATACTCCACATTGAACTGTCCTTCATTATCATCAATATCGGAAATATAGATATAAACGACCTTGTATCCATTGGCGAATTTATTAGCATAGAGGAAACACATTGATTCTTTTATAGTTTGTTTGTCTTTAGAATCACTTATGTTTTCAGTTAGACGTTTGCAGAAATCAATCTTTAATTCATCTATAGTTCTTTTCATATTCGTAAAAAAACTAAAAGTATATTATTTTTTTATCACTCTTTATATATAAAGGTGTTTAAGCAAGGACAAAATATTTATAATATGGAAAATAATCAAGTGTCAACTAACATCCTTTTTCTAAAAACACACGATAAGGAGTGTATTGATATCTTCTTAAAATCTCCAATGCTTTCAAGAGAATATTTTTCCATTCCTGTTCAGTTCTGAATTTGAGTTCGATGTCTAACATGTCATATTTCTCTGGTAAATGAAAACCCCAATAGTCAGCTTCGATACCATCTCTTTCTGTTGTAAAGCGATGAACAAATTTTAGTCTTGTAAGTTCTTCTTTTTGCTCATAATGCACTTTGTCATACAAAAGAGAATCCAGTGTGAAAGTGATATTGTAATTTGTAAGCAAGAAAACAGGAACGGGAATGTCATTTGGTATGTCTTCTATGTAACTACCAAAAGTAATTATGGTATTTACTTGCTGTTCTCTTAAGATTTTAGGAACACATTCCATGAATTGAGAAACAGCAACTTGATTGTTAACATTCCGAATTGCTTCAGGATCATCAACTCCCGATAGCTCAATGTTAGCTGCTAAATCTTGGAAAAAATTGTGATTTAAAGCTCGTGAAATAGAGCCGAGTAATGCTGTGTCAATGCTTGTTTTCTTGTATATTTTACTGACACCAGATCGGCCACATGCTATTCTTTCTCCTAATTTAGCAGCAGACAACCCTTGCTGTTTTGCGACTTTTTCTATGAGTTGACAAATGTTTTCTTTAGCCATACTATTTATTTTTTTTGCAAAAGTAATAATAATTCATCTTTGTCTAAAATATTTATGTTTCCAATTTGGACACATCGTTATTTTTCTCAAAAACTGAGAACTCATGTTGCCCAAACGCTTTTCCTCTAGCGATTCATGCATCTTAAGCTCGCTCACGTAGTTCCTTGGCAATATGTATGAATTCTTTTTCTTCCATCGTCTACATATATAACGAAAAAGCCCTCCTTTTCCAAACAGGAATTAAGAATATTTAAGAAAGAATTTTCACCGCTCCATTCATTCATCAGTTAATAATCCCATAGCCCTTAGGCAGTAATCTAAAGCCCTCCTGCCAATACTCTCGTATTTCTCTACAAATTCCCCACCCCCCCTCTGCCAACACTCTTATGTTACAGTTCGTCTTTGCAAATTTTGGAGTGGGCCTTTTCAACTGCTATGATTTGCTTTTTGAACTTCTCTAAAGTGCTTTTATAATATCATCGAACGTTCATATAAAATACTTTGAACTTTCATTCAAAATTTGCTGAACCTTCATTGTAAAATTTTTGAACGTTCAAAAATAAAAAAATGAACGTTCAAAATTTTTGAAATGAACGTTCAAAAAATCTAAAACGAACGTTTAAAATATTTCAGAAAGCGAAGAGATTGATTTTAAAAGCCTTAGTAAAGAAGTTGTAGTGACGTAGTGTTACGATTGAAAAGGCTCGATATGATGATGGAATGAGTGAAGGAAAGAGAGAGGAAGAGTGAGAGAGGGGGAGAGACGAGATGGTATTTTCAGACGTTATATTTTCGTTTTTGGATTTATTTGCATACCTTTGCAACATCAAACTATTAATGATATGGAAGGTATGCAGTTGGGAACATCGCCCGTGATGCAACGCGATGTTCTTGAATTTGTTACAGTTGCCGTTCAGTATTGTGCTTTTCTGGAAAGTGCGGAGCAAAAGGAGCGCGAGGAATTTGTGGATACAATCCTGAAGTTGCTTCCTTTGCTTTATCTGAAAGGACTTTTGTTGCCACAGATGGAGGCAGATGAGGACGTGGAGTTGGAGGATGCTGTGACAGAAGAGAATTATGATATTATCCGTAATAATGTGGCATTCGTGATGGGCGAAAAGGACGACTATCTGGATGTGTTTATGGAGGACATGAAATATAGTGAGAGTCCAATTCTGGTGACTATCAGTGAGAATCTTGCCGACATATACCAAGACTTGAAGAACTTTGTGAGTGTGTATCGAGACGGGACGGAAGAGACGATGACTCAGGCAATTGTGGTTTGTAAGGAAAACTTCGAAACCTATTGGGGACAGCGACTCGTGAATGTGATGAGGGCACTGCACGAAGTGAGATTTTGTGTTGAGGATGATGCTTGACGCAGATGCGTTGGGTATTGTTGTGCAAAGAGGAAATGAGACGAAACGAAATGAAAATCATCAAGGAAAAATTCGATAAAAAAGACATACAAAACTTACCTAAGGTGCAATTCAACGGGAGAATTATCACGGTGATTTCTGAGCGAGACGCCGAGAAAGCCGTTGATTACCTGCTGAGCCAATCGGTTTTGGGTTTTGACTCGGAAACGCGTCCTTCTTTCAAGAAAGGGACGAATCATCAGGTGGCATTGTTGCAGGTGTCCACCCACGACACTTGTTTTCTGTTCCGCTTGAATCGTATCGGTATGCCCGATGCCATCGTGCGGCTTTTGGAAAACAAAACAGTGACGAAGGTGGGGCTTTCCCTGAAGGATGATTTTATGCAACTACGTCATAGGCGAGATTTCACGCCAGGCAATTTCATCGATTTGCAGCATGAGGTGAAGGAGCTGGGTATTGCCGACATGAGTTTGCAGAAGCTTTATGCAAATTTGTTGGGAGGGAAAATTTCCAAGACTCAGCAACTCTCTAATTGGGAGTGCGATTCACTGAGCGAGGCGCAACAGCAATATGCTGCTATCGATGCGTGGGCTTGCGTGAAGTTGCATGAGGAAATTCAAAGACTGGAGCATTCGGGTGATTATCGGGTTGAAAAAAGCCCTGTTGCAGAGGAAGTTAATAGTGAAAAAGATAATAATCAATGAAGCAAGCATTTCTGAAATTTGGCAAGGACGATTCCTTGCGTCGCTTTCATCCTTGGATTTTTTCGGGTGCTATCCATCATTTTTCGGAGCAACCAGAGGAAGGTGAGGTGGTGGAGGTGTATGCAGCCAAACAAAAAGTAGATAAAAAAGGATTCGACTTTGAGTACATAGCCTCGGGACACTTCCAAATTGGGAGTATCATGGTGAGGGTGCTTACTTTCGAGCATGAGGACATCAATCAGGATTTCTATGAGCAACGTCTTGCTTCAGCTTTGCAGATGCGCAAGGCAGTGGGACTCGTGGGAAGGGAAGATAGCACTTCGTTCCGCATGGTGCATGGGGAAGGAGACAATCTGCCTGGGCTCGTGATTGATGTGTATAAGAAAACGGCAGTGATGCAGGCTCACTCGGTGGGTATGCATGTGGACCGTTTTATGATTGCAAAGGCACTGAAAAATGTGATGGGGGATGACTTGGAGAATATCTTCTATAAGTCGGAAACAACCTTGCCTTTCAAGGCTGAATTGGGACAAGAGAATGGTTTTTTACTCGGCGGAAGTACCGATGATATTGCCACGGAAAACGGACTGAAATTCCATGTGGATTGGCTTCGCGGACAGAAAACGGGTTTCTTTGTCGATCAGCGCGAGAATCGCAGTTTACTTCAGAAATACTCGCAAGGGCGTAAGGTGCTCAATATGTTCTGCTACACGGGTGGCTTCTCGTTCTATGCCATGCGAGGTGGGGCGGAGCTAGTGCATTCCGTGGATTCTTCGCAGAAGGCGATTGACTTGACGAATGCCAATGTGGAACTGAATTTTCCAAATAACCCACGCCACAAGGCATACGCAGAGGATGCTTTCAAATTCCTCGATCGGATGGAGAAAGGGGCATACGATTTGATTATTCTTGACCCTCCTGCTTTTGCCAAGCACAAGGATGCGCTTCGAAATGCGCTGAAGGGATATAGCAGACTGAATCAGAAAGCGTTTGAGAAGATTGCAAGTGGAGGCATTTTGTTTACCTTCAGTTGCTCACAAGTGGTAACAAAAGATAATTTCCGCACTGCCGTGTTTACTGCTGCAGCGCAAGCACGTCGCAAAGTGCGCATCCTGCATCAGCTTCATCAACCTGCGGACCATCCGATTAATATATACCATCCCGAAGGAGAGTATCTGAAAGGACTGGTGTTGTATGTGGAATAAAGAAGGGCTTCGGCAAAACCGAAGCGTACTGAGAAAAAATAAGGTTACGGCAGAACCGAAGCTTACTGAGAATGAAGAATAAAAAAAAATGAAGAATGGCAGTCGTCATTCTTCATTTTTTAGTATCCCTTTGAGTTGAAAGGGAAGATGTTTCATTCCCTTAGGAATTATTTGCTTTTCTTTTCTTCCTTCTTAGGAGCGTTCTTCTTGTCCTTTGCGTAGCGCTTGTTGAGAGCGGCAACTACTTCGTCGGTAACGTCGTAGGCTTCGTTAGCATAAAGAACTTGGTCGATGCCTGAAGATTTGCAGAGAATGAAGTCGTAGCCCTTCTCTTTGGCATAGCTCTTCATGAAGGACTGGATGGTGTCGGTGAGAGTCTGCAATTCCTTGGCATACTCTTCCTGAAGTGTGTTGGAAAGACGAGTTTGGAGGTCTTGGATGTCCTGCTGGAACTTGCCGAGGCGAGCCTGCTCGTTATTGTATTCTTCTTGAGTTATCTGATTCTTCTGCACGCGGTTCTGGAAACTCTGCACCTGAGCAGCGAAGTTCTTTCCCTTCTCATTGATGGTATTCTCAGCATTTGCTTGCTTCTTTTGGAATTTTTCCTGAGCATCTTTGTAGAGCTCATACTGATTGGTGAGCGTGTCGATAAGTACAAATGCAATTTTCAAACCTGAACCAGTCTGTGCTGGTGTTTCTGCGGTACTCTGCTTTGGAGCAGGTGCCTCGTTGTTCTGACAAGCTGCACAAAGAGCAGCTACTGTGAGTGTTAAAAGTCCGTTGCGGACTGCTTTCATTTTCATATTTGTTTTAATTTCTTAGTTTTTGAGTTCTATTTCTTGAATTCTGCCACTCCGCGCTTTTTGTGATGCATCTCGAAGTCCTGGCTTTGTGCGCAGTGAATACCTCTGTCGCGCATAGCTTTACTTCCGGAAACATGAGTGTTAGGGAAGTGCCCGTTCTTCTTGAAGAGGATTCTTATGCTAAGAAATACAAAGCATACAACAAGAATTAACAGAGTTGGTAGGATGAGTTTCGACATATTTTACTAATTTTGCAATTGTAAATATGAAACTTTGTGTTGACACACAAGCATATCATTGCAATTCAGACTGCAAAGATAGGTATTTTCTGATTTACAAATTGAAACGGAACACTTAAAAAACACTAAATTTATAGATTATGAGCGAAGTGAAGCTAACTCCCAAGGCTGTGTTTGATTATTTTCATCAAATCAATGCCGTTCCTCGTCCATCGAAGCACGAGGAAAAAATGATAGAATTCCTGAAAAACTTTGCTGCGGAACATGGACTGCCATGCAAGGTGGACGAAGTGGGTAATGTGCTGATTTCAAAACCTGCTACTCCTGGAAAGGAGAATGTGCCTGGCTTGATTCTTCAGGGACACATGGATATGGTGTGCGAAAAAGTGTCGGGACTTGATTTCGACTTTGAGAAGCAGCCGATTGAAACCTATATCGATGGAGAATGGATGCGTGCAAAAGGTACGACCCTTGGTGCCGACTGCGGTATTGGCGATGCATTGGCAATGGCTGTTCTGACAGACGATACCTTGGAGCACGGACCTATTCAGGCATTGTTTACCCGCGATGAGGAAACAGGATTGACAGGTGCTTTTGGCATGAAGTCGGGCTTCATGGAAGGAAAATATCTCATCAACCTTGATAGCGAAGACGAGGGTGAGATTTTTGTGGGATGCGCTGGTGGTGCCAATACCACGGTGACATTCAATTACACTCGTGAGGCTTTGCCTGCAGGATATGTGCCTTTGCGAGTGAGTGTGGATAAATTGACAGGTGGACACTCGGGCGACGACATTAATAAGCGTCGTGCTAATGCCAATAAGTTGTTGGCTCGTTTCCTTTACATTGTTTGGAACAAATATGATGCTCGACTCATTAAAATCAAGGGTGGAAATCTGCACAATGCCATCCCTCGCGATGCATACGCAGTGATTGCTGTTCCAAGTGCTGATAAAGAAAACTTGCGTGTGGATTTCAACATGTTTACAGCTGATGTGGAAGAGGAATTCCATGTGGAGGAAAAGACGATGACATTCTCGTTGGAGAGTGAGTTGAATGCAGACGGAACGAAGCCAGAAGCAATTGACCAGAAAACGGCATGTGGGCTTATTTTTGCTTTGCAGGCAGTTCACAACGGTATTCTCGAAATGAATCAAGATATCACTTGGCTCGTGGAAACAAGTTCTAACTTGGCAAGCATCCGTACCAACGAGAACCAGATTGTGATTGTAAGTAGCCAGCGTAGCTCTGCTTTGAGTTCCCGAGAAAATATGAGCAATACCTTTGCTGCTGCTTTCCGTTTGGCAGGAGCTGAAGTGGAAACGGGTGATGGCTATCCAGGTTGGAAACCAAATCCAAATTCTGAATTGCTGAAGATTACTGTGGAAGCATACAAGAAATTGTTTGGTAAGGAACCGCTTGTTCGTGCTATCCATGCAGGTTTGGAATGTGGACTCTTCAGTGAGAAATACCCAGGACTCGATATGGTAAGCTTTGGTCCTACATTGCGAGGTGTTCACTCACCAGATGAACGTTTGGAGATTAAAACCGTGCAAATGGTTTGGGATCATTTGGTTGAAATCATCAAGAACATTAAGTAGAACAAATCGAATAAATGAAGAGTGAAGAGTGAAAAAAGTGGTATTCTTTTTTCACTCTTCACTCTTCATTCTTTATTCTTCATTCTTCATTATTCAACGAAGGTTGTCCTCAAGCACAGCGTTTTTGCCATTCTTTAGTTCTTTCTTTCCTGCTCTTCCGTTCAGAATAACTTTGCCGTTTCCTTGAACAGAGGCTGTGATTTCATCAACGTCAAGGTCGATGGTGGCGGTACCACTACCCGTAGAAATTAAATCGACGTTGGCAGATTTCACTTTGAGGGTTAAGTCGTTTTTGTTGCTGGCATCGATGACAGTTTTTTTTCTACTTACTACATTCGCATCTGTTGGTGCCATGCCATAGCAAAGGATGGTAGCCGTTTCTCCTTCTATATATTTAAAGGAGGCTTTTGTGTTGCTGTTCGATTGGTATTTGAAGTCGGGGCAGAAGATGGAATCAGCAGTGATGGAACCACCTCCCATGCCTCCCATATCGATTTTTGTACTGTGCAATACGGGTAATGTGATGTTTCCTCCACCTATATTGGATAAAATGCGGAGTTCGGGACACGAAATCTTTGCTGTGATGCGCGGGTTGGTTTCGTAATGATTGATATCGCTGTTTTCTTCGCTTGGAATGCTGAGTGTGAGCAATCCGCCATCCACGTCGTAGCGCAGGGAGCTAACGAGCAGAGAATCTCCTTCCACAGTGGCGCTACATGGCCCTTCGGTAAACTCTATATTGATGCTTCCGATATTGGTGATTCCGAAAAAGTCGTTGTGTACAGGGAGGTTTCGCTGAATAATAATCTGTTCCACTTCTTTAGCTTTAGATGCTTGTTTTGAGCTTTTGTTTCCAGTATCAGAACATGCTGTCAACAAGAGGGCAGAACACAAAAACATGTAGGTGTAAGTCTTCATAAATATGATAAAGTTAGATTTTGAATGCAAATTTAGGAAAATCTCGGAAAATATTCTTATATTTGCAGCAAAAGCTGCGAAAATTACTTGCATCACGGCAAAGAAAGACTTCTTTGCTTGTTTGTGTATGTGTAGTATTTTGCATCTTATGAAATAGAAATAATTAGAAATAAAAAACAGTTTATGGCAATTCAGAACTATTATGTCACGGTGGCTTACCAACTCTATGTGAAGGATGAAGATGATGAGAAGGAAGCACTTGTGGAGCAGTGTGATGCTGCACATCCATTCCAATTCATCAGTCATCTTGCAAGCGTGCTTCCAGCATTCGAGAAGGAAGTCTTGGCAAAGGAAAAGGGCGAAGCGTTTGATTTCGTGATTCCTTGTGCAGAGGCTTATGGTGAGTTCAACGATGAAATGATGTTCGATGTAGACAAGAAAATCTTTGAAATCAACGGAAAGTTTGATAGTGAGAGAATCTATGAAGGGAATGTGATTCCACTTCAGGATGAAGATGGCTCACGCTATCATGCTATGGTGATTGAGGTGAAAGACAAGGCTGTGACTATCGACTTGAATCATCCACGTGCCGGACAGGATTTGCACTTCGTGGGGACTGTGGTGGAAAAGCGCGAGGCAACCAACGAGGAAGTGACTCAGATGGTAAATGTGCTGAGTGGCGGCTGTGGTTGTGGATGCGGAGGAAACTGCAATGGTAGTTGTGGAAGCGGAGGATGTGAAGGAGGTAGTTGCGAAGAGGGTTGCTGCTGCAACTAAAACCAAAGACTTGTTCTGTTTGTCTTCAATATTGACAAAATGAGAAATACGTTTGGCAATATATTTTCTCTGACTACCTTTGGCGAAAGTCATGGCGAGGGGGTAGGTGGTGTGATTGACGGTATGCCTGCAGGCATTGCTGTCGATTTGGATTTTATTCAAAGTGAATTGGACCGCCGCAAACCAGGACAGAGCAAAATAACCACATCACGTGCTGAGGGTGACAAGGTGGAAATCCTTTCAGGAGTTTTTGAAGGACATACCACTGGATGTCCGATTGGTTTTCTCGTGAGGAACACCAACCAGCATTCCCACGATTATGAGAATGTTCGAAATGTGTTCCGTCCTTCTCATGCTGATTTCACTTACACACAGAAATATGGATTGCGTGACCATCGGGGAGGAGGGCGTTCTTCTGCCCGTGAAACGATTTCGCGCGTAGTGGGAGGTGCATTTGCCAAATTAGCATTACGTCAACTTTCTATCGATGTTACGGCATATACATCGCAAGTGGGAGATATTGCCATCGGCAGAGATTATCATCAGTTTGATTTCACTGAGATAGAAAAGAATCCTGTTCGTTGCCCAGACCCAGAGGCTGCCAAGCGGATGGAGGAACTGATTTTGTCGGTGAAAGCAGATGGAGATACCATAGGTGGTGTTATCACTTGTGTCATTAAGGGATGCCCAGTGGGATTGGGAGAACCAGCCTTCGGAAAACTTCATGCAGCATTGGGTGGTGCCATGTTGAGCATCAATGCTGTGAAAGGCTTCGAATATGGTGAAGGATTTGCTGGAGTTACACAGCGTGGGTCTGAACAAAACGACATTTTCTTCAATGACAATGGAGTTATTTCCACGCGCTCAAATCATAGTGGAGGCATTCAAGGAGGCATCAGCAATGGACAAGACATTTATTTTCGTGTCGCCTTCAAACCTGTAGCTACTTTGCTTCGGGAACAGCCTACGGTGGATAAGGATGGCAATGAAACAATGCTCGAAGTGAAAGGACGACACGACCCTTGTGTGTTGCCTCGAGCAGTGCCTGTGGTAGAAGCAATGGCAGCTATGACGATTCTCGATTATTACCTTATTAATAATACTATAACAATATGAATAAAGTAATGCTAATAGGCAATGTGGGACAAGACCCCGTTGTTAGATATTTAGATAATGGCGTTTGTGTGGCATCTGTTCGCCTCGCTACCACAGAACGAGGTTATACGTTGCAGAATGGAACACAAGTGCCAGATCGTACAGAGTGGCACTCGCTGATATTTTGGCGCAAACAGGCTGAGACCGTTGAGAAGTTTGTCCATAAGGGTGATAAACTCTACGTAGAAGGAAAAATTCAGTCTCGCAAATATGATGATAGACAAGGTGTTACGCATCAAGTCGTTGAGATCATGGTGGACCAAATGGAAATGCTCACTCCACGTTCTTCTACTCCTGCAACTGCTAACGATGCTCCTCAACAAACGCCGACTCAGCAAGTGGTGACTCCATCACAGAATGATGACGAACCACCATTCTAAAACGTGAAGCATATAGAGTATATTTCTCAATCTCTCATTTACTCAATTTCAAAGAAGTGTTATATTTCACAAAAAGATTTACAGGTTGGCGCATCGCCATTTGGCATGTTACAGAAACGATAGACGAGCTGTATAGCTTGTTCCCAGACGATGATGTAGTTCGCACCGAAGCCGAGAAGCGTTTCCGTGCTCCTTCTCGTATATTGGAATGGGTAGCAGTGCGTGCGTTGCTCTATGATATGTTGGACCGCCAAGTGCCAATACTTTATCGTGATAATGGTGCGCCCTATCTTCCTGATTATGAGCATCTCGACATCAGCATTAGCCACACTATGGGCTATGTCGCTGTTGCTTTGGCAGAGGAAGGAGAAATCGGTATCGACATTGAGCAGAAGGGGGAAAGGGTGATGCGTGTCAAGAGTCGATTTGTGAGGGAAGATGAAAGAGCCGAAACTCTTGACCAAATGCTTTTGCATTGGTCGGCTAAGGAAACGGCTTTCAAGATGCTCAACCGTGATAAGGTGGATTTCTTGAAGCATTTTCATATTCAGCCTTTTGATATTGATGAAACCGAGGAGGGACAATTCCTTCTTCAGGAAACCAAGACGAATGATGAGCGTTTGTTTCAGATTCACTACAAGATTTTTCCAGATTTTGTGCTGACATACTCTCATCGCATTAATGAAGATTAGCCTTTCTTGAAATTTAACTAACTAAAAACAAATTATGGTTTTTATTGCAGGTCCATGTGTTATTGAGTCAGCAGAGGTTCTTGAAACAGTTGCTGAGGAATTGGTGCGACTCAACCAAAAGTATCATATTGATATCATCTTTAAATCCTCTTTCGATAAAGCAAACCGCACATCGATTCGTTCTTATCGAGGCCCAGGACTTGAGAAGGGATTGCAGATGCTGGCTGATATTCATTCGAAGTATCAGTTGCGCACCCTTACCGACATTCATGAGTCTTACCAAGCAAAGCCTGCAGGAGAAGTAGTAGATGTGCTTCAGATTCCTGCATTTCTCTGCCGTCAAACGGATTTGCTCGTAGCAGCAGCAAAGACTGGTAAAATTGTGAATATCAAGAAGGCACAATTTCTATCGGGACTCGACATGGAATATCCTGTGCAGAAAGTACGTGAGAGTGGAAATGAGCAGGTTTGGTTAACGGAACGAGGTAATATATACGGTTATAATAATCTGGTTGTGGATTTTAGAAACATTCCAGATATGAAACGTTTCACTGATACTGTCATCATGGATTGCACACATTCTGTGCAGCGTCCTGGTGCAGCGGGCGGAAAGACTGGAGGTAATCGGGAATATGTGCCAGCTATGGCACTTGCTGCCAAAGCATTTGGAGCGAATGGCTTCTTTTTTGAAGTACATCCCGACCCGGACCATGCCTTGAGTGATGGACCAAATATGCTTCACCTTTCTGACCTCGAAATGGTAATTCAGAGTCTTCTTTAAAAACTAACATTCAATGCAACCACGAATAACTGCCATACAAGCACTTCGCGATGAGGCAAAAGCCTTGTTGGACCTCATCCCTCAGCTCGATGATACTTTCGATCGAGTGGTAGAACTTATTTACGAATGTACGGGACATGTTGTCGTTACAGGAGTGGGGAAGTCGGGACATGTTGGAGCCAAAGTAGCTGCCACTTTAGCCAGTACGGGTACTCCTTCCTTCTATATCAACCCACTCGATGCACTTCATGGGGACCTCGGAATGATTACAGCCAACGACATCCTTTTGCAGATTTCCAATTCCGGTAACACGGATGAGTTGCTGCGCATCATTGCGTCGTTGGAAGAAAGAAAGATTCCAGTAGTTTCCATGACAGGAAATCCCGATTCACTCATTGCCCGTCATTCTCATTATCACATTCTTTGTAGTGTAGCAAAAGAGGCTTGTCCACTCAATTTGGCACCAACTTCTTCAACTACGGCGCAAATGGCAATGGGTGATGCGTTGGCAATAGCCTTGATGGAAAAACGCAAATTCAAAGCCAATGATTTTGCTTTGTTCCATCCTGCTGGTTCATTAGGAAGGAAATTAGTTACTCGAGTACGAGATGTGATGTACACGGATAATTTCCCGATTATTCCATCAGATATGCTTCTTGTGGATGCAATTATCGACATCAGTAAGGGGAAACTCGGCTTGGGTGTTGTGATGAAAGATGATAAGATTCAAGGTATTATTACCGATGGCGACATTCGTAGAGCTGTGGAAGGTGCAAAGGAAAACTTCCTCAATGTGACGGTGGAAGATGTGATGACACGCCATCCAAAGATGATTAATCCAGATGCCAAACTCACGCAGATTCAGTATATGTTCCGACACCACAAAATCCATTCACTCTTGGTGGTAGATGAGCAACAGCATCTGATAGGTATTGTTGACTATTTTGCAATTATGAACTAATAATATAGTTCCACTATATAAATAAAAAAGTAAAAGGTAAAAATTAAAAATTAACTTTGACGTTGGCTTTTAATTTTTACCTTTTACTTTTTAATTTTGGAATGCCCCCTATTTCAAAACCTTATTGTTCTCATCTGGGAACACAACGGTAGGATGGAAAGATTTTGCTTCCTCAAAATCCATCGTACAATAAGCGATGATAATAACGGTATCGCCCACCTGTACTTTTCTTGCAGCAGCACCATTCAAGCAAATGCAACCACTTCCGCGTTCACCCTTGATGATATAAGTGTCGAAGCGTTCACCATTGTTGTTATTCACAATCTGAACCTTCTCACCCTCGATAAGGTTGGCAGCATCCATCAAATCTTCATCGATAGTGATACTACCCATGTAGTTCAAGTTGGCTTCAGTTACATGAGCGCAATGCAATTTCGATTTCAATACCTCTATCAACATGCTTTTTCTTTTTTATGTTTCAAGTAACTACGTTAAACTATAAACGTTAAACTTTAAACGTTTAGCGTTACTTATATCTGATATTATCTATCAGGCGAACAGGAATCTGGCCACAGAACACAGTGATGCAACCCACCACGTCGTGGCTATCTTCCCATTCCTTCAAAGAGGCGAGGGAAGTGCCATCCACAATTTCGTAGTATTGCACTTCAAGACCGTCAATGCCGTTCAGCGTATCGATAACCCACTGCTTCGTTTCTTCCAGCGAATGGTTCTTTGCATATTCCAAGCTGGCAAACAATGTCTTCGAGATGTTCACAGCAATGTCCTTTTCCTCTGGTGTCAGAAGTGAGTTACGGCTACTGAGTGCCAATCCACTTTCTTCTCTGACGATAGGGCAAGGACAAATCTCAAGTGAGAATTGCTGGTCCTCCACCATGCGCTTGATAACAGCAATCTGTTGGAAGTCCTTCTCACCGAAATAAGCCCTGTCTGGCTCCACCATCATGAACAGTTTGCTCACCACCTGGCAGACACCGTTGAAATGGCCTGGACGGAAACCGCCTTCCATCACTTCGTCCGTAGGAGGATAGCTGAACACCCTTGTGTCGGGTTCAGGATATACTTCCTCCACACTTGGGGCAAAGGCGATGGTCGCACCTTTCTCCTCCAGCAACTCGCAGTCCTTTTCCAGCGTGCGAGGATATTTCGCTAAGTCATTCTTGTCGTTGAATTGAGTAGGATTCACAAAAACGCTCACCACTGTCACGTCGTTCTCCCTCACGCTGCGTTCCACGAGAGACGCATGACCAGCATGAAGAGCACCCATCGTAGGAACCAGTCCCACCGATTTACCTTCATTCCTATAGGCTTTCAGTTCAGCCTTCAGATCTTGAATTGTATGTAAAACCTTCATTTTGTATGTAATTGTGAAAATCTTTCAAATTGAAATGAGAGAATTATGAGATAAATCTATCACCCCATGCTATCATCTCGTTACTATATAAAAAACAACTTTTTGAAAACACAAACCATCAGCTCGGCGTTAGCCAACATTGAAACCTGAAACAGGCACGAAGTGCCCTGAACCTTTAGCTCGGCGTAGCCAAACTGGAATTTGGCGCAGCCAATTGGTTCTCATTCTGAAAACTTGTGCAAAGTTATGCTTTTTTAAAATCATACACAACAAATCAGCCCAAAACTTCCGTTTTCTAACGTCACTCCTAAAAAAAATAGCCGAAAACCTAAGCCGTAATTCAGAAAAAATACCTATCTTTGCACCCGCTTACAAAAACATAACACAAAAAAAGGATGGTTCGGTAGCTCAGTTGGATTAGAGCAACAGCCTTCTAAGCTGTGGGTCAAGGGTTCGAATCCCTTCCGAATCACGAAAAAATCCGCAAGTAATTGTCTTATCATTACTTGCGGATTTCTATTACCAGTATCATCTATGACTACGGACATCACCCGTGTAAGTTATTCATGGTGCCCATAGGAAACAATAAATAGTAAGACATCTGAGTATTATGATTCCGCATAGAATACTTTAAAACCCTTTAAAAATTATTTGTTTTAATTTATGTATATAATATATAGAAAAGATTATTATAAGCCGATTATTTGTGAAGGAATCTTAGGCTGCATTATGTTTGGCGTACTATCCTATCATTCTATTGCTCGGCGCGATGAATTTCCTGCTTTTTTAATGATCATGTTAACTATTTGGAGTATAACAGTTACCTTGTATTATCTCATAAAGTACTTAAGGAAAGATAAAGATTTTGTCGTTTTAAGAATTGATGATAATGGTATTTTGCTATGTCAGAAAAAAAATGAAGAAGTTTTTATCGAGTGGGAAAAGATTAAACATGTAATATTTTTACGTTATAATGGAGGGTCAAAGGTAATAGTACGTCAACATAACAAAGAAACTTACGAGCTTTTTTTTACAATCAGTTATAAATCTGAATTTGTCATGTCCCGAGGAGCGATTAAAGCGGCGTATAAATATACTGATGATAGAGATAAAATAATGGAAGTGGGGAGTTTTTTAGACCCCGTGTACACGTACACCAGGGATACAACATATGGCGATATCATGTATGATTTATATGAGAAAGAGAGAAAAAAGAGAGACAGAGAAAGGAAGAAGAGAGACAGAGAAAGGAAGAGAGAAAGAGAAAAAAGATTGAAAGAAAAGAGAGAGAAGAGAGAAAGAGAAAAAAGACTGAAAGAAGAGAGAAAGAAGGGAGAAAGAGAAAAATATTGATTGGTTTTTTATTCTTATCGTGTAACTCTACCAATCATAGTCTTCTTTGTAGCCGTCAAACTCAATGGGATTGTTCCAGCCAATCTCGCGAAACAGGCGACGCACTTCTTCCTGAATGGTAGGGGAGATGAGGCGCGAACCATTACGATATTCGAAGTAATACGTACGGCAATGGTTTCTGATGAGATTAAAACGCACGTAAGGTTCAACACGACGGGGCATGTCAGCATTGAAGACTTTCGTCATGCCTTTGGCAAACCGCACTTTCTCTGAATTTCGATAGTGAGGACATTCCTCCGTACCTGCATTTAGACTGAGTGGATTGACACAATTAATAAAACTCGTGGTTTCAGGCATCTGTTGTCCCACCAACCATCTTAGGCAATGCTCCTTCAGTGGGCATTGCTCTACGTAACAAACTGGATAGCCACTATTGGCTTTTTCTGTGAAAATATCTTGTTCTGTCATAGCAGTGCAAAGATAGGAAATATTTGGATTCACTCCAACTTATTTGGGGAGAAAGTTCAGTCCGTTCGGGAACGGACTGAGCGTCCGTCCCTAACGTACTGCGAGTCCGTTGGTATAGTATTTCGAGTCCGTTGGTAACGTATTTGATTCAGACTGAACAACACAGGATAGGGTGGGCAAAGGTGGGTCTGCATTGATAGAAAAAAAGGAGTTCGCCCCATGTTGCTGACCTGTCTTTCATAAATTCTTGTTTCGACTCGCTTGTCAATCGCGAATTTTGTGTATCTTTGCATCTGTCATCTATCTATTCACTTAATTATTACTAAAACATGAAAAGGACATTCATTCATTTTGCTTTCTTTACCGCGATGATGCTTCTCCTTGCTGCTTGCACAAAGAAGGAGGAAAACGTGGTAAATGATTTTCGTATTAAACGAGGTACAAACCTGAGTCACTGGCTGTCGCAGTCGGAAGAGCGTGGCGAGGCACGCCGCTTGCACATCCAGGAGGATGACTTCGAGCGCCTTGAGCAATTGGGATTCGACTTCGTGCGTATTCCTATCGACGAGGTGCAGTTCTGGGATGAGGAAGGTAAACAACTTCCTGAGGCATGGGTATTGCTCACCCAAGCTCTCGACTGGGCAGGGAAGCACCATTTGCGTGCCATCGTTGACCTTCACATCATCCGTTCCCACTATTTCAATGCTGTCAACGAAGGGGGTGGAAGTGCCAACACGCTCTTCACTTCTGAGAAAGCACAGGACGATTTAATCAATCTTTGGTATCAGTTGTCGGATGCGTTGAAAGGCTATAGCAACGACTCTGTGGCATACGAGTTTATGAACGAGCCTGTGGCAGACGAGCACGAGCAGTGGAACCAGTTGGTAGCGAAGGTGCATGCCGCCCTCCGAAAAGTGGAACCTCAGCGCACGCTGGTGGTTGGCTCTAACCGCTGGCAGGGGTACGAGACTATGAAATATCTCCGTGTGCCCGAAAACGATAAGAACATCGTGCTTTCCTTCCACTACTACAACCCGATGTTGCTCACCCACTACGGTGCATGGTGGACTCCTATTGGCAAGTATCAGGGCAAGGTGAACTACCCAGGCATTCTCATCTCAAAGGAGGACTACGAGGCAGCTCCCGATTCTCTGAAACCGCTGTTGGAGCAATACACTACGCAGGAGTGGAACGTCGATAGGATTCGTGCCGACTTCAAAGATGCCATCGAGGTGGCAAAGAAATACGGTCTCCAACTCTTCTGCGGCGAGTGGGGCGTTTATGAGCCAGTTGATAGGACGTTGGCTTACGCATGGACCAAGGATATGCTATCCGTGTTCGATGAGTTCAATATTGCTTGGACCACATGGTGCTACGATGCCGACTTCGGATTCTGGGACCAGCAGAAGCACGACTACAAGGACAAGCCGCTTGTCGATTTGCTCATGTCTTCGAAGGGATTGGAAAGGTAAAGTTTAAAGTTTAACGTTTAACGTTTAACGAAGTTACACTTCTCTGTAAAAACTTAAAGTATTCGATATGTCAAGAAAATTCATTCTTTCGTTTTTTACCTTCTTGCTTCTGAGTGCAACGCTTTTGCAGGCACAGACAGCAAGGAAATTCACCATTCCTCTCACCGAGGACGGAGCGGCGAACATGGTTGTGTTCCTTCCTCAGAAACCCACGGGCAAGGCTATTGTCGGCATCCCTGGAGGAGGCTACTCCGTTCTCTCTAACGGACAGGAGGGTTACGAGTGGTCGGGATGGCTCAATGAGCGAGGCATCGCATATTGCGTGGTCAACTACCGCCTGCCGAACGGCGACCGCACGCTTCCCATCTCCGATGTGGAAAAGGGCATCAGCATCGTCCGCGACTCAGCCTCTGTGTGGAGCATTCATCCACGCGACGTGGGCATCATGGGATTCTCTGCGGGAGGACACTTGGCATCTGTCATTTCCACCCTCTCCCCATACGAACTGCGTCCCGACTTTTCCATCCTCTTCTATCCTGTCATTTCCATGAACGAGCGCGAGTCCCATGTTTATTCCTGCCGCAATTTCTTGGGTGAGGAAGGGCAGAAAGACCCTGAGTTGGTGCGTAAATATTCTACAAATAACTCTGTGCAGCGCCATCTCACGCCGCCTGCCATTGTCCTCCTTTCGAGTGACGACCGCCTTGTGCCGCCTCTCACCAACGGTTTGGCATACTACACAGCTATGCGCCGTGCAGGTAACGACTGTGCTCTCTACGTCTATCCTTCAGGTGGACACGGCTATGGTATTGGCTCGTGGTTCCAATTCCACGACCAGATGCTTCAGGAACTGGGCAACTGGCTCGATGCACATCCTGCTCCTCCTGTTGATGCGGTGCGCGTGGCATGCATTGGCAATAGCATCACCGACGGACACGGTATCGACCTTGCCACACTCAATGGTTACCCAGCTCAGCTGCAACGGCTTCTTGGTTCGGGCTATTGGGTGAAGAACTTCGGCGTTAGTGCTCGCACTCTGCTCAACGAAGGCGATTACCCTTACATGAAAGAGACGGCATGGCGCGATGCTTTGGCATTCCATCCTGACGTGGTTGTCATCAAGTTAGGCACCAACGACTCCAAGCCGCAGAACTGGAAGCACCACGCAGCATTCGAAGCAGATCTTCGCCAGATGCTCACTCAGCTCAATCCTTCATTGGGTAAAAAAGCATCCAAACGCAGCAAGAAGAGCAGTGCAACGCAAACTGCACAGCCGCGCATCTATCTCTGCACTCCGATTCCAGCTATTAAATCTACATGGGAGATTAGCGATTCTGTTATCGTCAACGGCATTATCCCTATCATCCAAAAAGTGGCAAAGGACTATGGACTTCCTGTCATCGATCTCCACACCCTCTATGCTAACGACAGCGACAAGATGCTATCCGATGGCATCCATCCCGACGAACGAGGTGCCAGACGCATCGCTCAAATTGTTGCTGATGCTCTGAAACAATAATAGTTATGCCCCCTCCATCTCCCCCCTCACAGGGGAGTGGGAGGGGGCTTTACTTTTTAAATTATAAATAATATGAAAAAGACAAGGTTACAACTTTTGGTATTTGTATTAGTGCTTTGTGGTTGCACAAAGAAAACAAGTGAAATCATTGATTTGCCCCGAGGCAATGCTTCTTCAGAATTGATTCAAGCGGTGGATTCGTTTGTGGCTGCCACTCAGACGCGCCCTGTCGCTCCTGACTCGATTGTGCTGCATAGCGTGATGGTGCTGAAGCATGGAGAGGTGTTGCTGGAGCGATGGATGAATGGCTATACACCTGAGATGCCTCACGAAATGCATTCCGTGAGTAAGACTTTCACAGCCACAGCTGTGGGACTTGCCATCAATGAAGGTAAACTGAAACTGACAGACAAGGTAGTGGATTTTTTCCCCGACAAATTGCCTGCTGAACGTAGTGAGTATCTGAATGCCATGACGGTACGCGATTTGCTGACCATGACTTGCGGACACGATGAGGAACCTAACACACGAAGGGGTGACTCTGTCGATTGGGTGGAGGGATTCTTGGCTTGGCCTGTGGTTCATGAGCCAGGCACTTACTATCTGTACAATTCAGTGGGCACTTATATGCTGTCGGCTATTGTGCAGAAGGTAACAGGTGAGAAACTGCTTGACTATCTCGACACTCGTCTTTTCCAACCGCTCCACATCGAACGTCCAGAGTGGGCGGAGAGTCCTCAAGGTATCAACTGCGGAGGATGGGGCTTACGCCTGAAGACCGAAGACATGGCGAAGATGGGGCAACTCTTCTTGCAGAAAGGAGAATGGAATGGCAAGCAAATCGTGCCAGCAGAATGGTTGAAAGAAATGTCAAGCTATCAGGTGCCATCCGCTCCTTCAGGTACACGCTTCGAGGACTTGGAGGCAGCGGGATTGAACAAGGATAATAACGAGTGGGTGCAAGGCTATGGATACCAAATGTGGATATGTCGCCACAATTCGTTCCGTGCCGATGGCTATGCGGGACAATATATTTTCGTGTTCCCTGACAAAGATGCTGTGCTGGTTCTCACCACTTCGTCCTCGCTCTATCAGCCTTATATCAACTTGATATGGGAGTATTTACTGAATGTACTATAAAGGAAAATGAAGAATGAAGAATAAAGAATGAAGAATGGCTTCGGCAAAACCGAAGCTTACTGAGAAAGGGAAAAGGCATTCTACATTCTTCATTTTTCATTCTTCATTCGGAGCGAAGCGACAATTCTTCATTCTTCATTTTCTTAATCCTATTCTTTCATTTGGCTGAGTATATTGCCAAAGAGGAGGTAGGAGGCGTTTTGTGCGATGGTGCATTCGTTCTGTCCCCAGAAGAAGGGCCAATCGTCTTTGTTTTCGATGTAGTCGGGCTGGAGAAGAAGCAGGCCGGGAACTACTCCACCAGCAATGAAGGAGAAGTCGGCTCGGTTGTTTCCGTATGCCACATTCTTAGGTTTTACTCCCACGCCCATCACGAATGAGAGGTTGCTAAACGGATGGCAACCAAAAATGAAATTGGCAGAACGGAGAATGTCGTCGCGCGTTACGATGTCTGGAAAAAACTTATTTGCCCAATAGCAATTGATTCCTTGCGAAATGATGGAACCATTGCTGCCCCAACCTGTGCCATAGACATTCACGCCGTAGGGATTGGCTTCGAGCATCTGGTTCAATTGTTTCTTGTATTCCTCCACGTAAGGACGTAGGTTCTTAAGGAATTTCTTACTCATCTTTGGAGACACTTGCAGTGCCAATGTCAAGTTGCTGAGTGCTCGGCGAGGGTTATTTCCTTGGAACGACTGCATGAGGGCAGACTCCATATCTTTGATGTATGAGTTTTTGCCTGTGGTGAGATAGAGTTGCCATGCAGCTTGTAGGCAACGATTATAAGCTTGTCCTTCTTTCTCGAAATCGCTCCAAATCTTTTCAGCAGCTTTCAAGCAACGTGCCGAGAGTTCGGGATTGAAGTCGCGAAGCACGCGAGCCGTAGCACTAAGTGCCGATGCAGCTTGCACGTCGAGCCCGTGGTCGTGGTAGGTGAAAAGCCAACGCTCATCGCCTGTGAGGTGGCGGTTGTCGGTGATGGTGGATGGCTCATCGAGTCGATTGTACTGATAGAGGGTAGCGTGGTTCACACCTCGGCAAGCATGTCCAATTTGCTCAATCTGTGCCACGATGGGTAGCACACCATGTTCTATTTGTTGGAGAAGATCGGGCTTTCCATCTGGGAAATGAATGTTGACAAAGCGGTTCTGCTGGTCAACCATTGTTTCGTCGCGCTCAGGACGGAAGGTCTCCCACGTGGTACACATGGCGAGAATTGTGCTGCAGTGTGAACCCGTTTCGATGTCGAAATCCCCTGCATCGAACCATCCTCCTGCTTCGAATCCAGGGATGAAGTCGAAAGGCTTGAATGGAGACCAAAGGGAATCGCCTTGCTCAAAATTATCGAAATGGGGTGTTTTATTAGGTGCCTGAACCACATCGTCGAGATGCGGAGCTGCATGCCAAACGCGGTAACCCTCCTTCACTGCCATGTGGTCCATCTGCACTGGGAACCATACGTCGAGGGATGGATGCCATACTTTCTCATAGACATTTGGCGCAATAGGGAAAGAATTTGTTTTCTGAGATCCATACTGCAGGTAGTAGATGCCCGTTTGGGTGATGGAGGAGAAATCCGCCTTGGCATAGTGGTAGCGTGTGTAGTCGCCCCATTCCTTGAGTGGTGCGGAGAGTATGCGCTGGGTGGTGCCATCGGCTTGGACTTGATACACATCGAGGGAGGATGGATGGTGCGTGTCGTATGGATCGAGTTCAATGATTGCTTCCTTGTGCTGGGAAGGCAAATAGCCCACTTGAGAGAAACCGACTACCGGTTCCCGCACCCAATCCTGCATAGCATGAGGTTCGACATACCACTCGAGCACTTTTCCCATTTTTCCTGCGGGCAGGAGGGCACGTGCTACGAACCATCCGTTTTGTGCCAAGAGACGTCCATCATAGAGGGAGATGGGTGAGTCGCTACGGATTGTGACCATGCGGAGTGGGTCATCAGGTGCCATGACGAAAGTGTTGGCTTGGGCGAGGGGACGTGCCACAGGGAATTCCTGCCGATTATGTAGGTCGGAGGTGATGAGATTGTTCACTTGTTTCACCTTCTCGGCAAGTGGCTGCAACTGTGTGTCGTTGCTGGCATAGCGAGGGAAATAGAATGGTTTGCCATCTGCCAAATAGGAGTGGGTCCAATAGGCGGAGGGGAGGAACTCGAGATTGAATCCTGCCTTTCCAACTAACGCGGAGGGCACGGGGCGAGGGAGGATGACGCTGATGATAAAACCACCGGCTTGTGGGGTGACACGAATCTCAGAATCGAAATCGTATTCCTTGTAGCTGAGTTTCACGTCGATGCCACCTGTGGATTTATCTACCGTTCGACTTTTCATTTCGGGTACGAGGTCCCATTGCTCGGGTGTGTCGCTTAGTCGGACACCACCATTCGTGATGGTCATCACTCCATGATGGATGACATCGATGCCAGAGCGTTTCTCATCGAGGAAAACGGCATGGAAAGGATTGCTATAGACCATAACGTTGACTCCTCGTTTCTCCAGATAGCCCTTTTGATTGAGGGTGAGGGACTGAGCTGTTGAAAGTGAAAAGTGGAAAAAGAAAAGTGAAAAGAGAAAAGAGAAAAGTGAAAAATGAAGAACCTTTAGTTCGGCGTAGCCAATGTATTTTTGTTTGCTCATGGGGCTGATTTTTAGAGTTTAATAGTGGTTTCCAGTTTGATGTCAGCAGAGGATGAACCAATGAGGAGGGTTGCTTCGCCCTTCTCATAGTCCCATCCGTCGGTTTTTTCGTTCCAATGGCAGAGGTGTGCACGAGGAATGAGCATCTTCACGGTTTGTGACGCTCCCGCTTTGAGCTGAATGCGAGCAAAGCCTTTCAGTTCCTTCTGTGGACGCTGAACGGCAGAGTGGATGCGCGACACATAGGCTTGCACCACTTCTTCGGCATCGCAGTTGCCTGTGTTCTTGAGTGTGAATTGCAATTCGATGTCGCCTTGACGAGTGACCGATGCTGATAGTTTGGAATACTCGAAAGAGGCATAGCTGAGGCCATGACCGAAGGGATACATGACTGAAATGTTTTTCGATTCGTACCAACGATAGCCCACGAAAATGTCTTCTTCATAGGAAGCTACAGGACCCTGTGCACTTTGTTCTCCTTTCTTTTTGTTGACCAAATCAACGAACACGTCACCATTCTGCTGCGCTTGCTGCGGATAGACTCCGAGGCTATAGGCAGGGTTGTCTTCGAGACGCATTGGTAGAGTGAAAGGGAGTTTTCCTGATGGTGATACTTTTCCTAAGAGTACATCGGCAAGGGCATTGCCTCCTTCGGAACCATTGAACCACGACATGAGTAGTGCTTTGGACAAAGGCTGGATGGAGCGCAAATCCACTGCACCGCCCGATACGATAACTGTGAGCATGTTGGAATTGACAGCAGCCACTGCGGCAGCTACTTGGTCTTGACCCATTGGCAGGAGGATGGACTGGCGGTCGGAACCTTCGGTCTCTACTTCACGACCTGTGCCAGCAAAGAAGATTACTAAGTCGGCTTTGCGAGCTGCTTCCACGGCTTCAGCCATGAGTTGGGTATCTGCTTCGTGCCAAGGAGATACGCGCTGAAAGCGTTGCTGTGCTTGGTAGTAAGGATAGCCTGGTACATAAGTGATTTCTGTATCATTCCCAATGGCACGCTTGAGTCCTTCGAGTGGAGTGATTTCGTAGAGTGCCTTAACGCCAGCACCTACACCACCTTGTGCTTGACGGGCATCAGCCAATGCGCCAATCACTGCAATGCGACGGGTTTTTGTGAGGTCGATAGGCAGTGCATGGTCGGCGTTTTTTAATAGGACGATGGAGCGTTTTGCCACTTCGTATGCTATGCGCTGCTGTTCGGGTTGGGAAGTAGTTTGCTGGTTGGCTTTTTCAGCAGGAATAGGAGGAATGGCAAAGCGTACACGCAGCAGTTCGCGAACTCGTTCATCCACCACTTCCTCGCTTACGGCTCCCGAACGGAGGGAGTCGAGCAGAGCATCACCAAGGAAACGCTGTCCAGGCATTTCCACATTGAGTCCTGCTTTGACGGCATCGACCGTACTGTGGGTTCCACCCCAATCGGAAATGACAATGCCACGGAAACCCCATTGCTTGCGGAGAATGTGGTTTTCCAACTCATCGTTCTCGGAGCACCAGCGTCCGTTCACCTTGTTGTAGGCAGCCATCACTCCGAAGGCACCCGCTTCTTCCACTGCTTGCTGGAAGGGTAGGAGATAGACCTCGTGGAGAGCACGTTGTGAGATGCGGGCATCGACCGTGCCACGGAAGAGTTCCTGATTATTCACGGCATAGTGCTTGAGGCACACAGCGACTTTGTTTTCCTGCACTCCCTTCGTATAGGCAACGGCAAGGCGTGCGGCAAGCAGAGGATCTTCGCTGAAATATTCGTAACTGCGTCCTCCTGTAGGGATACGCTGAATGTTGATGGCAGGACCGAGAATCATGTCCTTTCCTCTCAGACGCGCTTCCTTCGCCATCCCTTTGCCATAGTTGTAAGCATCGTCGATGCTCCATGTGGCAGCGAGTGCAGAGCCTGTGGGAAAGAAAGTGGCTGAGTCGGTGGTGAGTCCAGCGGAATTCCATCCGTGGGGCACCATTTCCTCTCGAATGCCAAAGGGACCATCTGCATATTCCAAATCGGCAATGCCCAAGCGAGGGATACCTGCCGAAGAAAACATGTTCTTGCCATGCAGCATAGCCACTTTCTCATCGAGCGTCATCGAACGGATGATGTTTGTGATAGAATCCTCCCATTGCATGAGTGTAGCTTGCGAGATGGTAGCTTTCTTTACTCGACTTCCGGCACAGGAGGAGAGGAAAAAGAGAAAAGTTAATAGTGAAAAGTGAAGTGCTAATTTTAGTTTACTCATAGGTGTTCTGATTTAATGCGTTGTACTTTGTAACTTGAATTTGTACTTTGTAATTTGTAACTTGAAACATAGTCCTTGTGGATTCTTCAAAAACGTCTATTCCAGTATCTATCACAGACACTGGAATAGAAAAAATACATAAGTGTATCAAACTAATATAGAATCCGTTTTGTTATGTAGAGGAGGACAAACGCAGAGGCTTGTCCTCCATTAGGAACTACTCAATGAAGTAGAGTTCCAGCAGTGTGTATCCAGAACCTGTGAAGAGCAGATGCTTATCGTCGAGAGTACCGACTATTGGGTCATCACCGAAGTTGATTTCAATGTAGAATGTTCCGTCGCCATTGTCAATTATTCGGTCTGACATGTTGTTAGGAGAGATGTCGTTATCAGCTCCCATCCACTGGGTATCCCACCATCCGTTGGTGATACGGATCTGATACCAATCTGCATCTGGCCTACACAATGCATAGAAGGTGCCGGTCTTGATTATTGTCCAAACGTCTTCTGGGAACGTAGCAACACACTCGTTGTTGCCATCGTGTCCGTCAAGAGCGAATCGGCAGTTGACATTGCCCCAGTCGATAGTGCCTTTCACGCCATCGTTCTTCCAGAAAGTATTCTTGACGTCACCTGATGGTTCATCACCTTCTATCCAAACTTCCTCTTCGAAATAGATTTCCAGCAGTGTGTATCCAGAACCTGTGAAGAGCAAGTGCTTTTCGTCGAGAGTACCAACTATTGGGTCATCGCCGAAGTTGATTTCAATGTAGAATGTTCCGTCACCATTGTCAATCATTCGGTCTGCCATGTTGTTAGGAGAGATGTCGTTATCAGCTCCCATCCACTGGGTATCCCACCATCCGTTGGTGATACGTATCTGATACCAATCTGCATCTGGCCTACACAATGCATAGAAGGTGCCGGTCTTCATTTTCTCCCAAACATCTTCAGGGAAAGTAGCCACGCACTCATTGTTGCCATCGTGTCCGTCCATAGCGAATCGGCAGTTGACGTTACCCCAGTCGATAGTGCCTTTCACGCCATCGTTCTTCCAGATAATGGTCTTCTGAATCTCGAAGTGACCGCCGTTGGCAGCTTGCTCGTAAGTGAGCTCAGGCATAGGGAAGCGCTGTCCGTCGTAAGTGTGGACATAGCCCACGAAAGTGCCTTCGTAGATGTTCTTTGGTGGAATACGGAAAACGACAGTGCTTGTACCCTTGCGATAGAAGTCCTTTTGGTCGATGAACTGGGTTTCGCCTTCTGCATCGAGTAATTCTACCTTATTGATGAATTCCAGGTCAGTACCGAACACTGTGATGAGATTACCACCAGTAACGGTTTCTCCTTCCTGCTGGGAGAATCCCGACACTACAGTACGACCAACCGTCAAAGCCTGAGGTGATTCTGTTTGGTTGTCAGCAGTGCGTACCACGATCTTGCCACCCTCTTTAGAAATGCCCGCAGGAGCGTTGACACGAATCATGTGGTCGCTGACCGTCTCGAAAGAGGTGACTTTCACGCCACCAGGAAATTCTATTTCGTTGACGCCATTAAATCCCGAGCCATTGATGGTGATGGGCTGATTGGTGACTACCTTGGTAGGGAAGAACACTTTGATGCCCAGTCCGACATTGGCGGAACCGTTTAAGTCGTCGTCAGAGCAGGCTGTAAAGGCGGCAGTGAGTAGAACCACCGCAAGCAGCGAGCCTAAACATTTGATGATATGCTTCATAATTCTTCAGTTTTTTACGTTTTACTCTGTTTTACCATCCTGGATTCTGAACGAGATGGGAATTCTTCTTCAGTTCCGACTGTGGAATTGGGTAGAAGTAGTACTTGTCATCCCACTGGCGTGAAACGTTGGAGCGAGTGAGCATGAGATTGCTGCTGAGGGTAGCTACCTGAATGTTCTTGAAATACTGTGCACCCTTCTTCCAGCGGCGTACATCCCAGAAGCGATGGTTCTCGAAAGCCAACTCCACGAGGCGTTCACGCTCATAGCGCTTCACCCATGCTTCACCATCCTCAGTAAATTCTGGCATCTGTATGTCTTCGCGATTGCGCAAAACGTTGATGGCCTCGTTAGCTGTCATGCCGTAGGTGGCATCGTTTGCACTGCCTGTGGCATTGTAAACAGCTTCAGCATAGTCGAGATAGAACTCTGCCAAGCGGAACAGAATCCACGTGTGACGACGAGTCACCTGATTGTCGGCTGTGGTGACGCAGGAACCATCAACCAGCTTGCGGAGATAGTAGCCCGTAGGGGTAGAACCATACTTAGGAGCGCCATTGAATCCACCGACAAAGGTTTCGATGATTTTCTTCTGCGAACCATTGGTAGGCCATTCGTCACCGTTCTTCACCACGGTGAGTGCAAAGCGAGGGTCGAGGCCTTCGTAAGGGTCAACTTCGTTGAGGTTGATGTTACCAGGATAGCGCTCAGCGAAAGTCTGTCCATTGTCCTGATACTCATACTGGTCGATGAAGCTCTGAGTAGGGCAATTGCCCGAGGAAGCATTCTCAACACCGATAGGGTAGTTGGCCATTTCGAAGCTGTTGCTTTCGCCACGTCCGAGACCGAAGATGATTTCCTTGTTGAAGAAAGCATCGTTTCCCCACAGAGAAGCATACGTTCCGAGCTTCAGTCCCCATGCGGAGGCGTTGTCGAGGATATACTTGCAAGCCTCTGCAGCCTTTTGCCACTTGGCCTTGTCGTTGGTTGGGTTGTGGAGCGGAGAAGCTGCATAGAGCAACGTGCGAGCTTTGAGAGCAAATGCAGCGATGCGTGTAGCGCGTCCCACTTCTGCATTGACTTCCGTATTGTAGTCAGTAGGAAGATAAGGAGCAACGGCATCGCACTCATCGACGATGAACTTCACAATCTGGTCGGCTGGTGTGCGTTCCATATTGTTTGCCTGACCATTGGTGAGAGTAGTCGTTACAAGTGGTACATCGCCGTAGGTCTTGAACAGCTCGAAATAGAAGTATGCACGGAGGAAGCGCAACTCGTAAGGGAACAGCTCCATTTGCTGAATCCAGTTCTGGTAGTCGCTGTTGTACTTCCAGTCGGAGATGTCGGTCTGGTTAATCTTTTCCAGATACATGTTGGCGTCAGCAATAGCTGTATATGACTTAGTCCATGTGTTGGAATAAGGGTTGGCTGGACTCCATCCGCCATTCACATAGTTGTTGATGGCTCCCGTAGCGAGTGCATACTGAGCCTCGTCGGTGGCACCAGCGAGGAAGTAGGCACTGTTGGATTCGAATTCATTATTATATAGTTGAGCATAGACATCGAACACGAGGTTCTTGATGCCATCGCCGAAATAGTTGTATGTCCACTCCTCGTTGCGGTTCGTCGCCTCGGTGTAGTCGAGGTCGGCACACGACGTGAAGAGGAAAGAGGAAAGAGGAAGAAGAAGGGAGAACACTCCTGCCACTACCTTTGTATATTTTTTAGTTGTCATAATCTTCGATTTTTCAATTATTCAATCTTCTATATCAGAAAGTCACGGAGAGACCAACGTTCACACTCTTCATCACAGGGTAGCCCGTGTTGAGATTCTCTGCATCCATGGCATCGATATTGTCGAAGGAAAGGAGGTTCTGTCCCTGGACGAACACTTTGGCTCCTGACACCTTGAGCGGCTCGATGACCTTGGCAGGCAACTTATAGTAGAGTTCGCAGTCGCGGAGCTTGAGCCAGCTGATGTTTTGATACCAGATGGTGGAGTTCTGAGCGTTGTTTGCCACGTTCTCGGTCGAGAGGCGTGGATAGAGTGCATTGGCTCCTGCTATGTCGAAACAGTTCTTATAGTATTCCTGAGAGAGGTTGCGGTTGTCGGAGAGTGCTCCCCAGACACCATCCACATAACGGAGGTTCTTCACCTGATGAGCTGCTCCCTGGAAAGTGGCGTTGATACCAAAGCCCTTGTACTCTGCTCCGAGGGAGAAGGCATAGTTGAGTGCTGGGAAGGCATTGCCATAGTCCTGAGCCACGTAGTCGTTCTCGTTGATGACATTATCACCGTTGACATCCTTATACTTGATGTCGCCCACCTTCACCTGTCCGAACTGCTGAATAGGACTGTTGTCGATTTCGTCCTGGCTCTGGAAGAAGCCTAAGGCGATGAGTCCGCGTTCTGCATCGGCAGGACCATCGATGACGGAAAGGTTAGGATAAGCAGGAGTTTCAATCCATTCCAGAATCTTGCTCTTTACTGCCGATATGGAAGCGCCAGCATTCAGGTTCAGACCATTTGCAAGCGTCTTGGCATAGCGCAGACCGAGTTCGAAACCGTAGCTTGCCACGCGTCCCTTGTCGTCGTAGGATGACTGAATACCCACCACGTCGGAGTTGAGCGAACGAGCGTTGACGAGGATGTTGCGGCGCTGCTGATAGAAGAAGTCGAGAGTGACATCGAGTGCATTAGCTATCCGCAGGTCAGTACCGATGTTTGCCTTATAGGCTGTTTCCTGTGCAAAGTCCTTGGTAGGGAACTGAGTGAGGAAGGCACCCCAAGAAGACTGGAAGTTGTTGCCATACCAGAACTGTCCGTGGGAAGCATCCCATGCTTCCAGCCAAAGGCCTGCTTCAGGCACATAGTCCGTGTGCTGAATACCTCCCGAAAGGCGAACCTTTCCATAGTTGAGGAAGGAACTTTCTGGCTGGTTGATATAGATGTAGCCGAGACCCATCGTTGGTGAGAATGCCCACTTGGCAGGATAGCTGCGGTTGGAACCGTTGGCAGCCAGCACAACGTCCGCCATCAAGCGGTTGGCGTGGTCGTAGTGCATAGCCAACTGCCAGTTCGCACGATACCAAGTGTTGTGGCGACCGTCGCGAATCTCGCTCTTCATATTGTAGTTGGCATTGGCAGAGAGATTGTCACCGTTTTCCAACTGGATGCCATACTTCAGACCTGTGTTGAAGGTAGCGATGCGCCACTGTGAAGCAACCCAGTTGTTGAACACGAGCTTGTCCTCTACCGTACCCATCACGGTCTCCTGCATCTTGCCGCTGGCATCGTAGTAGTTCCAGCCATACTGATAACCCTTCGAACGGGTTTCAATCGTGTTGGAAGCGTTGTCGTAAGAAGCGCCAATGTAGAACTTCAGACCCTTGGTGATGATGTCGAGGTCTTGCTCCAATGTCATGTTGGCCCAAATCTGACGCTGGTGAGTCTTCATGAAACCAGCACCCTGCGACTTGGCAAGGAGGTTGAAGTCGCCGTAAGTCTGGCTACCACCCCAAACACCATTCGCCGTGCGGATTGGGAATGCCAAAGCAGGAACCTTGTAGAGATGCCACCAAGCATCGTTTGAATCCACGTTAGGCACACCGTTCGTCTCCATCAGGATACCGAGGATATTGGCACTCACTCTGGTCGTGTTGCTCACCTCGAAATCGAGGTTGGCACGGATGTTTGCCTTTGAATACTTCAGCTGCGAAGTCCAGTCATCCTGCTTAGGATTCTTGTAAAGACCACGGGCATCGGTGTAGTCGAGGTGAGTGTAGTACTGCACCTTGTCTGTGCCACCATAGAAGGAAAGGAATGCATTCGACTCGTGAGCCGTGTTCTTGAACACTTCCTTCTTCCAATTCACGTTAGGATAAACGAATGGGTCGCTTCCGTCGGCGAATTTCTGCAATTCAGCGTCCGTATAGGCTGCACCCAAACCATCGTTCACACGAGCACGATTCAGTGCGTTAGCATAGTCGTAGGCACTGACCATGTCTGCCATCTTAGGATCGAACTGGAACTTGTGAGAAGCACCCACCTTGAAATGGTTCTTGCCATCCTTGTTGCCGTGCTTGGTCTTCACGAGCAGCACACCGTTGATGGCTTCGTGTCCGTAGAGAGCCACAGCAGCGGCATCCTTCAGAACGGTCACACTTTCCACTTCTTCCACGGTGAGACGGTCGATAGGGCGTTCCACACCATCCACGAGAATCAGAATGTCTCTCTCGCCAGTCGTCTGGACACCACGGATGTTAAACGTTGCGCCACGACCTTCCTCACCCTTGAAGCCAGTGTTCTGGTAGGCATTCAGGCCAGGGAGCTTGCCATAGAGTGCATCTGCCAGGCTGATGGCTGATGTGCGGCGCAGCTCTTCAGCAGTGATGGTAGTAGTGGCAGCTGTTGTGAGGAATTCTGACTGCTCCACACCATAGCCCAAATCTACCTTCTGCGACGCTTTGTCGCTCAGCGTCACTTGGGCATGAACCGCCGTTGGGACACTGCAAAATACCGCAAAGGTATATATTAATATGTTTCTTATTTTCATAACCTTCAATTTTTCAAATTGTTAAAGAATTACCATCCAGGATTCTGTGAAAGTCCATAACCCTTCTGAATCTCGATACGAGAAACTGGGTCAAGATACCACTTGTTTGTCCAGAAGCCAGGGTCCCACCAGCGGCGAGCACCGTTCACAATCTGTGGCTTTTCGTATTCGAACTTAGGCCATGGTGTACTTGGGTCCCAACGCAGGTTGATAAGGTTGCCGTCTTTGTCATACAAAGGCAGGCGCTTGCCGTCGTCCCCCAGTCGATAGACTCTGATTTCATGCAATGGCTTGGTGAAGAGGTCCTGACGCTTGCGGCGAACCATGTCGTACAGACGGTCACCACACTCGGCGCCGATTTCGCAGTTGCGCTCACGCAGAATTTCGTTGATGAGGTTCTCCTTGTTCGAACGCAGGTTCAACGAAGGGTTCATGTCCTCGAGACGTCCCAATCCCACGCGGCTGCGAACCACGTGCAGGTCGTTCAGAGCACCAGTGAAGTCGCCTGTCTCTGCACGAGCCTCTGCTCGAATCAGGTACATTTCTGCCAGACGGATATAAGAAACACCGATGAATTCGTCGTTCATGCGGTCGTTGGTATAGTCGAGCATCCACTTGAACTTGCGGTAGTTCGAAGCAGCATCGTCGGAGTTCGCATCGCCAAAGTTGTTCTGGTCGAAGTACATAGCGCCGTTCACCCAAGTGTCGGCGTATGCATTACCTGCATAGTCGAAACCAGCAGGCAGCGACTGACGAGGTACGAGCATCGTCTCATACAGACGAGGGTCGCGGTCGGCGAAGATGTCATAGCCGTTAGGATTCTTGCCTGGTCCGTAGATGTCCGAATAAGGGAACACGCGACCATCCTGCATACCGAAGCATTCCATGAGCTCGTTGGTAGGAACGGCACCACCTTGGCGGTAGCAGTCGAGGGCGAAACCTCTCCATCCCCATCCCCATCCGTTTTCTACGACAGCACCGTCACGAACCACGTCGGACATTAGCTGAGTAGGGTGGACATCGAAAATCTTCTCATGACGAGTCTCGTTGTTGCGATAGCGGTAAGCACGGCGGTAAGCCATGCGGTAGCCAGCTTCGTTCTGAGTCTCAGGCTGAATCAGCTGGTAGTAGTCGCCGTTGGCAGCGTTGTCGTCGAAGAACTCATTGCAATACTTCAAGCAGCGGTTCCAAAGGCTTGGGTCTTCCTTGCCGAACCACACATTTTCTATTCTTGTGAATTCAGTCACCTTGTCAGGTGAATACTGTATATAAGGTTCAGGGCTATTGAATAGAGGCGATGCAGCGAACATCCACAGCTTGGCACGCAGAGCGCGAGCTGAAGCACGAGTCAGACGACCCGACCACTGACCGATGTCAGAGTTTGGAATGTTCCAGATGTAACCAGGTTCATTGATGGCGCACTGAATCAGCGAGTCGATGAATTCCACCGTCTGCATGGCGGTTGCGCGTCCTTCCAGGTAACCTTCACCCACTTCGAAAGCTTTCTTCACGAGGCAGAGACCACCGAAGTTGCGGAACGCATCGAAGTAGCGGCTTGCCATTATCGTGTAAGCCTCGCCGCGCAAACGACTCTTCTCCTCTTCGCTCATGTCAGGCACTTTTTTGATGTTCTCAATCAGCTGCCAGCACTTGCGAACCGTCTCATAGATAGATACACGTCCACCAGCGTCGCTGTCCAAACCACTTTTCGTGGAATACGAGAACTTTCCCTGAAGGTTACCATCCTCCGTGTCCTGTGCATTCTCTGTCAGCAGACCAGGGTAGTAGCTCTGCTTCGGACCGCCCCAGCTCACATAGCAATGGTATGAGTCGGAGAGCACGTCGATAGGCGCACCGTTCATCATGTTACCCGAAGTATAAGTGCAATAGAGTTGTCCGTATGCACTCCAAAGGAAATTGCGGGTGTATTCGGCCTTGGAGAACACCGTGTCAATGTTCACATCAACACCAGGGGATTTCTCAAGAAAGGCGTTACCCACATTGAAGTCATCCACACACGATGTGAAGATGCTCATGGTCATTCCCAAAACCAATATGTATGTCAATAACTTTTTCATATTTTCTTCCACTATTTATCAGAAATTAACTTGTACGCCAAAGTTGAACACGCGTGTCATAGGATAGCGCACACCGAAGTCGAGACCTTGGCCTGGAGCCTCAGGGTCGTTACCCTTGAAGTTTGCGAATGTAAGCAGGTTCTGGCCAGAGGCATAGAATCTCACGAAATTGAACAGAGGCATCCATGTTGGCTTGTTGAAGGTGTAGCCAATTTCCACATTCTTCAGACGCACATATTTCGAATCAATAATCCATGCACGCGAGTCGAGGTTGTTGTTACCACGATTCGTGAAGGAGATACGAGGCAGGATGGCGTCGCGGTTATCTTCAGTCCACGAGTTGTCAGCCACCCACTGAGTAAGAGCCGATGTGTTCGTCGAACCGAACTGGTCGCGATAGTATCCGTTCAGCATACGGCTCGTGTTGTTTGCACCAACCCACAGCATTGAGAAGTCGAGACCTTTCCAGTGCAACTGAGCATTCACCGACCAAGTAATCTCAGGGTTGTCAGGATAGCCAAGAGGCTTCTGGTCGTTCTGGTCGATGAGACCGTCACCGTTCAAATCGACATACACGGCATCACCATATTTCAGGCTAACCAGCTGAGTAGGCATTTCCACGCCGTAAGCAGCCTTGTAGCGTTCCTCGGTGCCTTCCTGATAGAGTTCGAAGAGGTCGTAACCGAAACGCTGGCCAACCGACAGTCCAGTACGTCTCAGATAATCATACATAGGTGGCACCTCGAGCATTTCGATAATCTTGTTTCTTGCAAAAGCAATGCTTGGACTGATGGAATAGCGGAAGTCGCCCACCTTGTCCGACCATTTCAGCGTGATTTCATAACCGTGGTTCTTCACGCGGCCTTCGTTCACATAACTACCAGGCAGACTGGTCACAGCTGGCAGCAACGAAGCGTTCGACACGAGGATGTCCTTGCGGTCCTCCCAGAAGAAGTCGAGGTTCAGCATCAGGCGGTCGCCAAGGAAGGCAGCATCCAAACCGAGGTTAATCTTCGAAGCTGTTTCCCAAGTCACGTTCGGATTACCAGCCGTCAACTCCTTCACAGCCTGCAGCCAGTTGCCGCGCGTACCGAAGTTGGCACCACGGTTCTGAGGATTCACCGTCATCGTACCCGTGTAGAACTGCCAAGCACCTGGCAAGTAGAGGAAGCGGGCACCGTTCGTGTTGTCGTTACCGACTTTACCCCACGAACCACGCAGCTTCAAGTATCCAATCACATTTTTCAATGGCTCCCAGAACTTCTCGCTCGATGGAATCCATCCAGCAGAGAACGAAGGGAAGGTACCGTAGCGCTTGCCCTCGGCAAAGTTCTCCGAACCGTTGTAACCAATATTGAAGTCAAACAGATAGCGTGTGTCATAGTCGTAGGTCACACGTCCAACCAGACCTACGTAGCCCTTTGGAATCGAGCGGTAGAGACTACCGTCAGAGTCCCAAGGATAATAAGTCTTGCTCTGGTTGTAGAGCAACAGGGCACCCACATTATGCTTGCCGAACTTACGAGCATAGTTGAAACTTGCCTCGGCATACCAGTTGCGGTTTCCCCAGCGGCTGTCAGAATAAGGGATTGGCCAAGTGATGTTCTCCTTGCGGAGCACTTCCTTACCATCCACGAGCGTAGCCACGTAGTTCACACCCGTACCGAAACCGTTCTGGCGGTCCTTGCGAGCCGAATAGTCCGTGTTGTACGAACCCTTGATCTTGAAGTCCAAGCCCTTCGTCAGGAAACTCATGTCGAGTTTGTACTGGAGGTCGAGGTTCAGCACGTTCACGCTTGTGTTCTGATAGCCTAATTCATAGAAGTTCGAGAGCGCATCACGGTCGTAAGGACCAACGATGTTCTTGTCGGCAACCACGTGGCGGCCCTCGCTGTCAATACCGATACCAGCGTAAGGAGTGGCACCCTGCAAGTAGCGGAAGAGGAAACCCTCGCCACCACCCATCGTGGTGCGGTTCTGAACGCGTCCACCCAAGGTCAAAGCCAGCTGGCTGTACTTCGACACGTCGATGTCCAAGTTTGCACGGTAGTTGAAGCGCTTGTATCTGAAAGTCTCGTCGTCATTGTTCGAGAAAGTCTTGAAGAGCGAGTTCTGGTTCAGGAAACCCGCAGAAACGAAATATCTCACTTTGTCCGTACCACCCTTTACGTTCACGTTTACCTGCTCCTGCCATGCTGCATCCTTCATCAGGTAGTCAATCCAGTTCGTGTTAGGGAAAGTCACAGGCATGTCACCCTTGCGGAAATGCTCCATTACGTCCTGACTGAAGCGGATACCCGTGTTGTCGTAAGGCGCGTAGTCAGCAATCGTTGCCGAACCAGGCCACTGACTCATTGGCAGAGCGTCCGTGATAGCCGTGTAGTTCCACATCTTTCCGTAGGTGTAGGAATCAGCGAATTCCACGAACTTCGAAATCTGCTGGATAGCTGTGCTGGCAGTCACGCTCACCGAAGCCTTGCCTGGCGTACCACGCTTCGTCGTCACAAGAATCACACCGTTAGCACCACGCACACCGAACACGGCAGTGGCGGATGCGTCCTTCAGGATGGAGATGTCCTCGATTTCGTTAGGGTCGATCTGACCGAACGAACGTTCCACACCATCCACGAGCACCAGCGGTTCTGCACTGTTCAGCGAACCGATACCACGCACGCGAATCACAGGTTCGTCGTCACCAGGCATGCCCGAGGCTTGAACCACCGAGATACCAGGCAACTTACCCTGCAAGGCGTTGCTGACGTTGGCAACAGGAGCTTTCAGCAGCTCGTCGCCACCTACTGCACTCACCGCACCCGTGATCGTCACCTTCTTCTGTTGACCATAAGCGATGACCACCACTTCGTCCAGATTCTTAAGGTCGGGAACCAGCGACACATCCAATCGACGTCCAGTCGCCTTCACCACCTTTGTCTGATAGCCCAAGTAAGAGAACTCCAGTGTGGCACCTTGCTTCACCGATGGAAGAACATAATGACCGTCAAAATCAGTCACTGCACCCGTGCCCTCACCCTGTATCAGGATGGCGACACCCATGAGTGCTTCTCCCGTCTCGTCTTTAACAGTACCTTCCACCCTCAGCTGGGCAAAAGATACATCTGGTATGAGGCATAGCAATGCCAGCATACTCAAGAGGTAGAATTTGGTTTTTCTTTTCATTGGAATAAAGATTAATAAAAATGTATAGTTGATAAATAGTTTTGGCGATAAAATAGTTTTGGCGATATTTTAAGGTAAATCTCTCTGCTTTGTCGAGTGTCTGTCGAAGGTCAAAGATCAAAGGCTTGAACCTTTAGTTCGGCGTAGCCAAACGGCGCTTTGCGCCTTAAATTTTTAGTGGCGTTTTGCGCCCAAAACCTTTAGTTTGTCTTAGCCTATATTAGTTTTTCGCGCTTCTCGGTGCCAAATTTAATATTTTTAATGATTGGCAACAAGATTTAATTGAAATAAATCTAAAAAAAAATCTCGAAAGATTCAAAAGGACGCATATTTGATACATTTGGGTGGCAATTACAGGTGTTTTTGAATCATATTTCTTCATGAATGCAAACAAATCACCGTTTTTACGGGTTATTCCACGTCAGTCCAGTTTCGACCTTCAACGCTTTTGTCCGTTCTCAGGAAAAAAGAAGGAAAAAAGAGGCTTTTCATTGAATCAAGAAAGCAAAGGATGTCTATCAAGGCAATCACAGAGGATAGCCTCACGAATCGGTGCAGAGAGATTGTAAAAGCACTGAAATGTTTGTGTCGTGGCGGTGTAGTGTTTGTGTTGTGATGGTGCAGTGTTTGAGTCAGACTGGACACCCCTTTCAACATATACTTTTTTGCTTAAGTTACCCAATTTTCGAGGAAAAGTCTCGAAATCAGCAAGTGTTCTAAATAGGGTACTTGTGAATATAGTAATAACTCGAATAGGGGCGATTTTTATGTCTTAGACACGTGTTGGGAGGTTCTTTTTATCTTTTTTATATATGAACCATCTTTGTGCTTGAATATCTATACTATTGATTTTCAATTATATAGAACAAAAATTTTGTGACTTTTGGACATTTGGACATTTGGACATTAAGTTTTTTCGTTAACTTATGTTCACATTTGGAGAATAATTATGGTCTTGGAATGTATTTAATCATATATTTATATATATAAAATTTAATATTATTTATAATTATTTATAACTAATATTTAACTTAAAAAATGTTTACAAAAAATATTGTTGTCCAAATGTCCAAATGTCCAAAAGTCACAAATTTTCTATTGTCGATATATTCCCTTGATTTATATGTTTGTTTATTGATTTCTGTCAATGGTTTCAATACAGTATAGGATTGTGTAAAGAACAAATAATCATATTGCTTTCTCAACCATCCAAATGATTCAAATGGGAATGTCTAAAAGACATTCAGGCGGTTTCGTGGGGAATGGATGATACTTATTGAGAATAATAGGGGAATGATGCTCTATTTTTCTTCTTTCTTTTCGTTGTGTGTTATTTTTTTTCTATTTTTGAGGCATGAAAAAGTGTTGGCTCATTTCTTTGTTGTGGATGATGTGTTCTGTGGCGCTTGCACAGGGCGAATATCATTTCTCCTTGCTCGATGTGAAAACGGGTTTGGCGGATAACCATGTGCGATGCATCACCCGCGATTCCTACGGTTTTATCTGGGTGGGCACCATCAACGGTCTCAGCCGCTTCGATGGACATAACGCGAAAAGCTATAGCCTCACCCCCAACCCCAAGTCCCCTCCAGCTCCCCTAAAAGGAGAGAGAAGGGGAGAGGGGAGTAGAATGAAGGATAGGAGTTCTTCATTAGGAAGCGAAGCGACTATTGTTCATTTGTCAATTAATTCTGATGTGGTTTGGTTGGGCGAGGCGAACGACGGGAGATTGTGGGCGAGGACGGATGCTGGTGATGTGTTGACGCTGGACAGGGAGCACGACTGTTTGAGAAATGACGGATACGACCGTCTGAAGAAAATGGGTGTGGAAGGACGTGTGAGGAAACTCTGTGTGGATAGGGACGGCAGACTATGGGTTGCGACGGATGAATGTGTGGGTTACTGCGATGGCAAGAAGGAGCGTTTCCAAGTGTTGAAGAGTGGAAACATGGGTTTGGTGGTTGACATGGTGTCGAGGGATGGTCGGACGATTGTGATGACTGATGATGGTCGTTTCTACGTGGCTGACATGGGTAGTGGGCGACTGCTGGTGGAGGGGCAGGCGGAGCTGATGAAGGCGCACCGCTATCATCATATCTATGTGGATTCGCGTCACCGTCTATGGATTTACACGTCTCATTCTGCGGTGGAAAAGACTCGTTGCTATGACTTGGAGCATAGAACCTGGGTGAATTCGGCATTGACGGATTTCATGGGTAGGCAGTTCATCAATTCGATGATTGATGATGCGGATGGTAATTTGTGGGTGGGTACTGAGAATGCAGGTATCTATGTGTGTAGCGAGACGTCGGCAAGTGATTTCACCACTCGCCATTTGAAGGCTTTCCCGGCGTTGTCGAGCCATATCAATTGTTTGTATCAGGATGTGAATCACACCATGTGGATTGGTTCTGCCAAACAGGGGGTGGCTTATACGAACACGCAGAACGTGATGTTTCAGCGGGTGAGTACGGCTCCGTTTGAGGATGTGAGCTGCATGGTGGAGGATGACGAGGGCAACACTTGGTTCGGATTCGATGGATTTGGGGTTTTAAAGGGAAGCCCCCTCCCGACCTCCCCGAGGGGAGAAGAAGGGAACGCCAAGGCCAATGCTAATGCCAAAGCCATCGATGGGAAGGTGTATAATCTTGAGAATGGGGGACTTCCTTCGAATATCGTGACGGCGATGGTGATGGATGCGCAGAAATGCTTGTGGGTCGGTACGTTTGGCGAGGGTATTTGTCGTTGGGAGAATGGGCGTTTCGTGAAGGTGGAGCGTTCTGACATGAAGGACATGATTTCGTTGCTGTACGTGAAGAGTATGGCGGCTGATTATCGTGGCAATGTGTGGATAGGAACGGTGGACCGTGGCTTGGTGATGATTCCGAAGGAGGGACAGGCCTTGCATCTGCATCGCGACAATTCCGAATTGGGTTCGAACAGTGTGATGAGCTTGGTTTGTGACCATCGGAATCAGTTGTGGGTGGGCACGAGTCTCGGTTTGCATGTCTATGACATGGGGAAGCGCGAATTCAACACGCCTGAGGTGTTGCGAGAATGCTTGGCGGGTGAATATATTTCGGCGTTGTTTGTGGATTCGCATCAAAATATGTGGATTGGTACGCGCAGGGGGTTGTTCGTCTATATGCTGAAGACGAAACAGGTGGAGTGGCTCACTACGGAGAATGGTTTGTCGAACAATTTTGTGCGTGCCATCGTGGAGGATAGCTACCAACATATTTGGGTGAGTACGGACAAGGGGTTGACAAGGATAAAAAGCCTCACCCCCAACCCCTCTCCAAGGGGAGAGGGGAGTGGAATGAAGAACGAGGGCAGCACAGATTCTTCATTCTTCATTCTTAATTCTTCATTCTTGTGTCAGCCGTTTTATGATGGGGATGGATTGGAGCAGGTGTCGTTCTTGAATAATGCGGCGTGCTTGAATCGTGATGGGGAATGCATGATTGCTTGTTCGAAGGGGTATGTGCGCATTCCTCCTCAATGCATCCATTATGAATATCCTCGAGAGAAGGTGGTGTTCACGGAACTGCTGTATAGCGGGGTGGCTGCAGAACCAGGTGAGGATTCTCCGATACGAAAGAGTTTGCACTTGGAACGTAAAATCGAAATGAAATACAACCATACGCCTTTCTCGATTGCGGTATCTGCGATGCTTCCTACGCTGACGCAGAAAATCGTCTATCTCTATCGTTTGAAGGGGGAGGGCGATGAATGGCTTCATATACCGCACAATCTGATTCATTTCATGGGTATGCCATCGGGCAAGCACACGCTCGAGGTGGTTGCGATGATTCCTGGTGGACCTCCGAGTGAGGTGGCGACGCTGGATATCATCGTGAAACCTCCTTTCTGGCTTTCGACTTGGGCAAATGTGTGCTATCTTCTTTTGCTGTTGGGAGCGGGATATATTTATGTGCTGCACCTGAAGCGGAAGCAGAGGCAGAAGATTGCCATGCAGCAGATGGAAATGGAATTGAGGCAGCAGGTGGAGATGGAGGAGAACAAAATCCGATTCTTCACGAATATCAGTCACGACTTAAAGACTCCGCTCACACTGGTGATGGCTCCGCTGGAAAAGACCTTGGGCTTCGACTTGGAGCGGAAGGTGAGAACGGAACTGGAGGTGGCATGGAGGAACGCGCGTATCCTTTACGATGAGATTGTGCACCTGCTTGATTTCCGTCGGCTGGATGTGGGTGCGGAAAAACTGAACATCGCTCATGGGGACATGGTGAACTTTGTGCAGCGAACGGTGGATAGCTTCAAATACTATGCCTTGGGAAAGAACATCACGACGACACTGAAAATCAATGTGGCGAGCATGGAGATGGATTTCGACGAGAACAAAATGCGGAGAATCATCACGAACTTGCTCTCGAATGCCCATAAGTTCAACAAGCAGAACGGTAGCATCGTCGTGAGCTTGAGGAAGGTTACAGGAAGCCAAAGCCTCTCAGGCCCCCCTCCAACTCCCCCGAGGGGGAGGGAAGCCGTCCGGATGGAAATGCCAACGCCAATTCCAATGCAGGGCGAAGAATACATGGAATTGCAGGTAGCTGACACGGGCAGAGGAATCAGTGCGGAAGGTAAGAAGCATATCTTTGAGCGTTTCTTCCAAGTGGATGGCGATTCGGAATATATTGGCACGGGTATCGGTTTGCATATCGTGCATGAATACGTGTTGATGCACGGGGGAAGTATTACCGTGGAGGACAATCACCCAGAGGGAACGATTTTCACGGTGAGGATTCCAATCATCAGGGAAAGTGGCTCTGCTACGGGAGGTGAAACTGACAAGCGGCAGTCGGCTGATGGAAAGGCTGTGGGTGGTGCTTATCAGGACGGGATGCTTCAGGATGGCTGGGGCGGTGCTTCTTCAGATGGCGAGGAAGTTGAAAAGGTGCCTGACACGCTTCTGATAGTCGAAGACAACAGCGATGTGCGCGAGTTCCTGCAACGTAGTTTGGAGGACAAATACCGCATTCTCACTGCGGCAAACGGACAGGAAGCGGTGGATATATTGGAAGGTGGCGAAGAGAATGTGAGTCTGTTGATTAGCGATGTGATGATGCCTGTGATGAACGGTCTGCAATTGTGCAATTTCGTCAAGACGAATATCAATTACTCTCATATTCCTGTGATTCTACTTACAGCCAAATCGTCGGAGTCGGACATCATTCAGGGACTGAAAGACGGTGCTGATGATTATATTACGAAGCCATACAGCTTGAAGATTCTGGAACTGCGCATTCGGAAATTGCTTGACTGGAAATCGGCTACGTTGCAGAAGATTGCAAAGGGTATGGATTTGAAACCGTCGGACATCACTGTCAGCTCACTCGATGCCGAACTGGTGGAGAAAACCATCCGAGTGATTGAGGAGAACATGAGCAATATCGACTTCTCGGTTGTGCAGCTGGGTAAGGAAGTGGGATTGACACGTGGTCACCTCTACAAGAAATTGATGGCTATCACGGGCAAATCGCCGCTCGAACTGATTCGCATCATCCGACTGAAGCGCGGACATAGTTTGCTGGAACAGGGAAAGAGTAATATCTCGGAGGTGGCTGCCGATGTGGGTTTCTCTGCCAAGCAGTTCTCGAAGTATTTCAAGGAGGAATACGGGTGCTTGCCTTCGGAGTTCTTGAGGAAAAAGTGAAGGAGGAATAACCCCCTCCTGCTCCCTCGAGGGGGAGGGAAGCCATCCGGTTGAAAAAGCTAATGAAAAGTGAAGGGAGAAGGCTTCGGCAGAGCCGAAGCTTACGGAGAAAACAAATGAAGAAAAAGGACGAAAAAATTTCTAAATACTTATAATATGATTGATTTCAATTATTACACACCTACGGAGGTGGTGTTCGGGAAAAACAGTGAGCAGCAGATTGCTGCGTTAGTGAAGAAATATGGCGGTAAGAAATTGCTCTTGCATTATGGCGGGAAAAGTGCTGAACGTTCGGGATTGCTCGATGTGGTTCGTCAACAGTTGAAGGAGGCTGGTATTCCATTTGTGGAATTAGGCGGTGTGGTGCCGAATCCGTTGTTGTCGAAAGTGCGCGAGGGTATTGCACTGTGTCAGCAAGAAGGTGTGGATTTCCTTTTGGCTGTCGGTGGCGGAAGTGTGATTGATTCCTGCAAAGCGATTGCCTACGGACTGGCTTACGAGGGAGATGTATGGGATTTGTTTGTGGGTAAGGCGGAACCTCAGGCTGCTTATCCTGTGGGTTGCGTGCTCACCATTCCTGCAGCTGGAAGTGAGATGAGTACGGGCTGCGTGATTACTAACGAAGAGGGTGCTCTGAAACGTTCATGCGATGGCAATTTGGGACGCTGCCGCTTTGCTGTGATGAATCCTGAACGTACGTTTACGCTTCCTCCATTCCAAACGGCATGTGGCATCACCGACATGATGATGCACACGCTGGAGCGTTATTTCTCGAAGGAGGACGACATGACGCTCACCGACAATGTGGCTGAAGCCATTCTTAGAACGGTGAAGGAGTTGGCGCCGGTGGTGCTACAGAATCCTACGGATTATCGCTCTCGTGCACAAATCATGTGGGCGGGTAGTTTGGCTCACAACGATTTGACAGGATGTGGAATGAGTGGTGATTGGTCAACCCATCAGTTGGAACATGAATTGAGCGGTATGTTCGGTGTGGCTCACGGAGCTGGATTGGCAGCAGTGTGGCCTTCATGGGCTCGCTATGTGTGCCCTACGAATGTGAGTCGTTTTGTGCGCTTGGCAGTCAATGTGATGGGTGTGGCAAATGATTTCACTGACCCAGAAGGAACGGCATTGAGAGGTATTGCTGCCATGGAGCAGTTCTTCTATAGCATTGGCATGCCTGTCTCGATTCATGAATTGATTGGCAGAGAAATCAAGGACGAGGAAATCGTGGAAATGGCTCGCAAATGCAGTAATAACGGCAACTCCTGCATCGGTGGCTTCAAAACACTGAACCAAGATGACATGGAGAAGATTTATAGGATGGCGAAATAAAAAATGAAGAATGTAGAATGAAGAATGAGGAATTGCTTCGGCAAAACCGAAGCTTACGGAGAAAGGGAAAAATCCATTCTTCATTCTACATTCTACATTCTTCATTTATTTAAATAACACCTTCTTCCCTCCTATTATATATATGCCAGGGTGGGAGAGATGGTTGATGCGTTGTCCTTGGAGGTTGTAGATAGGGGAATCGGATGGAGTGGTGGTGATGGTAGGGATGTCTAATGATTGGGCTTCCATCTCTACGGAGCAACCCCAATAAGGAGAGAAGGATTTGAGTTCTTCTTCGGTGTTGTCTTTTCGGAGGAGGAATGCTCGTTTCAAACGGATTTCCTGAGCTCCCTTCATGGTTTGCAGGGTGATGCGCTGAATTTTCGTACCTAATGATGAGGTACGGAAGGTGACGGTGGAATTGAGGGCGTTAGCACCGAGCATGTCGTATTGTTCTTTGCCACCTTCTCCATAGCTCTTCACTTGCAGGCTGTTGGCTGCTGGGAGTTGTGCCATTTCCACACGGATTCCTTTGTAGTCGGAAAGGTTGATGGTGGAGGTGCAGAGGTTGAGTTCTTGCCAATCGCCTGTGTAGGTGATGTGGTAGGTGATGTCGAAATCATCAATAGTAGGGAATGCACCCTTGAAACTACTGCCATGGTATGCCTTCACGATACGCTCTGCCAGGTCGGCTTGTGAGAAAGCGGGAAGAGAGCGGATACTGCCATCTGAGAGTCCCATCCAAAAGAAGGTGCCTATACCGTTTTCTTTGGCTGTCTGCACGAAATAATCCACGAACTGAAAGAGTGTGGAACGGTTCGACTGATAATCAGCACCCGTATCGCTGGTTCCCCATTCACCGATGATGACGGGGGCTCCCTTTGCTACGAGGTGGGTTTTCAGTGAGGAAATCATGTCGTTCACTTCGTTCTTGACAGAAGAGAGTGGACTGATGGTAGGGTAGCTATGCACTTGGAAAATGATGTGTCCTGCTCCCGCTGCGTCGGTAGGCTGTTTCATCTCCTTCAGGGGATCTTTGAGATGGTTGTTCCATGTGCCACCACCCGAACAAGCTCCATAAGTGTTCACAACGAGGTTTCGCTTTGCGTTGTTGCCACCTGTGGCTCGAACCACATCTACGAAACTCTGTGCATAGCTGTTGATGGCATTGTAGGAGGAACGCGCTGAGTTGGCATCGTATTTGGAAGGGGAAGCGAAAGAAGCAAAGCACCATGAGTTGTAGGTGTCAAGCATTTCGTTATAGCTCTCAAAAAGGAGTTTTTCGCCGTAATCCTTGAATTCGGTAGCTATCTGCTGCCAAAGCTTTTCGTATCGTTCACGTACATTATTATATATACTCTCGTCTGCCTTGAGCCATGATTTGTAGCTGCCTTCGTCGGCACCCGTGTCGTGATGTACGTTGAGAATGCAGTAGAGTCCTGCATCCAAGACGTAATCCACAATCTCGTGCACACGTTTCATCCATTCTGCATCGACGTTACCAGCGGTGTCCATGTGTGGAAACCATGTCACAGGTACTCGGATGGCTCCAAATCCTGCATTTTTCATCATGGACATCAGTTCGGGTTTGGTGATGGGTTGCCCCCAGTAGGTTTCCGATTGCACGATATTGGGCATTCGACTGCCGTTATGGGCATCGAGAGTGTTACCCAAATTCCATCCCACACCCATGTTGGAAACGGCTTCTGAGGCTGTTTCAAAGGATTGTGCATGAATGAAAAATGAAGAGTGAAGAATGAAGAATGAGGATAAGAGTAATTTTTTAAGCATAAATATAAAGTTGATAGTTAATGTTATTAGAGTGGTTTGATACTGCAAAAATAAGTAAAAAAACTTTACAAACCACTCTTTTATCCATTAACTATCAACTTTTTTAACGTATTTTCTCCAAAACTCCTACAAATCCACCTCGTGGTTGGCAGTGGATATGTGGAGTAGGGTCGGAGGTGTTGATGGTTTCCTCCGTGATTGCCCAAGGCTGTTGTGCGTTTCCACTATCGGTGAAGAATTGCATACGATATTGTCCACGAGGCAGTTGGGAGAATGAAAGAGGAATGGTTTGTGCTTCGTCGAGTCCGTTAATGCCTGCAATGTAATATCGTTTTCCTTTTTGGCGCTGTATCACCACCTTTTCTCCTGGATTGCCCAAAAGCAAACGGGTGTCATCCCATGCCGAAGGGAGTTGAGTGAAGAACTGCTGAACGGCTTCTGGCTGTGCAAGATAACTCTCAGGACGGTCGGCAAGATGCTGGAGTCCCGATTCGAAAAGCACGGTGAGAGCGAGCTCATGGGCATGGGAGGTGATATGAGGATGCTGAGAATCTGAGAATGTGCATGGTGTGTAGTCCATCGGTCCTATCACATTGCGAGTGAAAGGAAGAGTGGCATTGTGTGCTGCAGCACGACGGGTGAGGATAGGGGCATTGTTGTACCATTCTGCTCCATATACTGCTTCTGCCGACATGAAATTAGGATAAGTGCGTTGCCATCCTCGAGGAATGGTAGCACCGTGGAAGTTGACCAGCAGATGGTGCTTGGCAGCACTCTCCAAGAGGTCGATGCAATAGTCCATGGTTTCACGAGTGTCGCCCGAGAAGAAATCGATTTTCACTCCTGCCACTTCCAACGATTCCAACCACGCAAATTCCTTCTCACGGTTTTCGGGAGCATTCAAACGATAGAGTGGACCTCCAGCTCCGTTCGTTGTCCATGCCGTAGAGGAATTGTACCAGAGCAATACCTTCACGTTGCGCTCCTTGGCATAGCGAAGGGCATCGTCGATGGTTCCACCGTTCGTCATCACATCCCATTCCCAGTCGATTAGCACGTATGGCAGATGGAGCGTGGCAGCCATGTCGATATAGCGTTTCACAATTTGATAATCCTTCGAACCTCGGTTGTATGCCCAATAAACCCACGACACGCATCCTGGCTCAATCCAATCTGTGGATGAGAGAGTGGATGGAGGACAAACATCCGTAACGAGTGTGGTTTCCACGATGTCGGCAAGAGAACCAATAGCGATGATTCTCCATGGAGATGCTTCTCCAAAGCTTTCACCTTCCTTCAGGAAAGGAGCCACTCGATAGTCGGTTCCTGAAGCAGTTTGGGTGGTGCGTAGGGCGGAAGCAGCTTGTCCATGTTGAATGTCTGCCTCGGTCATCAAGCTCCACAACTGCTCGCCGTGCTGAAAGAGGGCAGGAAATCCGAAGTGGTTGTGCGACGTGTCGAAAGCTGTGGTGCGTGGATAAAAACGCTCGTACCCCATATCGTATTCCTGCATCCAACGAGGAGTTCCATCAGGAATGCTGATGGTTGTCAGTTCGTCGCCCATCTTGCTTGCCAATTCGTTGGGAAGCAAATAGCGAAGTGCCACACCGTCGTTATAGAGGCGAAGGATGATGCGGGCATCCTTTCCTTCAGCCGTAGTGAAAAGGCAATCGTATTCATTAGCACGGTTGGTGCAGTGGGAACGCTTACCTGTTAGCATCGTGTAATCCTCCTTCACGCTTCTGCGTTTCAGTAATTTCGAAAAGCGCCATGCCTGCTCAGGGGAAGGATTCACACCCTGTTGTGTGATGCCGAGTGCAGAAACATCGAGCACATGTTGCCGTTGTTTATCCTTTCCCACATAGTCAATCTTAAGTTGTGTGGTCTTTGCGCTGTTCGTATCGATACTCAACTGTATTTTCTTGTTGGGAGAACGAAAAGTCTGTGCTTCTGCAAGGATGGCAAATGCCATCAAAAACATCATCATGCTCCCTCTCTGTGATTTATTCATGAAAATTAATCAGGGATTTAAAGGATTAAAAGAAACGTTTAAAGTTTTTTTTCGTTTAAAGTTTAACGTTTAACGAAGTTAGTACGCCTCATACTTCATGCTTCACGCTTCATGTTCTTCTCCTCCCCTCGGGGAGGACGGGTGGGGGCTTTTTATTTAATCAGTACTTGACGTGCCTTCCCATTCTGCTGATTCTTGAGGATGAACATTCCCTTGCGACCTGTCATTTGACGAAGTTTGTCAAAGGCATCATCGTTTGCAGAGAGTTTCATGTCACCCACGTAAGTACCCATGAGCGAGTACACCTTCACCGTCTGTTCTTCGTTGGCGATAATCTCTTCAACACCAGCTGCTTGCACGAGTTTTACGTTGATTTTGTCGATGTTGCAGTATGCATTCGAAATGGTGATGCGGAAGATTTGCTGACCCTCCTCAAGCGGTTTGGTGAAGTTGCCTTTCACAACTCGGTAAGTTTCCCAATCGCCCGTATTAGGTACCGTAATCTTATTGGTGATAGCAGTGACTTTTCCATCTTTCACCACACCGATACGGAAGCCAGAATTGTCAAGACCCGAAGATACTGTTGCCTCGTAGGAGTAAGTGCCTGCTTCAGTGACATTCACTGTGTATTCCAGCCATTCGTCAGCCTGTGTGTAACCAATGCCGTATCCACCATTACCCGTTACAATATCTACGCCACCGTTGTCAGTGCGGTAGTTCACCTTACCTTCATCTTCAGTGTCACTATCGTGATAGCTGAGTCCTTCATCTCCACCGTCGAAATCCTCCACCTCGATAATGCCAGGGAGCGTTTTCACACCTTTGTGTGGAGTGCGTCGCTTCTGCACAACGAGTTGTTTTTCAGCATATTCCGATTCAGCACCAGCTGTATCTACAGCCACTGCACGCAGTTTCACTGTTCCCACTGCCGTTGGCTTGTAGGTACATTCGTAAGGAGCAGCCGTCTTGCGAGCGATACGTGAATCGTTGGCATAGATTTCAACATACTTGATGACATCTTCAGGCAGACTCGTTTTCACACTGATAGTTGTGTTGTCGCCTATCGTTATAGGAGATGGATTGGCTGTGAGCGTAAGTTTCAGGTTTGGATTTATATCCACATGTCTGAATATCACCTTGTCAATATTGCAAGTAGAACCCACAATCGTGATACGGATGATTTGCTTGCCCTCTTCCAATGGAATGAGCAATCTGCCAGTGTTGGCACGATAGGTGTCCCAGCTGTTCTGAGTGACACAGGTAACAGGCAGGGTCTCTGTCAGAGGAACGAGTCCGGCATCTGTGCTCAGCTCTATTTTGAAGGAAGAGTTAGTAACACCCGACGATGCCCAAGCCTCGAAAGCATACACGCCAGCTTGCTTTACATTCACCGTGTATTCCATCCATTCGCCCGAGTTGGTGTAACCGATTGCATAGCCACCATTACCCCTCACGATGTCGATGCCACCATTGTTTGTGCGGTATCCTACTTTCTCCTCATCGTTGGAATCGCTATCATGGAACGTCACTCCTTCGCCGCCCACGTCGAAGTTCTCTGCTTGCAGTGTGCCAGGCAATTCGATTTCTCCAGCAAAAGTGGAACGAGGTTCATGCACTGTGACGTTCGAAATGCGATCCCACATTGCGCCGTCTGTGGCATACACCTTTGCCGTGAGTTTCAGCGTTCCTTTCTTGTCTGGTGTGAGAGTCGTGGTATAAGGTGCTTCAGTGAAAGTGGCTTTCAACACGTTGTTGGCATAAAGTTCCACCTTTTCAATGGTTTTTGTTCTCAGCCTTGCACGTACCTCCACGTTCAAATCCTCACCCAATCCTACACGGATGGATGCAGGTTTCACATACAACGACGCCTCCTTCTTATAGCCTCCTTCAAACGGACCCTTCGCTGCGTTTGCAGCATCCGAAGCCATGTATTCTCGGAGCCATGTCATGGCAGGACGGTCCTTGCCATTGCGGATGATACCCGAATTACCATCCGTGGTCCATGTCCTTCCGTAGATATAACCCCACAATGTGATACCAGCCACATAGTCCTGTTCCCACATGTAAGGAATCTGCTCTTTGTAGCGTTGCAATTGGAGGTTGTCGTCCGACGTGCCAATATCGTATTCTGTACTATACATCGGCATTTGCAAGGCATTGTGGATTTCCGTCATAGCCGACTTGAAATTGTTCAACGACATGTCTGTGAGGTCGTGTGATTGGCATCCGTATGCATCGATAGGAGCACCTGCATCGCGAAGTATTCTCACCAAATTAATGAATTCCGTCTTTTGCCACTGGAAGGTATTGTAGTCGTTGTAAATGAGAATGGCATTTGGCCAGCGTTCGTGAGCCATTTCGAAAGCTTTGATAATCCAATCGTAGCCAGTTTTACCGTCACCACCTAATGCATCTTTGTAGCGAGCAGGCTGATGCCCTGGAATCGCCTCATTCACCACGTCGATGAGTGGCAAGTCGGGATAACGCTTTGCTGCGGCATCAAACCATTCTACAATAGCTTTGTATTGTTCCTCCTTCGAAAGATTGTCAATCCATCCTGGATACTGAGCGCCCCAAATCAGGCAATGTAGCTTGCATGGGAATTTATGGTTTTTCGCATAGTTGTAGCAATTGTCAAAACCGCCCCAGTTGAACTGTCCGCGTCGGCTACCTTCCACCGACCCCCATTTCGACTCGTTCTCGGGGGTGATTTGGTTCCAGAGGGATGCAAACGAAATGCCATCTACATCTACTGAATAGCCTGTCGTGATGTTGCCCAAAAACTTGTTAGGATTCTTCGATAGCTGTGCCCATGCCGATTGACTATATCCTCCCATCAGGAGTGCGACAACAGCAACGCACAGATTTCTCTTGGTTTTCTTCTTGAAAAAAGATGTAAAGCCGTTCATGTAAGTGTGAGAATTTAGTGATGATATTCTTTTTTGCAAAGAAACATAGATTCTGCCATATCTGCGTTAACAAATGAAACATATACTATCAATTTTGCAACCTAACGCAGAAACACACATCAGCAAAACATGAATGATTTGCTTTGGCATTAAACTTTCTGATGCGGTGGAGCGTATGAGTGAAGATGGCATTCTCTCAAATTCCTGAAACCCATGTGTTGAACGACTGGGAGAGAAAAGCTTGGAGTGCGGCACGATAGGATGGGTCGAGATCGGTAGTTCTGCCCTGCTGATAAACGTATGGATTGATATGGCGTTTCTTGGCGTTGATTTGCTGGGCATTAGGATGATGCGAACCTATCAGAATCTTTGATAATTGGCAATAGTGCTTCCAATCGGATGCTGTCTGAGGGTGGGATAAGAGACGTGAGATAACATGTTTTTCTGTGGTGTAGAGGTTCTCTTCGGAAATCACTCCGAGCTGGATGGCATTGGCAAGGAGTTCGGCGAGTCGTTGCATAGCATAGCGATCTTCGTCATCAACATAGATTTGAGAGCATTTCAGGGAGAGATGTGCGAATCGGGATGCATTGGCAAGTGTGGAAAACATTAGCTCGGGGACGCCATGTTCATTCTTCCCAACGATGAGGGACTGATAGATTTGTTGTACTGTTTCGAGAGTATCGAGATGATAGGTGATGATATTGCCGAGTGTGTATTCTAAACGGTCTGCAGAAATTTGGGGAGTGTCGTTATCGGCAATGGGATAGAGATGATAGTCTGCCACATCGATGGGTTGCAGGGAGTATTCATGGAGAATTTCGACGATTTCAGAGGAATGGGAAATCATCTCGAGTGTGTGTTCTTCAGTGGATTCCTGTTTTTCATAGTCGCCATGCAGGAAGTCGATGACATGAGCAAAAGTGGGTGTGGCAATGTCGTGGAGCAAGGCTGCAATGCTTTGCTGTATGTCGTGTGTGAAATGCCATACGATGAGTCCTACACCAATGCTGTGCTCATAGCGTGTGTAGCGGCGAATGTTGCGAAAACGTGGAAAGTTGGTGTATTCGCATCCGCAATTCATACCAACACCATCAAGGCGCTGCATGGCGGGAGTAGCTGCAATGCGCTGGATGAAGGAAGGAATGGAGGAATGATAGATTGGAAGCCCCCTCCCATCCTCCCCGAGGGGAGGAGAATACCATCCGGATGGAAGTAAAATACATTCTTCATTCTTCATTTTTAATTCTTCATTCATAGATTAAATAGGTAAGTGTCGTAGCAGATGCCACGTGCTCCGAAACCTTCTTTTTGGAAGATGAGCCCTGAATTGAGGATGGTGCCTGCGGCTTCAGTTGAGATGCCGAAATCGAAGTATGGATGCTCCTCGATGCTGAGCAGAAGTAGGGCAATGAGGTAGTCGAGGGCGCCGACCTGTTTGCCTTCTGGACTCGCTGCCATATATTGCGTGTGGACCACGGTTCCACAATCGAAAAGCCATGTGCCTGCTAAGATTTTGCCTTCAGCATCTTTGGCAAGAAAGAGTTTGATGCGGGAAGGAAAGCGCTCCATGAGGAGTTGCATTTCCTCGGGAGTGTGAACGGGATGCACTTGGTGGTTTGTGTCGAGACATTGGTCAAGAATTTGCCAGAAGGCAAGGATATCGGATGCATCGGTGGATTCCGAAATTTTCAATCCAAATGCCTCTGCCTTTCGGATGCCACTTTTCCTACTTTCTTTGATAGGGAGAGATTTGCCAAGAGGAATGCAGGATGAGATGCCTCGTGCAATGAGGCGAGCATTCTGGCGAAAGAGTGCATAGAGCGGTTCTTCGGATGGATATGTATGATATATATAAGGTGTGGGTTTATAAACAAATCGAGTGGCTCCGAATTTTCGTTTGTAGTAGTCTTTGAGAAGCGCAAACATTTCGAGTACGTCGTCGCAAGAGGTTTTGCGGGAAAGCAACAAGCCACCATAGGTGAGTCCTTGATGGGAATAGATGGTAGAATCCTGCTCGGAATAGTTGGCAGGCAGACATGCAACAGGTTTGTCGCCCTTGAGAAAGAGAAGGGAACAGTCGGTAAAGCGGGCTTGGTGATAGTCCATAAATCGTCTATCGAAGAGGAAGGTACCGTTCTTCGAATCTGCCACTATCTGATTCCAAATGGGAAGCAGGTCAGATGTGTATCGTACAATTTTCATTTTGTGCTTTTGGCTTCGCCGAGCTAAAGGTTTTTGAAATCCTCGTATTTGTTGATGTACCCTTCGCTGTTGTAGGTTTCGGAAGCGAGGACGACACAAATGGTTTGGGGCGAGAAGTTGCGAAGTTCGCACCACACATTTGGCGGAATGAGAATACCCGTTTGGGGTGAGTCCATGTGATAGGTCTTTTTGCTTTTACCATCATCTACCCACATATCAAAACTGCCGCAGACGGGAAACACAATTTCGGCACAAGTGGTATGTGCATGTCCTCCACGGGTTTTGCCCTCAGGCACTCCATAAATCCAGAACACGCGCTCGATGGGGAAGGGAAGTTGCGTGTTTTCAGCAAAGCAGAGTGAACCTCTTGCATCGGTAGCAAGAGGAAGCGTGATGAGTTGGCAATGGAGTTGATTGGATTTTGTGCTCATGTGTGCTTCTGTTTCTATTTAATATGCAAAAATAGGTATTTTTTTGAAAAAGAGAAAATGAGAAAAAGAGAAAATGAGAATTTATTCGAAAATGAGCGAATTACTAAAAATAAAAAAATGATGGATTTGAAGAAAAAAAGTGCGATTTTGTTGGAACAAAAAGAAAATAGAACTATTTTTGCACCATGAACTAAATAACATTCTTTTTTTCTTAAATAAATCGTTAAACTATGGCAAATTACAAAATTGTTGACATTCAAGGCGTTGGTGCCGTTTATGCTGAAAAACTCATTGCTGCTGGTGTGAAAGACACAGACACACTGCTTGAGAAGTGCGCAAAACCTGCTGGCCGCAAGGCATTGGCTGAAGAAACAGGCATTAGCCCTAAGTTGATTCTTACTTGGACAAACCACGTGGACCTTTATCGTATTCAGGGTGTTGGACCTCAGTTTGCTGAATTGCTGGAGGCTGCTGGCGTTGATACGGTGAAGGAATTGAAGCATCGTGTTCCTGCTAATTTGCAGAAGAAATTGGAGGAAGTGAATGCTCAGAAGAATCTGACGAATCGCGTTCCTTCTGAGAAGGAAGTGGAGAAGATGATTGAGCAGGCAAAGGAACTTCCTGCAGTGATGGAATACTAAAGATTCTTACCTTCAAATTTGTCGTGAGAAATTGCATTGACGAAATGTCTTCTTTTTGATGCAATCATTAAAAAAGCCGAGAATGTTGCGTTCTCGGCTTTTTTATTCCTATCACTCCTATGGAAGTTTGATTTCAGTTCCTGGTTCAATCACATCTGGGTTTTCGAAATTGTTCAAGCGAAGGATGGCATCTACGGAATCCTTTGTACCATAGTACATGATTGAAATCTTTGTCAAGTACTCGCCTCGTTCAAGAACATGAATCTTGTATTGCTTCTCAGGTTTTGCTTGCGCAGGGATAGAGTCTGGTACAACTTGCTTCGTTGTTTTCTCAACGTTTTCACCCTGATTGTTAGGTCTCAGGAAGAAATACGCAGCAACAACTGCAGCGAGAAGAACTAAGCCGATGATTAAAGGACGTAAGAAATTCTTTTGGCTTCCTTCATTTTCTTCTGCTTTAGGTTGAGCGGGCTTTGGCTCTTTAGCAGGCTCTGGGGCAACCACTTTTTCCTCCTTTGGTGCAGGAGTAGGAGTTGGCACAGGAGTTGGCTTTGCTTCAGCGATAGGTTCCTTATCCACAAGCTTTGCCTCATTGCTGTTTGCCTTCTCAGCCACAACGGTTTTTCGGTTATTTTCCAACTTGCCAATCAACCTCTCCAACTTTCTGGTTGTTGCTTGGAGAGATTCATAATCGACTCTTGCTGTGCGCATATTTGTTTCAGCAGCTCGCAACGCATCCTTAGCCACATCCACTTTTTCAATGGCAGTTTGCAGATTCTCTTTTGCTAACAGACAGCGTGACTGCGCATCCTTCAGCTTTTCTTTGAGCTCATTTAGACTCTCTGGTGTTGAGATAACATCATCAATTCCTGAAAAATCATCCATAGGTTCTTCTTCTGTAATTTTTTTCTCTAAATATTTTATTAATTCTGCATCAGATAAGGAATCTAAGAACTTCTTATAGGATTGTTCCTCTTCGGTAATGAGTTTATCTAATGATGATTCTTTGTTCTCAATAGGTTCTTCAACAACGTTAGTCTCTTCAACAACGTTGACCTCTTCAATGACTTCCTTTTCTTCATCAACGTTCTTTTCTTCAACCGTAGGAAGTTCGCCCTTGATAGGTTCCTCATCTTTTGGAAGTTCTGAAACGAGGGCTGCAGCAGGTGCAGCGTAGTTCCTTTTCAAGGCTTCATCCCCGTTTGGAAGTTCACCCTTAATGGGTTCCTCATCCTTAGGAAGTTCTGAAACAAAGGCAGCGGCAGGTGCTGCATAATCCTTTTTCGAAACTTCTTCTTCCTTCGTTTCCTGCTCTTCGATTTGAACCTTTTGCTCTGTCGAACTGATTCTCTCTGTCAAACTTTCTTCAACAGTGAAGGACAGTTTCTTAAAGCCTGGAATAACGATGCGTTCACCTGTTTTCACACTAACACTTTCGCGGGCTTCCACATCGACAGCCTTGAAAGTACCCAATCCTTTCACTTTCACAACACCATCCGTGAAGAGACCCTCAATGATAGTGTCAGCGAAAGCGCGAACGAAGGTATCTGAGATTTTCTTTGAAAGTCCAAGTTGTTGTGCTATGGCTTCCGATAAGTTTTGAGCGGTAAGTTTCTGCATAATCAGCCTTTGATTTTATCTTTCAATGTGTTACTTGGTTTATAACCCAATGTGTAGCGTGCAGGAATGATAACGGTTTCCTGGGTGGTAGGGTTATACATTTTTCGCGCAGCTTTCTCTTTCAGTTCAAAGTTTCCAAATCCCTGAAGAGAAACTACATTCCCTTGGCGCACTTCCTCAACGACATTGTCGATGAGGGCGCTCTGAAGTTCTGTTATTTGCTTAGCACTCAAGCCTGTCTTTTTGACTAAGCGCTGTGCGAATTCTTTGTTGTTCATTGATTATGGTTTAAATTCGTTTTGCATATAAATCGAAGTCGTCGGCATCCGTGATTTCCACTGTATAGAAACTACCTCGCCGCAGAGTACCATCACTTATCGGTATCAAGACCTCGGGGTCAACCTCTGGAGAATCAAACTCGGTACGTCCCACGTAGTATTCACCTTCTTGTCGATCCACAATGATTTTCATTTTCTGACCGATTTTCTGAGCTTGCACCTCTGCTGAGATTTCCTGCTGGAGTTCCATGAGTTCGGAAAGTCGAGATTGCTTCACCTCTTCTGGTATTTCATCCTTGAAATGCTTGGCAGCGTAGGTACCTTCTTCCTCACAATAGGCAAATGCTCCCATGCGCTCAAACTTTGCCCAGCGGACAAATGCTTTCAACTCCTCAAATTCATCCTCACCTTCTCCAGGGAATCCCACCATCATAGTGGTTCGGATGTGGATGCCTGGCACTTCCTGACGCAACTTCTCAATGAGTTGATAGGTATCTTCTTTGTTGACGTAGCGGCGCATGTTAGAGAGAACATTTGAGCTGACATGCTGAAGGGCAATGTCGAGATATTTGCACACATTCTTCTTTTCACGCATCACTCGTAACAAATCCATCGGAAAGTTCTTTGGATAAGCATAATGCAGGCGAATCCATTTTACTCCCTTGATGTCAGCCATCCGTTCAACGAGTTCTGCAATCTTCTGCTTGCCGTAGATGTCCACGCCATAGTAGGTGAGTTCCTGAGCTATGATTTGAAACTCCTTCACTCCCTTTGCCACAAGATGTTCCACTTCCGCCAATATATCCTCCATGGGGCGAGAATGATGCTTGCCCGTGATGATAGGAATAGCGCAGTAAGCACATTTGCGGTCGCATCCTTCTGAAATCTTCAGATAGGCATAGTGCTTGGGAGTTGTGATGCGGCGCTCGTATTCATGTTTTGTGTCGTAGGTCTTCCCCAAGTCCTGAATCAGTTCTGTCCAGTTGAACTTTCCATAGAACTTATCCACTTCGGGAATTTCCTGCCCCAGTTCTTTCAAATAGCGCTCGGAAAGACAGCCCATCACAAAAAGTTTGTTGAGTCTGCCTTCCTTTTTGGCTTCGCAAAAGTCGAGAATCATGTTGATGGATTCTTCCTTTGCGTCACCGATGAATCCGCAAGTGTTGATTACTGCTATCTCACCTTGAGGGTTCTCAGAATCGTGAGTCACACGATAGCCGTTCAACTCCAATTGGCGGATGAGTCGTTCTGAATCCACCAAGTTTTTCGAGCAACCAAGGGTGATGATGTCAACAGTATTTTTTCTCACGTTTATCTTTATTTTTTCTCCTCGCTGAAGAGTGAATCCACAAATTCGCGTCGGTTGAATGCCTGAAGGTCTTCCATGTCTTCGCCCAAGCCGATGTAGCGCACCGGAATCTTGAATTGCTCAGAAATACCAATGACTACGCCTCCCTTAGCAGTGCCATCCAATTTGGTGATTGCCATGGAGGTCACTTTTGTAGCGGCAGTGAATTGCTTGGCTTGCTCAAAGGCGTTCTGTCCTGTAGAACCATCCAGTACGAGCATCACGTCATCGGGACCATCAGGAACAACCTTAGCAATCACATTGCGAATCTTTGTCAATTCGTTCATGAGTCCCACTTTGTTGTGGAGACGTCCTGCTGTATCAATCAGAACCACGTCTGCACCACTTGCCACTGCGGAACTCACCGTGTCGTAGGCTACAGATGCTGGGTCACTTCCCATCTGTTGCTTCACGACAGGAACTCCCACGCGTTCGCCCCAGATGCACAACTGCTCCACGGCGGCAGCACGGAAGGTATCTGCGGCTCCCAGCACCACTTGCTTTCCTGCCTTCTTGAATTGATATGCCAATTTGCCAATCGTCGTGGTTTTTCCAACTCCATTCACTCCCACCACAAGGATGATGTAAGGCTTATGGTCGGTAGGCAGATTGAATCCTTCCGTATCATCGGTGTTGTTTTCAGTGAGTAGGGCAGCGATTTCCTCGCGAAGGATATTGTTCAGCTCGGAAGTGCTGACATATTTGTCGCGAGCCACGCGCTCTTCGATACGGCGGATGATTTCGAGTGTGGTATCGACTCCAACATCAGAAGTGATGAGCACTTCCTCCAAGTTATCAAGCACTTCCTCATCCACTTTCGATTTGCCTGCAATGGCACGGCTTATCTTCGTGAATACGCTTTCCTTGGTCTTTGCAAGTCCACTATCAAGCTTTTCCTTCTTCTTGCTGCTGAAAATGTCGAAAAATCCCATACTTCTACATATCTTTTTGGCGCGTATTTCCATATATATGGTACATACGCGCATAATTCCTCGCAAATTTACATGATTTCTGCCAAATTGCAAAATTATTTGCAATAAAGCAATAAAAAACCTCCCCAAAATTTTTCAGGGAGGTTCATTATCTTACATTTCGTCGGCTTAATTACTTCTTGTTGAGATAGTCCTTAACGCTGTCTGCAGGAACCATCTTCTCGTCGAATGCATAAGCACCAGTCTTAGGTGACTTAAACATACGGATAACCTTTGTGAATGAGCGACTGTCCTTATTCTGGAGAGTAGCGACTGTTTTCTTTGCCATATCTTATGCTGCTTATTTAATCTCCTTGTGTACAGTGACACGCTTAAGGATTGGGTTATACTTCTTGAGCTCCAAACGATCTGGAGTGTTCTTGCGGTTCTTTGTGGTGATGTAACGTGAAGTGCCTGGCAGACCGCTGTCCTTCATTTCTGTGCATTCGAGGATGACCTGCACTCTGTTACCTTTAGCTTTCTTTGCCATATTATTATTTCCTTCGTTTAGAGTTTTTAACCAATGATTTCAATGTCCTTCCAATCAACATAACCCTTAGCAACTGCCTGCTTGAGAGCTGCATCGAGACCGATGCGGTTGATGATGCGAAGACCTGCAGCGCTCACCTTGAGCACAATCCAGCAGTCCTCCTCAACATAGTAGAACTTCTTTGTGAACAAATTGACATCGAAGCTGCGCTTTGTGCGGCGGAGGGAGTGGGAAACGTTGTTTCCAATCATCGATGTCTTACCTGTGATTTGACAAGCTTTTGACATAATCTTATATAAAGTACACCTTGCAGAGAAGAGTAGGGGAACTACCCCGCAATAGCAAAATGTTGAACTTCTTCTTTTTTTGTTTTTAACTTCAAATTAATATCTCGCTTACTCTTCACTATTCAGCTGCAACTGGTTCAACTGAAACTGTGCTGCGGTCGAGGCGTCCCTTCTTGAAAGTTACGATGCCATCAATAAGAGCGTACAATGTGTGGTCGCTACCCATACCAACATTCTTGCCTGGATAGTGCTTTGTGCCACGCTGACGAACGATGATGTTGCCTGCCTTTGCATACTGACCTCCGAAGAGCTTGAGTCCGAGTCGCTTGCTATGTGACTCACGGCCGTTCTTTGAACTACCTACACCTTTCTTATGTGCCATTTCTTAGTTCCTTTCTTTTTTGTTGGTTAAGCGATAACTTGTTTGATTGTGAGCTCAGTGAATTGCTGACGGTGACCGTTGAACTTACGATAACCCTTTCTTCTGCGCTTGTGGAACACAAATACCTTGTCGCCCTTCACGAGTGGACAAACGACTTCGGCAACTACCTTTGCACCCTCAACTGTTGGTGCGCCTACTGTGACTGAGCCATTGTTGTCAACCAACAAGACCTTCTCAAATTCAACAGTCTGCTGAGCCTCTGCATCCTTGATGTGATGCACGAAAAGCTTCTTGCCTTCTTCAGCCTTGAACTGCTGACCGTTAATTTCTACGATTACGTACATTTGTTGTTTTTATTATTTAAACGGGTTTGACCGCGAGGCGAAGCCAGCACGTGGCTCTCTTTTTCCAAGCCTCCTCGGCATAATTATTTACTTGATTCTTCGTTCATCATAGCGCACAATCATTTGTTCATACGTGCGCGTATGGACTAAACTGGCTGCAAAATTACAACTTTTTTATGGACTGGCAAAATCTTTCTATAACTTTTTTCGTTGAATACCACGTTTTTACAAGCAGTGATTTTTCTGCAAGTAGCCTTCCTCTACGAGAACTTCCCAAATTCACAAGTAGATGAAATGAAAAAGGGGGCAAACCATGCCTGATGGTAAGCCCTCTCTTTCCCATTATTTGTGAGATGTATTATTTTGCCTTGTAAGTATAAGTACCAATTGTTGTGGTATTATTATTGTACTCAGCTGTGAAGGTGATGGTGTATGTTGCCTTCCAAGTTTTCTGCTGAGCATCATAGTCTGCAAGGGCAGCCTTAGCCTTCCAATACTCAATGCGATTAATTACGCGATTTCTTGGATAAGACTCTTCGAATTCTTCCTTAATACCCTTGTTCTTGAAGATGTTGATGATGGAATTCAGTTCAGAAGTGGTACCAGAAGTGGTGGTTGATGCAAGCTTGTATTTGATAGTCACCTTCTCGCTCTCGTCATCTCCTAGTGGAACATAATTGTATGTGGCTACAGTTCTGGTGCTTCCGCTGTAAGTAGCTGTAACAGTTACTTTGTAAGTGCCCTTCCAGTTCTGCTGGAGCAATTCTGCATTGGCAGCGTCAGCGTGGATTTTCCAATAGTTGATGTTGCTTTGTACATCTGTGAGTTCCTTTTTCTCAGACCAAGATTCCTTGATACCTTCTCTGTTGAATTGGTTCTCAATTTTGCTGATTTCATCTCCTATGACACTTCCAGAAGTGGTGAGATCTCTTTTGTACTGGATTTCTACTCTTTTGTCATCGTCGTCATCGCTACCGCAAGACGTGAAAACGGAACTTGCAAAAACTGAAATGGCAAGAACTGCCATCAGTCCAAAGATTTTCTTAAGATTTTTCATGTTGTTTGTTGTTTTAAATAGAATATGTTTAATTATGAGTTTTTGCGTCGTGCATTATTATTTTGCAACGTTGTGTATCAAATAATACTTGATAAAGTACATGGTTGTAAATGAATTAAGTGCATAATCCGTTGCAAAAATACATAAAAATCGTTTTACCTCAAAATTTCGTGTACTTTTTTCTCTCGCTTCCATTATTTTAATTTCTCCAATTGTAAGGATTTAGATTTGTTTTTCTCACAATCCTTATACAACAAAGTCTTTTGCTATATGGGCTTTTCACATTTCGTATAGTGTTTTCCGAAGTTTTTTTCTGTGGTTTCTGAAAACTCGAATAGGGGATTCATTAGATTGTCGAACTTTCAGAAAATATCTTTTAAACCTTTACTTAAAATTCTTTGAACTTTCATCTAAATATTTTTGAACGTTCATTGTAAAAATTTTGAACGTTCAAAAATTTTTTTCTGAACGTTCAAAAAAATAAAAATGAACGTTCAAAATTTTATAAATGAACGTTCAAAAATTCTGCGAATCCTCAGAGGAACAATTTGAAAGCCCCAACAGTGCATTTTCAAAACCTTTGTGGAGTGTTTTCAAAAGCCCTATAGAGTATTTTCAGAAACGCTGTAACGCTTATTTGAATCCCCAGAAGAATAAAAGTGAAACCGAGGGGGAGTTGATTTGATTCCTTTGGAGAGTTTTTGTGATTTCCTTTGGAGAGTTTTTGTGTTTTCCTTTTGAAAAAAGATTCAGGATGAAAAATGATGTTGCTTTCTGATAGGCAAAATAAAGAGGTTGCACTGCTTGCGCAATGCAACCCCGTAGGTTGTCATCGATTGAATCCTAAAGATGGATTCGTTCAGATGTAAGTTTTTCGCAAATGTGAATTTACGATATTACTTCAAAGAATATGCGAATGGATCCTTCTCGTCACCAGTCTCTTCTACGTTGAGCTTGTCCTCGCGGAGCAACCAACCAAGACCGAGGTTGAAATCCTTTTCAGCGAGTTTTGTAGTCTTCTTAATCTGCTTGTAAGTCAAGCTTGCATTTGCTTCTGCGATAGCATTCCAGATAAGACCTGCAATGTTACCTGCCTTTTCCTGCAACATAATCTTTAAATTGTTTTTATAGATGTTAAACTTTCCTCTTGTTAATTCGAGGCTTACCTTAAAAAATTCGCTGCAAAGTTACTTCTTTTATAAATATGTGCAAAATATTTGCTCCAAAAACTCTGTGCTCGCACACAATTATAACATTATTTAACATTATTTGTGCAGATTCGTTGCAGATAGAGAACGTTTTAAGAAGAAAACATGCGCCACTAAATGATTCCCAAACCGGCACGAATATACATCTGCATCATGGCAATGGCTCTGTCGTTATTTCCGCCATTCGGAATGATGATGTCGGCAAATTGCTTGGTAGGTTCGATAAATTCATCGTGCATAGGTTTGAGCACATTGCGGTATTTGCTGATAAGCATGTCGAGCGGATGTCCCCGTTCTGCTATGTCGCGTTGGATGACACGGAGCAAGCGCTCGTCAGCACCTGCATCGACAAAGATTTTCAGGTCCATCAAGTTACGCAGATTTTTGTCGTAAAGCGCCATGATACCTTCCACGATGATGACATCCTTTGGTTCCACGTGCACTGTTTCTTCCAAGCGAGTGCAGGTGATATAGGAATAAGTTGGTTGCTCAATGGAATGTCCATTGCGCAGTTCTTCAATTTGTTTGGCAAGCAGAGGCCACTCGAATGCGTCGGGATGGTCGAAGTTGGTTTGCTTTCTCACTTCAAGAGGGAGAGACGACTGGTCGTTATAGTAAGAATCCTGTGGGATGACAGCAACGCTATTATCGGGTAATGATTCTATGATTTTTCTCACAACGGTGGTTTTGCCTGAGCCCGTTCCACCTCCAATTCCAATAATTAGCATGGTAATTCAAGTTTTTTAGATGTATTTAAGATAGATTTGATTCGTTTTGCTGACAAATATAGGTGAAATGTTTTGGATTAGCAAGAAAAACCGTAACTTTGTCGTGCTTTATAATATATAATAAGGTGTAGTTGAAGGTAAGGACTACGAAGTACGATGGAAAGTATGGGTAGTTTCAAAAGATTTGAATCATTAAAAATTTCAAGGGATAATATGAAGAAGGTAATTACTGCATATTTGGTGATTTCGCTTTTTGTGTTGGATGTAATGGCGCAATCCCAATCAACAGATTTCTTGATGAAGCTAAAGGCACTTCCTGGTGTTTCAGACATCAAACCACTTGAGAGCGATTTCTTCAAGGAGAAATACGTGATGAAAATTCAGCAGAATCTTGATGGCGATGATGCATCGAAGGGTGTGTTCAATCAGCGTATCATTGTGGGTTTGAGAGGATTAGACCGTCCTACCGTGATAGTTACAGAAGGTTATTTTGCACACTATGCCCTGTATCCTTCTTATAAAGAAGAACTCTGTCAATTGTTCGATGCCAATGTGGTGGTGTGCGAGTATCGATATTTTGCGGAATCTGTTCCGGAGATTGTTTCAAGTACGAATAATGCTTCTGCTTGGGATTATCTCACGGTAGATAACTCGCTTCGGGATATTCATCATGTACGCCAGACGATAGGTCAAATATTCAAAGGAAAATGGGTGAGCACGGGTATCAGTAAGGGCGGACAGACCACGATGTTCTATCGTGCCACTTATCCTGATGATGTGGATGTGAGTGTGAGTTATGTGGCTCCTTTGAATAAATCGGTGGAGGATGGACGTCATGAGCCGTTCCTTGCCAAGAAAGTAGGTACAAAGGACGAGCGCAACGAAGTGTTCGATGCTCAGGAAGAGTTGATGGAGCGCAAGACTCGTCTGCTGCCTCGATTTGAGCAATATGTGAAGGATAAGAATTACCATTTCAGTGTGAGTGCTGCCGATGTGTATGATTTTTGTGTGATGGAATATCCATTTGCACTTTGGCAATGGGGAACGCCCGTTTCCTCCATTCCAGAAGATGATGCTTCGGACGAAGTGTGGTTCAAAAATTTCATGGACGTGTCGAGTCCCGACTATTTTTCTTGTCCAAGCGATTTCACTCCGTTCTTCGTTCAGGCAGCACGTGAATTGGGATATTATGGGTATTCGCGCAAGGGTTTGAAGAAGTGGCAGAGCGTGAAATCGACGAAAGGTTATTTATATCGTATTATGTTGCCTGCTGAACTGAGAGATATTAAGTTCGATAAGACTCTCTATAAGCGCACGGTGAAATATCTGAAGGAAAACGACCCGAAGCATATCTTTATCTACGGAGAAATCGACCCTTGGTCCGCAAGTGGTGTGGCAGGTTGGTTGGATTGTTCCAAAAAGCAGAATATGCGTGTGTATGTGCAGCCTCGGGGCAGTCATCGCGCCCGCATTGGTAACATGCCAGAGGGAATGAAAGCGGAAATTATGTCACGTCTGACAGAATGGCTGAAATAGTTTTGGCAGAATCCTCTAATTGGCACGGGATTTGCACAAATGCATTTCCAAATTATGAAGATAAGGATCATTAGCAAAACAAAAAGAGTAAAGGAAACTCATTAATGAACAACAACTATTCACAAAAAATCACACAAATTCTTCAGTATAGCAAGGAAGAAGCTATTCGCTTGAACAATGATTACATAGGTCCTGAGCATATTATGCTTGGCATCTTGCGCGATGGAGAGAGCAAGGCAATTGATGTGCTTCGTGATAAGTGTCATCTGGATCTTCCTGCTATTAAGAATAGATTGGAATCGCGTTTGCGTAGGGATGTGGATGGCTCTGCTTTCAATTACGCTTCAAAGGATATTGCGTTTAATGATAAGTCGAATGGCGTGTTGCGACTTTGTATTCTTGAATCGAGATTGATGCGCAGCAAGACTGCCGATGTGGAACATCTGTTATTAGCAATTATGAAACAAAAAGATAATCTTCCTGCTTTGATTCTGGAAGATAGCAATGTGAATTATAATCAATTATACGACTATTTTTCTCTGCCAACTCCTGCACCAAAGGCGAATGTGGGTTTTGATGATGAAGAAGATGAGGAAATGGATATTCCTCCACGCAGCCGTGGTGGACAGGGAGAGAATCGTCAGCAAACCACTCGCACTGAGAAGAAAGGCAAAGGTACTGACACACCAGCAATCGACCAGTTTGGTTTCGACCTTACTCGTGCAGCTCGTGAAGGAAAGCTCGACCCTGTGGTGGGACGTGAAAAGGAAATTGAGCGTGTCGCTCAGATTCTTTCTCGCCGCAAGAAGAACAACCCTGTGCTGATTGGTGAGCCAGGTGTGGGAAAGAGTGCTATCGTGGAAGGATTGGCACAGCGCATCAACGAGCGCAAGGTGTCGAGAACCTTGTTCAACAAGCGCCTCATTACGCTCGACATGACAAGCGTTGTGGCTGGTACCAAATATCGTGGACAGTTTGAGGAGCGCATGAAGAGTATCATTGCTGAGCTCAAGGCTAATCCCGACATCATCGTCTTTATCGATGAAATCCACACCTTGGTAGGTGCTGGAAACCAGGCAGGTACGATGGATGCTGCCAACATGATGAAGCCTGCTCTTTCACGTGGTGAATTGCAATGCATCGGTGCTACCACACTGGATGAGTATCGCAAGTCGATTGAGAAGGATGGTGCACTGGAGCGTCGTTTCCAGAAGATTATTGTGGAACCAACCACGATGGAGGAAACACTCGAGATTCTGCATAATATCAAAGATAGATACGAGGAGCATCATAATGTCACTTACACGGAAGAGGCTCTTCAGGCTTGTGTGAAACTCACAGAGCGCTATGTTACCGACCGTCATTTCCCTGACAAGGCGATTGATGCTTTGGATGAGGCTGGTTCGCGCGTACATATTAATAATGTAAATGTTCCGAAGGAAATCGAAGACAAGGAGAAAGCCATTGCGGAGGCAAATGCCAACAAGGAAATGGCGGTGAAGAACCAGAACTACGAGTTGGCTGCCAACTACCGTGACCGCGTGGTTCACCTTGAGAACGAGTTGGAGGAGATGCGTGCGCAGTGGGAGGCTTCTCTGGTGGAGAACCGAGAGACAGTCGATGAAGAGAAGGTGGCTGAAACCGTTGCGCTCATGACAGGTATTCCTGTGCAGCGCATGGCAGCAGCCGAGGGAATCCGCATGAAGGGCATGAAGAGCGAACTGAAATCAAAGGTCATCGGTCAGGACCAAGCCATCGACAAGTTGGTGTCAGCCATTCAGCGCAGTAGAGTGGGGTTGAACGATCCAAATCGTCCTATCGGCACTTTCATGTTCTTGGGTCCTACGGGAGTCGGAAAGACCTACCTTGCCAAGAAGTTGGCTGAGCACATGTTCGGCACTTCGGATGCCTTGATTCGTATCGACATGTCGGAATACATGGAGAAGTTCACCGTGAGCCGATTGGTGGGAGCCCCTCCAGGCTACGTGGGTTACGAAGAAGGAGGTATGCTCACCGAGCGTGTTCGCCGCAAGCCTTATTCCATTGTGCTATTAGATGAGATTGAGAAGGCGCATCCTGATGTGTTTAATATCCTCTTGCAAGTGATGGACGATGGACGTCTGACGGATTCAAATGGACGCACCGTTGATTTCCGTAACACAGTGATTATCATGACTTCCAATGCTGGTACACGCCAGTTGAAGGAATTTGGACGTGGTGTAGGATTTGCCGCTATGCAGGGAGTGAATGACAAGGAAATGTCGCGCTCCGTAGTTCGCAAGGCACTCGAAAAGCTCTTTGCTCCTGAGTTCCTCAACCGTATCGACGAAATCATCACGTTCGACCAACTCGAACTGGATGCCATCATCACCATCATCGACCAGGAAATCAATCCGCTCCAGCAGCGCATCGAGAACCTCGGTTTCCATTTCTCCATCGATGCCGAAACCAAACGATTCATTGCTGAAAAGGGTTACGACAAGCAGTTTGGCGCACGTCCACTTCGCCGTGCCATCCAGTCGCACCTTGAGGATGGACTTTCCGAACTGATTGTAGAAAACGACCTCGAGGCAGGTAGCACTATCATTGCCAAACTCAATGATGCAAAAGACAAGGTCGTCTTCGAAGTGATAAAGAACGAGTGATAGATTAAAGATACAGTAAATATCAAAAAGTGCTCCACCAAATAAACGATGGGGCACTTTTTGTGTTTAGGTGTGGTAAAAAGAATGATGTGCTTTATGGTTACAGCAAAAATGAAAAATGGCGAAGTGCTACTATTTTTGTCTTGGCTGGTAAAGTTTATCTACGATTCATACTTCATTTTGACTCCTTTTTAGTACATTTGCACTCACATACTCTAAAATGTGTTGTACTTTATGCCACAAGAAATTCAAAATAAAGCTGAATACATTGTCATTTTCATCAGCGAGTTTGCTCGCCGCTTTGGTTTGTCAGCGTTGCAAGCTTATCGTTACTTGAATCGCTATAAGGCTATCGACTTTCTGGATGAATATTATAACATTGCTCATACCCAAAGTTTTGAGGACATGGTGCAGAATATGGCAGGGTACTGCCAACGTCATGGAGGGGAATTGTCTATGGGCCTATCGCAAACGATAAGGTCGGAGCACAAATCCGTAATGTCATAGAGCGGAACATCAATATGGACACTTTTCTCGAAAGGTTGAAATACATGAAAGGAATAACCTTTCAGTATTTCTTTGGAAGCGAGAAATCTATTAAAATGCTGAAACGCCTATGAGCACAATAGACTATATGAATGAATGCACTGTACGCGACCTCGTACTGATGTTAATTGAAGAACGTGAAATGTCGCTTCACGAAGCGTTGGACACGGTCTATAACTCTGAGACATACGCCAAATTAACTGACCCCACAACGGGACTCTATTTCCAAAGTCCTGTTTACATCTACTGTTATCTTGACAGGGAACTTGCTACTGGCAAGATGTTTGATACTGCTCAAAATGCGGTTTCCAAGTAAGAATGTATAATCACTAAAGAGAAAATCCAAAGGAGAGATAAAGGATAGTAGAAGATAAGGCAGCACCATCATTGCCAAACTCAACGAGGCAAAGGACAAGGTTATCTTCGAAATGATGAAGAACGAGTAGCGACGTTTTGAAATACAATAGAACTTTAGATGCAATGAATATGAGAAAGTGCTCCACCAATTAGTTGATGGGGCACTTTCTGTGTATAGATGGGGCAAAGGGAATGACAGATTATTTCATCATAAAAACAGAAATATGATGTTTTTTGTGATAATTTTGCGTGGAAAGGATTTGTTTCTCCGATAATTGTTGTATCTTTACAACCAAGTTTAATAAAACAAATATGCCAATGAATAGATAAACGATAAAAAGTAATAGAACATAAGACAGAACGTCCACTTTTGATTCTTGTTTTCCGACAATTGGGGAATTGAAAGAAAATGTAGCAAGAACTGAAGTAGATTGTTCACGCCGTTCGGCGTGGGCATTTACTCGTTTAAGCTACAAAGGCCATCCCCAATGCCTCGGAAAACGTAAGCGAAGTAGATTACTTGATTTCCATTACCATTGGAATCAGACTTCAAGGATGGATATACGTTAGAAGATTTGTATAGGGAGTTCGGGAAAAAGAAATCTTTGGCATATCGATTAAAGTCGGCTCTCAAAAAGAGGAACATCAAAACCTTGGAGGATTTTCTTTTACTCACATCAGGCGAACTGTTGGAATTGGAAGGAGTTTTCTATGATACATTGCTTCGCACTAAAAAAGGCATTGAGTAGATTTTGAATAACATGGTAACAACCACATGATTGATACCTTTATGAGAGAAAATCTTTTATTACGGTTTGAGCCTCTGAGTAGGACATAAAAAAGCTTCTGTTTTCTGGTAAATATCTATCAAAAGATGGGTACAATTGACTATGTTTTTCTACTCCTCTTTTGACATTTTTCTTTTCGTTAATTTTTACATTCTTGTGATAATCATCTAACACGTCAGCAAACTTAATTTTCTTTTCTTTAAATTTGTATTGCATATTGAACAAACAGTCAAGACCAATAACTGTTAAAGGGCGAATCCTGCGATTTATAGATTCCTCCTTGGGCTTAACAATCTCATTAAACTTAATGGATAGATAGTGATTTAGTCCATTTAATCTGTATTTGTAATCTGTATAGATAATTATAGGGTAAATATTTAGCTTTTTGTTATAAGGAAATCCAAATCCTTTGTATCCATTATTAGTGTAAGTTCTTATGTTAGCATCTAATTGTTTGATTGCTTTCTTCTTTCCTTTATTAGACTGGATGAAATTTCTATTCATGTGGTTCTCAATAATTGCATAATCAAATGATTCCATTACATCTTCCCCCATTAAATTGTCCTTCAATTCCAATATAAACAAATTATTACCAATTTTAAATATCGCATCAGGAATTCCTTTGTTCCCATCATCAAAAGCAGAACATTGCCAAGAATTAGAAAATGCCGTCATCAGCACTTTCTTGAATAAAGTATGTTCAATTATTATCCCACAATCTTTTTTTATGCCCTGAATTCCACTTTCATTTAGTTTGTTTTTTAGTGCCATAAAAACACCAATGAAAATCTGACTCAACAGATAGTTCCAATGAATAACATAATAGTCCCCATTATAATAATATACAGGATGTGATTTCAAATCCAAATACGTGTCTGGTATAATACTATTAGCAGTTAATGGAGCAAATAGACTTTGGCTCAGGTCATTTCCCTTGATTCCTGCTTTTAAGATTCCATCATTAGTATAACTAGTAATGTAATCCAAAAAGAAAATCGTCAATGAACTAGCATATGTACGATAGCTATCAAATCCTCTCTCTTTAAAGAAATCAGTTACTATGCTTTCTGCATTAGGGTACCTATTGACAATTCCTTCTACAAAAGATTTGATACGAAACATTTCATATTCTATACAGAGAACTTCATTCACATCTGTTTCCTGCAATAATATCGGCCAGAATAGTTTTTCGTATGCGAATACATCATTTGGTGTGATAGAATCAATAACTTTTTGAATGTTATCAATTGAATGGATTCGCCTTTCATTGGCTATTAAGATAAGTTTTAAGTATAATAGTTGTTCACTAACAGACAAAGACAGATTATCGCATGGACCATTTTTATATTTGAACAACATACGGTACAACTCCATTAATGTAAAGTTGTTGAAATTCAATGTTTTCTGGTTATGCGATAAGAGCCATCCATGTATTTTAATTCCATCTTCTGTACCAAATATAGCTTCTTTAAACTCCATCATTATTTCTTCTTGTACATAATCACCTTTTATATGACTTGCATAAAGCAAAGTAGAAATAGAAGTAGTGAAAACAATAAATTTCTCTGCTAATCCATCTTGAGAAAGATTGGCTATTATTTCTTCTTGTCCGTTTTTGAATATCTCGGGATAAGTTGGAAAAATGGAAAATGATGATTTAGTTATAAGCATATAAGATTCTGAATTATCTTCTGTGATTATTAAGTGTTCTTTCGATTCTCAAAGAATTAACAAAAACATCTTCCATATCTTTCATCTTCTCGCAGAAGTCTGAATAAGAAGATGCTGATTTACTAATCTCAATACCGAAAATAGAGAGTGTGGAAGTACTATCCTTTAGCTGTGAGGTTGGCACCTTTTTCTGTTTCTGTTCCAAGGGCACAACAAAACCACCTCTGTTTGTATGGAGTGCATTGATATAGGCAATAATCTGATGTACATCATCACGGTCAACTTTTGAAACTTTATCATAACTACCAAGTCGTTTATACTTAGCGTCTAGCACAAAGTCATTATTATAGAAGTCTGGATAACGAACACCACTATGGTCATCGAAAAGATAGATTCCTCCTTGATGCGACTTGTTCTTAGGATGAGAAAATCCAATCTCGCTCAGAATGGTATTTACATATTCTTCCCAAAGCCAAGCCCCGTCAAACAGAATGCCACAAATTTCATCGTCGCTCTCACCATACTTCACCTCTTCCATTCTAAGAATTTGGAGGCAGAGTTTTTGCAGAGGGCGATACTCAGTATAGTAAGGGTGAATTTTCATTCGGAGGTTCTTGCTCATAATACTTCTACGTCCATTTTTGTTATATGAAGGAGTATGCTCGAAAATGGTTTTTACATTCTCAATAGTTTCTCGGTCGATGTTCAGGACAGTTTGTCCAAACTTCTTGGTTTTCATATACTCAATTGTATGACGGATGAGTTCTGTCACGTTGTTATCATGGTTATACTCTCTGGTTTTGTAGGCAATATTCCCAACAAATGGAATATTTCTTGTAATATGCCGTCCTATATCTATTATTCCTTTAATATTTGCATCATTATGTTGAAAATTTTGGTAGTCTCTAAATACACCCTGACGCAAAGCCGATTTTAAGAAAAATGGGAACATGAATAAGATAAAGTCGAAAACGTCCTCCAACTCTTTGTTGTGACTAAGGTTATAGAGGTTAAACGACAGAACCTTCTGAAGCATGTAGTGTAGAAAGAAGTCACCACGACCGACATCAAATCTCGATTTTATCTTAATTTTAAGGTCACCAACACCAATAAAGCCCATTACATTACCAGTGCTGATGCGAACCTTCTCTGGATTATCAGTGTTCAAAATGTTCATGATAGAAGATTCACCTATTCCGTCTTCTGATGCTTCTAAGCTATTGGGGAAGACAAGAATACTCTCGTTCTCACGACATAAATCAGCTATTGTCTTATTGGCGATAGGGAACAAGGCAGCCACATCTCTTCTTTGGAATACTCCTGCATCGGGGTGTTCGATGTTGTTGTCAATTAGGTTAATCTTCATCTATCAACTCTGTTGTTGTGCCTGTCGCATTTTTTGTGTTCATGTTAAAATAAACTTTGTTAAACTTATCAAGAATATCTTTTGCTCTACGGAATCCACGAAGATATTCTTTCAAAAGGGGCTCTATGTTCATCTTCCACAGTTTATTGAAATCTCCACCATTTTCACCGAGTTTGAGGTAATAAGCTGGTCCAATCATAAAGGCAGCCCCAAGATTTTCGGTTTCCTCAATTGCTTTATTTAAACGATTCATAGTAGCCTTAGCTTCTGTTGCACAATTCAATGTGTCAAGCATATATTCAGTGTCGGTTGGAGTAATTTCTTTCCATGTAAAACGTCTACGCATAGCAAAGTCCATAGTTTCTACCGAACGGTCTATGTCATTCATTGTACCAATGATATAAACATTTTTGGGGACATAGAAACCATCTATAAAAAAATCTTCATCATCAACAATCAGATTTTGATATTGAGTATAGACCTTGCCTCTTTCACCCCTATAACTAGGATCTATTGAATAGAATAGTTCTCCAAAAATTTTTGACACCTCTCCTCTGTTGATTTCATCAATAATAAATACAAACTTATTTGAAAACGGAATTGTATTATCTTCTTTAGCTCTTTTCAACAATTCTTCTATAATGGGTTTTATGTAGAATTCCACATACTTACCTTCAATATTACTATTTGCGATGATTTCATTAAATCCTTCTTTAGTAGCTTTTGAAGGCCAGTCTTCTGGATATGTCAAAAAATGTTCAAATACCACTCTTATTTTATCAAAATTCAAACCTTTCTTTTGCTCGTTTTTTGTTTGGGTATTTACGTTATTTATAGTTATTCTCAGACTATTATCCACTAATCGTACAATATAATGATAATTAGTTGTATCAAAATTTAATTTTCCATCTCTTATATCTCTTGCAATTCCATCATAAAGCTTATAAAACATTTGATTATATTGAATTGCATCTTTACAAAATTTTTTGAATATTCCATCTTTCCTTTCAACCCTTATCATTCCACTTCCATCATTTATGGGCCTCAGACCTTCAACAAAATCTGAGTAATCATATGATGGGTGAAATTGGACGAACCCAACTTTGGCCCCCATTTCTTCAGCAATGGCCTTCGCTATATAAGTTTTCCCCGTACCTGGAGCACCAGTTAGGATAAGATTTTTATTGCTCTCTAATAACTCTATGTATTCTTGGTATTTATTCTCCTGCATAGTTTCTTGATAATTAGAAATTGCATTTTTATATTATGATTGCATGGTCGTCTTTATTTCTTCTTAAAAACTCCTAATATGGTCTGAATAGCCCGATCAATAGGGTTGTTTGTTTTAAATATATAGTTACAAAGATAGCGAAAAATCTTAAATTGATATTACATGAAACTTACAAATAATACTAAAGAGATAAATATTTAATAATTTTAAGCCCTAGAAGATATACATAAATGAGGAGAATTCTTCATGTCAGCAGGCAAAGCAGATGGCAGGCAATATCAGTTCCACCACGTCTGACGTTTAGTTCCCAAGAATAATGTTGACGAGTGCTACCACATCTGAGATGTCGATATTTTTGTCATCGTTCATGTCGCCATATTTTGGTACGTTCGTGAGAGAGTTGTTACCAAGGATGTAGTTTACCATCAGAACCACATCGGAAATGTCAACATTGCCGTCGAGATTGACATCACCTTTCAGTCCAGAAAGTTCGATGTTGGAGATTGTGTAGCTGTTGCTGGTGGCATTGTTGTCAAATGTCACATTGAAAACCAGATAGACGATAGCCGTGTTGTCGTTTATGTCTCTGTATTTCAAGGCTTCACGGATGGTGCGACGGGTGCCATCACTATTGGCATTAGGATATTGTCCTACCGTTACCGATTTGTTGCTTTTCGTGAATTCTGCATAAACTACGGTGTTATTGCCATAAACGGCTGCATTGCCGTTGGGTTGGAACCAATGTCCGAAGTCGGGATTGGTGGTTCGTCCTATTTCTTGCAGACTGCCATCAGCATTAGCGGCATAGTTCATGATTTGTCCTTTTTCGGGACCGTTGGAGCTGTAATCTACAACTCTTCTGAAAATGTCGTCGCTTCCCAGTTGGTACGCAGTACCGATGGCGGCGATGTCGGAAGCATTGAAGGTGATGGTGGCACCGCTGTAATCACTTGCTGGACGAAGTGTCACATCGTAGGTAATAGTGGCATTGGCAATGGCACGTCCATCGAGAGTTGGCTCGCCCAGAATGTCGGTGTTGACAAACTCTACTTGGTAAGGCCATTGGTCGTCGTTCTCTACGTTTTCATCCCATTTGTGTTGTATGTAAGTGCTTGGAGTTGGTGCTACGACAAGCCACATTCTTGATGCGTTTGCGGGTACATTCATGGTGATGTTTTCTGTCTGTTCTCCTGTTCCTGTGCAGTGGATGGTATTATCGTCGAAATACTCACGCGTGCCATCTTTCTTCAGGACGACATAACCGACTCGGAATCCGCGTGCCGAAGCAGCAACAGCAGGGTTGTAGGTTGTTCTGCCCGAAGATGTATAGACTGATGTGCCGTCGAGATATTCCGCTGGGTCGCCAGTGGCAAGGGCACAACCAGGTGTAAGGGCAGTGAACTTTGTCGTAATGGTCGTTCCCGAGGACGGAACGTTGAGCGGAATCACATTGAATCCAGTGCTTTGCGGACAACTGCTGTATGCCACTTGATATTTGCCAGCAGAAAGCTTCACTTTGTTGAAATTGAATTTTCCGATGTAGCTATCCAAAAGATAAGGTTTACAGAAATCCAAGTCGTAGGTTGCAGCATGCATAGCAAAATCAAAATGCAGTTTATAGAGCTCCTCCACACTCAAGTTCTTACAATCCATGAGCACCTGATTGAAATCCTTGATGTCAGTTTCATGTGTGTTCCAAACCTTTGCAATGGTCTGAATATCATTGTATTTCTCTACGAGGTAGATGAGAAACATATAAGATTGGTAGCGATGCCATTCGTGAGTGAAAGCGTAGTTGTGGGACTTTTGGAAAATATCGACAGTTCCACTTTCTGTAAACACTTCATTGGGATAGGATTGCAGGGCTTGCCAATTGGCAGTAGTTTCCCAAATCGTAGCACCATTCCCTATGGCACCATGAAACCCTGTGTTACAACTCAAATTAGTGCCATGATTGTAATCTTCTGCATAGCACATATAGTGGAAGGAGTGTCCTACTTCATGAGCAAGTGCAGAACCTGCTGGTTTGCAAGTGGAAGGACTGAGCCAAAGTGCAGACACTTGGAAATCGTAGCCTGCTCCGTAGCAAATCCAATCGCTTGAGTAATTCATCAGAATCATCAACTTGTATTTCTTCAGATTTGATGTCTCGGGATTGACAAATCCAAGTTGAGAGCATTCCAGTTCATAAAATGCTTCTGCTTTTGCAAGGATGTCATCCACGTCGATTGTCATATCAACGCCATTCAGTGAAGGAGCATTACTTGGGTTATTGCCAAATCCCTTTTGCCAAAAGATAATGCAATTTTCGCTTTGCTTACTTCTACTGAAAGACCATTGCAAGTTCGTGTTTCCATCTTCAATATATTCTTTCGTTGAGGAATTGTACTCCCATCCTCTTGGAATATAGACAGTTTTTGCCGCATTTGCAAATGATGCAGTGAGGAAAAGCAAGATGAATGAAATGGCTTTGTTAAAATGATGAGACTCTTTCATGGCTGAAAAAAATTGTTTTATAGCTGCAAATGTAGTGATTTTTCTGTTTATTCTATTCCTTTTTGATTTGATTTTACTCAAAAAAAAGCATTCGCTTCTTGCTTCAGAATATGTTTTGTCCATGTCAACTTAAAATCTTTGTATTTAGATGTCAGAGTGGAAAAAAAATCGTAACTTTGCATTTTTGAAAGGATTTTAAAAAGATGGTATTCTCTTTTGGGAGAATGTATCTTGTAAAAGATGTATTGGAATAACTCAATTTTATGAATAAAATAGTAAAAGGAACGCTCATCGGATTGGTAGCGTTGGGTGCAGTTGCTGCAGGAGCCATTTATTATGCCATTGGTCCTAATTTGACCAATGAACAGAAGGAATATGTGTATGTGGATGAGGATGATAATTTGGATTCCGTGATGAATAAGGTGGAATCCTTGGCACATCCAAAGACGATGTTGGGATTCAAGGCATTGGCTTCACATGGTAAATACGGAGATAGAATCCGTACAGGACGTTATGCCATCAATCCCGACATGACAATGTTGCAATTGTTCCGAGACTTGCGTAATCATCAACAAGAATCCATCAAATTGGTGGTTCCTACCACTCGTACTTTGGCAGATTTTGCAGGACGATTGACAAAGAACTTGATGATAGATTCTTTGGCATTGGTAAAGGCTCTCACTGATGAAAAAGTGAGTGCGGAATTCGGATTGACACAGCAAACCATGCCATCGTTGATTATACCGAACACTTATGAAGTGTTGTGGGATATGTCCGTCGATGATTTCATGCAGCGTATGAAGAAAGAGCACGATAAGTTCTGGAATTCAGAGCGTTTGGCAAAGGCGAAGGCACACAATCTCGACCCTGTGCAAGTCGCTACTTTGGCAAGTATCGTGGATTCAGAGAGTGCTTATAATCCTGAAAAACCTCGCATTGCAGGTCTTTATCTGAATCGTCTGAAACTGAATATGGCTTTGCAGAGTGACCCAACTGTCATCTATGCAGTTGGTGATTTTTCTATTCGTCGTGTGCTGAATGTGCACCTCAATGCCGATTCCCCTTACAATACATACAAGCATTTGGGCCTTCCTCCTGGACCTATTCGCATCCCTTCGGTGGCAGGTCTGGAAGCCGTTTTAAATGCTGAGGAGCATGGGTATCTTTACATGTGTGCCAAGGAAGATTTCTCAGGCTCTCATAATTTTGCCACTACATTTGCCCAGCATGCTGCCAATGCTCGTAAATACACCCAGGCACTGACACGTAGGGGAATTATGAAGTGATAATTCCAATAGCCAAATTCATTTCTCATTTTCTCATTCTCAAAAGATGGATCTCTCAGAACTCATAAACGATAG